>Ga0256845_1000433_pt1 | contig 39688 bp, 43 predicted proteins | sample RiftiametaG_FD_189101 | JGI IMG/M metagenome (GOLD analysis project Ga0256845, IMG submission 189101) | Tube worm associated microbial communities from hydrothermal vent at the East Pacific Rise, Pacific Ocean - Riftia | ecosystem: Host-associated > Annelida > Integument > Unclassified ...
TTCCACCAACGCATTGCATGCGCATTACATCTATTGGCTTTACTATGTTCTAATTTTGTATACTGCTCTGCTTTGGGCAAGAATTCGTTCCACCAACGCATTTCATAAGCAGTACAATCTTTTGCTCTACTATGTTGTGCTTTTGTATACTGCTTCTCATTCGGATACACAATATTAAATTCTCTCATTTCTTTTGCTGTCATGTTATTCTCCTAGATTAATTTCTTCTATAGTATATTGTTCAGCATTAGGTAGATCCCTATTCCAATAACGCATCATACCACTTGGCTTTACTATATTGTTTCCTGATAGGGTTATCTGCACTAAGTTATTCCCAAAGGCGATCGTATTCAGCATATTCTTCAGGGGTGTAGCATTCATCTCCTGTAGCTATTTCATCCCAATCCCACATTTCGGTCTCACCACGATTATCCGACTCTTTGTGGTCTTTTTTTACGTATTGTTCGGCATTAGGAAGTTCTTTATTCCAGCAAGTTATTTCAAATGCGCAGAACTCATCAGAATTGCGGTGTTCTTCTTTTGTATACTGTTCAGCATTGGGAAGTTCTCTATTCCAATACCGCTTTTGTACTGCATCACAATCCGCATTTTTGCTATGTTGTGCTTTTGTGTATTGTTTTTTATCTGGATTTGCAACATTCCACCAAAGCATTTCAAAAGCATTACAACCTTCTGCTTTGCTATGTTGTAGTCTTGTATATTGTTTCTTGTTAGGGTTGTTTACATTAAACTCCCTCATTTCCTGTGCAGTCGTAGTATTCTCCTGTGTTGGTTTTGCTGTTAGTTTTGTCGTCATGTTATTCTCCTGTATTAGCTTTGTCATCTCTAAATTGCACGTTCTTTATTAAACGTGGCTTATCCTTTTCTCCTAAAGACATTTTTTTAAATGTAACCCACCTGTTTAAATAAGTTTCTCTTTCTTTCCACATTTTTGTATAATCATATAGAGTCAACCCTATAGGTGGTCTACATTTAGTTATGGTTCCGTCTTCTAGTAGAATGTCAAAGCCCCCAAGCATTTGAGTTTCTTTATATGCGTCTATTGTATAGACTGGAGCTAGCTCCCCAAATACATTACGTTCTCTAGGTACACCGGTTTTCAATTCACGCCGTGGAAAATACCCTATAATTTTAGCATCTAGGGTGTCCAGATATTTAAATTTAAAAAATGTACGCTCTTTAACTGTAGCTCTTCCATGCTTATATTGACTATTTGCATTTCTTAAGATAAACCCCTCATGCTTTCCATCATTATAAGTCTTAATAAGTTCTGTAAATTGAGCGTAGTTAGTTAAAGGGCGTTGCTGAATCATTGTAAAGATAGGGACTAGCTCTTCCAAGTGTATATACTTATGCCGTATCTGTAAGAACGTGGCAAAGGGTGAAGCAAAGTAATCCCATTCTGCTTTTGGTAGTATCTCAATGCACCTGAATTTCATTTGTTCAGGTACTGAATTACGTTTTGCACTTTTCCATGTTAAGTGTTGAGAGCATGGGATAGTTGGGTCACAGAGTTCACCGTCAAATACTAGGTTGTGCCGTTGGGAGTAGTCGCATAAAGGTTGCAACGCCAACCGTAGAGCAGGGTTGTTATAAGTTTCCTTGCCTGAAGAGGATAAGACCTTGCCATCCATTATGATAGTTCGTAGTCCGTCGTATTTAATGGAGGCGTACCATTGAGTGTCTTGGTTGAAAAGGCTATCCGTATCAATATCCTCTTCCAATAACTTGTTCGGAGCTTTCATTATTTTTAACATGGTGTTTCCTCTAGTTTTATATCATAGTAGTTATTGCATTCTTTAGGTAAGGTTACTGCGTAAGAAGCCATAGGAGTATCTGCACGGTGAAAGAAGTCTTGGTTGCGTACCCAACAAGTTCTCTTTTTTATCGGCGTAAAGATAACCCGTATTCTTGGTGCAGTAGCTTTGTGCTTTCCTTGTAGTATAGCAATAAAAGAGGAAGGGACTACATTCCCGTGCTTATCTTCATACATAGCTGTCCTTTGGTTGTGCGTTAATACATATATCATTTTAACTCCAATGGTGAATACTTATTCCGTTGACCTGAATGTTAAACTTGTGTGTACCGTCTCCCCACTGCTCTATGATTGCATTACATAAGCCTGTGGGTATGGCTCCGATTCCTAGCGTGCCGATTTGTAGCCAGCCGTTGCCACGCCTATACAAGTCCTTGCCCTTATAGGCTCTTATTTGTGTAGTGAAGAATCCTGCTTCGTCCTTGACTAGGGTAATAGCTTTTATCTGTGGCTGTATGGTATGGGGTAAAGTGTATCTACCTTTGTGCATATAGCCTAGTTCTGTTTTAGTTAGTTGTAATGTAATCAAAATGCTATACCTTTCAGTTTTTTAATTTTTCGGGATGGAAAAAAACCTTGACAAAATCGCTCACTTAGAAGAATTAGACACTTAGAAGCACCCCCCCCCTTGTGGCATTTGAAAAAAGTATATAAGAAAAAATTACTTATTTTACTAACTGGGGCACTCACTTTGCCCTTGAATTTGCGGGCTTTTTTTGCCCATTTTTGAGAGTTAGACACAGTTAGACTAATTTGCGAAACCCGAAAAATTAAAAAGGGTGAATTTTTCATAAGTACACCACGCGGGTCAATTGTTTGGCTTTCCACCGTGTGAAGCTAGTAGAGGGCACAGGCACAGTGTTGTCTGGTTTTATCGTTTTGATATGGCGTGGCAGAAGATTTAAGAAAGCTATTTGTTCCGAAGTTAAAATGGGGTAAAAAGCTAAAGGCTGAACGTCGGGAATATCAATATCAAGAGTGGCAATGGTGTGGCTTGCGTACGGGGACACCGCAACGGCAAGAAGTTCAGGACTGTCTGAAGTGTGTAAAATATAATATCGCATAATTTAACCCGTTTCTGTTTTGAGTTATATGGAAAAGTGGCATAACTCCGCGAAAGAGCTATGCCACTAGTGTGGAAAAACCGTCAAGTTTAAACGTATGTAACTTTGACGGCGGGTGCGCTTGCTTTCTTTTCAGTTGCAGGCTGATCAAACGTGTCCTTGAACTTCATGAAGCTGTAATCGCTGTAAGTAGATGTATCAAGGAAAGACCCCAAGACTCTATTCTGAACAAAAGACGTGAACGCCTTGTATTCCTTTTCGGTTACAATGTTATTAGCAATTAACGTGGCTTTCAGCTTTTCCAAAGTTGTCTGAACAGCATCTTCAAGAATTGCCAAATATGGACACTCTGTCGACGGTGTCAAAACCATGAATTGCAAAGCCTCAACCACTTCCTCTATTGTTGCCTGATTTAGCTTTGCAATAACTTCGACGTAGCTAGGCTTGCCGTCTTTGCGTGTGGCTACACCCTTACGGGTAGCCGAAAACGCCGCATCATATACTTTCTCTCTTGTACTCATGATATAATCTCCCATCCAAGAAAAGCTCTACATCAAACTTTATTCTTGAACATGCCCCTAATTATAGCAGAAAAAATCACAGAGTCAACACCTTTTTTTTAAAAAACTTATCTTTTTTTTCGCCCTTTTCCCGACAGCGGTGCGTAATATTATACCCACCCCCACTCAATTTATTAACTCTTTTCTCTTGACACCAAAAGCAAGGGAAAACTTAATATTTATATCACCCCCATATATTCATTAACCCCCATGCCACCCCCCTCTTTATATGTATCACTACCTCAAAAAAATTTCCAAAAAATTTTTCAAAAAATTTCTGACCCTTTTTATTTCGAAGTGCTAAAGTATTATTCACCTAAAAAACTTGTTGTATTCCCGCAAAATTTCTGGTACACTAAACACAACGAAGATACAAAGAGAGAGATATGCGCAAATTAAAGAACATACAAAGAATAATAGCTAGAGAGCTAGTTGCTGGAATAGAATTACGTGATATATGTGATGCTCGCAACCTCTCTTACTCTGCGTTAAGTCAGCAAGTAGCCAAGCCAGCCTTTCAAGCAGAGATAGAAAGACTTCAAACTCTTGTAGATGAGTCTATGTTGGAGCAACTAGAAGAAGCAGATAGCGTTACTTGTATCTTACGTAGTGGTGCAAAGAAAGCCGCTAAACAGATTGTGGCAGAAGTGGATAATGCTGATACTGAATTGGGAGCTACGCCAAACACCAGACTTAAAGCTAGTAAAGACTTGTTAAGCATGCTTGGTTACGTGGACACTAACAAACAACAAGCAACAATTATCAATTTACACTTGTCAGAGGCTAAAATTAATCTAGCCACGCAAGACCCTACAACAATTCAGGAGCAACCTGACACCATTGATGAACATGTAGAGGGCGTACATGTCAAAACTTAACATAAATCAATTTAAAGAACGATGTTTAGCTAGTTATGCTGACATGTGTGAACTACTGCAGGATGACGGTTGGTTTGATCCAACACATAGACGACTTTGTAACTTTATTCAGTATCATTATGAACAATATATGGCTGGAAAGCAAGACACAGCACTTAAAATTGGCGTGGTCATGGCTCGTGGTACGCTTAAAACCACCATAGTTACTAAATACTTCCCTATCTGGTTAGCCATCAATGATCCAAACTTTAGAACTTTGGTTGCCAGTAATACCATGAACAACGCTAGGAAGAAACTGCGGGACATACGTGGTGTTTTCGATAGTCATGAGTTATTTCGTGCTATGTTTCCCGAATTTTTGCATACTTCAGAGGCGTGGAACAATGAAAGTGCCTGTATTCCTAGGACTAGGGACTTCCCAGAGAGTACATTTGAAGCCAGTGGTATGAAAACCAAGAAAACTGGAACACATTACAACCTTATTCTAGAAGATGATACTGTTGCACCGGACGAAAGTGATACTAAAATAGATATTACTGTGCCAAGCCGAACCACTATTGAAAAGGGGATAGGTTGGCACAAAGGAGCCACTGCATTATTAGTGCCTAAAGGTGTTAATATTAGAATAGTCGTTTCTACGCGGTGGGCAGAGGAAGATTTAATCCACCATATTCGAGGCGTGGAACATTATAAGATGTTTGACGTACCTGCCTTGGATGGGGCTGGCGTACCCAAATTCACCAACTTCTACGGAGTGGATAAACTAGCAGACATCAGAGAAAGTATCGGAGACTACATGTTTTCCTGCTTATATCTGAACGCCCCACTAGATGCGAGCTTACGTATTTTTCAATCTCAATGGTTTACATGGATTCCACAACATCAAGTTCCTGCAGATGGTTATCTTACGATAGCTATTGACCCTGCCATTTCTAAGCATGAGGATTCTTGTGAAACCAGCATCACTATGGTACAGCACAGCGTACATCGGAACGGCAGGGCGTACCAGTATTGGGTACATGATGAGGCTGGGCATTTCAGCCCGTTTAAAACAGCAGAGTTAGCTTTAAACTTATGCGAAGCCAATGATAATTGGAAACGACTTAAAGTTTTAATGGTAGAAAACAATGCCTATCAGGATGCTCTGTGTTCTATCATCCGTGATGAATTGATACGGCGTAATAATTTAAGGTTGGAAGCTGGGCAAGAAGAAATGATTGTGCAGACTGTAGGTTCACCTAGTTCTACGCACAAAGATATACGAATTCAAGGTATGCAACCTGCATTTGAGAATGGTCGTATTCTCTGGGTCAAAGGTGCTGTATCTGAACAGACAGAAAGTCAGTTGACTCAATATCCTACAGGAAGATTGCGGGATCGTATTGATTGTTTTGCTATGCACCGTTATTTAGCTCGTGGTGAACAACGAGTTGCCGAAGTAAAGCATTCAGCTAGAATGTTACCACAAACTTTAGAAGCTATTAAACATGAAATACGCAATCGTAAGCGTGGTCAAGCCTGTTATTCCAAACCTGTAATAGGTTCTGGGATGGCAACTGGACTAGGTTCCACTCACGACATGAGATTGGAGGCACACTATGCAGAATCTTGTTACTGATTTTAGAACTCCTTTATCTTTGTCAGAGTCAGAACTTAAACGTCGATTGACAGAGCTAATAGATGAGATAAATAAACATTTTGCTACAATAGAGCAACGACTTATTGAATTGGAGAAACATGAATAAACGTGTAACAGGTGGTAGACTTGAAGTAGAACTGAAGGGTGGTACTTTATACACCTTAGATGCAACTGATTTTGGTGGGAACATCCATACGGTGACTATAACCAATCTTGGAACCAAGACTTTAATTCTTGGGATAAATGAAACCACAGATAGCATGAATGCTAAATACTCTGATGATAAGGGTTATCCTTTGGCTGGTGGTCAAAGTGTATCTTTTGGGGACACCGAATATCCAGGCATTGGCGTGGTACATCTTATCTGCGGGGATGCCACAGGAACCGAAGCTAACGTGGGGTGGTTCTAATGCCGAATGGTTCAGTAAAAGATTTTGAATCTTATGTTTATAAACATTTGGAAACAAATGAGAAAGAGCATGGAGAGTTAATGGGCATACTTTTAGAGACTCGTACATTGACAAGGTTAGTTATGGCGGCAGTAGGGTTAATCTATGTAACTGCTTTCGGCATGCTGGCTTATTTCATTCAGTCTAGGGTATGCCAAGTAGATACAGAGCAGTCAAATGCTTTGTGCAATATAGTAGAAGTAGCGAAAGGGGTATCGTATGAAGAATGCAATTAAGAAGCGTCTAATAGGCAAAGCACTTGTAGGAATGCTTGTTGTGATGGGCTTAAATGGTGGATGTACTATGTTGAATGGATATAATAAACATTCGGTGCAGTCGGAGCCAGAATCTAGGAATGCGGAAACTTGGGGGTATTTGAATCAAGCCAAGGATATGCTAGATAATAATAAGAACTTGGGTGGTGACTTGGGTATTTACTTCAGGAAGGCAAAGAGATTCCCACCTGCGGATATAACATTTCACTATCAGGTGGGTCGTATGATTCATGGCAAGCCTTGTATTGACCTAGATAATACGTGGGTTGGTGGGTACACTCGTGGTACGCAGGTATATATAGCGGTTTCGCCAGACACCCTCAAACCTGGGTCGTGGACTGGGGTGCATGAAGCAGGGCATGCTTTGTTGAGTTCCTTGCAAGTACCTGCAGAAGCCCAGCATCCAATTATGCGTAGGTGTGGCTTTCCCGGAGTGCCTAGATGAACTCCTCTTGGTTAAAAGTTTTGTTGCCTGTGGCTAAAGAGCTTGGTTCTATATTTATAGAACTCCTACGGAAACGTATGCACGAGGATAGAATTAAAATGTTACAAATCCAGCAGATAAAACTTACACCGAAACGGCATAAGACTAGTGTGAAGAAAAAGTTGGTTCGTAACTTACTTGAACAGAATAAACACTCCGAGGCTTTGAGAAAACCTGGAGATACACTGTTGGGAGATAAGATGAAAAAATGAAGCGAGTATATTACATTATTATGATTGGTGTGTTGTTAGGTATGGTGACAGGGTGTGCGTCTTTAGATGATAAAGGTGAGCCAACCTTGTATGGTAATATTCTACGGTGGACAGAGGATTGGCATTCGCCAGATGATGAGTAAATACATAGCAACATTAAAAGAAAAATTTATATGCAATCTTCCAGAGTTGTACCCTTTGCATATACAGCATGAGATTTCTACTCATGGAATACAGGTGGAGATATTTAAATCGTTTTTAACTATTGATGGTGCATACTCATTTAATATGTGTTCTCCTAAATGGATAAAAGGGAATTTTGTCATAGGTACATGGGATGGAAGACGTATACCTTTTGACACATCTCTACCTGTACTTGATTTTAAAGTGAAACATTATGGTTACAGACAACTAACCTTAGCATCTTTCGTACATGATATATTATGTCAATGGTTAAAGGCTTGGGCACATGCGGCTCACCTCTCCTTGTTAGAATTTAGACATATAGCAGATAAAATTTTTAGGCGACTTGCCATAGAGTCAGGGTTTAAATATGTAGAAACATATTATACTGGGTTGAAACTATACGGGGCTTTACGATATGAGTAAAGATAAACATTATTACACAGAGCAATGGTGGTTGGGGCAGATTAAAGCTGCAGAGAAGTGGCGGTATAAGCACGGGCATGAAGATGCGTGGCAAAGAGTAACTGACTACTATAATCAAAATGTAGAGCATCCCACACACCCAAATTTTAATTTGATTTATGTGTTAGCAAACTCTTTAATGCCAGCTCTTATGTATCAAAACCCTTCGGTGGTAAATACCCCGAAACGTCCAGCACATGCACACTGGGCTAAATTCTTTGATGGCATTGGCAATGTATTAATTCCAGAGATGGGAACTGACGTAATTGGTGAACAACTAATTCTGCAGGCTTTCTTGCATAATACTGTAGGGCTTCAATTAGGTTATGACCTTCCTCAAGATCAGGCAAAAGATGAAGCTACTGCTGACTTATTTCCTAAGATAGGTTTTGGTTGGGATAACACACGGAGACAGAATAGACCGTACTGGTCTGTTATTGCACCAGATAAACTGTTGGTTGCGGTGGGTACTACCACCATGCAAAATTGTAGATGGTTTGCTAGAAAGCGTTCAGTTGCTGTGCGTGTCCTTAAATTGATGGCTTCTAGGGGCTACAGCATACGAAATATTAAAGCTACCCATACACGTAAAGCCGCAGTAGATCTTGATGAAGAGGGTTGCGGTGGAGATTACGTGGTGTATTGGGAAATACATGATGCGGAAAAAGCTCAAGTTATGTGGCTTTCTACTGCAGGTAAATGGTTATTGCCTCCCATGAAAGACCCAATGCAGTTTGATGGTTTACCTTTGGAGATATTATCTTTCAACCATAACCCTAAGTCTATTTTGGGAACACCAGATAGTTTATATATTGAAAGTCAACATTTGGAGGGTAATGAGTGTAGACGTGATGGACGTATGCAACGAAAGTTTAGTTTAATTAAGTTTTTCTATGATCCAGAAAAGTTAAATGAAGAGTCCTTAGAGGATTTATTGTCTGGTCAAGTAGCGGTGGGTATTCCAATAAAAGCAGATATGGGTAAAAGGGTGGGGGATTATGTAGAACTCTTCAAGCCTTATGCTACATTAGAAACCAATGAGTATCAAAATCAGTTACTTAATGACGCACAGTTATTGATAGGGCAAGGTCCGAACCAACAAGGGCAATATGCTACAGGTAGACGAACTAAATATGAAGCTTCTATAGTACAAGAACGTAATTTATTAAAGACTGGTAAACGTAGAGCAGAGTTAGCTAATATCTTTAGCAAACATATTGCACGGATAAATCAGTTAGTTCAGACGCATTGGACGGGTCAGCACTTAGCTCCTATCATAGGGGTGGAGGGTGCTATACATTGGGTGCAAGCGGCTCCTACTGAATTTGAAGCACCACACATGAACTTAATAACTAAAGTTAATGTGGAAAGCATGACACCCATGAATACAGAAAAGAAGCGTGGTGAATTAACTGAAATGATTTCTGCCATTAGCTCTTTACCACCAACAGAAGAGACTATGGCAATAACAATGAATCTTCTTAAAACGTTCTTATCTAGTTATAGTTGGGATACATTATCTAGCACTTTACCCAGTGTGGGAAAAGAAGAGAGTATGCAAGAATTTCAACAGGGGCAGACAGCAGAAGCTACTTCCCAGTTAAATTCTAATTTAAGTGGACTAACAACAGGAGCAAGTAATGTCGGAACAACCGAGTAGCACAATACGAGGAAAGATTGAAATACAGTTTTTCCAAACGAAACAACCAGAAGTATCTATGCACGGAGATGTGCAGGTGGGTGATATAGCTTACGTAGATTATTTAATTCGATTGGAGTTTATGAATTACAGTGCTGTACTTAGTGCAGTGAATGCTCGTAAACTACGGTTACAGCAAGAAGCAGAACTGACAGAAAAAAAGCTCGAAGACGGGTCGGAAAATGCTGAAGCGTCAGTTATAGCAAAAGCTAAGGCAGAAGCACGGGCAAAAGAAATAGCAAAGAAATTAACCATAGCAGTCGAGTCAACTGAAATAAAAAATACTTAACAAAGAAAGAGGTAACTAATGACACCAGAAGAGAAAGCGAAATTAATGGAGCAGTTGAAAGATCCAGAGGCTTTGAATGAAATACTTCAAGCTCAAGGATTAAAGACGGTAGCAATCAAATCTAATACATCTGAACTTAAAGTTAAACCTTTGAAGTTGTCAGAAGATTTTACTACATCAGAATTAACCTCGCAGTTAAATTCTATATTGTCTGATTTGGCAACCCAGATGAGTAAACAGGTTTCTACTACCGCAACTACGTTACGAGAAGAGCGAGAAAAAGCAGAAACAGAAGCTCATAATAAAAAGATAGATGCTTTTGCTAAGTCACACCCGTTAATGTCAGAGGCAGATTTTATAGCAGTGATGGATGTGGAATATCAAAAATCTGGAGATTTAGAAGCGGCTTACACCTATGCTAAAACTACCTTAAACAGAAACGACCCAAAGGGTAAAGATGAGGATAAGACCAAGACTAAGAATAAACCTAAATCTAAAGCCACCGATCCAGGGCAGACAGTGCCCCCAGATGTGGATGAAGATTTAGATGATGATGAGCTAGATACAAAAGTACCTAAGGACAGAGAAGAAGCTATTAAATTTAATTTAGACAAAATACTAGCTAAAAGAGATGATAATCCTTTTGGAGAAGATGAATAATGGGAAAAATAGCACAGAGACAAGAGGTTATAGATAACCTTTTGACAGATACTTGGTATACTCGCATTCGCGGGGATATTATTGATGGTGTATCTAAGATACGTCCGTTTTGGGATATGATGATTGAAAGCGGAAAGTTGAAAAAGAAAGCACCAGACGGGACGCATTGGGAATATAATTTCCGGTACGCTCGAAATAGGCAAAATGTTAAATACATTGGACGTGGTGATACTTTTGGTCTGGCGGAAGCAGAGACTAGAACTGTTATGAAGTTTGAAGTACGAGATATTGGAACGTCTATGGTACGTATGTGGAAAGACGAAAAGAAAAATAAGGGTTCCGCTCGTATTGTTTCTTATGTAGATGAGTTGTTGTCTGATACAGAAATGGGTCTAAGTGAAGCTTTGTCAGAGGATTTGCTGACACAGAATGCTTCTCCTATGTCCATTAATGCTTTGCCAACTCTTATTTCTACGACTCCTACTGTAGGTACTATTGGTACATTGGATAGGTCAGAGCATAAGGGTTTGCAGAATATCGCGTATGATTATACGGGAAAGACACCAATTACGGATCTGCTGAAGGCTTTTGCTACGGTGGTGAATAAATGCACAGAGTTCAAAGGTGGTAGAAAGGGTAGTTCTAAGCCCGATATTATTCTTACAACGCGTAAGATTTATCAGGATTATAAGGACATAGCGAATGCGTTGCGTCAGATAGTAACAAATTCTGCCCCAGCCGCTAACCTAGGGTTCGGTAATCTTTTGTATGAAGATATACCTATCTTCTGGGATCCAGATTGCCCCGCAGGTTGTGTGTACTTTTTGAATACAGACACCTTGGAGTTTCCCTATGACCCAGATTATTGGTTTGAGATGACAGAGTGGAAGCCTGTGCATGGTACAAGTTTGGATAGAACAGCACAGATTATATGTTCTGCTAATCTTATTTGTACACTGCCAGCTAAAAACGCTGTCATTTATAACTACACCCCTAACAATACATAAGATTGGAGATATAAATGAAACAAATTAAATTAAGTGGTTCAAACATATACGCAAAGCCTGTTCTTGAAACAGATGATGCGTGGAAGCAGGGTCGTTGCCCATCTGTAGGAGCTAGAACAGCTTTTGCAGATGGTAGACGGTTTGTCTATTGTGGGTTTGCCCCAGCTGGGTGTAACAAAGGGGAGCTGGTGGGTGATCTTGCACCAGAAGTGGCTCTGATTAATCCATTAACTGTGGCAACCCCAGTTGGTTCTGATACAATAGTCTTAAACCTTAGCACATATAAAATTCTGGGTAAGGTTGCTTCTGAAATTACTGCTAATAGTCTGGTAGATTGCTTGCTATCCATTTCTAATGGTGCAGGCACTGGACATCAGTATGTGATACAGAAGAATACTGCGGCAACAGGTACGGTTATTACCATAACTTTGCAGGATGCAGTGGTATCAGCTTTGGATACTACAACCAGTGATATTCTTATTTCTGCAAATAAGTTTAATCTGGTGGGCGCACTCAGTGGGATACAAAATCTCCCAATTGGTGTTGTAGTGCGTGATGTGGCGGCTTCCTCGACAAAGAGGTATGCTTGGGTTCAATATGCGGGGGTAGCTTCAGTTTCTGGGGCTTGTGCCCAAGGACTTGCAGTTGTGGTTAGTGACGTTAATTCATATGCAGTAGCTAATATGGAGGATGGCAATATATACGAAGCTCTTGGTACTTGTATTCAAGCAGGGGCATCTCATAGTCTTATTGAACTCACGAATCGGTTGGACTAACTCTAACACCTTGCGGTGTATAGGTCAACCGCACTATTGGAGTTATTATGGATTTTGTTAATATGGATGATTTTATTACTACCATCAAGGAAAATCTAGGTAAACGTACAGACGGGTACATTGGGGATACTTCAATAGAAACAGTTATTTTTAAAGAAGCCCAGAAACGACTTCTTCTCCTAACCCAAAAATACACCCCTTTAAGTTTAAATCGTCAAGTATATGCTGGTGCATCTTCTACCCTTAGAACTGCCTCAATGCCCAAGCGTGATGAAAATAATTTTGTAGTTGAGGCTAACGGAATTAAACAACTAAGTATTGGTTTTGGTACATGTATTACAGATGTAACTAACATAGCCACTATAAATGATGCTGTAATTTGGGATTGGGCAGATAATAAAACCGTATTTGGTATTCCTGGCTCTGAAATTTTAGGTATGGATGCTAGAATAATAGGTGGATATTGTAAAATTTATGATACTTGGTATCAAATAGTATCCGTTTATTATTTCGCTTCAGTTTTATATTTAAAATTTGATAGTATTTTAACACAAGGTGTGCCTGATACAGTACTTTTAGTTAAAGACGAGCCAGGCTTATCCCTTAAACCTTTAACCAAGTTGACAGAATCAATGCGTGGTCAATTATTTCCAGATGGTAAATTGGGTAAAACAGATGCTGGCACACCTTTATATTATACAGAGCATCTTTCTGCAAGAAATATTTTAAATGTGGATTTATATCCTAGACCCCAAACAGATTATATATTATCAGCTTCAGTCTTAGTTAAACCTGCCCCCTTGACTCTACATTCGGAGATGGAACTTCCTGTAGAGTGGGTTAATGTACTAGAGGCTTTTGTGACTGCAACTTGCTTCTTTAAACAGCAAGAGGTAGAAGCTGGAAGAGAGTGGTGGAATTTAGCTTTGGAATTTGCCAGAACTTTAAAAAGAAATGAGAATAAAGAACATAATAGAAAATTAGTTAGGGCTGAACCTAACTCTTATAACCCAGCACTAGACCCCTATGTGCATAGTATGAGGATAAGATGAGTACTTTTACAAAAGATTTAGATAAAACTACACCAAAAAGCTCTGAACAGGCTAATACGATACCAACTATTCTTCAGAATAGGCTTGCGGCTCTTATAGAACGATTAACTTTAGAGCATTATGATTTAGATAAAAATGGTGGTGCAAGTAAAATTATAAGTGCCCCTGATGCACAGGGTAGGCATAGACCAGGAAATGTGGCTTGTTGTAAAATATCAAATAATATTACTGCGTTTGTTGCGGCTGAAGCTACTGCAGGAAGACCTGTACAGGCTGGGTCACTGAATTTAAATCCTGATACTAAGGCTTTACATGTATGTGGTTCTGGTGGGGATTTCAGTGGTAATGTTTTACAGGGAATTCCACCAGGTTTTATCATGGATTTTGCTGGAGCTACCGTGCCAGCAGGTTGGTTGATTTGTGATGGTGGGCAAGAAGATATTGTAGACTATCCAGTTTTAGCCGCTATTCTGGGAAATACTTGGAATTTAGGGGTTACTCCACCTTCAGGTAAATTCATTAAACCTCTATTGACTGGTCGAATCAGGGCAGGAGAAGCCCCAAGTCATTTGGTGGGGAGTTTAGCTGGATATAATACTGCAACTCTTGTGGAAGAAAATCTTCCATCACATTCTCACACACTAGCAAAAGTTTATAATGAGGATGATGAATTGCAAGAAGACCGTGGTGTTATTATTTCTAGAGGTGCTGGTTCTGTGGCAGATATGGCTCATGTAGATAAAGATGGATTCTTATACTCACAAAATGGAAATCGTGGAGCTGATGGGGGTTACATAGAACTCCCCGCAAAAAGCGGAACTTTTGGGGCAGACCCTGCCACAGCCTTTGATGTGATCCAACCGACCGCATACGTAAAAGTTTGTATTAAGTATTAACTATGGCGACTAAACAACCAGAACATCCATACATCCCTAGTGCTGGAATTAATCCGGATGCTAATAGCCTTACTGTGCAATCCAGAGAGGCTGTATTAGTCGAGAATTTTAGATTTACGGGGAAAGGGGTTGAAACACGAGAGGGCACTTATCAGCTTCCCATCTACACTCAATCCCTATTCCCCATATTACATTTTCAATCATTTCTTAACCCTAACGGAACAGAGGATCTATTTGCTTTCACCAAAGATGCAATATACAGGAAAGAAACTTTGGCTTCCACCGGAGCTGATAGCTATACTTGGGCTCATGCGGAACCTATTATCCAAGTGGATACTTGCGAATCTGCCACGGGTTGGACAAATGGGGCTTTATATGGTAAACCTTTATCTCAAGGGTCAGATGCTGTACACGCCGCTACGCCATTAGCCCCACCAGGGACTTATCCATGGTATGATACTTTATATAGTAAAACATATAATCTTAATCGAGCTTCTCATATAGAATTTACGTTATTGCCCATTCATAATTTTACTTGGGATGTTGGTACTGGTGGTGGGATAACTCCTGTAGATCCAATATATGTGGATAGGGCTTTTGCTACAATAACTATGACTTATGCAATACAATTTATTGGTGCTTCTGGGTCAGATACAATAACGATTGCAGATACTATCACCACAAATAAATCTGATATGCCTATTTTAGGGCATAATAAAGTGTGGAGGCATAAATTTACAGGGCTTACAGGCAACTTAACTGGGATAGATGTTAAAGTAATTTCCTGTGACATTGTTTATGCTGATGGGCATGTCGCCCCGATCTCTGATATTGTAGAATTAGATTGCGTTATTGATAATATTTTAATGTATACCCCAAATGGGGATGTGGAATTCTGGCATTCTACGGAATACATTGATAAAGTGGGGGCTACTGTTATTGCGGCTGGATCTAAACCACCCAATCCATTTGCCGCTGAAGATGACAATGGTGCTAGACTATTAAAATATTACAACCCCAGCACAGGAGTGTTTGAAGACCTTACATTATATGAAGAGTTGATGGTTTATAGTGAACCTACTAGTGCATCTTGCCCTGCATCTACGGGTTTAGTATCAGATACTACAGGTTTTGCCCAAATGTCTTCAGGTAATATTTTACTCAACGCAGTCTTTTGGACAGATGTGGATGGAAAAATTGCTGAAACTACCAAAGATACATATCAAGTAGGTGGGGTGGAGTATTTTTATATAAAAGACACCAATCGTGTTGTATCTTCTATTCGTACTTCAGACTTAACAAAGAATTATTGTAAAGTATTACATGAGGGTGCAGGCTCCCCTGCAGGGCAATGGCAGTTAGATTTTGTTGTTGGCGGAACTTATACTGGTGTTATACATGTAGATTATGTATATAAAAGCCAGCAAACTTATCAACCACGGTTTGTTTGGAATTTCCACAACCGATTACTCATGGGCAATACAATAGAAGTGAATGAGTATTATCCTTGGCGTGTTCGTTGGAGCTTCCCTGGTGACATGTCTCGTTGCCCAAGTACAGCATTTTGGGATTTATTGGATACTGATGTTAGTGCAATCCGTGGTGGTATATTCCAACGAGATACATTAATTATTTATAAAGAACGAAGTTTAATCCGTGGTGGTACAACATCTTCGGGGGCTCCTATATTTCAAACGGTAAATGATGTAGGCATCTGGGGCATGCGAACAATGCAAAACTTGGGAAATCTACATTTTTACTTAGGTGCAGATGACGTATATATGTGGGACGGGAATATAACAAGGAGTGTTACACGGTCTCCCAACCCAGAAGGGTCTATAAATTCTTATAGAGTTCGAGATTATTTATTTAGTGCTATCAATGGTCAACGAATAAATAGTTGTTTTGCTTCTGCCAATTCCCCCAAAAAGGAGTATTGGTTGTGGCTTACCGTGGCTAACGATGAATTTCCAACACAAGTGTTTGTGTATAATGCAATATATGATACATGGACAATGTTTAAATTTCAACCCACTCATTGTGTCATTGAAGCTCAACTAGGTGCAAGAGGTACAACATTCCAAGAATTAGTTGGCACTTTTGCAGAAATGGCGGGAACTCTAGGTGATATGAATGTTCCTGTAACTGCTTTAACTAGACTAATGTCTATGGATTCTGATGTACAAATCCTTTCAGGTAAGATTAATACAGATTCTGGGTATTTGAATGCGTCAGGTGTTTGGGTGGCAGGAACTTCAATTGCATCTTGGTTAATAACTAGAGATTTTATTTGGGGGGATTTGTCCAGAAAGGATAGATGTACATTAGTAGAATTGGAACTCACAGGAGATTCTGTGGAATTAGGGGTTTTAGATACATACTCCACAAGTCCAGTAGATTTTGTACAAAAGCAACAAGTAATGATACAGAGTCGTCGAAGACCTATATCTTATTACCCTGATCTTGTAGGGAAGCATCATAGATTTTGTTTAACATTTAATGCGTCAGCTAAAATAAACTGGGTATTACCCTATGCCATAGTAAAAAAGGAAATATAATGGGACTCTTTAAAAAAGCACTAAGGACGGGCAAAAAGTTAGCTAGGGATCCTATCTCTTTGGTATCTTTAGCCGCTGGTCCGATAGGATTATCTACTTTAGCCGCAAGGCAACTTCAATTAGCAGGGACGGGTGGAAACCCCAAACCTCTATATAGATCAGGTAGAGCCGCTACCCCTGGTAGATATATTATAGATGAAAAATATTTGGCTCGACTCCCTCAATTTCGCCCAGAAACTAGAGAGGCATGGTCAAAGGCAAATCCATACCCTAGGGTAGAACTAACACAAGGGGAGCGTGATACTATCTCCACAGCAGAGGGTTTGATTTCTGGAAATGTTGGTAATTTTAGGTCTCTTTTAACTGGCGATAATAGAACTGGGCTTTTAGCTCGCGGTGTAATAGATCCAGCAAGACAAGAGTTTGAAGATAAAACATTGCCTATGATAGATGAGTCCTATTCGGCTGGAGCTTATGGTGCTGGTTTTTATAGTGGCGCACGTGGTAAAGCTCGGAGTGATGCTAGTGGCAATTTAGAACGCACTTTGGCAGAAGCTCGGTATAAAGATTATCAAACTAATAATCAACTCCAATTACAAGCCGCTTCTCAATTGTCACCGTTAATGGGTATTATATCACAAGACAGAATGAATGAGATAGAAAATATAAATCGCGTCAGTCAAGAGTATTATGCCCAGATGGGTTTAGATCAAAATGTATGGAAAGCTGATATGGAACGTATAAAAGCCGCTACCCATTTTAAACCAGGAACTAGCGGTCGTGGTGGTGGTTGGGTACAACCCCAGACTAAACAAAAATCTGGTGGTTTACTTGGAGCTATTATGGGTGGTTTATCTGGAGCCGCCACAGGAGCTTCCATGGGTGGTGGTTGGGGTGCGGCTATTGGTGGTGCTTTGGGTGCAGGTGCAGGGTATCTGGGTTATGGGCAAGATGTTGCGGCAGTAGGTTCAATGGGACAAACTATACAAGGTGGTTTAGCTTCATATAAATTGAATCACCCAAAAGCTACGTCGAATCCTTCAGAAGTGTAATTTTATTAATATTAATTATAGGTGAAATAATGGGACAATTAGCAAAAGAGTTAATGCAAGCACAGCAAATGATAACGCCATCTGCTAATACTTTACAGAGTAGACGACGAGATTTAGTAACTGCACAACGTGGGCGAGAACGTGATCAACGAGAAGTTTTTGATAGAGATCAAGCTGGACTTATGAATCAAATGATAATGATGGGAAACTTGTTCCAAGAAAAATGGACTGGTGATACCGCTCAAGGTAAAAAATTAATGGAAGCCTATACACATATTCTACCACGAAATACAGCGAATAAGTATAAACTTGGGGGTTTGCATGATGTGCTTTTTAATCCTAAATTTTATCAATCCCCACAAGAAGCTCAACAAAAACAAATAGAAGCGGCTATTGCACAATTACAAGTAAAAGATGCTTATAATATTAGCCCAAAACATACAGAAGCTGTTACTCAACAAGCAGAACATAGGGGGATAAATAGGGCAAAACTGGATGTTGCAGAAGCACATGAATTGGAACTATTAGCACATGAATACCCCACGGAAGTTGAGAGTGTAAGAGCTTCAAATACTTTTATTAACCCTAAATCTAATGCCACAGCTCTTGGGAAACTGTTAGAAAAGACACAAAAAACTTATAGATACGAAGCGGCATATAATATGCTATCCACTTTGGATCCAGAAACTACTCAAAGTTTTATAAAAAGTAGAAAGTCTGTATTTAGCTCTAGGTCTACGCAATTACAAACTGGAGTTCTTGCGGTTGAACCATTTACTAATGCTAAGGGTGAATCAATACCAACTAAAAATGGGTCTGGGGTTTTAACAAATAGAGACGTAGGGGCAATGCAGGATAGGTTAGAGGATAAACTTGTTGCTTTATTAGGTACAGGTCCTGGGTCTATAAAAAGGGGTAGTTTGTCTGATGCAGAAATACAACAACTAACTAAAATCTTCAAGTTTTTGGAGGCAACAGATTCATATCTTGCTTATAAATATGCAGGCACTTACAGTAATGCGACGGAAGCTAAACGTGGTCGTCAGCGAAATTTAACCTATGTGGTGGGACAACCCTTAAAAATATCGAGGCTCTAATATGACTGAAGAACTTACATTAGATGACATACTATTGCCAGATGCAACACCACAAAAAGATCCACAGCAAGAAGCTGAAACTTCTTACATAAGAAAGTTTGTTACAAGTGCGGCAGTAAATCTATGGGATGGTTTTAACAATTTGGTTACATCTCCTACTATACATGAAGGACTACAAAGGGGTTGGCGGTGGTTAGGGAAGCCACCAAACACCCCCAACCCTTATATAGATAGCCCGAAAACTAAATGGGATATACCAAACTTTTCTGAAGAATATCAGAAACAAACAGAAGCTAAAATCCTACAAAGATATAATGATCTTAAGCAGTCACATGAGACTCTTCAACAATTGATGCCAGAAAATTTACGGCAGGTGGCATATACCCCCTATGCTAATTATTCAGATTTTGCCCCTTTACGTTTCTTAGAAGAGACAGGGATAAGAAGTGCCCAGAATTCTTGGAATCAACTTACATCTTTAGGTTCTGCTATGTTGATGAAGAAAGATCCTAAATTTGCTTTTGTTGCAGTTCCAACACAATATTTTAATATGGTAGCCCAAGAAGAGTCTGGTGTATTAGCTCAAGCAGATGCGGCTGGTATACCTAGAAGTTTTTCCGTGCCTTATGCAAGAACCTATGGATTGCAATCAGGGGCTACAGAATTTGTAAGTGAATTGACAGAAGCTCTGTTTAGATTAAGTGGGGCTCATAGTATAGCAACAAAAAAGTTAGCTCCTGCCGCTTTAGACGCGTCTTTAAAATTTGGATTGGGTGCTGGTATTGGTGGTGCAGAAGGTGGGGCACAACGTATATTAGAGTTAAATACTTTATATAATATGCAAACAGCTTGGAATGAATTGCACCCAGATAAACAGGTTAATATGAATTTACCTAAACCAGAGGAGCTTACTAAAGATATAGCTTCTAATGCGTATGCTGAATTCCAGGGATCCTTGGGTGCTGGGGCTGGAATGGGCGTTGTTGGGACGACACAACGTGTTGTTTCTAATGTTAAAGCTAAACAAAAATATGACAATAAAACCGCAGAGTTACAACAATATGCAGAAGAGTTGCAAAAAGAAGAAGCTATACTTGAGGGTAAATTAGCACAAGCTCTATCAGATGCTGATGTAAATCCTCAAGAGATTCTAAAGCCTATTAAAACTGAACAAGAAGCTGAAGCCCGTCATGTATTGTTGCGTCAAATTTTGGGTGAAGAGTTACATAAAAAATTCAGTTTAGAGCAGGCACAATTAGATACAGTAAGAGGAACTTTAGCCAAAGAGCAATTGAAAGCTCGCATATTTTTTAAAGCTGAAAGCCAGCCATTCAGTTCACCCTTTAGAAGAAAAACACAAACTGAAATTGAAGAATCAGCCTACCCTAAAAATATACAAAAGGCTGATATTGAATTAGATTTTGCCACAACGGATTCTACTTTAGTTTATGGCAGAGCAGATAATCAAAGATTTGTTCGACTGTCCCCTGAAGCTCCCCATAATATAGTAACTTATACACATTTATTCCAAGCAAAGAATAAACTTGCTTTGGAAGCTAAAGCCCCAGGTAAACCTTTAACTAAAAAACAAACCGATCAATATAAAGAAGCTGGTCGAATGGAGGCATTTTGGTTGCTCCATCTAGCAGAAGCTACGCGGGATACACAATACTCCCCAGAGACTTCAATAGATACGGTCATTGATGATTTATTCACTTCCGCTCAAGCTACTAAAGCTGATATTTTTGTCAGGGAGTTTTTGAAAAATAATGTAGCTATCAGGGCAGAATTAAAGGAAAATACTTACACAACTTTGCGTCCAATCGTTGAGCAAAATATAGAAGTTATTTCTGAATATTTAGCACAAGCCTTACAAGAATCCAATACAGCCACAACTTCTGCCCAAGCTAAAACACAACAAGATAATCCACTGTGGGGCGGAAATTTACAAACTTATGTGATGGGTATGACTCCATTAGATATTGCGGCAAACCCAGATACTGCGGTGGACTTATTGCTTAGGGGTCTTCCCCACGCACTTAAGGATGGGCAACCTGCGGCTCCTTGGGTAGCTCAAGTCTTGCATCAAATTGTAAGGGAGCGTAGACTTAGACCTAATGAAATAACTTTAGCTCAATCAAAAGCACAGAAGGCGGTAAGTACTAGTTGGCGTGGTTCCGTACTTCCAGGATTTACCACAATTAAATTAGATGCAGAAATATCCCTTGCAGATAGCTTACTTCGATTTGAATCTGACCAGCCAGATGTAGTAAAACATTATGGGGTGCAAGAGTATTTACAGAATCTTTTAGAGCTTAATGGGGATTTAGTATTACCCCCAGCCCAAACAGGAGAGCTTACATATACTAAATTAGTTTCTCAAATATTGGCGGCTACAACCCTTTCAATACCATCAGATCAGTTACAACAACAATATGAAAAGTTCTTAGCTTTAGCTTTTCCTGATAATGAAGAGGCACGACGAAATGCCACACCAGCTTCTAAATCATTTATGGAATTAGCTCAAGGTAAAAAACCATCAGTATCTAAAACTATTACACAAACGCTCTTTATGTTTGCAACATATTTTGCTGATACAAAAAATTTAGCTTTGGGTTCTGCTTATATTTATTCAGCATTTATGGAATTGCAGCAATTGACCGCACAGGAATTATATAATACCCCAACAAGTGAAGAAACCCTACCGGAGTACACTCAATTAAAACTAATTGCAGAAAATGCTGATAATCTTACAGTTTCCCCCAAAGAGTTGGATTTATCCATGGATGCAGTACTTCGGGCATTATTACAAGTAAACAATACCTTGAGCCCACAAACCGGTTCGCTATTACTACAATTTGTAGAAGACAACCCCGCATGGGAACTACCCAATACATTACAATCAAATATCTCTTTTAGGCAATATCTATTAGAATTTTTACGATATAGTTTAAATAAAAATGTGAGATCTGAAGCAGAGTATGAAGACTTTAAGCGAGTTCGACACAAAGCAAAGCTCCCCAAGACTCAAGATCAAGCTACATTTGAAGCTCGACAGTTGCTTCAACTTTTAGATGTGGATAAATATGAAAAATTTGGTTCATCTAATCAACTAGATCAAGATAGAGGGCTTCTGGCATATATAATTTCTTTTACTGCAGGTCTGACAGACCCTTCAGATTTTATTTTTGATAGTATTAAAATTTTAGGTTTAGATTTTAATTCTCCTGCTAATTCAGGGCAAGTAACTTTTAGAGACCCTTCGGTAATAGCAATCCCCAAAACTGCACAAGATCAATTAAAGCAGGCAACATTAAACCAAAAAGTGAATGCTGATGGTTCTATCACAATCACAGGGGATATTCAAGTCAGTGAGAATCATTGGGCTACCACCGCACGTAGTTTATATTCAGACTCTTTGGATTCTGTATTGCCCAGAGAGTTTCTTCAAAATTCCCATGATGCAATTTTACGGAAATTTACTCTAGAAAATATACATGAGGGTCTGGTGCAGATAACCTACCGACAAGATGCACAACAATTGAATATTGTAGATAATGGTATTGGTATGAGTCCGGAACAACTTTTACAATTTCCAGCCCCTGGTGTATCTTTTAAGGATATGAAAACTTCAGCTGGTGGTTTTGGTGCGGCGGCTATTGCCTTTTTTGCTACCTCTGATGTAATCCAAATTACAACTCGTTGGGTAGACCCCAAGACAGGGCATCTTATTGAGTCTACGTTAGAGACTACTAAAGAACAATGGCTACAACAAGTCTCCGCAAATAAGCCTGTATCTGTCACAAGTAATATAATAACAGATTGGAAACAACAAGGTTTACAATCAGGGACAGAAATAAAAGCTCGATACACAACTGAATTTAAAACTCATGCTAAATTCGTGAGTAGCCCCGCTGATTCAATACGTCGATTCTTTGAGTTTTTCCTAGAAGCTGAATATCCATATCAAGTGGAATTGGGTATATTAGCAGGTTCAGGGTATTCCACTTTTCATGAATATGTCTCACCAAAAACTCAAGCAAAAGATTTACATTATATTGAAGTAGATAGAATCCCCTTACCTGAAAATTCTGGTCATATACGGATACTTGCTAGTAAAAGCATGGAGCCAGTTCGTGAGGGGCACTCAATATCAATAACAGTTGCTAGTACAGGTTTTCCATTTTTCAAGACATTCATTATGCAAGCCCCTTTAGATGCTCAATTACCTACAGACTTTATCGTAGACGTACATTCCAACGTTAATCCACATAAAAATCCAAATTTATACCCGTTCGTAGCAAGTAGAGATTCCTTGACACATAAGATGCGGGAGGAAGTAAAAAACTATTTTCAGCGTACTTATTTTAAAAACTTGATAGAGAGGGCGGCTCAAGCTAGAGAAAAAGAATCAATTCGTGCATTGCAGGTAAAGACCAAAGGTGGATATATATGGCTTGATAATGATGGAATATTATCAGATGCTGATTTAACTTTTATAACACAAGATTATTTAGAACGTTGTGGTTTTGATGCTTATCTCCAAAAACTTGAAGATTTTCAGCAACAGGCTTTTGAGCTTTTACAAAAAAATGAACACTTCTATGCTTGGCGTTATGGGGTTTCTTCTCAAATACTGAAGCAGGCTCAACTTGTGGGGGCTGGTAATGCAAGGACGTGGCTTGGCGTTAATGGAGTACGGGCATATTGGAAAGGTTTAGAATCTTCAGGCTCAACCCCTTATGTAATACTTTTAAATTTAATGTATTTGACGGATGCGGCTTATACAACATTGGATATATCAAGAGGTCTAGACTACTCCACTGTTACTGTTGGCTCTTTCGCTGAATATTTACAAAAAACTCAATATCCTGCACCGTATCAGGGTTTGTCTGATTCTGAAATTAAAGAACTACAGGTGCGAGCAGCAGAGCTTTTTGTAACTAAAACTTTTAGTACCCTGATACATGAATTTGCACACTCCTCTGATCGCTACAGAAATCATTCGGAAGGACTATGGCTAGCTGAATTTCAAAGTATGATTGAATTTTTTATTGGCACACCAGAATTGCAAGAGATTAAACAAAATTTAGTAAAAGACATGTTAGAAACTAATTGTAAATTAATATCACACCTAGGAGTACTCAATGACTACATTGATTTCAAACGAGCTGGAGAAGGATCAACAAATAAAAGCCTACTCGATGGCAATGGCAACATTCTATCAATACCCAAACCCAGCACCAAAGCACGAACTAAGATTCATCCAAGCCAGACAAAAACTGGTAGACGAGATAAACGAACGAAAGCTCCCACTAAACTTAATCCTAAAAAACGCAAAAGCTCTAGCTCAATAGAAGATATACTGCCATTAGAACAGAGTAATCAGGCGGGACAACAGGGTGAAGTAACTTTTGCAGAAGATGGTAAAGCCGTACTCACCTTTTTTGAGAATGCGGATATGTCTACGGGGATACATGAATTAGCACATGTATTTTTTAATACATTATCTGAAACTGATATAGAGCTTATAGTAAAACAAATAAATAGAACCACCAAAAGGGCTAAAGCGTTTAACCCTACGGGACTTCAAGTAGATTTAGATGTTATCTTAGCGTGGCAAAAACAATTCTCCCCAGAGAAAACCCTAAAAACTGCCCCATATACTCTCTTGCCAGAATCTCGTAAACAAATTACTTTAGTTCAAGAGTATTTTGCACGATCTTTTGAGCAGTATTTACGTCAAGGGGTTGCACCAGTTACATCTCTTCGTACTCTATATACTAAATTTAGTCAAAAACTAAAGGCTATTTACAAACGAGCAAAAGATATTCCTGGAATTAATGCAGTATTAAATCCACAGCTTCGTGATATTTTTGATGACATGTTGACAAAAGATGCAAAGGCTGGACGTAATCAGATTAAAATAATAATAGATGGAAAATCTTATACCCTAAATCAAACCAGAGCTAGAGAGCGTCGTAGGAAAGTAATTCTTAGTCATTTAGAATTAGCAGAGGGGGAATTATCTGGCTACACACAAGAATTAATAAATTATGCCCAGACTCTATCTACTAAACATCGGGAAACAATTGCCTTAATGGCGACCAAAATCAAAACAAGAAAAGATTTAACCCAGATGATGGATAAGATTGATAAATTGGAAGCCCGAGAGTTGAACTATGCAAAAAAGCAAAAGATAAAAAAGTTTAAAAAGATCTATGGTGATATGCAATTAGATAAAATAGAGAAAGTTTATGCTAAAAGTATTCGCTTACTCTTGTCTGATATTTCATTAGATTCAAGCACACAAATGCCAAAGAAAATTCAAGGGGCAAAACAACTTCAAGCTCACATAAAATCTGTATATGAGGAAACTCATGTAATGCCGTTTCTTCCAGACAAAGTTTTAGCAAAATTGAAAGAGTTTGATAAACAAAGTATTTATGACTTGTCTGTGGAGGATATTGACTTATTACAAAAATCTATACAGCATTTGTACCATTTAGCACAACTTAAAATTGGGCTTACCCAATCTCGAATGATTTCACAACTTTCTACAGAAGTGCAGGAAGCTAGAAATATTTTAGCCCCCCAAGTAAATAAAGCCCATTTGGGGCAGGTGCGTGGATTGCGTTCTGTACTGGAGCAATCCAAAGAATTTTTTCTGGATAGAACTAGACACGCGGAAAATTTAGCTTTATACATGGACAATTTTGAAGAGGATGGACTGTTCACTAGAATCTTCTATGATAATATTGATGAAGGCACTAGACAAGCTCAAGTGATTGTTTATAATTATATAGATTCTGTTCGAGCATGGAAGGCAGAAATAGAAGACATGTATCCAGGGGCAGAAAATAAATTTTCAACTTGGAGTTCTGCTCTTATTAATCCTGGGAGTAAATTAAACTCTCAATATTTAATTCCTGTATCTTTGCAAAAACATAGTTCTGAATCTAAAAGAATAACAAAAGGTACACTGCATATAACAAAAGCTCAACGAGTGGCTTTATGGTTATACAATAAAAATGTAAATTCTACACGCCATTTATTAAAGGGTGGGTTTATAGATAAAAGGCATCCCACGGTAACCTGGCTTATCAATAATCAAGAAACCTTAGATGCTATACTTAAAGACATTACACCGGCAGAGCAAGAGCTTGGGCTACGAATCTTGGATTATTATGAGACTATTGCCAAGCCTTTAATTAATAAAGTTTCCACATCTCTTATTGGCTATGAATTAGCGGATGAAGATAATTACTTCCCTTTATTCGTAGAGTGGTTAGCCCGTGGGCAGAGTGAGGCTTTAAATAGGGCGGCTCTGGAAAAGGGTGTAGAAAGATTTGTACGAAGAATCTTGGAAAGAACTGGAGCTTTAACAGAACGTGTAGCGGCGGAGAACCCTATCTATTTACCTGATGTGTTTGAAGCTATGCAAACGAACGTAGAAGAGTATGCTAATTATGTAGGGTTGGCTGAACCTTTACGCCACGCCAAAGCTATCTTGTTTGATGCTGGTGATGATACCACAAAAACTTCTGGATTTGTTCAATTGATGAAAGATGCTTGGGGTGAATCTAATTATAGAGCCTTACAAGATTATCTAGTTTCCGTAGAGGGTGATATTCATGGCACTGTAGTTTCTAGTGTATTAGGAAAACATATATTAGATTCCATGACTTGGACTACTTTGGGTTGGAATATAGTTGTAGCAACTATTCAGCCTTTATCCTACGTTACAGCTTATACGGAAATGGATTCTAAATATTTACTTAAAGCTTTAGCACAAAAACCAACCTCAATTGAAGAGTTATCTAAACTCGACATTGAATTACGCGCAAGATTTGATGGGGGTTTCAATAAAGACCTAAGTGAGTTAAGAGCTGGAGCCGCCGCTAGGCATGCGGTAATGGGTGATAGTACCATAATGGAAGACATACGTAGTGATGATGAACATTCTGTTTTAGAGCTTGCACTTAAAGCCATAAAATATAAATCTTTTACTGGAATTAAACGTACAGATGCTAAAACTATTGGATACCTCCATCAAGCAGTAATTCTAGAACAAACAGATTTGGGTTATACTGGGCGGGAATTACAAGAACAGGTGCGAAAACGGTTAGCTTTTATTATAAGAAATACCCAGCCAATTTATGGGGTAAAAGACCGAAGTCCCATTATGAATAGCAAAAACTTTTTAGATAATTTATTAACTAAATTTTATACTCAACTTGGACAACATCGTAACGAAGTAGAAAAGCAGTATAGATTATATAAGGCTGGGAAACAATCAGGGTTGGTCACTTTCCGTAAATTAAGCTCTATTCTTATTGTAAACACCGTGGCATTGGGTATGATAAAAGATATATTTGCTACTTTATATTTACTTGGTGATGATGATGAAGAGCGTAGACGACGCAATATCAAAAACAGATTACCAATATTAGCCAAACTTTTTAAAGCCTTAGCTTTGGGTGCTGGTAGTTTATTGCCTGGAATTAGGGATGTTACATATGTGGCGGCTAACACAGTAGAGCGTGGAGAATACACTGCGAAACAACAACAAAATTTAGTTACTACAGTTTTAATAAATGCTGGTGTGGGGGCGGGGCAAGTTACCACTGCAATAGCACCAAATTCTTGGAGTAAAGCTGACATAGAAGGTAAGCGCATGGAAGTTTTACTTGAAGGGCTTATGAAATTAAGTGACACAGCGAACAGGGCGGTTATTGGTTTGCCAACACGAAATCCAGTAAAAGCCATAAGATATTTTAAGGGATTAACTAGACTAAATGAACTATGGGAGTAAGCTATGATAAAGATAATTGGAGACGGAACAGAACAAGCTATAATTACTAGAGCCAGTAAGATACGAGTTGATGTGGAAGACGCAGACTTTGTATTTTATTGTGATAATAAAGATTATATGGAGACAAAAGCCACACCAATTAACGCCAATGTGTTGGTATTAAGATTGATGGTGGATGAAAAGGCGCAACAAAATTTACAGCAACTTTTAGACTTATCACCAAAACCAACCCAGAATTATTTGTATGCTTTATATAATAAAGGCTTCAGTCAATTCTTGGAGGTATCTTATGATTCTAAATTTATGACTGGTGGCGTTGGTGTTGATATTAATTTTGCCAAAGGTGCAGGCATTCCCGTACCTGAAGGTATGGCAGAACAGGCTATCCCAAATTTAACAAACATAGAACAGTGCCTAAACGGTAGTGAATACCGAGGGGAAGTTACCATTGGCATTTCTGATGATTTTCAAGCAACCTCTTTACAGTTATCCCATTCATGGGGTATGTTTGCTATGTACGGCGAGATAGTAAAAGGTGGAGTTTCCGCCATGCTAGACTTTCTAACTAAGGACTCTCAAGTTTTAACCTTGTATGATACTATTGTACTTAGTAATTTAATCAGCCAATTTCCATTCCCTGTGCCTATTGAATCTTCAGTACGTCAAAGATTTGTTCCTGCTAATCCTGGAGCTGAAAAGCATTTGTGGCGTATGGAGAGAGTTCCTTACAGCACTGCCCTTGTTACAACCCATGGGGTTAGCGTAGGGGAAGCCCAACGAAGGTTACGTCGAACATTAAATAACAGTTTGGCGTACGATAGTACTTTACAGTTTAGGGTAGATTACGGAGTTAGAGAAACCTTTACCCTCATGTATGATAAGAGTAAAGATTTCTACACTAAATATAAAACTACTCTTGCAAGTCAGAAACCTTCCGTGCCCGATACATGCAAATAGTACGACTCTTATCTTTTGTTTTATCATATTTCATGTCAACAACTTCCTCATCAACTAGACTTTCTAGTATGAGTCGGCGTTCTTCTGCATTGAATTTATGACTTACATTTTGGGCAATCTTGGTGCGAGAAACCCAACCTTTTTGTCGTTTGATATATGATAAAACAAAAGTTTGTGCTCGTCCTGTGTCTGACATACCCATTGTACTCACAACGCCTTCCAAGTATTTATCGTTAGCATTCAATAATTTTAATGCAAATAGTAAATCCTTATCCGTAATACATTTTTGATTACTTTTACTTGCCGCACAAATCATAGCTAACTTGATTAAGAAATCTCCCTTTCTTCCATAGTATCCACGTAAGGCTTTCATTTTTGTTTCGGGTTTATTCTCTTCACAATACCAATCAGAGAACATTAACTTAGCTGTATCTGTCCAAACATAAGCACCATTGATAGTAGATATGGTTTCTAAATCTTGGCGTAACCATTCAGCCTTTTCTAGGATTTCAGGCGTGGTGGCATCCAGTAGATGAGGAATCTTAATTCCTGTTGGATTCCTAGGCACTAACAAGAGTCTAGAGAAGAATCCTGCTGATAAACTCTCTTCTGGCAAAGAGGATTTAAACCATTCAAGGGTAGTGCCGGCTAAAATATTAACACAGACTTCACGTAAAATATCAGTGCCTCTAATGATAGTACCTATTTCCCGCTCTTCAGGGCAGTCCCATAAGTCCGTTAAGAGTTTGAGGATTGTATCATCCAACTTAGCCTGCCCCAATAATATTGACAACTCACTACTTTCAATAAACGCCTCTCCACATTTATATTCTTCATATTGAAGGGCTAATCTATGAGCAAAATATTGAGGTGTTAATTTTTGTGCATACTTATATAATTTATCTTTCATTGCGGCTTTTAATAAAGACATACCTAGATTAATTGCTGTACTCTTGTGAGTTAAAGCACTTTCCCCCACTAGTATAATATACATATTGGGGTACAATTTCCAATGCCCCCGCTGAATATAGGCACGCCGTCCCAAAGCAGTAGCTATCATAGAAATAGCTGTCCACAAGTGGAAGTCTGGTGGACTTTCTTGCTCCCCTATATAATCAAAATATGTATTAAAAAATCCATCTGGGCAATGCCTTTCAGTGGGCATACTAATGTTAATTGTTACCATGTTAAATCTTTCGGGGTTAATTTTTCATATCGTATTACGGAATCTTCTGTTAGGTCATTAAAATTTTCACCATAATACACAGAGATGGGTATAGTTAAAGGTTCTGCAGAACCAGGCAACGTAAATTTATGACAAAATGCTATTGTTAATGCTTTATAAACTAAAGGTCTTTCATCAACATAAGAGAATAGCACCAGTCCATCATGTGTGTTTAACCCTAACCTAATATGTGGCATATGTTTTACTGCGGGAATATCAAAGTTTCGTCGTTTAATACGAGAAAACATTCGTAATTTATTTGCCGCTAGATTAGTAAGTTCTCCGATGGCGGATTGGGTACGCCAAGCGTATGCTTTATTTAATAAATCAGGATGCCCCATTGGCATCACAAAGAAACGCCTACGACCAAGCAAAGAAGTTAAAGTAGAACTCTCTATTAATTCTTGTTTAATTAAACGTTGTCTTAATTGAATCCCTGGAAATTCCTTATAGTACATAGCGCGTTGCCATGCACAAATAGTATAAGGTAATCTACTTTCTCGCACCATTACGGATTCTTCTGCCCCATAATTTAAAGCATGGATTGTTTGCTTAGCTGTTTTATATACATACTTGGATTGAGCCACCTCTTCAGGATACCGCTCTTTTGTTTTTTGTAACATCCAACCATGTATTTTTTCTCCAGCATTTAATAGTTTTAACATACCCAACTCTTTGGCTTCTAGTGCGACTAGGTATGCTTCTGCCGCCCACAAATCCACTACCACTATTTCTGTTTTTCTCATTACTGCTCCTTTATTTTGGCGTTACACTGACCTGTGCCCATATATTATCTTTAGGTGGGATAATCATTTTTCGTTGCAAACCTGGGGATAGATTTTGTAAATTAGTTCCACCACTAAAGGTCTCACTAGCTTTACTATTTAATCGTCCTGTATCTGTACCGGCTGTATCATATTGTGTATGTATGTTCCCTTCATGCAAGGGGGTTTTTAATTTTCCCGCCATAGTACTAGAGGCTTTGTATCGAAGACATGCTTCAGCAAAAGCTTTAACTATTGTATCAGAGGTAGTCTTAGCTATATAAGCCATAGTAGCTTTATTCATTGTGATAGTCCCCCTATTATAAGTGGGTTTCACCCCTAACAATTCTAAGAACATCTGCTTTTTTTGCGTAGGACTATTCGGATTAAACTTACGTGAGTTAGAAGTTGTGTCCAAACTAAAAGGCAATACCTTGTTGAAGGCTTGTATAATATTCTCCATGATTGCACCCTCCTTGGTTAAAGCTAAATCCCTAAAGGGTATATCTACAGGCACTCCAAGCAAGTGCATTTCAACTGTGGTTCCAATAGTAGGATGGGTACAATATCTATAATGGTCTAATATATTTAAGGACTTCATCTCCTCTATCTCACCTAACATAATATGTATGTTAGCTATTGCATCCATTGCATTATACTTCCACCGATTCTCCAGCCCTCCCATTGCATTGAGATATTTATGATATGGTAAGTTTGTGTATAAGGAGATTAACGTACCCAAGTCTTTTGGTAGATCGCAATATAAATTGTGAGCCATTACCATAGTATCCCAAGCTAAATTATTTACGGGCATACCATACCAAGCTTCTAAAATAGCAGAATCAAATTTACTATTCTGTGCAACTTTGGGCATAGGAGAAGCTAATAATTTTTTAACTAACCCCATGATAATAGGTAGTTCATGAGCCCCATAATATTTAGATAAAGTTTGATGCCCCTTTGCACCAACCACTGTCCAAAAGGGAATACTAACACCCCAATCTTTTTCAGTAGCTAATCCAATACAATCTACTAGGTGTGCTTTATAAGGTTGCGGACATTCAATGTCATAAGATAATAAAGAACCATCTTCGTACATCTGTTCTAGTATAGCTTTGGCTTCGCTAAAAGGTGGTGCTGTTATTACCGTTGGGTCATCTTGTTTCATGCCAGCAAATTGCATTTCCTTTTTTATTTTATGCACATCATTAATAAACAACGCTAGATATTGTCCAGGCTTTTTAGATTTGTGTACATGTTTTTGACGCATTGCTGAACTTGGGGTTATCATGGGTAATATCTTACATTGTAAGCGGTCACTCCAAACGATATGACCACGCCAATTCATAATATTAGTTTGTCCTATTAAGTATTTAATTACGGATGAGCCTAGAGCTACCACAAGATTTGGTTTATGTGCTTTAATAGCCATCTCTAATTTTTGCACACCCTCAACAATAGCTGACATTTTATGTTCTTCAAAGTACGTAAATTTACTACCCCTAGGTATATCATATACCAAAACTTCACTACGTATTTCTCGCTCCGTCACACCTAAAGTTAGAAGTGTATTATATAATAACATACCTGATTGATGCGTAAAGATTTGTCCTACATCTTGCTTCAATACATGCGGTCCGACTACCCAGACTTTAGCATTAAGATTTCCACGTCCCATTTTAATCATACGACTCTCCTTATTTACTGCCCAATAAACACAGGGCTTTATAATAAACTTTCATGGTGGCTTCTATGTCACTGGTTGCTTGATGGGCTTCTATATGAATACCCCAGTATTTAGCTACAGTTGATAATTTGTAATCTGGTAGAACCAGCTCCCCGATATAAGCAAGTCTATGTATTAAGCTCAAGGCATCCAGTCGCCTCCAGTTTATCCAACTCCCTAAGTATCTATCATTGCACTTCTTAAAAAATTGATTTAAAAAATCTATATCAAAGTGTACATTATAACCACCCACATACATTTTATCTGCCCTGTCCCTGGGATTAATTTGTGTTGCCCACTCTGCTTTAAGGAGTTGCAAGACTTCTTCTGGTGCAGGATAAGATAATAACTCGTCTTTAGTTTTACCTATAATTTGTAAAGCTCGGTCTGATATATTATCAGGATTATGTGGAGCTATCACAAATGTATTTGCTTGTACAATCTCCCCACCTCGTTCTATAAGATAGGCTAATTCAATTATATCATTATGATAACTATTTAATCCTGTGGTTTCTTCATCTAGCCATAATACTGGTGTGTCTTTTTGCATCTACTTCTCCTGTTTATTGTCTAATATTTAACAACCAAGCCTCACGTAATACTTGAGTCTCACATATTGATAATACATTTCTATCATTGTCCATACAAACTTTGGTTACATTAATATCATAAGCCAAGGGATTAACAATGAATTGCCCCTTCAACGTTGTGGCTTTTATTAAACTGTGGTATAGCTGATAAGGTTTAGCTAGGTCATGTAAATTATGTGGCTCTTCTGCATAACTAATAACAGGGGATACGTATTTTGGTGCAACATCTGCCCGCTTAGAAATCCAGATGAATGGTTGATACGTATTGAATTCCCTTTTGTGCCAGATGTAGGGCATCTGTCCTTGATAAACCCTAAACTTATCCATAAGTTCCCGCATTGCCGCAAGCTGTGTGTTGTGGAAGAAAGCAAAAACATAACCATAAGGTTTTAATACCCGAAAGATTTCAGTTAAGATGGCTTCCCCCCGCTTAAACTCTTTTGTAAAATCAGTTATAATTAAATCTACACAGTCTTGTTCAATACCTTTAAGGGATTTTTCTGCCGTAGATTCAATAAACGTTTCTCGAACTTTAGCCATTATCTCACTTTGTACCACCAACGTGCCACTACTTAATCTTCGTAATCTTTTGATGGCTTCCCTTCGAGACATACATAAGGCAAGTTCTGGGTATAAGTCCAAAGCTGAAGCCAACTTCAATGCTTGACTTACTTTAGCTTCAGTCATGTTCATCTCTTCCGCAAACTCTGCTTGTGTATATCTCTTGCTAAATCTATCAGGTGTAAGTGTTTGATTTAATTCTGCTTTTAATTTAAAAATTGTTTGTATAGCTTGGTTTTCATCTTGCCAATTAAGTTGTTTGCGTCTTATGTTTTCCTCTAGTTCTATCTCCTGTTGTTGAATTGGGGATAAAGTTTCTCGCAGTATTGCAGTAATTAATTTCCAGCCAAGTTCTTTACACGCACGTAGTCTTCGCTCCCCTGCTAGTAATTGATATGTACCACCAGCTAAAGGTTCTACTATAATAGGTACAAGTAAGCCATACTGGTCTATACTAAACTTCAGCATTTGGGTATCTATTGCCCCGTTCCGTTGTCGGTTCCCAATGATTATATCTTTAATTTTTATTTGGATTAATTGTCTTTTCTTTGTGTCCATTTTATTCCTCGTAAAAAGGAGGGGTAGCATTACACCACCCCTCCATGTTTATTACTCCCCTGCGACAATTGCTTTGACAGTATTTATTAATCTCTCTGGATTATCCTTGGCAGGTTCCTGAGCGATAATAGCATCTGCTGTGCAATCTAGCAATTCATCCGAATCGAATTCATCACCATCTATATCAAGACCAAAGGCTAGAATTAAACTCTTCACAGAATCTAAAGCCCTTTGCCTTTCCATAGGAGACATGTCTTCATGTGGAAGCACAGTGTAAGAAGTAAAACGCACCCCTTCATGTGGTTCCCCAGGAGCTACCCCTATGGTAAGAACCAGCATGGGCTTACCTGGGTATTTACTATTAACCCCTGTCTCTTTGCCTTCTACCCCAACCACTCGAATCGGATACCTATCTGCGGGAACAGACTTCCAAACTACTCCATCACTGTTAAGTAAACCATCTACATGTATTATAGTCATAATATATACCTTTCTCTTATTGTGTACTAGACCCCAAAAGCACTCGCTTCTGTAAGGTTAAATTTTATTTCCCATATATCCTCCTATGTTTTAATAATGTTGCATACGTTGGATTAACTAAAGGTTCAAGTTCAAACATAACACTAGATGCAATATGCTTTTTGTATTTAGTAAAATGTAAAGTTCTAACAGCCCCTTCCTTTGCTTTCACTTCCAAGTCTAAATACAAAGTATCAGTGAAAATACTAGAGACATCTGTTTTAATAGAGCCAATTAAATTGGGTCTAATACTATGTATTTTACTTTCATCTTCTATTACATAATCTTCATGTGCAGTCATAACTACGATTTTGCCATGCGCTGATTTTAAACTATGGAAAAAAGTTTTGTACCAGTTTTTAATATCCCCATATATAGCTTGGGTACATGCCGCTGTGGGTGGTTTATTACTCTGCATCATTTTCGCAAACTGCAAAATAGTACTCATAGAGGTAGCACTATCTATTACAATAGTTGCTATATCATCTTGAGATTTTATCTGTTTATAATCTTTCCAGAATTTTGCAAATAAACTTTTTGCATCAGTAGCTTCCTCCAGTGCATAAGAAGTTTTACTTACACCTTCCACTCCATGCAAGGGGTGTAGCTTTTGATCAAAATCAAAAATGTGCATAGGTTTAGGGAAGTCTCGCAAGAGATGTGTCTTCCCTACCCCAGCCGCCCCATAGATCAAGAGTCTTATATTTTCACTAAGTTCCGAATTTATATTTGTCATTGTTTATCCTCCGTTGTTAATATTAATGTTGTCTTCGCTCTGGTTATTGCTACATACATTAAGTTACGTTCTTCCTGTGTTACTTGTCTATTGGAAGTTTCAAGAAAGTCCGCTTGCAATAAGATAACTTTATTAGCTTCCAAGCCCTTGCTTTTATGTATGGTTAGAAGAGGCACACCTTGTGCATTAAACATACATTTAATTTTATTGCGAAGTGTTTCTACACAATTATGTGTATCTAATATATGTAACAACTCTATCATATCGTGGAAGTATTCTTCTTTATGTATCCAACTATTAGCTTGTGCTTCTGCAAGTCTTGCATTTAAATTTTCCCACACAATATCCATACTTGTTGCATCTTGTAATAACCCCAGCAACTCTGCCGCAATGTCTGCCCCTACTACATGGCAAGCAATATCCATACTTAGAAGTTGAATGGCTAATTTAAATAAAGGTGCATTCTTCCTACAAAGAATCATTGCATCAGAGTTTTTCAATTCCTCAGCCCAATCTAATTGAGCCACAGGAATATTTTGCACTGATCCAACTTTATTAAAATAAGCTTCAATATCTGGGGAGTAGTTTCTAGCCGCCTCACAAATTTCAGGTGGACACCTAAAAGATTTAGACAACTTAAGTAGGGTTGCATTTAAATTAGTACCCATACGTTGAAACCCCTGTGACACTGCACCCCTAAACCCATAGATAGTTTGGTGAGGATCCCCAGCTAGTATAATACGTGCGCCCTTTTTATAGAGTTCATATACATACTCTTGTTGTGGGGCATTTAAATCCTGCACCTCATCTACAAATACAAGTTTATAAGTGGGAAATTCCCACTGCTCCCTTAGTGGCAGAATTAACATATCAGTAAAATCTATTACTCGATAACAAGACACATCCATGTACGGATGTATTGCCATTAAAATCTGTTGTAATTCTGGCATAGGAATTATCATATCTAATTTTAATTCCTCACATAATTCATCCAGAGTTACTTGATCATATTGAGCTATTTGATTTTTACATTGCATACGCCTTAACCCTGCTGACATCGTTGAAACAAACTCATATTCTTTTGTCGTGAGTTCTATCTTCACCTTGTACTTCAGGATATTCACCACTTTATTTTTGTTAATACGATACTTTTTTAAGTGTTGTTTGCATAATGTATTGCCTAACCCGTGCATTGTTTGTGTATTCAACCCACGGCAGGATAATTCATCTGCAATACTTTTATTATAAGCCAAGAACAGAACATCTTTTACCCTTGTCCTTTTATATAACATCTCCAAGGTTGAGGTTTTACCAGCCCCTGCTTCAGCTTGGATTAAAAGGTTGCTGGTAGACCCCGTGAATCTCTCTAATATATAGAGTTGTTGTGGAGTTAATGTGTACATGTAGCACCCCCTGAAAACGGAGCCCGCAAAGCCTTATCTTGTAACCCATACATACAAAGAGATAGATAAGGACACCCGCCCCAGTCTGCACATAAACGTTGATTGCAAGGAAATACTTCCTCCCCATACTTCTCATCATCTATCCGTGGCAATATCTTTGCAATCTTTTCTTGCAGTATATCTGATTTATATATATAAGTTCGCAAAGCTTCTTTTCGTTGCAATTCTGTGTAACAAAAAGTACGACGTACAAAGTTAGAATGTTTCCCATCTGGTCTAGACGGAGTTGAGATAGCATCAACTAATACACTATCATAATCTATCCCATAATGTCGAAGTATAACTTCTCCGTACAATAAGAGCTGGAAACTATTTTCATACTTCTTAAAAAAGTATGGAGTTAAATACCCACCTGTAGTTTTTGTATCTACTATAACAAAGCCCGCACTCTTTTCTAATCGATCTAATTTGGAACCTAGTTTTGTACCATTAGGCATATCCACTAGGCGATACTTCTCTACCTCTTCCACCACAGAGCCATCATCATGGTAATAATCTACATACCTATTTAATAGTTGAACACCCTGTTCAGCATTTTTAGTTTTAGAGCCCGCCATTTGACCACTCTTCCACGCCTCCATAAAGGCTTTGATAGTTGCAAGTTTTCTAGCCTGTAACTCTTGACCAGTAGTTAGATAGAACTGTGCTACACCCTCGTGCATTGCACTGCCAAAGACTGTATCAACACTCCCCCCTGGATAGTTGAGTTTTAATATCTTAGATATGTAGAATTTTCTAGGACATTCAGCGGTGGTTAAACTACTGTATGAGAACTCAAACTTTGTTGGATCAGTTCTAATTACAGGAGCTGGCGCAGGATGTGCTTGTATTTTAGAATCTATATTTATCTTCATAGGTATACCACTTTCTGTTTTACTACTTTCTTGGCAGTCTTTTTCGTGCGTGACTTTTTGCTGATTGCATCTTTATATCTAGTTTCAGCTCTGTCTATGATTGCTTGAAGTGATTGTTCATCTACTTCTAACACCTCATGGATAAAGGAATAATATATTTTAACTTGCTCCGATGGAACCAACAACATATCACCTATATTCAATGGGTTAATTTGCACCATTGCGGCTTCAGGAATACATTCAACCTCTGCCTCTAGCCGCATGTCAGTGCCTGGAGTTAAAAGCCAGACACCATCTTCATCTAATACATTAACTATATCACCTACATATATAGGTTTTTCATCTACATCATGTGCGTTAAACATAATCAACCCCTTTTATCTGTGAAATTTTGCCCTGCTTCACCTTCACGTAATAGAATATCAATATCTATTTCTGCTAGTATAAGCAACGCCGTCTTTTTATCTGTCAATAATTCTGTCTCCAGATATTCCGAAAACAAACCACTTAATCTTTTCATTTTTTTAATTGTCATTAGCTTACCCTTTATATTAATAATTAATTTAATCTACGTTTATGTTATGTTATCCTATGCTAATCCCCTTTCTTTCATATCACATTCAAAACATAATTCTTCGCTACTTGGTATAATCGCGTCACATAATTCACAAGAGTGTATATGCCCCGTACCTGCACAATCTGGACACACATAGAACGCACCATCTACTTGCATTTTACCTTGAATACAAAAGGGGCATGAAGTTACCATTCGCTTACCTCCTCTAGTTGTTCAAGTATTTTAGCTATCGCTGGTATTTGTGTTAGTTCAGCGAAGAACTCCTCTTGTTGTTGAGTAAGTTCATGAACTCTTGCATCAGCTTGCTCAATTGATTTAATTAACTCCACTAAAATAGACAAATTTTTTCCTGGTATATATGTTAATAGAGCTTGTGCAAATGTATTCTGCTTTTGTATAAGCAATGCCTGTGCATCAAGTAATCTATCTTGTAAAGTTAGGAACTCTGCAAATGTGTCAATTTGTTTTTCTTTCATTTTAACCTTTCAGGATAAAGCAGTAGTATATACCGCGTAACAATAATTGAATTAAAAATATATAAAATAAATACGAAGTAATATATTTAAGTATAGTTCGTACTAGAATGAAATGTGTTATAACTGGATCAACCTTCATCGTCTTCCTGCCTTTCTTTTAATTTTAGTTCTATATTTAAAATCACATCAAGCCAAAATTGAAACTCTTCTTTATAATTTATCTCTGTCATTAGTTATCCCCCATGTATTAATTTCATCTTCTGTATACTGCTTTGCATTAGGTAAATCTGTATTCCATAAACGCATTTCTGATGCATTACAACCTTTTGCATTGCGGTGTTCCTCTATTGTATACTGCTCTGTATCAGGTAAGTTTTTATTCCACCAACGCATCTCTATTGCATTGCCATGTTTTTCCTTGAACAGTGATTTATCCCATAAATGTACCCCTTTTACTTTGCTATGCTCTAATTTTGTGTATTGTTCAGCATTAGGAAGTTCTATATTCCATCGAAGTATCTCATGCGCATCACATCTATCCGCTTTACTATGTTCTAGTTTTGTATATTGTTTTTTGTTTGGATTCTCTACATTAAAATCTCTCATTTCTTTTGCTGTCATGTTATTCTCCTGCATTAATTTCTTCTATTGTATACTGTTCTGCTTTTGGCAATTTCGTATTCCACCAACGCATTTCAGAAGCATCACATCCACTAGCTTTGCTATGTTGTAGTT
>Ga0256845_1000434_pt1 | contig 39660 bp, 37 predicted proteins | sample RiftiametaG_FD_189101 | JGI IMG/M metagenome (GOLD analysis project Ga0256845, IMG submission 189101) | Tube worm associated microbial communities from hydrothermal vent at the East Pacific Rise, Pacific Ocean - Riftia | ecosystem: Host-associated > Annelida > Integument > Unclassified ...
CTAATAGTCGGGTATAAAACGCCAGTGATTAAACGGTCTTTGTGCCCTTGCGCGCCCAAAAATAACAATACAGCAACAGAGCTGGTATTAAGTTACTGATAGATGTGGGCGCGCGAAGCGGGCTGGGGCGCTAATTACTGCAAATCAGGAAATCTGCTTTCCCTGAAAGAGCGACTTGAAGATATTGAACTGGAAATATGGTAGCTGCAGGGCAGAGAAAGATTGATACCAGTCAAACAGGTGATGCAGAACATCCTGCTGAACTTCAGTGTAATGCGTTGAATAATATCTTATGGATGTATTAGCTTAAGTGATGGGAAATAGGTTCTATATCTTGCCGTATCTCTGGTCATTAAACTAAAATTGGATATGGAAGCATGTGCACCAATAAAGAAGTCAGGCAAGGTAGATATTTTTATACCATGATTGTTTTTGTATCTAAGAAAGACTTTGCCTGCCAGAAAAAGGGCTTCACGGGGGATTTCTATTACATTTACAGCGCTGCACCTAGAAATTGCTTCTTCAACTTCCTCAATTCTATTAAAGCCAATTGACACCTCAGTGTAGATAATCGAATTTATATACAGTGTATTAGTTTGAGAGTACTTACCTAAAGTATCTTCTGACCACCCTGCCCAGATAGGATCGTCAGTAAACAAATCTAATAAGACACATGAATCAATCAATATGCCATTCATGTCATTCTCTTGTAAGAGTCATGATCTCGTCTGTTGTCATTTTAGCTGTAGCTATCCCCCGAAGTTTATTAAACTTTGCGGTTACCTTAGGTTTACTGGTTCTAACGATGTAATACCGACCGTTATTCTCTCTAAAATCAATATCTGTTCCGGGTTTGATTCCCAGTTCTTCTCTTACATATTTTGGGATAGTAACTTGCCCTTTCGCTGTAACATGCATAGCCCACCTCCAAGTCAAACACAGTAATACCAATATAGTATTACTGATTTGGTCTTGCAAGGATGCTTTCTTTAAATCATTCTGCCGAAATGCAAGCGAACCTGAACAAGGAAGCAAAACGACTTGACGGCTTGCACCGGGATTTTGTTTTAAGCAGTATTACTGATATGCAGAGTTTCAAGGAGCTTGTCCGAGAATAGACATTGAGTAGTAGCGCCTCACGGACGAGATAGAAAGCATGTCGATTAGAGGATAATAACAACGCTATTTGACGATGATCGGCGTGTTTTACAGCTGTTCGTGTGGTGTCTAATGCCGATGTTGTATTTTCGGTCAGGCTCCTGGGAGGAATTATGACAGTCAGTGGGACTATCCGGGTTTTTGATGGTGCAACTGCGATTGTTACCGGGGGAGCGTCCGGTATAGGCAAGGCACTTGCTGTGGAACTGGCGAAGCGCGGCTGCGAGGTGGTGCTGGCCGATCTTCAGACTGAACTGGCAGAAAAGGTTGTTTTTGAGATTGCTTCTTCCGGTGGTAGAGCAGAAGCAGTTGAAACAGACGTAACCGATTTTGCCGCCATGGAGCAGCTGATTGCTGACACTGTTGAGCGTACCGGACGGCTGGACTACATGTTCAACAATGCGGGAATTGCAATTGCTGGTAATGTCATTCAACACGGTATTGAAGACTGGAATCAGATAGTTGATGTGAATCTGAAGGGTGTGATAAACGGCACCCAGGCGGCTTACCAGGTGATGGCTGGTCAGGGCTTCGGGCATATCGTTAACACGGCCTCACTGGCCGGGCTTATTTCCACACCGGGTCTGGTTTCCTATGCTGTTACCAAACATGCGGTGGTTGGCCTCTCAACATCAATGCGGGCCGAGGCTGCACAACTGGGAATACGGGTAAGTGTTTTGTGCCCCGGGGTTATCCGTACACCGATTCTTGACGCAGGGGGAAAGTACGGGAAAATGCTTATGGACATTCCTCCTGAAAAGCAGAGTCGTATGTGGAAGAAAATGAGGCCCATGCCTGCAGATGTATTTGCAGGCAAAGCACTGCGTTCAATTGCCCGGAACAAAGCAATTATCGTTGTGCCTTCGTGGTGGAAGATTCTGTGGCTGGTTAACCGCCTGTTCCCTGCAGCGGGAATAAAACTTGCCGGGAAGTCTTTTCAGAATCTGCAGAAACAGCTTGGTAGCAGTTGATCCTTGTATTATTTCCCGGCAGCTACTTCCTCTACATTCCAGAAAGGCGGAAGCGGGTTCATTTTGATTCTTTCCGCCATTTTCTGAATCTTCTCTCTTTCAACTCCGTGAATGTTCCTTGAAAAAGCGGTTTCAGGCGGGGCGATGATCCTTACTATCCGTACCGGTATGTTGAAAGCCTGGGCCAGAGAGTAGTAGGGGGCGATTTCCCAGGCTGATGTGTTTGTGTTGTCTACCACAAGCGTAATGTTTCCTGAGGGTCTGGAGTCGTTGTACAGCTGAAGAAGCCGGATCGTGTAGTTTTTGAGGCAGGATGAATGGGCTTCACCCAGTTTTGACGGATCGAAATGGTACTTGCCATTGCTATTGAAGAAGTAGGTGTCGGCGCTGAATACTTCCGTCATGTAAGGATTTGTGTTCTTTTTTACCCAGGTTGATTTGCCTGCTCCGGGGATTCCGCTGGTGATAATTACTTCGCGCACCCTACCCATCTGTTATCCCCAGCATCTCTTCAAGTTCTTTCAGATCGGTTGTTACTTCCATATCCATACCGTACTTAGCATCCAGTTCCATCACGGTTTTGTATTTTTCCATTGCTTCCTGCCTACGGTTCAGTTCAAGAAGGCATTTGCTTTCTCCAATTGTGTGAGCGGAAAGCATAGAGTAATCTTCTGTAGCTATGCTTCTTCTGTAAGCCTCTCTGAAGAAGTTGAGGGCCATTTCAAGCCTGTCTGTTTTCATCATCAGTGAACCGAGGTTGCTCAGAGCCCTGGCCTGGGTGGTCAGTGCATTTACGGTGCAGGCGAAGCGAAGTGATCTTCTGGCTTCATCTACAGCTTCCTGCATCCGCCACTGTTTGGCGAGAACACCGGAAAGATTCAGATGGCAAACTGCAAGAGCTCTTCTGTCGCCCGACTTTTCGATGGCGGTCATTGATTCTCTTATGTGTTTTTCGGCTTTGCTGTAGTTGCCTGCCTGTTTGTATGCAAGACCGATGTTCGCGTGAAAGGTCATTACCCCTCGAGTGTGTCCGATTTCCTCTGCAATATGAATTGCGGTTTCCAGGGTATCAATGGCATCCGCCGTTTGGCCGAACCGCGCCAGAGCGCCGCCCAGGTTACCCAGAATAATGCATTCCCCTCTTCTGTTACCGTGTACCCGGGCGAGAGCCTTTGTGCTCAATGAGTTTTTGTATGTCAGGGCTTTGCTCAGAACAGAAAGAGCTTTTCTTTTCTTTCCAAGGGAAACGCACACAGAACCAGCTGCGCTGAAACTTTCGGCGGCAGTGTTTGTATCTCCTGCCGATTCTGCTGTTTCCGCTGTCTTTATGTAGTCGTTGAGAACATCCCTGAGTGGTAATCCCAGGTTTTCTCTGGCCTGAGCCATGGTTGAATAGATCTGTGCCCTCTGTCCCTCCGGAAAAGAGTTTAGTATTCTCTCTGCGGTGTCTAGAGCCAGCTGAAACTTTCCCAAAAGTATGTAAAGACGCATGAGTTGAAAATGCAATTTGTCTGTTAAGGGGCCAGTTTCCTGTATTCTCTTCTCTATTGTCCCGGAAAGTGTTGAAGCTCCGCCTGTATCCCCGGTATCAAGGTAGTGCTCCATGGATTTCAGAAGATCATGAACTGCTTTTTGTTCCTGCAGTACCGGTACTTCAGAGGCCAGCTTCTCGTTCTTCAATGGAATAACCCCATCAGGAAAACCTCCAGTCACCTTTCAATTATTCAAAACTACAGGAAACCGGAGCATAAGCCAATGGCAGATTTCGCCACTTGACTATATTAACATCTGTTCATATAGTTGTTCCATGGAAATGGAAAAAGTGTTCAGAGCGCTGGCAGAGAGGAACAGGCTTCGCATAGCGCTGATTCTTGAAATGGGTCCCCTGAATGTATCCGAGATAGTTTACGTTCTGGGTCTTTCTCAGTCTAATGTAAGCCATCACTTGAAGCTTTTACTTGATGCAGGGGTGGTCAGGCGATCCGGCAGGGCAAACTGGGCTTTTTACTCGCGGAACAGAGGTGAGCCCATGACACAGGAACTTGTAAACGCCGCATTCAGGTACAGAGATGAGCTGAATGGCTTTCAGGAAGACATGAAGCAGCTTGCCTACTGCCACAACCTCCGTCGCGACCGATCGAGAAAGTTTTTTGATTCAGTGGGAGAAAAACACTGGAGAAGTCTTAGAGATCAGCTGCCAAATGCAGAGGAGTACATGGAATTTATCCAGAGAAATCTGGATTCATCTAAGCTTGTTCTTGAAGTTGGAACAGGCGGTGGCACAATGATACCGTTTCTTCTAGAAAATGCATCAGAGGTTATGGCGGTTGACAATTCAAGAGAGATGCTGAACAGGGCACTGAAATCTGTAACAGCAGAAAGGCTGATCGACAGGGTTGATTTCAGACTTGGTGATGCTGAACATCTTCCGGTAGGAGATGCAATGGTAGATGCTGTGTTCATGCACATGCTTCTGCACCATTCAGGAAATCCGCTACAGGCAATGAAGGAGGCGGCGAGAGTGGTTAAGCCTGGAGGTGTGCTTGTACTGGTTGATCTGGCAGAGCACACAGATGCGGGTTTCAAAGAGGTTCAGGGTGATCTGTGGCCAGGTTTCACAATGGATCAGCTGAAGGAATTCGTGAAAGAGTCCGGTTTTACAGTAGAGGCTGAAAACAGATACAACAACAATACAGTTCTCGCTTTAGCGGGTAGAAAAGGAGCAGAATGATGGACTACAGGGTACGCGATATATCACAGGCTGAATATGGAAGAAAAGAAATAGTCATTGCAGAGCACGAGATGCCGGGGCTCATGGCAGTAAGAACCAAGTACGGTCCTGCAAAACCCCTTCAGGGGCTGAGGGTTACAGGCTCCCTCCACATGACAATACAGACAGCTGTTCTTATCGAATCACTGGGTGAGATAGGAGCAGATGTAAGGTGGGCCAGCTGTAATATTTTCAGTACACAGGATCATGCAGCGGCAGCAATTGCTGAAAAAGGATATCCTGTTTTTGCATGGAAAGGCGAAACACTTGAAGAGTACTGGTGGTGTACAAGACAGGCTCTTACATTTCCAGGCGGTAAAGGCCCCAATCTGATAGTCGACGATGGTGGTGATGCCACAATGATGATACACCTGGGTGTTGAGCTGGAAAAAGAGTACAAACACAGCGGGAAACTTCCCGAGGTGGGTACTGGCCCTGAAGACCTGGTAAAACTTCGTGAAAACATCATAAACGGTCTGGAAGAGGCACCGGAATTCTGGACCAGTGTTGCGAAAGAGATGATCGGTGTAAGTGAAGAGACCACCACGGGAGTTCACAGGCTTTACCAGATGATGAAGCAGGGAAAGCTTCTTTTCCCGGCGTACAACGTGAATGACTCGGTAACAAAGAGTAAATTTGATAACCTCTACGGATGCCGGGAGTCTCTGGTTGACGGAATAAAGAGGGCTACCGATGTAATGGTTGCTGGAAAAACCGTTGTAGTTGCCGGATACGGTGATGTGGGCAAGGGAAGTTGCCAGTCAATGAGAGGCTTCGGTGCAAGGGTTCTTGTTACAGAGATTGATCCCATCTGTGCTCTTCAGGCTGCGATGGAGGGTTACGAAGTTACCACCATGGAAGATGCACTGAAAACAGGAGATATCTTCGTTACAACCACCGGAAACTGCAGGGTAATCACAGCGGAACACATAAGCAGAATGAAGGATCAGGCTATTGTTTGCAACATCGGGCACTTCGATAATGAAATAGAGGTTGAAGAACTTGAAAACTGGCCGGGAATACAAAAGATTGAAATAAAACCACAGGTTCACAGATTCCAGTTCCCCGACGGGCATTCAATCTACCTTTTAGCTGAAGGCCGGCTTGTTAATCTTGGATGCGCCACAGGGCATCCAAGCTTCGTCATGAGCAGCAGCTTTACCAATCAGTGCCTGGCACAAATAGCCCTGGCAGAAGAAAGGCCTGGAGTTGGCGTGTACATGCTGCCCAAGATTCTGGACGAGGAAGTAGCAAGGCTGCATCTGGAAAAACTGGGTGTAAAGCTTTCCAAACTTTCGAAGGTTCAGGCTGACTACATAGGTGTTCCAGTGGAAGGGCCATACAAACCGGATCACTACAGGTACTGAAAGTCCGACCGAAAATAGATATTTCACAGACGAGATAGAAAAGGCCATCATCGCTTTAGCCGGCATAGTTCAAAATCAGTTGAAGTGATGATGGCCGGAGGCCTATAGTTCTGGTGTAGTCGTCAAAATATCCAGTCCCCTATCCCATCCCACCATCTTTCAATGTAGCCGAGGGCGTAAGGTTGCCCCTGTTTCTTTCCCTGGTCACTTGCTATGTGTGCGATGTTACGCATAAGTTTGAACCCTCCAATAGAGTTGAGCTTTTCGCCAATTTCCCTGGCTTGTTCTCTGCCTACTTCCAGATCCTGTACTTTGCTGGATTTGGCTACCAGATCAAGAAGCCGGGCTACTAATCCGTCTATGATATCATCTATTGCGTCTGCACTCATATCATTGAGGCGCGTGATCCTTAACACCCATGCGTTTGCTGCGATTCGGTATATGGATTGCTTGTGCGTTTGTGTTGAACCCAAGCAGAAATGGTTACCAGTCACATGTCTGCTCACTGTCAGAAAACTGGCTGTATTCCTGATCGTTCTTAGAACTTCGGGAATTTCCATCGCGGTTTCATAGGGTTGTTCCGGTGAAACAGGAAGCGATCTGATAGCAGCCTCCCATTCTATTTCTTCTGAGATTTCCAGCCCTTTCAGAATGGCTTTGGAATCGTCGAATACACCACTGTGACCGGTTTGAGAAAACTCCTGCAGAATATCGATAAACTCAGGTCGCCTGGTTTTTTTTGTTCCGCAGAATTTGCCCATGAGGTATATCAGTGCTCTAAGTTGTGCTCTTCTGTCCCCACTTGAGACCTTCGGCTTCTCTGGTGGAAGCTCGGCAGAAGATTCGCCACTGAAGATGCTTGTGATAAACCCTTTAGGTCTTTTTGCCGGGGTAGTTCCGGCATTTCTTTCTGTTTCAAGGGCTTTAAGCATATTCTTATACAGGAACCGGGCATGTTCCGCAAAGGGAAATGCATCTGCACCGAGTTCCAGCAGGTCGTCCATCTTGCGCTTTGCAGCATAGCTGATGGGTTGCGGAGAGTTGAGGCTGGTTTCTGTTTCTATGTCACAGACTGTTATGCTTTCAAATACCTCTAGTATCCTGTCATCCATGTTTGCCCCATCCTGTTATTGCAGTGGCGGAAGTTTAACTACCTTCCGTAATTTGTAACATATGCTCGATGTATACACGAGGCAATAGCCCGTATTTCCCATTACATCAGTGAATAAAATGAAGCAGGTGCATCCATGCAAACAGCATATACAGGAATTTTCCGACCTGCTCTGTCTTTCAGCAACGAATTCTTAATTCTCTGTAGAACAGGTATAACCACAGAAGTATTTCCGAGCCTCCAGGTTTTGGTTATATCATATGTAACAGGAGGTAGATAATGCATACAGGAGCATCAGGAGCAGTTGCCGGGCACTATGCAGTAATGGCGAGTGCGGTTAAAGCAGTTGGTTCAATTGTTACGCTGACACCTGAGGAATTTTTAAGGATTCTGTCTGCTGCAGATGATCCTCTGGTTGTTACAGCACCGGGTGGATTGTTCGTAAAGTGGTATAAATACATCTTTTCATTCAAGGGGCTTACATTTTACTGTAAAAGCAGATCCGAGTTGATGATGCCGGGTAATGTTCAGCTTATTCAGGCAAAAAAAATCAGCGTACCCGATATTTAACTGGAAGTATTTAATGGAACAGCCCGTTAAGTAAGTTGAATTGGAAGTGTCATGGAGAAGAAAGTTCTGCTGTCTGAGGAACAGCCAGGTTTTGGCGAGGGTTTACTGAAAGCACTGACAATGGATCCTTCGGAAGTTGTAAGAACCGTTAATGATTCCGGAATCAGAGGGCGCGGCGGTGCAGGATTTCCTGCCGGGTTGAAATGGAGTATGGCTGCGGCTGTTTCCTCAGAAGTAAAGTACGTGATCTGCAATGCCGATGAAGGGGAACCGGGTACTTTCAAAGACAGAGTCCTGATTGAAAAATATGCCCGGAGGCTGTTTGAAGGAATGGCTGTGGCCGGTTATGCCACAGGAAGTACACATGGTATTGTGTACCTCCGGGCAGAGTACGCGTACCTTGTTCCTGTGTTGAAGGAAGCATTAATCCTGTCTGCCGGTGAAGGGTATCTGGGAGAGAACATACATGGTACTGGATTCAGTTTCAGTATAGAAATTCGTATTGGAGCCGGAGCCTATGTGTGCGGAGAGGAAACAGCGCTGCTGGAAAGCCTTGAGGGCAGGGCCGGTCTGCCCAGAAACAAGCCTCCCTACCCTGTGAGTAGCGGTTATCTGGGTAAGCCAACTGTCATAAACAATGTAGAGACTTTCTGCGCAATTCCACACATTATTCTTAACGGTGCAGAATGGTATTTTGATCTTGGAGTTGGTGAGTGTTCAGGAACGAAGCTTTTCAGTGTTTCCGGTGACGTTGAAAGACCGGGGGTGTACGAGCTTCCCATGGGATCACCCCTTGCGGATCTGCTGGATATTGCAGGAGCTGACGATGTTCAGGCTGTTCAGGTAGGTGGAGCAAGTGGAAGAACCATTGCAGAGGAAGACCTGGGCAAACCTCTTTCCTTCAAAGGGCTTCCTCCCGGTGGTTCTGTTATTGTGTTTGACAGTTCTGTGGAGATGACAGGTGTGCTGGAGAACTTCATGGAGTTTTTTGTTCACGAATCGTGTGGTCAGTGTACTCCCTGCAGGGAGGGAACTCCCCAGCTGCTGAAGGCTGTTGAGGCTGTAATGGCTGGAGCAGTGAGCTCAATACAGGAACTGGACGAGTATTTCACCCTTGCCAGTGTAATGAAAACTACAAGCAAGTGCGGTCTCGGCCAGACTGCGGCGAACTGTTTTGTTGACATCATAACAGGTTTTACGGAATTTCATGGTGACGGACATCACCACCACGGAGGTGATGCGTAATGGCCGGAATATCAGTGAAGATTGACGGAGACGACTATTCTGTTCCCTCAGGTTCAACAATTCTGGACGCATGTCTTGGTGCCGGTATTGATGTTCCAAGGCTCTGCCACCACACAAAGCTTGAAAGTGCAGGAAATTGCCGGGTGTGTGCTGTAGAAGTTGAAGGAATGAACACACTTCCTCCGTCATGTGTTACACCTGTTGCGGAAAACATGGTTATCAACACACAGAGTCCCGCTGTAAATGAAGCCAGGAAAGTTATGGTTAACCTGCTTCTTGCCGCTCACAACTGTGATTGTCTGGTGTGTGAAGCAGCAGGCAGCTGCGAGCTTCAGGATCTGGCCTACGAGCTGGGCATTGATATTCGTTCAAGGATGTTTGAGAGCTACAGGGAGGTTCTTGAACCAGTTGACAGATCGTCGCCTGTTCTGCAGTACGACCCATCGAAGTGTATCATGTGTACAAGGTGCATCAGAGCGTGCCGTGACATTCAGGGCAAGGGTATTCTTGCCGCTCTCCACCGCGGTGCGGAGATGACCGTTGGAACAGGGGTTTCTGAGTGGAGCAACTCTGCCTGTGACGGCTGTGGAGAATGTATACAGATCTGCCCTACCGGTGCTCTGCTGGAAAAAGACTCACCGGGTGTAAGAAACTGGGAAGTGGAAAAAATCCGCACCAGTTGCGCTTACTGCGGTGTAGGCTGCCAGCTTGATATGTGGGTTTACAACAACAAACTTGTAAAGGTTGAAGGTGCAGATGTAGAGCCGAATTTCGGTTCCACCTGTATTAAGGGGCGGTTCGGGCACACATTCGTAAACAGAGATGACAGGCTGGAAACACCTCTGATAAGAAGGAACGGCAGGCTGGAGAAGGCAACCTGGAGCGAGGCTATTGCTCTTGTAGCCGAGAAAATAGGTGGTATCAGAGATAAATACGGGGCAGACGCTGTTGCAGGGTTGTGTTCCGCGAAAGTAACCAACGAAGAGAACTATCTTTTCCAGAAAATGATACGTGCGGCTATAGGAACCAACAGCGTAGACCACTGTGCCAGATTGTGCCATGCCTCTACTGTTACCGGCCTTGCCGCCGCTTTCGGTTCAGGGGCCATGACCAACTCCATTGCTGAACTGGAACACGCGAAGTGTATTCTTGTAACAGGCTCAAACACGACTGAAACCCATCCGGTTGTTGCTACTGTTATAAGGCGTGCCGTTCGAAAACACGGGGCAAAACTGATAGTGGTGGATCCGAGAAGAATAGATCTTGTTAAAGATGCCGCTGTGTGGCTGAGGCAGAAGAATGGAACAGATGTTGCATGGCTTAACGGAATGATGAATGTGATAATAAATGAGAACCTTCACGATACAGCATTCATAGCGCAGAAGACAGCGGGTTTTGAAGAAATGCGCAATGTGGTTGAGCTTTTTACCCCTGAAAAGGTTGAGGAAATAACTGGAATACCAGGTGAGAAAATTGTTGAAGCTGCAAGGATATTTGCAGAAGCGGAAGTCTCATCTATTGTTTATTCAATGGGAATCACGCAGCACATAACCGGAACAGACAATGTGTTGTCTGTTGCTAATCTGGCCATGCTTACAGGGAATGTGGGAAGAGCCTCAAGCGGTGTTAACCCTCTTCGCGGTCAGAACAATGTTCAGGGAGCTTGTGATGTGGGCGGGCTTCCGGATGTATACCCCGGGTATCAGAAAGTTACCGATCCGGCTAACAGAGAGAAATTTGAACAGGCATGGGGAACACAGCTGTCTTCAGACAGCGGGCTTACCGTGATGGAGATCATCGATTCTCTTGAATCAGGGAAAGTAAAGGGACTGATCATAATGGGGGAGAATCCCATGGTGTCGGATCCCAACCTCAACCATGCTGAAAGGGCCCTGGATTCTGCGGAGTTCCTTGTTGTGTCCGACATTTTTCTAACGGAAACAGTCGGGAAGGCCGACGTGGTTTTTCCGGCGGCATCCTTTGCAGAAAAAAACGGTACTTTCACAAACACAGAGAGAAGGGTTATTCTTGTTCGAAAGGCACTTGATGCCCCAGGAGAGGCAAGATCCGACTGGAAAATAATCTGCGACCTTTCAACAGCACTGGGGTACCCCATGAGTTACGGCAGTGCTTCTGAAATAATGGATGAAATTGCTGAAGTAACACCAATCTACGGTGGAATCCATCACGACCGTATTCAGAAAGTTGGGCTGCAGTGGCCCTGTACAGACCGCAGCCATCCTGGAACAATGTACCTCCACAAAGGAAAGTTCAAGCGGGGCACAGGTCAGTTCCACCCGGTAGACTTTATTCCTCCGGCAGAGTCTCCCGATTTCGAGTATCCGTTTATTCTTTCAACCGGCAGAATACTGTTTCACTACCACACAGGAAGTATGACCCGCAGAGTGGATGCCCTTAATGAATTCGTTAGCGGAGCCTATGCGGAGATTCACCCGGAAGATGTTCGCAGACTGGGTCTGATCGACGGAGGACCTGTGAAGTTAAGAACTAGAAGGGGAGAGATAGTAACCACAGTGAAGTCTACGGAAGTTGTTGCTGAAGGTTCTGTGTTCGTTCCGTTCCATTTTGCGGAATCTGCGGCGAATGTGCTTACAAACGATTCTCTTGATCCTGTGGCGAAAATACCCGAGTTAAAAGTTGCTGCATGCCAGGTAAGCAAGGTATGACAGAAATTTTGAAGACCGCAGTGGTGACCACAGTTCAGTTTGGAGCTGTTTTTCAGCGGGAAGACAGTCTGGCAGATGAAGTGAAGCTTACACTGAAGCTTAACGGAAGAGCGGTGGTCACATATGTGTGCTCTCCCTGCATGCGCACAGAGCTTGTGTACGGATACCTATACACGGAAGGCTTGATTAAACCGTGGAAACAACAGGTTTTGATACAGGAGGCCGATGGTGTGGTGAATGCCGTTGTTCACGAAACCGGGCTGCTTCCGGCACCTGAACCGGTGAGTTCTGATTACTGTGTTACTACTGAACTTGTCTTGAACCGTATGGCAGAGTTTGCTAGTGCCGGGAATGTTTTCAGCAAAACCGGGGCAACCCATTCAGCTGCCATAAGTACGCAGGAATCGCTGCAGTGTCTTGCTGAAGATGTAAGCCGTTCCGCTGCGTTTGAAAAGGCACTGGGATGCGGTTACCTGAAACGAATTGATGCCAGTCGGTCTTTTGTTGTTGTTTCATCCAGAGTTCATTCTGTTTTTATCAGGAAAGCTGCAACAGCAGGCTTCCCGATAATTGCTGCTGTCTCCGCACCCACGGCAAAAGCTGCAGCAGATGCTGAACGGCTTGGGATATGTCTTTGCGGTTTTGTTCGCGGGGAACGGATGAATGTGTACTCAAACAGATGGCGGCTGGGGCTATGATATTGAAAGGTGTGTCACTTCTTGTTCTGGCTGGAGGCAAGTCCAGCAGGATGGGTTTTCCAAAGTATCTTCTGCCAGCTTCAGGAGGAACGGTTACCGACCATATTATCGACAGGCTGGGAAGTATGTTTTCTGAGGTAATTGTTGCTGGCAGAGGCATTGTAATGAACCGGACAGATACAAGGGTAGTTGAGGATGTGCGCATAAAAAGAACTCCGCTTGTGGGGGTTCTTTCGGGTATTCTGGCGGCCGAAAACCCCCGTGTATTCGCAATTGGCTGCGACATGCCTTTTGTAAGAAAGCAGTTGATCCGCCGTCTTGTGTTTGAAACGGTCAGTGATGTTGTAGTGCCAGTTGTGAGGGGGTATTTTGAGCCTCTTTGTGCGGTTTACAGCAGTTCTGCAGCTAAAGGAATACAACGATACCTTGATGCTGGCGGCAGCAAAGTAACAGGCTTTTTCAGTTCCGTGACTGTTACAGAGGTGAACGAGTCTGCAGTACGGGCCGTTGATCCTCTTCTGGAATCATTTATTAATCTGAATACACCACGGGATTATGCAAAGTGGAGTTCTGCGGCGGCAGAGTGAGGAACCAGTTTATGGAACAGAAAATCAAAGTGTTGTTCATCGATGACGATTCCGACTTTGTGAGAGCCGCCGCAGTTGTTTTTGACGCAATGGGGCTGGAAACCATACCGGCGTCAACCGCGGCTGAAGGGCTTCAGAAACTGCAGATTGAGAAGCCGGATGTTGTTGTTCTTGACCTTGTGCTGGAGAATGCCGACGAGGGTTTTTCCGTTGTTGGAAAAATCCGTGACAAGCTAAATACTGATGTTCCTGTTGTTATGCTGTCATCACTTAATGAGGTAACCGGTCGTTCGATTAAGCCGGAGGAACATCCCGATTACTATCCGGTGAACCGTTTTTTGAAAAAACCGGTTTCTCCGGGAACGCTTATCCGCCATATCAGAGCTGTACTAGGGAAGGGAGATGTTTAGTTGAAACGCAGCGCAAAGCAGATTGTTTCTGAAGCTATTCGGGAATTCGGCAGCGGCAGAGAGAGACTTGTTCAGATTATCACCATGGTTAACAGCGAATTAAATTATGTTCCGCCGGAGGCGGTTGATGCCATTGCAACAGCCACAGGCGTAAGCCCGGCAGATATTTACAGTGTTGTTAGCTTTTACAGTTTTTTCAGTTCAAAACCACGGGGAAGAAATATTATTCGGATCTGCAGTACAATCAGCTGTGCAATGGCTGGGCAGGGAGAGGTTCTTCAGGCGCTGATCGATGAGTTTGGTATTGAGCCTTTCGAGACCACCCCTGACAATCGTTTAACAATAGAGACCACTCCGTGTATAGGTTTGTGTGACCAGGCTCCTGCCATGCTGGTAAATGGAGAGCCATGTGTAAAGCTCACGCCGGAAAAGGCATGCGAGATTGTGCGCAGGTTGAAATAGTATCATCTGCTGAAATAGCTGCCACTTCCTGATGCAGGTGTAAAGAAGGAAAGAGGGCGGTGTTATGAGTTTGATTCTATGCGCGTTGTTTTTTGCGGAACCTGATGTTTTGTGGTCTGCAGTTACAAGTGGTGGTGTATACTGTTCTGTAGACATGGGTGATCTCGATGGTGACGGAATATCAGATGTTGCCTGCGGTGTAAACTTCTGGGACGAAGAGCCAACACTCTGGGTGGTATCGGGTGATGACGGCTCAACAATCTGGTCCAGTGATCAGTACAACGGTATCTATTCAAACGAAGGGTTCAAATGGTTTCCGGATATGAACGGTGACGGGAAACGCGAGCTTCTTGTGGCGACTCCCGGAGGCTATGCTTCGCCTGGTCGTTCGCTGTATCTGATCTCTGGTGCCGATGGCTCAACAATCTGGGAATGGGCTGCGTGCTCGGTTATGCCTTCTTATACAGGCTGGGGTTACTGCTGCACCGTTCTGCCTGATATGAACAGTGACGGTGTACCGGAATGCGCTGCTGGTTTTGGCACTTCCGGATCTTCGAATACAGGGCTTCTGGTATGCATTGATGGAGCGGCAGGAGACAGTTTGTGGACACTGTGGCTTCCCGACGCAGGTGAGGGTGTTGAATCATTTGTTGATGTTAACGCTGACGGAGCAAGTGAAATTCTGCTGGCACTAGGCGGCAATGGATACACCGGTGAGACTGCTCGGCTGATTGATGGAAATTCGGGAACAGTGCTGTGGCAGAGGAACCCGGGTGGAGACTGCATGGACATTGCTCTGATTGATCGGACAGATACCTGGCCGCTTGCGGCATTCTGCACTTTCAACGGCAGGGTGGAATGCTATGACGGCGGTGGTTCAACAATATGGAGCTACAATGGAACAGGTACATACATGGATATACAGGGCGGATCGGACGTTAATGGTGACGGCACTGGAGATGTTGCCCTGGCAGGGGATGACGGTGGAATACTGTGTCTCTCCGGCTGGGATGGCTCGGTTCTGTGGAGCTACCCAAGTGGTGCTGATACCTGGTCTGTGGTGTGGCTGGATTCAGTGCTTGTTCAGGGAGAATATGTTCCATGCATTGCTTCCGGTTCTGTTAACGGAAGATCTGTTTGTCTTGTTAACGCGCTAACTGGAGCCCTTGTGTGGGAGATGCCATTTACGGAAAGGGTTTACAATGTCTCTGCTGTTTCACTGAGTTATCCTTCTCCCGTGGTCGTTGCCGGTTTGCAGAATCAGCAGCTTCTTCCAAACCACGCCTGGGCACTGGCTACTTCCACTGAAACTGGTACAGGCGGTTCTTCCTCGGCGGCTGGTATTATTCGTCCGGTGAATCCATCGGAAGGTATGCTTTCATTTACTGTTCTTAGGAATGATGAAGTTTCCGTTCAGTGTTTCGATCTTAGAGGGCGAATGGTTTATCAGGGGCAGTATTCAGGTTTGCAGTCGGTGAAAGGTATTCCAGCGATTTCCGGTATTTACATCATCAGAGCAAGTGCAGGAAACTTAGCAGAAAGCTATAAAGCTACCGTGCTGTAAAAAAAGGGGGGCTGTAAAAGCCCCCCCCGGAAAGAATAGTTAGAACCTGTCAAGCGGGCTGAGAACCCTGAGATGTGTGCGGTTCTTGGCAAGCTTAAGATATGGTGTGATCATGGATGGTGTTGAAATACCCAGGAGTTTCTGCACCATTTTCCTGTCTGTGCCGTCTTCAAGAAGGTGAACTGCAAAGCTGTGTCTGAGCCAGCCAAGAGTTGCTTTCTTGTCGATTCCCGCCTCAGTAAGTGCATCGGTAAACGCACGCTGGATGGTTCTGGCAGATACGAAGCTGGTTCTTCCCCGTCCCGGGAAAACGTAGGGGGAAGGATCGGTTCTGAGATCCAGATACTGCCCAAGAATTCTTCCTGTTGTTTTTGCAAGAATAGTGTCTCTGAGGAATCCACCCTCAGGGCTGTATACGTGTATAATATTGTTATCGAGATCTACATGCTCCCGTCGGAGTATGGCAGTTTCACTTACTCTAAGACCACTGGAGTAGATAAACATCAGGGACAGGCGGTATTTCAGGTCATGAACATGCTGAAAAACTTCTGCTATTTCATCGCGGGTAAAAACACCGTGAAGAGGAACTTTTTTTGCAATAACACCGGGGCCTGGAAGAGGATTGTCTTTTTTAAGAACCTGAGAGTACAGATACCTTATGGCACTTTGAGCCTGGTTGATATAAGACAGAGATTTCCCCTCACTTACAAGCTCTTCAAGATAGTCTCGAAGATCGCTTTTTGTGAGGTCGCCTGTTTTGTCACCAAAGTGGCTGACAAGTCTGCGAAGGTGGGACACATAGCTGTTGGCCGTTTTGGGACTGCGGCCGGAAACTTCCAGCTGTTTTCTGGTTTCTTCTACGAAATTCATTCATTTACCTCTTTTCCTGTTTCTATTACAACAAACCACTTCAACAATAATAAATTGCACCGGCGACTTTGTCAAGTGCTATTGGCCATTGTCTATGAATAAAGAAGGTGTTATTCTTTTAAGGCTGTATGTATGCAAATTCAGACATATTCAGGGGGTTATTCATTGAGTAGAGAGAGTAAGTACGCCGGTAGTGCGAGGTTATATGCCCCTTTCATTCTTGCATTTTTTGTATTTACTGCTGTTATTGGCGCACAGTACCTTATTGTCCAGTGGCTTATCGAGCAGAGTAGCAAACAGGAAATAGCGGAATATCAGGGTGCCATGAGGAAGATTATAGATAATATCAACCTATATGAAATGGAAACTGGTGAGTCTATCTGCCGTGATTCCCTGGGCGCGATCAGTTTTTTTGTGCCTGTCGGGATGAATAACGCAATAGTTCGAATTATAGGTGGTGTAGAACAATATAAAGAGTATATACAGGCCAGAATCTCCCGTGGACTATCGGTGAGTTCGCTGGGCTACGACGGTACTATTATAGAAACATCAACAGGTAAAACAGATAACGGCGAGATTGTCATACTAGAGTCGTATGAATATGTAAATGAGAATACTAAAAATCTTGAGAAACTCTTGGCAAGTCTAAATATAATATTTGTAGTGATGATAATTATTGCGATAGTCCCTGGTTCTCTTCTCATTGAATCCCGCACACGAAGGCTGTCAATGTTGAGTTTTCTTTCACCTTCTTCAGAAGACGGTGACAGCAGTGCCCTGAAGAGTGGAATACAGAACTCCAGCGCAGTAGCCTATCTGGTTGCTTTCCCGGATGGTGCAGTGGCTTCTATGAATCCATACTGCAGGAAGCTTCTTGAGGTTGGAGATGGTTTTCGCGAAGCATCTCTTTCTTCCCTTACAGTACTGCCTGCAGATGTTCGGGAAGAGAATCTCTCGATTCTGAAGGGAGCAATCAGAAAAAATATTGTGCTGCAGTTTATGGATGGTTCCCGTGAAGGCTGTGTTCTGGAAATACATCCATTTTACAAAGACGATAATGTCGCCGCTGTACTGATGCTGCTGATTAAGGAAGGTGGTATAAACTATTCAGCAGATGCCGAGGCCGAACAGGTCGGTGCAATTGCGGATGCTTCAGCAGGCCAAGTAAAAACACATCTGGTGAACTCTCTCATACACGATATGAACAACCATATCTCGGGGATTATCGGTGTTGCATCAATGGAATCGGAGACATCCGATGAAAACGATTCATTTGCTTCAGTTCTAAACTCTGCAGAGAAACTGGCCGACCTGTGCAATGATCTGCAGGCAGCAGTAACCGGAGATACGGAAAGAAGACTGGGAGATCTCTCCCATGAAATCAGCCTGATTGCAGAAATACTGAAGAAAATACTTCCAGAGCGTGTGGAAATTGAAGTAACTGGAAGCTGCAGCGCGTGGATAAAAGCGGATATGGAAATACTTCGGGAGTTTTTCTACGGACTGGCACTTAATTCCACGGCAATAATGAATGGTGAGGGCAGAATCAGAATTGATGTTTCAAACAGGGTGCCTGTTTATGGAAACACTGTTGATGCAGTATCTCCAGGCTACAAGGTATGTATCAGGTATTCCGACGGGTTTATAATGCCAGTGGCTCTGAGAGACATTCTTTCGAATCGGAATTATTCCGTTGCCGATGTGGAAAGGCAGTACGGGCCCACAATTGGAAACGGATACAAGGCGCTGAACAAGCTGGACGGCAGCATTGTATTTGAAAGAGGTTCCGGTGAAACCGTTCTGTGTCTTCTTCTTGACGGGTATGACCACATTGTCAGTGAAGAGGATGCTCACTGCCGTATTGTCAGAAACCCCGACGCTCCCGGTCTCTCTGTTCTGGTTGCTGATGATGTGGATATTGTACTGCGATCGGTTTCAGATTACCTTGAAAAGAATGGAATGAATGTTACCAAAGCGACAAACGGAGACAGCGCAATAGAATTGCTGAAAGAGCACAGCTATGACGTGGCAGTACTTGATCTCAACATGCCGGGTATGCCCACATCCGGAATTGTAAGGTATTGCCAGACAAGCAAGCCCGGCATGGTGATTGTAATCACCTCGGGCTTTGATGCTCCCCATGGTGTTCAGGATCTTATAGTTGCAGCATCCACCGGCTATTTGCACAAACCACACAAACCTGAAGATCTTCTCGAATTGATATACTCGCTGATACACAGACTGAAGGAGGGAAGCTGACATGACAGTAGCAGATTCTGCAGCAAGGCTGCTGGCTGCCTTCATAACAGGAGGAATAGTGGGGCTGGAAAGGCAGATTCACGGAAGACCTGCTGGCCTGAGAACACACATACTTGTTTCCCTTGGGGCCGCAATTGCCGTTGTTGCCGGTGTTCATGCTGAAGAAAATCTTCCTGAAATCAGTATAGACACAGGAAGAATAATCGCTGGCATTATTACAGGCATAGGTTTCCTGGGTGCGGGCACCATAGTAAAATACAGGGAGGGCGTAGGTGGTCTTACAACTGCTGCCTGCATATGGTTTGTTGCCATGATTGGAGTTCTCAGTGGTTTTGCGTTCTACACACTTGCGGGTATCGCAACTGCCGCTGCGTTGCTTGTTCTTCTTGTTCTTGACGCTCTTGAAGACAAACTTCCTCTTGCAAGCTATTGGAAGCTCTCGGTGAGATCAGCTCCCAGACAGCTTGAGGAGTTCCAGAAAGAGTGTTCAGATGTTCTTAAAGAAAGAGGTCTTCACATAAAAAGTTCTACTTTCAGGATATCCGAGACAGGAATCGAATTGAATCTTGTACTGCGATCAAAACGCAGAGTCACCGACTTCAAGGCAGCAGAGCTTCTGGCAAATATTCAGGGGGTCAGCAGTGTAAAATGGGCTAACAGGTCTGGCGAATGGTAAAGGTCGGTGTAGCCCTCGGAGGAGGAGGTGCCAGAGGCTATGCTCATTTCGGAGCTCTGTTTGCTCTAGAGAGAAGCGGCATACCCGTTCACTGTATAGCAGGTACCAGTATGGGTGCGGTGGTGGGAGCCCTGTGGGCTACATATCAGCATGTGGACTGTTACAAATCGCTTAAAGAACTCGACAAGGCCGGGGTTCGGGATATGCTTGACCCGGAGCTTCCCATGGTTACAGGATTTTTGCAGGGCATAAAGCTGTACAATTTGCTTGAAAGCTGGTTCAGAGGCTACACAGTTAACTCGCTCACAAGAGAGTTCTGCGCAAATGCTGTGGTGCTAGAAACAGGTGAGGAAGTAACTTTTAAATCCGGGAAACTTTCTGATGTTCTGCGGGCCAGCGTTTCAATCCCGGCTATTTTTTCTCCGTGGAAAATAGGAGAGCTGAACTATCTCGACGGAGGTGTTGTGAACCCGTTGCCTGTGAGGCAGTGCCGGGAGATGGGGGCGGATGTTGTAATTGCAGTTAACCTGTTTGGTGTTGTTCCCAGGCTGGAAACGGTTTCTGCAGAGCACGGCAGCCTGGAAAAACTCGCCAGCAGGCTGCACATTCCTGAACAGGTTGTAGAGGCGGTTTCAGACATACCGCTTTTACAGAAACTGAGGAACCCCAAGATACCTGAAACATCTTTTACTGCCGTTCAGATTTCACAGAGAGCGCTTGTAAATGCGAATCTCCGCCAGTGGCAGCCTGATTTCCTTATTCAACCTGACTTAAGCAGGTACACCGGAGCTGAGTTTCATCTAGTTGAGGAGATAAGTGATATAGGGCTGGAAGCCGTTGAAAAGGTAATTCCAGAGATAGCAATAAAACTGGGCCTTCCTGCAGGCACTTTCGGTTTCAACTGAAAATTAGCATAATCGCTGTTCGGGTAGACCAAACCGATTATGATTATTCTGGGAGGGGTAATGGCACTGTTCTCCAGCAATCTAAAAAAAATGCAGAATGAATTGTCGAACAGCAGTGTTGATTGGAAAAAGATTGTTTCACTTTCCTCTGGAAGATGTGATCTTTCCGGTAAGAATTCTGCCGAGGGCAAGCATCTGATAACCACTCTGGTTAGAAAAGCAGCAGAGACATCAGGAGATGAGAAATCCCTCACTCTTATATTCAGAAACATGGTTTCCAAAGGGGGTGACTTCAACAGGTCCCTGAACCTCGCTGGTATAACGCCTCTTCACCTTGCAGCGGAGCTCACAGACAGCACTCTTCTAAAGTCTCTTTTGCAGGCAGGTGTGCAGCCCGCTTCCACAACCACTTCTGGTGCCACTGCTCTTCACACTGCAGTGGTGTCCGGTCATGCTGAAAATGTAAAACTGCTTCTTGCTGCAGGAGCCGACCCCGGTGCGGAAGACACAGACGGCAACGCACCTCTTCACTTCGCTGTTCAGCTGGACGATCCTGTGAAAATTGTGGAAATTCTTCTTGCAGCCGGGGCAAAGGCATACCACAGAAATGCACAGCAGAGTACATCTGTAGATATTGCCTTGGAACGGGGCCAGACAGAAACTGTTGCCCTCCTCCGTGAGAGCCTTAGAAACCTCAGAAGGAACTCCAGCAAAGAGTGGGCTTGCCCCGCATGCGGTAGCCCGGTTAAAAGGCCTCCAAAGCACAAGGTCGACTGGTATCTTTCGCTTGACATGTGGGATCACCTGCAGTTCACCTGCGGTGAATGCGGTGCGGTAACATCAGCCGCTGTCCTGGACGGAGAGATCTAGCCTCCACTTATCAGTAAGTTTGACTCATACTCGTGACCTGTATTATCTCATTTGCACAGTTAAACGCTGAGAATTACAACTGCTTAAGGTCTGCCCATGTAACAGCTTCAAGCGCCATCCCGTTCCCGTAAGCTGTTACTGTTAAATCAGTTATATGCCATTCTATAATGGCGTAGCCCGGATAGCAGGTAGTAATGTAAGCATAGATCTTAAAACCGACCCAGTTTCCTGCAAGTGGAGATGTAATAGTTAGGTTGATAGGTTCATCTGAGGTGTAAGCGTTTTGGATATCTTCGTAGAAAAGATACTCGTTTGCTGTCGATGGGCTCAGCAACTGGATGTAGACTTCTGACTCGCTGGCAGCCATAGCATAGATGTCGTGTTCGATATGGACTACAAGTGAATCCGTTCCATCAGGAACGAAGTACCAGCTTGCTGTGCCCGACTGGGAACCCGCTACAGCCATGTACGCATCGGGGCTTGAGACCCATTTGTTCAGATAAGCGCCATCACTTCCGCTGAATTCCCAGTGGAGATTACTCCAGCCGTTTGGAGTACCGTGGAACTGAGTTTCAAAAACCGTCGCTGATTCTGCCTGAATAACACCAGTGACAAGAATCACAATGCAGAATGAAACCTCCACCGCCCCAAGGGGCGGGGAATTAGACCTCCCTCAGATTAACTTACTCATATTTCCTCCCTCGTAACAGCAACATACGCTGCACGAGGTAGTTCCGCAAGGCAGGTTAGTACAATTATGCCCCCCTGGCTTTGCTGGGGGGCCGACAAAGTTTGACAATTCCGGGATTAACATGAACTCCCTTTAAAGAACCGATCGTTGCAAGTTGAAAGGAAGTAACTGTGTAAGTTACAGAGACTTTAAAACATTCGGTTGGGGGAGGCAAGTACCATGTAGTATTCATTCCCAAATACTGAAGAAAGGCCCTGTACGGTAAGCTTCGTGAATACCTTTGAGAGGTTTTTCGTGATCTTGCCCAGCAACGAGAGTATAAGATAGTGGAAGGCCACATCATGGGAGGTCATGTTCATCATATGTTGATTTCCTTTCCCCGAAGTGCTCTGTGTCCCAGGCAACAGTGTTCAGCAGGTTATTAAGTACACCAGAAGTCACACAATTGTTAAGTGGTTGTCTGTCTGCCCCGGGGAGACTAAACAGTATTGACATTCCTGAAAACAGAGCCTATTTTGATTTACTCGTGTGTTCGTCAGGCGCGCAGGAGATAATCGATAATCGGTTGGAATTGCTGTTTTACGGTCTCAGCAAACAGCAGCTTGTAAGTAAGAGTGTTTCAGCGAAGGGTGTTCAATGAGAAGAACGATTGATAATGTGCTTTGGCGTTTCTTCATTTCACAACTGTCAATACTTCTTCTTCTGGCGATACCATCTTTCAGTCTGAGTGATGATGGTCGAATTGATTTGGTCATTGTTCTGGATGTTTCCGGTTCAATGCGATCAAACTCTCTTATTGAGCCGGTAACAGCAATGTTCAATCAGACGATGAACAGATTGCTGAACAACGGTGATACAGTTACACTCATTACTTTTGGCACCGGTTCTTACGACCGTATGGCAACAGTTGTTGTAGAGTCCGGCGAGAGTACTCAACAACTGAAGAATTATGTGGATACACTGGAATTCAATGATGCCAGTACGTATCACGCTTTGGCGATACAGAGTGCTTTTGAAAAGTGCTCTGTGCTGGAACGACAGTATCCGCACCACGAAAGAGTTATTCTGTTCCTTACCGACGGAAGAAATGATCCTCCGTCAGGGCTGACAGACGAAATTACGCTGGATGAAGTAAGAGCTGATTCTTCAGCATACAACACCGACTGGTTCGTTGTTCACATTCAGATGAATCAGCAGGAAGACACCGAAATAGGTCGTACTCTCAGTGCTATATTTGGCAATCATTATTTGTTTTCTTCCAGGCTTGAAGACGCATTCAACAGGTTAGATGGATTGTTGCAAAGCTTCATCTTCGTAGATTACGACCCCTCCCGCGAAATCACAATTGACATAACCGGCAGAGATACCGAAATATCGGGATACACAGACATTCTTCTTTCAACAACCAGCCCCAATGAAATACCTGCGGAGCAAATTCACTTTGTAGAGGATTTTCCCGATTTGCCTGACGGCCTTCAGCTGAACTGCCACACTGAAGTTCTGTCTGGTGACAGGTTGAGGGTGTTTATAGGGGCAATGCTGACAGGGAACTTATCTTCCAACGAGTTCCATGGATTTTACTGTCCGGTTCTTGAAAATGCAGGGCAGTGGCAAATGGGCGGATCAATTCAGAGCATTCTTGTGAATGTAAACATTGCTGTTCGTGTTGATACTGTGCGCTGGGAAGCAGATACAGATGAGCTTAATCTTGAGGTTTCTGAACTGCAGTCACTGTATCAAACGAAGGTTGAGATTACGAATATTCCGTTTGAAGTAGACACATCTTTGATCTCGGTACAGTTTGACGGTACTGATATTCCTGCCGCTTTAACCGTAAATTGCAGTGTTGACCACTCAATATCAGGGAAAGCTATTGTAACACTTACTGCTTCTGCCGACAATGCTGTAGGCAACGGAGAGTATTCAGGTGATGTTCTGGTTGGGTTGTATGAGAATGAAGACTTTGCAGCAGACAGGCTTGCTGTTCATGTTGTTATAAAAACATCACTTGTTCCGCCTACCTGGCCCAGAACACTTGCTGTTATCGGAGGAGGCGTTCTTCTTGTTGCGGCGGGATTATTCTTTTTCCGCAGACATCAGCAGAGCAAACTGTTCGGTACTTTCCACTATTGGTCGGCTGACAGCCCTGGTACCAGAAAACGGGAAGATATTTCCACGTTCGGCACTGCCGGTGAAATTGGTAACAGAGGTGTTGTTGTTCCAGGAGCCTCGAAAAAAATGGCTTCATTGAAAGTAACTGTCGTAGGTGGCAACCGTTTTGTAACGGTTTTCCCGAAGGCAGGAGTTGCATTAACACTCAACGATAGAAAACAGGCAAGCATTAGGCTGCATAATCACGATGTTTTTCATCTTGGCGGTTGGATCTTTGAATACAAAGGCAGAACAGTTAGAAGAAAAACAGCAAGACGCCAGTAACTGCACATTGATAGTGAAAGGAAAGCTGAAGCTATGAGCAAGGAAACAACCCGCGATAGAACTGTTTTTTCACCAACGCTTCTGATAGGTCTTGGGGGAACTGGCTCTGAGATTCTTTTAAGTGTGCGCGAGCAAGTGATCAGGAACAAGCAGGACATTCTTAACAAGTTTCTTTTTATCGATACCGATATAAAAAGCGCATCTGCCAAAAAAGGCTACACAAAAATAGAGAACTCGGAAACCTGCATGATCGGTACCAGAAAAGCTAAAAACTTCATTAAAAATGCCAGTCATCATCGTGGAATCACAACAAGATTTCCTCTGGATGACCTTTCCCCGGCGTACATAAGTCTTCTCTCTCAGGGTACAGGGGCTGCCCAGATCAGGTCTCTTGGCGCTTTGGCATTTGCACTGGACTACGAGAATGTAAGAAAGAGCATTGAAGGGTTGATTGACGAACTTACAAAAGCCCAGAACGCTCAGGAAGCAAAAGCCGCGCAGAGGGGAGTAACTATAAAAAAACAGTCCATAATTGTTTATATAGTTGGATCCCTTGTTGGTGGAACAGGCTCAGGTGCCTTTGTAGATGCGGCTGTTGTTGCCAGAGATGTGATTGATTACCAGATAGGGTGGGACACAACTGTAATCGGTGTTTTCACCCTGCCGGATGCCTACGACACCAAAGTAAGAAACGATGAGCAGCAGAGAAAGAACATAAGAACAAATGCATACTCGTCTCTCATGGAGCTGCAGTATCTTTTTGATCAGGAATACGACAAAATAGTATTTGACTACGATTCCGGCACTTCGGTGGAATTGGGTAATACAACGAGAGTGTTCAACAATGTCTATCTGGTTGATAACAAGAACACATCTGGAAGCATCACGCTTGAGAATATGTATGAGGTTGTCGCGTCATCAATCTATCAGGATATAGGAACCACATTCGGTGCCAACAGCCAGTCTGCACTTATAAATATGGGTATTTTTAATGGGCTTGCTCCTGATCCCAAATCCGGGAAAATGCGTCTGTTCAGCAGCATAGCCAGCTCTTCACTTGTGTATCCTGCAAGAAGAGTTGCCGAGTACTGTACCAGCAATTCGCTGAGTGAAGTTATTTCCGACAAAATACTCGGGGGAACTGAAGCACTTGGAATGATCAGAAAGGAAGTTGCCTCATTTTTAAAAACAAATGAGCTGGAAGACAGGGCTCCAAACAACCAGATTATCGAACAGCTCTTGCGGGGAGAAGCCGGTATTATTTCCAGTGCGTCAAAGGGAATTGATCCCATGGCTTTTACAGACAGCAAGGATGTGGAAAAGTTTCTTGACGAACTGGACGCGGAGAGCAGCTACATAGATTCTGTGATTAAGCAGGAAGTCAATTCACTGGCCGCCGAAAACAAGAAGAAGCTGTTGCATGGAGTCTCCGGTGAAATACCGAACAGACTCGAAGGTCTAGTGAACAAGTGGGTTCTGGGCCTCAGCGTAACCTACAATCTGAGTACTGTGGTTAAAGCTCTGCAGGAACTGGAGAGTGTCTGCAAGTACATGGGAGAGGAACTGAAATCCGAACTTTCCAGCTGGAGCAGAAGCAGCGAAAGGTTTTCCCGTGACATTGAGCAGCACAAAACTCAGCTCAGCGAAATTGGCTGGCTAGACAAAAAACGCGGCAAGCACAAAGAGGTCATTGATAAGACCATAATTCTGTACAACGAGTATGTTGATGCCAAACTGGAGAACTTTGTTAAAAGTCACGCCATCGAAATTATAGAATCTCTGGGAACTGCCGCTACCAGGCTGCTGGCTGTGTGGTCTAATCTTATTCAAGTGCTCCAGGCTGTTCAGCAGGATGCATCCGATGAAGTTTTGCGTGCCGAAACAAGCAGTTCAAGCAGAACTGCCGGTAACTCAAGATTTGCCACAGAGATTGAAATAACAGAGCCGGGATACGAATCGGAATACTACAGAAAGCACTACGTAACTTCGTCTGATATCTACAATGGGGTAGTAGCACTCTACTGTGAAACACAGGGCAAAGAGTTTAATGAAGAGCTGTTTGTAGCATGGCTGCTTCAGGTTGCCAACCGTTCAAAGGGCAAGGATGTAGTTACCGCAAAAATGAAGGAACTAATCACAGAAAAATTCTGGAAGAGTATTCTGGAAACTAACATAGTGCAGTATATCCGCGATAATTCACAGAATGCGGGAGCATTCCTTGAAGAAAAACTGCAGATGCTTTTCGAGCTTTGCTCACCATTCTGGCAGCTCGGTTCACAGATGCTGGGTACCATTCAAATGCCGGAAACTTATTGTGTATCAGTTAAGCATGAAATTGATGATGAAGGAGAGATCAATCCCCCGGAGGAGATTGCTGAATGGACAGAGAAGTATTCAGTAAACGGAGCGAAGGGTCAAATTCTTGACACGGAAATTCCGTACATGATATCTGTGAACAAACGGGTTCATGGTGCCAGAGCGTATTTCCTTTCGGCAACACCGAGGTGGGAAGAGATATACAAAGAAAGGCTGAGGCAATCGAAGGGCAGGTATATGCTTCATGTTCATTCCGCCTTCAGCAATGTTTCGATGCTTCCACCTACAGATGATGAATCCATGCAGGCATTTGCCAAGGGAATGGCACTTGGTCTTATAGTGAAGCGCGGTGACTGGTATTACTATGGCCTCGAAGAAAAATACGACATAGCATCCAACACAACAAACCTTGAGGTCGGGTACAAGGGGCACTGGAAAACCATACATGATCTGGAAGGTGTACCTGCTATTCCCGAACACTGCGGCCCGCTCTGGTTCAAGCTTGAAGGAAAGAAGCCCCCGGAAGACCGCAAAATAGGTCAGGGGCGGGAAAACGCTGTAAATGAACTAAAGAACCACGAAGACTGGAGCAAAACCATAGAAGAAGCCTTCAGCGAGTACTACAGGCAGACCGGAATGGATCTGAGGCTTCAGCTGGCCAGGTATATTGAAGAAGTTCTTCAACCAGCAGTAAGAAAAGCAACAGGTTCCAACAAGACCCTGCTTGAGAATGAGTTGAAAGCATTAACAGAATGGGCGAGGAACAACGCCTGACTGTACAATACTTTAAGTGTGCGGTAACAAGGCTGCTAAGCCCTGATGTGTCAGTGTGTGTGTGCTCGTCTGTACCGTGGAAAATATTTGGAACAATGCCTTGCTTTGTAAGGGGGATCCTGTGAATGTAGCAGAGAGTGAAAGAACAGTTGCTCTTTCAATAACTGTTGGATTCGGAGAATTTGGGAAGGAAGTCATTGATGACTTAAAGGTGTTCTACGAGGTTTTACCCAGTGAATTGAAATGTGCCTGGCGAATACTGAAGGTGGATTCAGGGGAAACAACCGAAAACCTCAAAGTAATCGGTGACATAACGGGTATGGCCAGGTCTTCAATTCTGCAGAAGCAGAATATTGCGTACATCATCGATAAGGGATACAAAGTAGAAGGAAGAGATAGAAAAAGCGAAATAAGAATCTGTAATGTCTACGTATGGTGTTCTGAAGACTTCGGTTCTCGCATCCCGGCCTTTATTTTGGATTCCATAGAACAAAGACCAAATGAGATTCACACCGGGTTCTGTTTTGAAAAGGCAGAGGGCGATGTTGATCTGAGTAATCTGGATGTTCCTAAGTTGTTTGCATACTATCTGGTACAGGATACTTTGCATACCGGGGCGCGTGTTGGAAGAAGTGAAGTTGTTTCAAGCATATCCGGAACTGTTCTTACTGGTTTTTTGCCCAATAACGGGTTTGATATTTCAAAGAATCGGGGATCGGTCAGTACAATAGGTTTTTCCGGTAAGTATGGTTTCATCTGGTCTTCAAAGAACATATTGGCCCGTATGATCGCAGATAAGCTGGTTAATTATCAATTCAAGAAATCTGTACGTGATATGGAGCTGGAAGGCTTAACGGATGAAATGAAGGCTGTTGTTCGCGCTGTAAACCCCCAAGAAATCGGTTTACGGTTGTTTGACCCCGAAGCAGCTGGGATACAGACAAAATTCAGAATACCGGCAACCCCCAAATGGGCCTCAAACACATTTGATATTGATATGGATAGCAACGCATTGTCATGTGAACTTCATGATTCCAACAAGTCTGAATGGCCTGGTCAGATCAGATCGTATACTTCTGCGTTTGACATGACTGCCGCCTGGAAATGGAGAATGATTCTAGGAAAGGCGGGAAGGCATTTAAGCGGTGAGGCTTTAAGCGGATTTCTTCCGGCCATACGCAATATTCTTGACAGCAGGGTTTTTGCGCCGGCCAGTGCCGAGTTTCTTGTTTCATCTGTCGAGGGCAACTGCGACGGAGATCGAAGGGCTTCAGGCAGTAGAGATGGTTCCTTAAACTCGGTACTTGCCGCTTTGAAGAAGAAGACCACGGTTCAGCTCGATCCCCGCTCGTATTTCTTAAGAGTACTGCTTTGGATGCTACCTGTTGCTTCAATTCTCGCAGTTTCTGTGCACATGGCAATTCCCCGCGCTGGAGGAGCTGTTGGATTGCTGGCGGGATTTGTGGCACTCGGGGCAGCCTACCTGCACTTCCACAGAAAACTAAAGGCTTCGGGGAGCAGCATCGTTGCCGCGCGGGATAGTGCTGTTTCTGAAATGAGGGCTGTACAGTCTTGTCGTTTGTCTCAGAATGCTGTTCATGAAATGGAAATTATTGCATCGAAAATACGGGCTCTCCTTCAAAAGGCCAGAGAGGATCTAAGTAAATACAAGTCAAACCTGAATGCGTTTATTAACTCAAACCGCAGCAAATACCAGCGCATAGAAGGGGAGAAGTACGCTGTTTTAAGCCCCATACTGGAATCAGTTGAAGAGTACAAACACATAATCAACAGTGTAGTTGATGTTGATACAGAGAGTCTTGTAAAAAAAATGATTGAAGACACAGCAATTATGAAGGGGCTCTATCTGGATTCATGGAGCATGGAGACATTTGATAGCGTTTTGTGTGAGTTCTGCCTGAATGAAATCAATCTTGGTAAAGATATCAGATACGTTCCTTCATTTAGGGATATATTGCGCATTAAATCAGAGGTTAACGAAAGCAGCAGAGATCACACGCTGGACAAAGTCCTCAGAGATTTAATCAGTTATACAATTCCTATGACCAGCCGTGACAGCATAGGCACCGAGGAATTGATAATTGGTACGCCCAGTGACTTAATCGAGAATGTCGAGAGCCAGATGAAGGAACAGGGTTTCTCCGGTGAACCCACGGTACTGGATATGGGGGAATACCCGCTGCTCTTCTGCATAAGCAGAGTAATTATTCAAACAGAGAGGGGCAGACTGTAATGACAGCTCAATTGCTCACTTCGATTCTCTGGATAGTAATTATCATGCTTCCCGTAAATCCCACAATTCCCGAGAAGCTCGCTCTTTTGTTCATGCCGGGTGTTGCTTCAGTAATCAAGTACATATTGATTCTGCTTGTGGGCGTTTCGGCTACCTATGCACTGTTCAAGTATTTGCTTATAGGTAAAATACAGGAAAGTTTCGGCAGCTCTGAAAGGGCTCCGGATGGTCTTGCTCCAGTCGCTACCGTTTCTGTGCTGGTTGTATCGGTCATTTACGCTGTGCTGAAACTGCAGCATCCGGAATATGGAATATGGCCATTGCCTGGTATTCTTGCTGTAGATGCTCTGGTGGTGTTCGGGTTGTTAAACGGTGCCGGTAAAAAAGCAACGCTGAACAACACTGAAGAACCCGGTAAGCTGCCGGCTATTCACGCAGATGATGTTGAAAGCACAGATCAGAGCATCTTGCAGGAAATTGAGTGGATACACAACGAAGAACCGTACACAAGCACGGGAAGGTCCTCCGGGTGTTCCGTTAAAGTCTCTGTTCCGCAGGAATTGTACAACAGCTGTGTTGCTCTGTCTGAAAGCAACAAGGCAAAGAAAAACTATACAGCCTTCACCACGCGGGATGATAACGAATCAGTGGTTCTTTCCGTTGCCGGTCAGTTAAGAGAAATTGCAGGAACAAACAACCTGCGGGGTTTTGCAGAATTACACCTTGTTTTCTCATTTTTCTCATGCTTCAGGTATGTTGCAGATCAACCGGGCGAGTCTGATTTTGAATACATAAAATACCCGGCGCAAACTTTTGCCGACCTCGGTGGAGACAGCTTTGATATCGCAATTGCCTGCAGTGCCGTTCTTGCGCGAATGGGGTACCGGGCATTTCTTTCCACAGTTAATGACCACGCATTTGTGGGAGCCGTGCTTCCAGGTTCAAATGATGTTCCCCGGGGGTTCCTGCCGGTGTACAACGGTGTTGAGATGTTTGTGTGCGAAATATCTCCATCAGAAGACGAGCCTGCAAAGTTCGAGTTCTGGTACAATTCGAACCCTGTCAGTGGCATAGCACCTGCAGCATTCACCGAAGTAAAAGCCACACCTGCGGCAGAACAGGCAGCTTCAGAGCCGGAATAAGAAAGAGCATCAGCAGTGATGGTACCTACCGTAAATTTCTATGGCAGTACCCCCTCGGAATTCAGGTAACCCCCTGAAGCCCGAAAGGTTCTTGTGTTAAACAAAGGGCATTTTGCTGCCGCTGCGTTAAAATTGTAATTTGCTCTGCAAAAAGGAGTAGGCATCTCAAATGAAAATAGCTATAGCAATCAATAAGTAACTGAAATACGTAATTAGAAACTATAGTATCTATTTGAAATGAAGGTTTGCTATGAGAGCCCCAAGAATCAAACGAAGCTATCTGAAGTATCCACTTGTTAGGATTACTGGATTCACGGTAAGTCTCTGGACAACAGCTAAAGGAACAATATGAAGCAAAACTTTACTGTTAAGAACAAATGGGCTGAAAAAGGCTATAAAAGGCAGATAATCGAAGAACGCAAGTACATGTGGAATCAGTCTCAGATTGATAGGTTTGCTTCAGTAATGGGTTTGTCTCCTGGAATGACAGTTGCCGATATTGGTTGTGGACTTGGTTACCTTGGATGGACCTACTGGAAACACTTCGGAGAACATGGCACCTACATAGGTGTAGATTGCTCTGATTCCTTGATGAGCGAAGCTAGAGATATCTCGGTAGAGTGGTCTAAGAATGGAAATGCAAACTTCATTACTGGAAACTGCTATGACATTCCTATTGACGATGGGTCAGTTGATGTGGCTATGTGTCAAACTTTGTTGATGCACCTTGAATATCCGGAAAAAGCGATCAGTGAAATGATAAGGATTACAAAACCAGGTGGAATTGTGGTCTGCAAGGAGCTGGATAATGTTTCGAGGTATTTGCGATTGGGTTTCTCTACTGCGAATGAAGAAATGAATATTGATGACATAATTTTCCAAAGAAGAATGAAACTCATATGGATACATGGACGTAAGATGTTGGGATTTGGAGATTATGGAATTGGAGCAAGAGTTCCTAAGATGATGCAAGAAACAGGTCTGAAAGAGATCAGAGGTTTCTGCAGAGATAAGCTCGAATTCCTAGTACCTCCCTACGATGAACCTGAACAGAAGTTAAGAATTGAGATAATTGAGAGATTCGCAGGAGAAAGCACTGAGGAGGAAAATCAGGAATCAAGGGATAATTACAAGAAATACTATTTAGCTGGGGGTGGTGATCCAATCAGTTTTGAGGAGGACTACAACAGATTGATAGAGTTACTCCGAACCGAACAAAAAAATAGACTGAAACAGATAGCCGATAAGACTCTATATTCATGCTCTGGTGGTAGCAATTTCTTCTGCATATTCGGAAGGAAACCCTATTAGTAGATATCGTAAGTTGATCCATTTAAACTAGTAGGTGAAAATATAGAATCCTAACCACCAAATTCAACAGAACTGCACTTCGTTGCATCTCATCGAGTTATTGCAGTCTGCTGATTTGGAATGATAATATTCTGGAATCACCGGCACTGGTTCGACTAATTCGAGTTCTTGTTTACGAAGCTGCTGGTTCTGTAGGTGTGGCTGATGCTGCTGATATGGCCGGTATTTCCCACGCAGGCGCACGAAAGGCACTGGTGCATCTGGAAAACCTGGGTATAGCTGAAAGGGCAGGAACAGGCCGTGCCCTGAAATTCAAAGCAAGAGATCATCCCTTCATGAACCTGCTGGGGCTCCTGTTCAAGGAAGAACATGAACGCTATGAGAGTTTAATCTTCCGGCTTCGGAAGATTCTTACTATTCCAGAGGTTATAACAGCCTGGATCACAGAATTGCCAGCAGATACAGGAAAGGCACTTCAGCTGGAGGTAGTAGCTCAACCTGGTGCGAGTGTATGGATAAGAGAAGAGCTTCGTACCCGGCTTATTGAAACTGAAAAGAAGTATGACATGATTATTGAGTTGACAGTATTTACCCGTGCCGACGTGAAGGAAGCGCCGAATGTGGAATTGTGCTGTGTGGTACGGGCAACACAACAGACAGAAATCATACTGCCGGCAAATCAATACACAAGGATTCTGAAAAACGGTCTCTGAAATTAGCAAAAGCTGTTGCGGATCTCATAAAGAATGACCCATCTATGTTGCGGAGAACTCATCGCTACACGACCATGTTGCTAAAAGAAGATCAGGGAATGGCCGATAGAGACATTGCAGAGTGGAGGCAGATTGTTGAGATGTACTCTCCCGAACGAATAAGGGATCTCCTGGTTTCAGCCAGTTCGCGTGCCGTTCGACTTAGACGGAGTCTGCCATTTCTCGCTGTGTTGAACAGCCATGAACGGGATAGAATTCTGGCAATGATAGAGGTATCCGGCGATGAGGTTTGATCAGTTAGAGCATGCAATCCGGGCAGCTTGTGATGTCGCAGAGGATAAAGAGCTGTTACCTTGCCTGCAGGCTGGGAAAGCAGGACACGAGGGTGTACAGGTTACTGCCTTGGAGCGCACGACCTTGCAACAAGTAAATTTGTGGCTTACTGGGATAAGGACAGAGAATTTGTTACAAATCTGTTGAATGAAGGAATGATTCAGGGAAAATACTTCTGGAGAGGATTGATCAACTTGCTGTTGAAGAAGATGTCAGAGGCAGACTGGTCAGGTGGGTTAAGATTGCCATGGAAGAAGGCAGTCACAACAGCAGGTAATTGTGTAGTCGCCGCTCGCCGAATCATTAAGCAGTATAAAAATACTGTAGTAATAACATTGACAATAATGCAGTAATCTATTATAGTATTGCCAGTCTGGAGGCAATATGCAGGTTAAAGATCTTTGCACAATCAGAGTTGGCTACTCCTTCAGAAGCAGGGTGATAGACGACCCGGAGGGTACAACAAAAATAGTTCAGCCGAAGAACATCAGCAGTGATGGTACCATTAGTTTCAACGGCAGCACTCTCCTCAGAACTCAGGTAACACCCAGAAGCCCTTTAAAAAACGGGGAGGTTCTTGTGTTAAACAAAGGGCATTTTGCTGCCGCTGTGTTCGACATGCCCCAGGGCGAAACCTGGGTAACTACCGCCTCAGTTATGGTTATTACACTTACGAGCAAAGAAGTAATTCCAGAATACATCGCCCTTTACCTCAACTCAACAAAGGGACAGAGAAAACTCAGCAGCCTGCAGGAGCTCAGTTCAATCCCTTTTGTAAAGCGGAAGAACATAGAAAAAATGGAGATACCCGTCCCGTCAATTTCAAAGCAGAAGAAACTTGTGGAAATGAACAATGCAATTTCAAACTACACAGAGCTTACAAAAAGGAAAACACAAATACTTAAAAACCTCATGAACAGTGAATTGGAGATATAGCCCATGACGCAGCCCATTGCCTGCACACAGGAAGACCTGAACAGAACTCTCTGGAAAGCGGCGGATTCTTCCAGAATGAATGTGGATGCCAGTATTTACAAAGACTATGTGCTGATGTTTCTCTTCTACAAGTACATGAGCGACCTGCACAAGGATGAGGTGCAGAAGTTACAAAAGAAATACGGAAACAACAAAGACAGAATCAAGCTCAGACTAAAGAACTTCAGGTTTAAGATACCGGAGGGAACCGGTTTCCACGATTTGCTGAAGAAGAAAGATGAAGACAACATTGGGGAGCTTATCAACATAGCACTTCACAAAATAGAAGACGCAAACGGCAAAAAACTGGAAGGATTGTTCTCAATCGACTTCAACTCCGACGCCATTCTTGGCAGAACAGTTCAGCGCAACAAAATGCTGCGCCACCTGTTTGATGACTTTGCCAAAATTGACCTGTCTGTAGCAGACAGCGACATCATTGGCAACTCGTACATGTACATGATAGAGCGCTTCGGCTCTGACGCAGGCAAAAAGGCAGGTGAGTTCTTCACGGTAAAATCCGTTGCGGTGCTTCTTGCAAAGCTTGCCGCACCAAAGCCAGGCTGGCGCATCTGCGACCCTGCATGCGGTTCAGGAGGTCTTCTTCTTCTGGCAGGTGAAGAGGTCGAGAAACTGGGTTCAAACAACTACGCCCTGTACGGTCAGGAAAGCATAGGCAGCACATACAACCTGGCAAGAATGAACATGTTTCTTCACGGCAAAGACTCTGCAACACTTGAATGGGGCGACACCCTTAACAACCCGCGTCTCACAGAAAACGATTCTCTGATGAAGTTCGATCTTGTCATCGCCAATCCGCCCTTTTCCCTTAAGAAATGGGGCGGTGAAGGCGCAGAGAATGACATATACAACCGCTTTCACCGTGGCATGCCGCCAAAAACAAAAGGCGACTACGCATTTATCAGCCACATGGTGGAAACCGCAAAGGCAAAAGAAGGCAAGGTTGTAGTAGTAGTTCCCCACGGAGTTTTGTTCCGTGGTGCCGCAGAGGGCAGAATAAGAAAAAGCCTTCTTCAGGAAAACATTATAGACACTGTAATCGGCCTCCCGGCAGGTCTTTTCCAGACAACAGGCATACCTGTTGCAATTCTCGTTATCGACCGTTCAAGAGAACTAGGCGGCGCAAACGAAAACAGGAAGAATGTATTCTTCATTGAAGCTTCAAAAGAATACAGGTCTGGCAAAGCACAGAACTTCCTCGACGAAGAACACATCAATAAAATTCTGAAAGCAGCCACTGAAAGAAAAGACATCGAGAAGTTCGCAAGATCCGTTCCCCCGGAGGAAATAGAAGAAAACGACTTCAACCTCAACATCACCAGATATGTTGACACCTTTGAAGAAGAAGAGGAAATCGATATTGAAGCCAACCTCAAAGAGCTTGAAACCATAAACAGGGAAATACAGCAACTTGAAGAGCAGATGGCAGAGCATTTGAAGAAGCTTGGGCTGGGAGCGGGGAAGAGTGATGAAAACGCGCCTCTTCAGTGAATTGGCAAAAGAACGACGATGGTTGAGTTGATTGGATGTACTGAAACAACACAGGAAATGAGACAATCGTGGTGAAGGAAAAAGTAATAAAACTAGTCGATTTGCGGCCAAACAACTGGTATATCAGTCGAAAAAAGCTTGACAGAGTGCGCGAGGCATGGGAAAGAGGGTTGCAGGATAGTCTGCCGCCTGTACTCGTAAGTTACATAAATGGTCAGGCGAGTTTAATTGACGGGCACTCCCGTGCCTACGCAGCTTACGAAAGAGGCGAGACCAGTATACGGGCACATGTTGAAAACCTGGAAGATATCGAGGGATCGGGCGACTTGTATATACACATCCATAACGAAGGTCCCAGGCAGGGCATTTCGAGCATCGCCGATTTAGCTGACAGAATACTGGAACCGGAAGAGTATCAACTAAAATGGATTGGCTACTGTTCCAACTGGTTCAAGGAGAATTGTAAGACAAATGATGCAGATTTCTGACAATAGAACACAGTGGAACTGTGCTACGGTAGTATTACCAAGTTTCACAGTCTGCTGACATAGAGTGATATTTGCAGAGAAGAATGAACTACCGAGGAATACCCGGTAGTTCAACGGGAAGGGCTGTACGAGAACCGACAGGAGACTATTAGTGGGCAATACAAAAGCAACCCAATATGATGTGGCAGCGCATCTTCGCACACCCGAGGAGATGGCAGCTTATCTTGAGGCGTGCCTTGAAGAATCAAACAGTGACGCGGCATTTGTGGCCAAAGCACTGGGAGATATTGCTCGTGCCCAGGGAATTACACAAGTTGCTCGAAATGCCGGTCTTTCCCGGGAAAGCCTGTACAAGGCTTTGTCGGGGGAATGCATTCCCGGATTCGACACAATCCTCAAGGTTGTGCACGCGCTGGGCATTGAACTGCACGCAGCTCCGCTGCGCAATTGAGATGTTGTTCTAATGGCAAATTTTATCAAAGGAGTCTGTTCATGAAAGAATCCCAGGCAGTAATTCCAGTTGGGAGCATACAGCAACGGATTCTTGAAATCGCAAATTGCGACATCAAGTTCAAACTGGGGCAGTCTTGATTTAAAGTGGGAAGTGAGATAAAAGCAATGGCAATACCAAAGCATGACGCAATAAGGGTTCCCACACTAAAGCTTCTTCAGAAGCAGGGAGCAATGGAACTGAAGGATTTTGAACAGCCGCAAATCTCAGGCTTAGATTCAGAGTATTGAAAAGAGACGATTTTTCCCGCAAAGCCTGCGGTGCTTGCCCTGCGAGGAAAAGGCTAAGAATGAAAAGGAGAACATGACATGGCATTTGATACATCAGTTCTCGTAGCTATTATTTCGAGCGCAAGCGCCTTAGTTGTTGCTACAATGACATATTCACTGAGCAAACGCCGTGAGCGAGAATCAGAGTGGAGAAAACTTAAGCTCGAACATTACAAGAACTATGTTAAGGCTCTTTCTGGCGTTGTGGGCAGTCGTGCAAATCTTCAATCCCATATTTCCTATGCTGATGCAGTTAACTCTTTGGTGCTAGTAGCACCACCTGCTGTTCTTCAGGCGCTGTACTCTTTCCAAGAAGTTATTCGGTATAGCAATATTGAGAAAACCCTAGAGAATCATGACGAGGCATTATCCGTTTTGCTAAGAGAAATCAGGAATGATGTTCATCCAAGAAAACCTTCTGATGATTTGATGGTTTTCCATCTAATGGATATCCCCCCTGATCAAAGCAGGAAAGAGTAATTTTGCCTAACGCGAGAAACAGACGCTTGTAAGGGCGTATGTCAAATTCCGCAGTGCTGGTTATGCGTATTGATGAATTGATAGATACCTGTAGAAAGAGGCAATGTGAAAAAGCAAAAACACAAGCATGAAGATTTGCTGGTTATGTTGGAAACAGCATCCGTGATTAGTTCCGCAAGTGTTTGTCCGATACCAGGCGAAAGGGATTGGATTTACAAATGAAAGACAAAAGCGAGAACAGAAGAGGTCACAAGAAGACGAAGGTTGGGTGGATTCCTGAGGGGTGGGAAAGTCGCACTTTCGCAGAGAGCTTTGCTGTAATAATGGATGGTACTCACTTCTCACCTAAGCTTGAAGATGGACCTAAAAAGTATATAACTTCTAAGAATATTCGGAAGGGTTTTCTCGACCTGCAAAACTGTGCTCATATATCTGATGAATCTCATAGAGAGATATACAAGAAATGTCCCGTCTGTTTGGGTCAGATACTACCTAAACTCCCGCTTCCTCCTATACCTACGATCATTTGAGTTCATACGAGTAATTCCCGCTTGCTGATATGCGGTAATGTCAACAAGATGAGGTCTTGTTTTTCTCTGTAGAAGTAGGTATAATAGTATTAACCTACTGGCGGGAGAAAATAATGGCATCAATAGTAAGACAAAAAGTTGGAAACCATATCTACCTGTACGAGTCTGTTTCTTTTAGAAATGATGAGGGAAAGCCCCGTAACAGGCGGGTCTCGATTGGTAAGATAGATAAGAAAACAGGACTGCCGGTATACAAGCAGGAGTATATTGACAGAATGAAAGCAAAAGGAATAGCTGTAGAGTCAGCGGAATGCTCACCGGTTTACAGCGTTGAGGATATTCGCAGGTCCACCATACTTCAAACCGGCATGGTTCACCTGCTGAATGGTATCGCAGAGAGCACAGGGCTTACTGCTGTCTTGCGGCAAACCTTTCCCTTTCTTCACGAGCAGATCTTTGCAGTAGCTTCCTTTCTTCTTTCCTGCGGTGAACCGGTAGCATATTGTGCGGACTGGATGAAACGCAGCGATTTCAGGAACAATCAGTTGCTTTCTTCCCAGAGGATCAGCGAATTACTGCAGAATATCACGGACGATGAACGGCAGCGTTTCTTCAAGGCTTGGAGTGCTTACCGTAGCGATCGTGAGTATCTTGCTCTGGATATAACAAGCATCTCCTCCTGGTCTAAACTTATTGATGATGTTGAATGGGGCTACAACCGCGATGGAGACAAGCTTGCGCAAATCAATCTCTGCATGCTTCTCGGATATCATTCACGCCTGCCGGTAAGAATGACTGTGTACAACGGAAGCATCAAAGACGTGAGTACTCTGGAGACTACTATTGCACAGATGGCTCCAGATAAGCTTAAACAGATTATGCTTGTTATGGATAAAGGGTTCTCAAGCAGAAAGAATATCACCATGCTTCTTGAGAAGCATGGTGTACGTTTCCTCCTTGCTCTTCCCCTCACGCTTGGGTTTGCAAAAAGGATGATCAGGTCAGAGAGAAAGGACATCGACAGTATACAGAACACGATTGTCTGTGGAGCCGATACTCTTCGCGGTGTATCTCTTGAGCGCTCCTGGAGTAAGGAGCACAATCTCTTTGTTCATGTATTCTACAATGACCTGAAAGCCACTGCAGTTAAGAATCGACTCTATGGTACTGTCAGGCGGCTTGTAGAAGAGGCCCGAATAAATCCGGACAATGGCAAGTTGAAGAAGGAGTTTGATCACTACCTGATTATTCGCAAGTCAGCAAAGCATGAAAACGGGTACACAATAAACATCCGTGATGATGTAATTGCTCGGGAACTCGCTAACGCAGGATGGCTGGTAACGGTGAGCAATCACATTCAGGATGCAGCAGAAGCCATCAGGATTTACAGAGACAAGGATGTTGTAGAGAAGGGATTTCTTCGTCTGAAACACAGTCTGGGGCTTGGGCGCCTGCGTGTTCATTCTCAACAGGCAATGGAGAGCAAGGTCTTTGTTGGTTTTATAGCCCTCATCCTCTGTTCGCACATCCACAGAACAATGCTGGAAAACAAGCTGTACAGGACAATGACAATGAAGGATTTGATCAAGACCATGGAGAAACTGAGAACACAGGTGATAGATGGTCGTCGGATACTGTTCCCGCTGACTAAACGGCAGAAGGAAATCTACAAAGCATTCGCCGTGCCAATACCTGTGTAGGTATAATTTGACGGGAATTTAGGAAACAACTGTGGCGAAGCGATT
>Ga0256845_1000435_pt1 | contig 39656 bp, 35 predicted proteins | sample RiftiametaG_FD_189101 | JGI IMG/M metagenome (GOLD analysis project Ga0256845, IMG submission 189101) | Tube worm associated microbial communities from hydrothermal vent at the East Pacific Rise, Pacific Ocean - Riftia | ecosystem: Host-associated > Annelida > Integument > Unclassified ...
CTACACAAAATACACATTACCTTGCAATTCTAAACACATAAAATCGCCATTTTATCAAGTTATCTGTCTGAAAAATAATTAGTTAAATAATTCTTAAGGTTCGACTACATAAAGTCTTGAAAAGCACGTTTTTTTTGAGTTCGATAGAACGAAGAAAATAATGTGCTTTGAAAAGGTACGCAATCTGAATTCGCTGCGATGACTATCGGATACAGCGAAGAGAATTTTCAATACTGTGGGAATCGTTTTGAGGAGGTTCGCTTAACGTCATTATTGGAAACGTCTTAATGTTTCTTATAATTTGTTAAGCGAAGGTATCACTTTTTATTGAGAAAGTCAAGTAATTAAAGAGTTCATACAAGTTCTTCAATAATATATTTTCGACCATTAAAAGTGAAAAAATCTTGTTGTTTTAATCCAATTAATTGTTCGCCAATTGGCGAAACGGTAGAAATAACAAAATAAGCAATATCATTTACGGTAACTTTTCCTAAGCTAACAGCAATTAAAAAAATACCGTTATTGGTTTTTACTAACGTTCCCAGTCTTATGCTTTCATGAACGATATCAGTATTTATAATTTGTAAAGCTTGTTCCAATTTACTTGCTTCGGTAAGTTGAGCAGTTAATTTTTCTGTTTCTAACTGAGCCATGGCTCTACCTGTTTCGTGTTTATCTCCAGCACTACTTTTAGTTTCGTTATTGGCAGATTCTTGCGCTTCGGTTAAGGCATTTTGGTAGGTGCTTATCTTTTTTGCTACAATTTTAGAGCAAGCATTTAGCACATTTATTTTAGTTTCTTTAGTCAACATCATTCGAATGCGAAAATAAGCCGAAAAAACTTACCGTTATTTATTTGTTCAAAACTTAAAAAGTAGTATTTTTGCAATCCTTTTATGAGAAACGTTTCATAAAATAGTAAATGCGGATGTGGTGGAATTGGTAGACACGCTAGATTTAGGATCTAGTGCCGCGAGGCATGAGAGTTCGAGTCTCTCCATCCGTACAATATAAAAGATGACGAGAATCCTGTCCTGAACTTGATTCAGGATGTTTCTCCATCCGAACAATAGAGCTAGTATAGCTAAAAACAAACTAAAAGGTATAAGGTTCGCCTTGTACCTTTTTTAAATTAGAACAAATAGTAGCGTTAAATAAACCCAAAAAGATGAATATTACACAACAAAAAATTGACGATTTAAATGCAATAATCAAAGTAAGTTTAGAGCAAAAAGATTATCAACCTAAAGTGGATAAGATTTTAAAAGATTATCGTAAGAAAGCAAATGTTCCTGGTTTTAGACAAGGACATGTGCCTATGGGTATGATTAAAAAGATGGCAGGTGCTAATATCGTTGTTGATGAAATCAATAAAATTTTATCAGAATCTTTACAAAAATATTTAGCTGACGAAAAATTAGAGGTTTTAGGAAATCCTTTACCAAAGTTAGATGAGCAAGATAAAATTGATTGGGAAAATCAAAAAGATTTTGAATTTAACTATGAAGTTGGTTTAGCGCCACAATTTGATTTAGAATTAAGTAGCAAATTTAAATTTGATTACTATAAAATTAAAGTAGCTAAAAAAGATGTAGATAAATACATTAATGATGTTGCTAAGCGTTATGGTAAAATGACTAACCCAGAGGTTGCCGATCAAGATGACATGTTGTTTGGTAAATTTGAAGAGTTAGATGGTACAGGTAATGTTAAAGAGGGTGGTATTACCAATTCTTCTGTAATTATTATTGATGCTGTTACAGATAAAAAATTAAAAAAGAGTTTAGTAGGAACAAAAGCAAATGATGTTTTTGATTTAGATCCTAAAACAGTTTCATTACACGAAACTGATCAAGCAGCAGCTTTAGGAGTTGATGTTACTACATTAAAAGCGTTAATTTCTAAGTTTAGATATACGGTAGAAAAAGTTAACAAAGTAATTCCTGCAGATATTAATCAAGAATTATTTGATAAGGTTTACGGACCAAACGCTATCAAATCTGAAGATGAGTTTAGAACTAAGGTTGAAGAAGAATTAGGAAAAGGATTATCTGTTGATGTAGATAGAAAGTTAAAAGCTGACATTCAAGATGAATTGTTAAAGAAATTAAAATTGTCTTTACCAGATACATTCTTAAAAAGATGGATAGTAGCTTCAAACGAAAAACCTATTACTCCTGAGCAGTTAGAAAATGAGTATGATGATTATGCTAAAGGTTTAAAATGGCAATTAATCGAAAATAAGATCATTAAATCTAATGATGTAAAGGTTACACCAGAAGAAGTTGTTGAGCATACTAAAGGTTTGTTAAAACAACAAATGGAAAGTATGGGAATGCCTGCAGGAGATGATAATGATTTAACAGAAACTGCTAACAGAGTATTACAAAATCAAGAAGAAGCTCAAAACATCTATGCAATGATGTATGACAACAAATTGATGACTTTATTTAAAAACTCATTCAAATTGAAAGAAAAAGAAGTTTCTTACGAAGATTTTATTGAAATTGCTTACAAGAAAAAATAAGTAAATCAATTACTTACATAAAAGATTACTAAAAAATCGAATAGAACTCTCTATTCGATTTTTTTTATTTAAAATATTACGTTACCTTTAGCTCTGAATTTAAATTAATATATCAATGAAGAAGTCCACATACACTAAATTTTTAACTTTTTTATTTGTGGTTAGCCTTGTGTTACCACTTTCTGTTTCTTTTCAATCGTGCAAATCTGATAAGCACAATAAAGTAAAGTACAACAAATCTCGTAATGGAGGCACAAAAGTTAATTCTAAAGGGTCAATGGGGAGACAGCGTTACAAAAAGAAGTACAAATAATTTCCTTTTTATTACTGAACAATAATTTTAATTGTTTGAGGAGCTTCGTTTTCTAAGGTTAAGTAAACCAAATAAAGTCCTTTTTCTATTGTATCTAAATTAATGAGTGTTTGATTTTTATTCACTTGTTTTTTAATCAGTACAGTTTTTCCTAATACATTTACTACGCTTATTTCTTTAATGTTTTTATCTGCTTTAATGGTAAATGTTCCATTGTTAGGGTTAGGATAAACGCTGTAGTTGATAGCTGCTAACTCTTTAATGCCCGTTGCATTACCCATGCAAAAAGAATAGCTAATTGTAGTTGTATTAAAAGTAGAGTCAATGAGTAAGGTGTCTCCATTTGCATCTTCTGTTATAAAAACATTACCGCTACCAAAAGAACAACAAAAACCATCATCTTCAGAGTCATTTAAAATAAAAGTAAAACAACCATCATATAAACATAAGCTTTCTATAAAGTTTTGCCCTCCTGTTACATTTGGATATCCTTTACTTGTAATCAATGTATCTCCAGATGTATTGTCTTTAATTAACCAAGATGTTTCAGCGCCATAATCATCAGTAGTCAAATTAAGAGTTGCAAGTAATGGATTCGCGTTTATTATAAAGTTAGTATTAGCAGAATCGTTTAATAAATTTTGATCACTTCCACCACTAGGGTTGGTGCAGTATGCTAAAAAGTTATGGGCTCCGTTAGGTATTATTAGCGTTGGTAAATTAATAACAGCTACTTGGTAAGCAGCTAAATTTCCTGTCCAGTTATATTGGCTAGCAGAAGCACCATCAATGCTGTAATTAATGGTTAAACTCGTTAATGTATTACTTCCGTGGTTACGAATAGATATTTGAGGTTTGATAGAATCTCCACAAATAAGATTGCCTATACCGTTAATATCTAAAAGAACTGCATCTGTTGTTAGTGTAGCTCCATTGGGATCATACCCATCTATTGTAGTTGCTCCAGAGTTATTTGGGTCTAACCAATATTTTAGTTGTTTTAATGTATCAGAATCTGTATCCCAAGAGTATGAAAATTTACCATAATAATCAAAAGAATTATTTCCGCAAGCAGCATTACCACCATGTAACTGACCAACAATTCTATGGTTTTGATCAAATAGAGGAGAGCCCGAAGATCCATTTTCGGTAGTTCCTGTATTCCAATCGTTTACTTTCCAATGATCATTACCCGCAGCATAGTAACCTTCTTCAACTAAATTGTCAAAATCATGAGATATTTTTTTTACATCACCACTTGGAAAATGTATTCCTGTACCTTTTAAAGGTGCAGTATTAATATTAGACCAACCAGCATAAAAGACATTATAATTACTTGGAGGAACACTTGATAGTTTTACTAAATAGAAATCAGATTGTGCTAAGTTAGAAACTAAATCACAGCCAACAATTGTTTGATTGGTTGCTCCATCAATGGAATTGGCACAATTGGAAGACTGGTAGTTAAACATATAAATATCAGTAGCTTGTGGGGTGCAGTGGTTGGCAATTAAAACATATGGAGTTCCATCTTGTAAGGTGTTGTTGATTAATGCCGCAGAACAGTTTCTAGAGTTACTTGCGCGTAATTGCATTACTGATGATCTGATTTCGTTTCCCCAATGCAAGGTGTCACAAATAGCATTGATATTACAAGCTCCTGAAGCTCCAAAAACTTTTTGTTTGTTGTAAAAGCCTCTATAACCATGTATTAATGAAGATATCTGGATAATTCCATTTCCTGTTTGGTTAGCAGGCTCGTAATATTCTAAGGTAGTTTTATCTCCTTTAATTAATGTAGTCGCATATTTCCCTCCACCATTATTATTTGCATTAGTAAAAGCACCAATGGTGGTTTTACCGTTGTAAAGAAATAATTTTGCGCCTACAGGCAAATAAAAAGCATCATAATTTAAGTTAATGGTAACAGCAGTTGGAGAACTGATTGTTAATCGCCAAATTCTATCTCCATTGGCTAAGGTTTCCCAAACACCAGCATTGGTAAGTCCTAAATTAACAGGTACAATTTTTCCAAATCTGGGAGAGATGTCTTTGTGCTGATCTGTAATTTCATCTTCAGCAATTAACGCAGTTACATCCGTATCTTGATTTAAATAAACAGGAACGGTAGTGTTTAATATGTGTTTAAAACTATAAGGTTTCCCCCCATGACTAATTTGTGAAAAACTAGATGTAGTAAACGCAACGATAAGTAAAAGAGTGTAAATGTGTTTCATAGCCAATAAGTGTATAAGCTACGAAGTTATTCATTTTAAATTAGTTAAAAAATAGTGTTTTGATTAAAGGTGAAGAGCTTTAAAGTTGAGCTCCACAATATTTACAAAAATCAGCATTATCATCATGCCCTTCTTTACCGCATTGTTTACAGGCTTGAGTGTTGGTTTTTTTAGTGTCTGTTTTAGCAATTTCGGCACCAACAATACCTGTGGGAACAGCAATAATGGCATACCCAATAATCATTAAAAGCGAAGCTAACATTTGCCCTATTACTGTTTGAGGAGCAATATCTCCATAGCCAACAGTGGTAAGTGTAACTATAGCCCAATAAATACTACGGGGTATGCTTGTAAATCCACTTTCGGGAGATTCGATGAGGTACATTACTGTTCCTAAAATAAAAGTAAGGCTTAATACAGCAAACAAAAAGACAACAATTTTTTCTTTACTGGCTTTTAATGCTTTGCTTAATGTTTGAGCTTCGCCCATAAATTGGGCTAGCTTTAATATTCTAAAAACTCTTAATAATCTAATACTACGAATTACTGTTAGCGTATGTGTTCCGGCAACAAATAATCCTAAATAGGTTGGTATGATAGATAATAAATCGATTATACCATAAAAGCTAAATACATATTTTAAAGGTTTACCAATAGAGTAAAGTCTAGCAATATATTCTAAGGTAAAAATAAAAGTAAAAGACCACTCTATAAATTTTATTTCTTGACTATAAACAGCGTTTATACTATTAACACTTTCTAGCATTACAGTAGTAACACTTAAAACAATAGCCCACAAAAGAAGAATGTCAAACCATTTTCCTGCACGGGTATCTGCCTCAAAAATTATTTCGTGTAATTTTTGTTGAAGAGGAGTTAATGGTTTCGAATTTGTCATTAGTCAAATGTACCAATTAAACATTAATCCAATACACGAACTTAATTACTAAAGCTCTGTTTTTAATGGATAGGTTAGGGGAGTAATAATTATCTGTGTAAACAATAAATAAATCTGACATGGGTTTAAATCTGTATTGTAAACGGGCATTGATGTTTACGTTTTCTACTTGAGTATTGTATTGCACAAAGGTGGTAAAAAATACTTTTTTGGTAAATGAGAATTCTAATTTAGGACCAATTAGCCAAAGTGATGCATCATCATAACCTGTTGGCATCCATATTTTATTTTGATTAATATTTACTCCAAAAATTGCCCATGGTTGAACTCTGTAATTAAAACTAGCACTAGTGGTTAATTTTTCGCCAATGTAATATGCTCCATATTGTGCGCTAAGGTTGTAACTGAATATTTTAAACCTGCTAGAATTATAGCGTATCGATGCATTATTAAAACTATATCGATTAGAATCTATTGGTGTGTTGCCAGAAAAAGTAACATCAATAGGAGAGGAAAGGAGTACTTCATTATGTTCGGCTCGTAACCTAAAATTACTTTTATTAATAAAATTAATTTGAAAACTAGCATTAGACTTATGTTGTGTGTTCGTAAAATCCTCATCTAAATATTGACTATAATAAACGCCTACTTGATAGTTTTGTATTTTTTTTGATTTAGGATAAAAACGGTAATTAAAAGAGGGTTCAAGTCGCCAATATGAATTGTATTCATAATCGCCAATAGTACTGTTGTATTGTGATATTCGTGGCACAAAACCAACATCAGCTCTATAGTTTTTTCCAACATACTCATGGTTCCAATGAAAAGTTAATTTTTCGGTATTGTGCATTAGCCAAGTAGCATGGGCATAGTTTTTTGTTTTTTTATTAGGAGAAAACGCATGGTGGTAAAAGGCTTTTCCTTGCCATTTATTGTTGTTAGATCTTAAATTATAATCTGCCCCAACAATTCTATTGTAATCAGCATAATCAATACTATTGCCATTAAAAGCTTGTCGGTTTACAAAAATGGCATCAATACTAGACCTTTTTCCAACCCTACGCTGAATGGCTGCCACACTATAGTTTTGAGATTTTACAGCTGCGATATCATCTGTAGCGGCTACTCCTTCGGTTTGCATGTTCATGGCTCCAATTCGCCAATTATTGTTGAGTTTACCACTTAACCTTGCACCAGCAATTATAGGTATAATGTTTCCATTATCTAACCCTATTCTGCGCGAAAAGAACGGGCGTATTTGACTAAAACCAACCCGAGAAAATAAATCACTATTTTCGATAAAAAATTGCCGCTTTTCAGGGAAGAATAAACTGAAACGCGATAGGTTGGTAATTTGTCTATCTACTTCTACTTGCGAAAAATCAGGGTTAACGGTAATGTCTAAATTTAAAGATGAGGTAACAGCTATTTTAGCATCAAAACCAGCATTGGCTTTAAATGTTTTGTCTTTGTCTTCAAAATCTTTGCTTCCACTACCAATTGCATAAGGAATTAACGCAACATTAGTTCCTGCTTTTTTAGGTTTTTCTTCCCACTGCATGGTACCTGTAAAAGCCAATGAAGCTACATTGTATTGTCTAGGAATTGGAGCCCAAGTAGATGTTTCATTTCTTTTTAAATCGTTTCTAGCAAAGTTAATTCCCCAAGTAGCTAACTCACTATTGTAGCGAATAGATTTTAAAGGGATTTTCATTTCTACAATCCATTTATCACCGTGGCGGGTAGTTGCCGAAAACCATTTGTTGTCCCAATTAGTGGTAACGCCAAAACTACCTCCGCTTTGTATTAATCCTTCTCGTTGCACACCTAAAGGGTTTACTGCAAAACTAAAACCATTCACCTGATCGTTAAACGGATCGATAAAAACAGCAAAAGCATCACTAACAGGAAAAGAAAAATCTCTTTTTAAAGATTGTACGGTATATTTTTTATCAGGAAAATCATCGTAACATATTGCTGCGATATAAATGTTTTCATCATCAAAACAAACCATTACTTCTGTTTGTGTTTTTGAAGCAACATTATCTAAGGGGTAGTTCTGCTGAAATTGAGCTGCCTTTTTACTGTTTTTCCAATCGGTTTCATTTAATTCTCCATCAATAGTAATGGTTCCTACAGCTTTTTTTATGGATAATGATTTTTGCCCCTTACTTGTAAAAGAGAACAATATGAATAGAATAAAAAGAAGTTGGTACATTTTCATCAGACAGCGAAATTACAGCAATTTAAAGCATAAAAAAAGGCTTGATAATAAAATCAAACCTTTAAATATTAAATTTTAACATCTATTTTAAATGTTCTTTAAATACTTTTTTAAACTTATCTACTTTGGGTTGGATTACAAAAGAGCAATATCCTTGGTTGGGGTTGTTGCTGTAGTAATCTTGGTGATAATCTTCGGCTTTGTAATAATCCTTTAGCTCGCTAACTTCTGTTACAATAGGGGTGGGGTAAGCTTTTTCTTGATTTAGTTTAATAATAATTTCTTCGGCTAATTGTTTTTGAGAGATGGTGTTGTAAAAAATTCCAGAACGATATTGTGTGCCAACATCTGCTCCTTGTCTGTTTTTAGTTGTTGGATCATGGGTTTGAAAAAATACAGCCAATAAGGTTTCAAAAGAAATTTCATCGGGGTTGTACGTAATTTTAGCAACTTCGGCATAACCTGTTTGACCACTACAAACTTGCTTGTAACTAGGGTTTTTAACAAATCCATTAGAATAACCAGATTCTACATTGTAAACTCCTTTTAGTTCTTGAAAAACAGCTTCAACACACCAAAAGCAGCCAGCACCAAAAACAATAGTTTCGTAATTTGATTCAGTATCCTTAGTAATTTTATTTTCAGTAGGATTTTTTGCTGAACAACTAAAAGTGATAGCAGCAATAAACAAGATGATAAGATTCGATTTTTTCATAGTATTAAGTTGATATCTCGTTGGATAAATAAATTGTTAAATAACGTCTAAGCTTCCAATACCTTCTCTAATTACTTCTGCTTCATTTCCTGTACAATCAATAATAGTAGAAGCTTCATTTTTTCCATAACCACCATCAATAACAATATCTACTCTGTTTTCATATTTTTCGTTAATCAATTCTGGATCGGTAATGTATTCCAAAATTTCATCATCATCATGTACCGAAGTTGAAACTAATGGGTTTCCTAATTCTTTAACCAATAACCTTGCAATATTATTGTCAGGCACTCTAATTCCAATAGTTTTCTTCTTAGATTTAAACAGCTTAGGAATGCTTGTGTTTGCATTTAATATAAATGTGTAAGGTCCTGGTAAGGCACGTTTCATCATTTTGTAAATGTTGTTTCCAAATTGCACTGTAAAATCAGAAATGTGGCTTAAATCATAACAAATAAGAGAGAAATTAGCTTTTTCAGCTTTTATACCTTTTATACCTTTTATCTGTGCCATTCGCTCAACAGCTTTTCTGTTGTTCATATCACAAGCCATACTGTAAACAGTATCGGTAGGGTAGATAATAATTCCGCCTTTTTTTAAGGTGGTAATTATTTGAGCTATTTTTCTTCCCTCAGGATTTTCTGGATGTATTTGAATGAGCATTTTTAGGTTTGAGTTATAAAGTACTTAAAGTTACAAGTTGTAAAGTTAGTTGATAAGTTGATTTACTTATGAGTTTATTAAAAAATAATAGTCAAAACTTCAATTATCAATTATCAATTATCAATTATCAATTATCAATTATCAATTATCAATTATCAATTATCAATTATCAATTAACTGTTTACTTTTTTATGATCAGCTAAAAATTGAGCTAAACCATTTTCTGTTAAAGGGTGTTTTAATAAGCCTTCAATAGCACTTAAAGGTCCAGTCATCACATCAGCACCAATTTCGGCACATTGTATAATGTGTAAGGTATGACGAACAGAAGCTGCTAAAATTTGTGTTTCGAAAAGGTAGTTATCGTAAATTAAACGGATATCTTCAATTAGTTGCATCCCATCGTGAGATATATCATCTAACCTACCTACAAACGGAGAAACATAAGTTGCTCCAGCTTTAGCAGCTAATAATGCTTGTCCTGAAGAGAAAATTAATGTGCAATTTGTTCTAATTCCTTTAGATGAAAAATATTTAATTGCTTTTATTCCTTCTTTTATTGCGGGTACTTTAACCACAATTTGAGGATGAAGCGAAGCTAAATATTCTCCTTCTTTTACCATACCTTCAAAATCTGTAGCAATTACTTCAGCACTAACATCACCATCAACAATTTCGCAAATTGCTTTGTAGTGGTTAAAAACATTATCATCACCACTAATTCCTTCTTTAGCCATTAATGAAGGATTGGTGGTTACACCATCTAAAATCCCTAAATCTTGTGCTTCTTCAATTTGCTTAAGATTGGCAGTATCTATAAAAAACTTCATAATTTTTGTTTTGGTTTCTCACAAAAATAGAAAACGCTTTTGAAATAAAGCCATCTATAGAATTAAATAAAAGAAGATAAAGGGAAAAAAGTGGGCAAGCTACTTACATCGCATCGCTACAACCTCTTATCCTTGCTCTGTTCCCAGCCTGGGGAAGTTCAGAAGGAGCTGATCGTATAAGACTTGCCCACCGCAAAAATAGAAATATCTTTTTAATATTTATCATAGTAGGTTAAAAAATTTCTTTTATTATTTTTGTGACCTTAAATTAACCTATGGAAAATCAAAAAGTATCACTTGTTTACGGCTTTTATGGCGCACTTTTAGGAGTCGCTTTTTATTTTATGTTACTGGTCTCAGGCAATAGTCCGTGGAGCTCTGCCAGTTGGATGGGGGCTTGGATACCTGGAGTAACAGCATTTTTATCCATAAAAAAACATCAAGCGTTAAGAACAGAACCATACATTAGTTTTTCTCAAATTTTTGTAATTGCTCTTATTGCTATTTTAACGCAAGCAGCAGTTTATAATATAATGGTTTTATTTGTTGGTAATGTTATCGATACTGGAGCTATAGAGATGTATCATGCCGAAGTATTGGAATATACAGTAGAAATGAAAGATCTTTTTGGTGCAGAAATTTATGATAAGATGCTAAAAGAAATTGAAAAGACAACGCTATCAAGCTTAGCTTTTGGAGATTTTATCTATAAAATAATAGGAGGTGTAATAGTTTCTTTAATTTTATCCACTACATTAAAAAAGAATAAACCATCAATCAATGAGTGAGAAATTAGACATATCTATAGTTATTCCATTGCTAAACGAAGAGGAATCGTTAAAAGAATTAAGCGATTGGATTGGTAAAGTAATGTACGATAATAAATTTTCTTACGAAGTTATTTATGTGGATGATGGTAGTACAGATACTTCTTGGGAAGTGATAGAAAACTTACAAAAAGAAAATCCCAATATAAAAGGAATTAAATTTAGACGTAATTATGGAAAATCGGCAGGTTTAAATGTTGGTTTTGCAGCAGCAATAGGAGAGGTTGTTTTTACTATGGATGCAGATTTACAGGATAGCCCTGATGAATTGCCTGCCATGTACAAAATGATTACCGAAGAAGGTTGGGATTTAGTTTCTGGGTGGAAAAAGAAACGTTATGATCCATTAACTAAAACAATACCTACTAAGTTGTTTAATTATGCTACCCGAAAAATGTCGGGGATTAATAATTTGCACGATTTTAACTGTGGTTTAAAGGCATATCGTAAAGATGTGATTAAAACGGTTGAGGTTTATGGTGAAATGCACCGTTATATTCCTGTACTAGCAAAATGGGCAGGATTTAGTAAGATAACTGAAAAAGTAGTTGCTCATCAAGAACGAAAATATGGTGTTACTAAATTTGGCATAGAAAGATTTATTAATGGGTTCTTAGATTTATTATCCATTACCTTTATTTCAAAATTTGGTAAACGACCAATGCATTTATTTGGTTCTATAGGTACGGTAATGTTTTTAGTAGGGTTTTTAAGTGCTGCATATATCGGTATAATGAAAGTTTATCATTTAGGGGGAGGCATAAAAACTATATTAGTAACTGATAATCCTTATTTCTTTATTGCGTTAACAGCAATGATTTTAGGATCATTACTTTTTGTAGCAGGTTTTTTAGGAGAGTTAATCTCAAGAACATCTACTGTTAGAAATCAATATAATATTGAGAAAGAGATATAGACTTTCTTCTTCTTCTTCTTCTTCTTCTTAGTGGAAATTATATTTATTCTAAATAACAACTTGTAGAAAAAAGAGAAAGGGCTGTCAGTTCGAGTGTTTTGAGAGGAGTTTACACTGAGCGAAGCCGAAGTAAAAAATGTATCGAGAACAACTTTTTTCTGTTCTCGATATACCGAAATAAATTAGGCACAGGCTATTTCAATAAAAAATTGAAAGACTCTAACTTACAAAAGTTAGAAAAGCATAACTAATGGTTGCTTTTTAGATATGTCCTGAGAAATTTTCAATATAAAAAAAGCCATCTGTTATAGTTAACAGATGGCTTTTTTATGTAATTTATTTTAGATTAGTTTTTATTAGGTAAAAACGAATAGTTTTTAGCGTAATCTAACATCTGTGTTTCAAAATCTTCAGGATATGTTACTTTAATGTCAATAATTTCTCCAGCTTCATTTGTTTCAGGAACCAATTTAGGATTGATAAAACCACTGTAAGCAGCGTTGTTTAATTTTTCTGCTCTAGCTAAAACTTCTTTATGGATAGCCTGATCAACCTGAACACCGTAGTTTTCTACTAACTCTTTACCGGTTTGATAATCACCTTCAGATTTAATTTTTTGAATAATCATTAATAATTCTCCAAAAAGAGTTCTCAACTTATCATAATCTCTAACAACAAAGTATGTTTTACCATCTTTAACAACTTTTTCAATTACATTGTCTTTAGCTCCTTTTTCAAAAGCCCAAGAAGCAACCAATTGTCTGTTTCTCATGTGAGCTTCTTCAATAATATCACCTTGTTTTAAGCGGACAAGTTGAGTTAATAATCCATTTCTAATATAATCATCATAAGCAACTTTTCCAACCTCTAGAGATTCAATAAGTCCCATTTCAACGAGTTTGTTATCCATTAAATAATATAAACCAACTAAATCAGCTCTAGCTTCTTCTAAAGTAGAAGAGTAATTTTTTAATGTTTCTTTAGGTGTTCCAACTCCAGGGTTAATTTGCCCTGAAGCATGACCAACAACTTCATGTAAAGCAGTATGCATTTTATCCGCTATGCCACCATATTTTTTTGACATTTCAACTTCTTCAGCAGTAAAACAAAATTCTTCTAATGTACCAGAACTTTTACCTTTAGAGTAAGCATGGATAATAGATCCTAAACTAACTGATTTAGAACCATGAGTTGCTCTAATCCAATTTGCGTTTGGTAAGTTAACACCTATAGGTGTAGATGGTGATGCATCTCCAGCTTCGCCAGCAACTTCAACAACTTTGTAAGTAACACCAACAACTTTTTTCTTTTTATGCTCAGGTAAAATCGTAGAATTATCTTCAAACCACTGTGCATTTTCGGCAACAATAGCCATTCTTTCAGAAGCTTCAAAATCATTTATTTGAACTACTGTTTCGTAAGAACCTCTATATCCTAAAGGATCATTGTAAACTTCAATAAAAGAATTGATATAATCAATATCTCCAGATGTAGCACTTGCCCAAGCAATGTTATATTTGTCCCAAGTTTTTAAATCTCCAGTTTTGTAATACTCAATTAATAATTTAAGTGCATTACCTTGTGCATCATTCTCTGCAACGGTAACAGCTTTTTCTAACCATCCAATAATTTGATCAATAGCTTCACCGTACATTCCTCCCGATTTCCAAATACGCTCTTCTAAACCATTTTCGCCTCTAACTAATTTAGAGTTTAAACCATAAGAGATAGGCTCTTTGTCACTTGTGTCAGCTTTAGCCGCGTAAAACGCTGTGGCTTCTTTTTCTGTAACATCTTCACCATAAAAATTGGTTGCAGATGCTAATAATAAATCCTTATTGGCATCTAAACTTACTTTTTTGTTATCAATTTCAGGATTAAAAATTACCTCAATAATATCATTAGCTAATTCTGTTTTAGTAGCCTCAATTAATGACGTAAAGTATTCTTTAGTAAAATCTGGAGTAAATTTATCCATAGAATAATGGTGGTGAATACCATTAGCAAACCACACCCTTTTAGTGTAAACTGAAAATTTTGTCCAATCATCAGTAGTTTTATCACCACTAAAATTCGTGATAATATTTTCTAAAGCTCTTCTTATGGTTAAATTGTTTCTATAGTTCTGATCCCAAATAATATCTCTACCTGCATAACCTGCTTGAGATAAATAATAAGCCAATTTTTTTTGATCGAGACTTAGTTTATCCCAACCACCAATTTGATATCGTAAAACATTGATATCTGAAAAACGTTCTGTTTTCCATCTAAATCCGTCATCATCCGTATCGTTAAATGTTTCGGTGTACCACGATTTGTTGTTAACCTCTTTAGTGGCTATTTTTTCTGTTGTTTTTACAACAGCTTTTTCTGTACCACAAGATGCTAAAATTGTACTTGCAGCAAATGCTAAAGCAATGTATTTTATAGATTTCATTGATTGATTTTATAAATTTTAACAACGTTAATTAAATATTTTTAGTTATACAATAATTATTGCGATTGAAAATAATAGCATTAGGTGAATATGTATTTATCTTCGATTAATGAAAAAGTTTCGACTCTATGCTAACCAAAATTGTAGCAAATTAGTAAATAATTATTTTTTACTCTGCAACCAAATCATCGCTTCTTCTTTTTTTAAGAAAAAAGATAAGCTAAATGGCATCATAGCACCAATCTCTTTTTTCATTTTTCGTAATGAATTTTTGATGAAAAAATCGTTGGGAATTACAAACGCTAATTTATTAATATTTAAAGCACTTAAAGAAGGAAAGTATTCGCTAACTAACCATTGATAGGTCTCTTTAGATCCAAAAACTTGATGTTTAGTGTCAATTAATATGTTAGAGGTATTGTTTACAGATATGAAATCATGAATTTCTCCACAATCTGATTTAAACTGTTTAAAATTGTGTTTTCCCTTAAAAACTGCTTGCAAACAGTTGGCTCCCTCAAAATGAAAAAGTTCAAAAGGTAAATCTAAATTAGAAGCAAAAGGATATTTATTCTCAGGTATTTTAAACCCCAAAAGGAGTACATCGTCTGTTTGTTTTTTTGTTGATTTCCAGTTATCTAAATTGCTTTTAAAAATAGATTTTTGCTCGTTGAAATTATTTATTAAAGCATTTTCTGTTAGATGTTTTTTAAATAGTTTAACACCAATTTTTTTATCATTTTCTCCACCAAATTGGTCTTTGTATCCATCAGAATACATGTAGATAACAGACCCTTCTTTAACCTCAATTTTCTCGGTAGTAAATTTCTTATTAATACCATAAGCATATCCCACAAAACAAGATGATGCTTTGTAATTACTAAGTTCATTGTTGTTTAAAATGATAATACCATTTTTTGCACCCGAAAAATAAAGATGGTTACTTTGTTTATTGTAAATAAGCACAGAAATATCTAATCCATCAAAAATTAACTCAGCACTGCTGTTATCATTTAACGATTGAATAACCATCTCATCTAGTTTATATAGAATTTGAGAAGGTTCAATAATATGTTGCTCTTTAATAATGTTATTTAAAAAGCCATTAACTAAAAAAGTCATTAATGCCCCAGGAACTCCATGTCCGGTACAATCTCCAACAATAAAAATTTCTACTTCATCTTTTATCGTTCCTAAGCTAATATCTTTATTGTAGTGCCAAAAAAAATCGCCACCAACACCTTGTGTCGGTTGATTGAAAATAAAATAATCTTTTATTGATGAGTTGAGTAATTCATCTGGGAAAATAGAATTTTGTATTTTTTTTGCATATTTCAAGCTTTCGCAAATTGCTGCTTCTTTACTTTTTTCTGAAATTTGTTTTATATCGTTTAACATACCCTGTTGTTTGAGGGTATAAAGTTAACTCGTAAATGCTTATTAATATGTGACTTTAATCATATCTAAAAAAGTAGATGTATGTTTGTTTTTTAGAGTTTTAAGTACTAAATTTTAAAAGAGGAACAATAATTGTTAAACTCGAAGAGTTATTTATTAATTTTGTAGCTATGATAAAACAATTATTTTTTATATTACTTTTCTTATTTTCTGCACCTATTTTTTCGCAAAATACACAAGAAACGGACTCTCTTAATTTTACAGATAAGTCAAACAAAAAGCAAGGTGTTTGGAAAAAGTATCATCAAACGGGGTACTTAAGGTACCGAGGAGAATTTAAAAACGATAAGCCTATAGGTGTTTTTAAATATTATTATGATACGGGTAAATTTCAATCTAAGATTACTTATTTTGGAAATGCATCTTATGTTAATTTTTATTATGAAACTGGTGAGTTAAAAGCCACAGGGAAGTATTACAGCCAAAAAAAAGATAGTTTGTGGACTTACTATGATTTGAGTGGGCATAAAAGCTCTATAGAGTTTTATAATAAAGGAAGTAAAGAGCAAATTTGGAAAACTTATTACCTAAATGGTAAAGTTGCCGAAGAAAAAGAATACCACAATGATTTTGAAAATGGGGATTGGAAACAATATTTTGAATCGGGTCAAATTAAAATGAAAACCCAGTTTGTAAATGGAGATATTGAAGGCCTAGCAACTTATTATGATGGAAATGGTAAACGAAAAGTTTCCGGTTATTTTAAAAAGAGTTTAAGAGATGGTGTTTGGATTACTTATAATGATGATGGTACTATCTTAAAAAAAGAAAAATACATTTTAGGAAAAAGAGCTGATGGACCAGTTTTAATTGATCCAGATAAAGAATTGCATGAAAAGCAAGATTATTTAGAGTTTGAAGATTTACATGCTCCACAATAAAAGATAAAAAAGTGAGTAAAAAAGGAAAAGTGTTGGTTGCCATGAGTGGCGGAATTGATAGTTCTGTAGCAGCAATGTTGTTGCATGAACAAGGTTATGAAGTAATCGGGTTAACCATGAAAACGTGGGATTATTCTTCATCAGGTGGTACTAGAAAAACAACAGGTTGTTGTAGTTTAGATGATATTAATGATGCTAGAACACTAGCCGTAGAAATGGGGTTTCATCACATTATATTAGATATCAGAAAAGAATTTGGAGACTCTATTATAGATAATTTTGTAGATGAATATTTAGCAGGAAGAACGCCAAACCCTTGTGTTTTATGTAATACGCATATTAAATGGGAGGCTTTATTAAAAAGAGCTGATCAATTAGGATGTGAGTTTATTGCTACAGGGCATTATGCTCAAGTTCGTAAAGAAAACGGTAGACATATTATCTCTAAAGGAAAAGATGAGAATAAAGATCAATCTTATGTACTTTGGGGTTTAACTCAAGAAAGTTTAGCAAGAACATTATTTCCTTTAGGAGGCTTTTCTAAGCCAGAAATTAGAAAAATGGCATTAGACAGAGGTTATGAAGAACTATCTCAAAAAGGAGAAAGTTTTGAAATTTGTTTTGTGCCAGATAATGATTACCGAGGTTTTTTAAAGCGAAGAGTTGATGGCTTAGAAGAGAAAGTTGATGGAGGAGATTTTGTAAGTGTTGAAGGTGAAGTGATAGGTAAACATAAAGGTTATCCATTTTACACTATCGGACAACGTAAAGGGTTAGAAATAGCTTTTGGAGATCCTAGATATGTAATTAAAATTGATGCAAAAAACAACCAAGTAGTATTAGGAACAAAAGAAGATTTGAATAAAAAAAATGTTTTTGTTCGTAATCCTAATATTATGAAATACGAAGCCATTACTGAAGAAATGGAAGTGTTGAGTAAAATTAGGTATAAAGATAAAGGTGCCAATAGCTCACTTATTCCTTTGCCCGATGGAAGGTTGAAAATTGAGTTTTATAACGATGTTCAAGGAGTTGCTCCTGGTCAATCGGCTGTTTTTTATGATGGTGATGATTTGATTGGAGGAGGCTTTATTGATAATGAATAACTTTTATTTTTAAAAAACGTATTTTTATACCATGCGTTATTCGTTAATTATCATACTATTTATCGGTGTTTTATCCTTTTCTTGTTCTAAAGAAAATGAGAATGTAGAAGATCCCCCAAATTTAGCTTACAGTTATGCAGGTTTAAATTTGGGTAGTTATATTATTTACGATGTAGATTCTCACCATTACAATTTGCCATTTAATATTGATACCATTATTCAGTTTCAAATTAAGGAAGAAGTTAATGCTGCTTTTACAGATTTAGAAGGTGATGAAGCGTTTAAAATAATTCGCTATCAAAGAGATTTTGTTCAACACCCTTGGGTTTTAATTGATGTTTGGAACGCAAAAATTACCGCAACAAACTATCAAAAAGTAGAAGAGAATTTAAGACTAATAAAATTGGTTTTTCCTGTACGAGAAAATATAACTTGGAATGGAAATGTTAAAAATGTGTTAGCCCCTCAAACCTATGAATATGTTAGTGCTCACCAAGCGGAACAAATAGGTGTAATAGCTTTTGATTCTGTGGCAACAGTTACACAATTTGAAGATGTTAACTTAGTGCAAGAACGTTTGTATCAAGAAAAATTTGCCGCAGGTGTTGGTTTGGTGTATAAAAAGAGCAGAAATGTAAACAATGCTTTTGATAGTAGTGTTGGTTTATGGTTGCCCGATGTTGGTGAAGATGTAACCTATACAGTTAATAGCTATTCTAATTAATTTTACTATTTTTTGATTATTAGTAATCCTCCAAGGTTTATATTGACTGTAAATATAAACCTTGGAGGATTTTTATTTTAAATGAAAACCTCCTCCAACCGCTGTAAGCAAAATACTACTGCGGTCGGAGGAGTTGTTTTTTAGATAGAGAAAAATCTACATTTTTGGATGTAATTAAGCCTTGTTTTAATGGCTATGTTCAGCCTCTTCTTTCTTTAGTTCAGATAATAAATAATAAGCATTGTTCCATGCCAATAATGTTCCTTTTGGTAAAGGGTTAAATAATTTAATTTCAACCCAGCCATTATCATTGCTGCCTACTTTAACTTCTACAGGAGTAAATTCCCAAGCTCCGGTATTTTTGTCGTTTAATTTTTTAGCTGTAAAAATAAACACCCTTCCTTTTTCGTGTACAACACCTTCTTCGGGTAAAGCATAACTCATTACATTATCGGCTACAATTCTACCTCTTACATACATTCCAGGAATTAACAAGCCTTCTTTATTTTCTATTTCAGCATGCAAATGAATTGCTTTAGGATCTTGCTCAAAAGCTTTGCCAACAGAAAGAATAGTTGCTGTAAGTTCTTTATTACCTAGAGATTCGCTAGAGAAAATAATTTTCTGACCAACTTTAGCTTTATGCATGTCTTTTTCAAAAACCATAAAATCGGCATGAATGTGTTCAATATTTACAATTTCAAATAATTCGGTTGCTGGCATAACGTATTGTCCTGTTTTTATCTCCACCATTCTAACATAGCCATCAATAGGACTAACCAATGGAATCCGTTCGTAAATGTTGCTTTTCTGAAGTTGTTTTAAGTTTAGGTTCATACTTTTTAATTGAGCTTCATAACCTTTAACTTCTCCTATCATAGAAAAATAAGAAGCTTCCGTTTTTTGAAAATCTTTACCAGAGCCTATTTTTTCTTCATAAAGCGTTTTTTGCCTTTGATACTCTTTTTCTAAAAACTGTAATTGATTCCAACTCTTAATGTATTCGGTTTGTATTTTTATGAGATTAGGATGTCCCAAATAAGCTAATACCTGACCTTTTTTAATTTTATCTCCCTCAATTACTTCAATAGAAATAATGTTAGCTCCTATTATTGCGGTAACAGTTGCTTCATTTTGAGGAGGAACTTCCAATTGCCCGTTTACTTCTACAAAAGAGTTGATATTTCGGGTAGAAAGTGTATCAATTTCCATTCCCATAGAATTGAACTGCTGAGCAGAATAAAATACTTTTTCTTCATGAGGAGCATTGTCAGCATGTCCATGACCGTGCTCATCTTTTTTACTATTGTTTCCACATGCTACAATTAGTAAGCTTGATAGGAATAGGGCTGTATATGTTTTAAATTTTTTCATGTGTATGTTTTTTATTTTCCAACTAAATATTCTAAGCTAATAATAGCTTGATTGTAGTTGTTTAATGTGTTTAAGTAATTAAATTTTAAGGCTAAACCTTGATTAATATTTTGAAAATACTCGATATAACCAATGGCTCCATTCTCATAACTCTTTTCGGTATTGTTAATGATGAGTTCAGCTTGAGGTAAGGCTTTTTCTTGATAATAAGTTAAGCTTGTTTGGTATTTTAATACCTCTTGCAATTGCCGCTCGTACTGATTTTGAATGGATACCTGATAATAATTGGCAGTGGTAATAGCTATTTGCTGTTTCAGTTTAGCTGATTTAACATTAGCCCGATACGACCCAAAAAACAAAGGAATAGCAATGCCTGCTTGGATACCAGAAAAGCGATCAGAACTAGTTGCAATTCCACCACTTTCTGTAGGGTTTCCAATTAAAGATTGATTGAAATAACCTACCGATAAATCAGGAAGCATTTTGGCATTTTGCACTCCTTTTTCTGCATCGGCAATTTCAATTTGTTGCTGAGCATAAATAAGCAAAGGATTGTTAATGGTATTATTAGAATCAGATAAATTAACCAACGTTTTTTCTTCTAAAGCAGTAGGAGAAAAGCTTAATTCATTACTATCGTTTAGTAACAATTGCAATTGTTGCTCTTGGATATTAATATCTACGATTATCATTGTTAATGAATTTTGTAATTCCATTACTTTAGTTTCTGCAGCTACTTTTTCTAATAAACTGCTTGACCCTGTTTGATAATGGATTGTTGCAGCATGTAAAAATTTAACATAAATACTATCTTGATAAACCAATAATTTTTTCTTTTCAGAAAAATAAGTCAATTGGAACCACGCATTTTTAATTTGCTGTTTCAGTTCATTTTCTGTTGCCGCTAATTGAAATTCGCTACCAGCAGTTGTTGCTTTAGCTAATTTTCGTTGAGCAGTATAAACTGTAGGAAATGCTAATTTTTGATTGATTTCAATTGAAAAATCAGTTTGATAACTACTGTATTGTCCATACTGAACATCAACGCGTGTTTTTTCTAAGTTGTACGCAGCTCTTTTTCCTTGACTTTGCAAGTCAACATTTGCACGAGCAACTTGCACATTTCCATTATTGATTAAGCCAATTTTAATGGCATCCTTTACAGTAGTAATGTTAGTACTGTCAGTTGATTGAGCATTAGCGCTACTAGAAACTAAAAGCGAAAAGCTAAATAACAATACGAGTGTAGTTGCCATTTTAGGGATTCTAATGGGTTGTTTTCTACTTTCAACCCATTGATATAAAATTGGTAGTACAAAAAGCGTTAATAAGGTGGCAGTAATCATACCTCCAATTACAACTGTAGCTAAAGGCTGTTGTACTTCGGCTCCTGCTGATGTAGAAATTGCCATTGGTAAAAAACCTAAAACATCTGTTAATGCAGTCAATAAAATGGGTCTAATTCTTCTTTTAGCACCTAAGCGGATACGTTCACCTAAATTAGTTACCCCTTCTTCTTTCAGCTCGTTCCATCCGCTAATTAAAACCAAACCATTAAGTACAGCAACACCAAAAAGAACAATAAACCCAACCCCTGCAGAAATACTAAATGGCATATCTCTTAACCATAAAGAAAATACACCTCCAATAGCTGCTAAAGGAATTGCCATATAAATCATGGTAGCTTGTTTTATAGATTTTAAAGCAAAAAACAGTAAAACAAAAATTAATGCCAATGCCACCGGAACAACTATCATTAACCTACTTTTTGCCCGTTGTAAATTTTCAAAAGAACCTCCATATTTAATATAATAACCAGGAGGCAACCCTAATTCGGCATCTAATTCCCCTTTAATTTCATTAACTATAGATTCAACATCTCTACCTCTTACATTAATTCCTACATAAGTTCTACGGTTGGTTCCTTCTCTAGAAATTTGCATTGGACCATCCTGATAGCTTATTTGTGCAACCTCTTTTATAGGTATTTGTTTACCGTTGGGTAAAGAGATAAAAATGTTTTTTAAATCATTAATACTCTTTTTATTGTTATCGTGTAATCTAACAACCAAATCAAAACGTTTTTCACCTTCAAAAATAACTCCTGCAGCCTCGCCACTAAAAGCCGTTCTAACAATGGTATTTAAATCTTGAATATTTAAACCATATTGGGCTATTTTGTGTCGTTCGTATTGCACCGTCATTTGTGGCAACCCTTTAATGGCTTCTACTTTTAAATCAGCAACACCATCAACCGTATTAATAATTTTAGCCATTTTTTCGGCATATTCTGCCAGTATATCTAAATCTTCGCCAAATAACTTAACAGCAACATCTTGCCTTACACCCGTCATTAGCTCATTAAAACGCATTTCTACAGGTTGAGAAAACTCATAATTTACACCAGGTAAATAAGAAAGCTCTTCTTTAATTTTTTCAATCAGTTCCTCTTTCGTTTCAAATGTTTCCCATTCCGATTGAGGTTTTAAAATCAAAAACATATCTGCTAAATCCATAGGCATAGGATCGGTTGGAATTGCAGCTACACCAATTTTAGAAACCACTTGAGTGACCTCAGGAAATGCAGACAAAATGGTAGCTTCAATCTGCATACAAACCTTTTCGGTTTCCTCTAAAGAACTTCCGGGTTTTAAAATCGCATGCATGGCAATATCTCCTTCATCTAATTGCGGAACAAATTCTCCTCCCATATTAGAAAAAGTAACAACAGCTATAACTAATAAAATACCTGCTGAAGAAAGAATAATTGTTTTACGCTGCAATGCTTTTATTAATAAGGGCTCGTATTTATCGCTTAACCAATGGATAAATTTATCTCCCCACAATTCTTTTTGCGATGGTTTTTTGCTCATAAACAAAGCAGAAATCATAGGTACGTAAGTTAAACACAACACCATAGCACCAATAACTGCAAAACTAAAAGTCATTGCCATAGGAGTAAACATTTTACCCTCCACACCTTGTAAAGTTAATATTGGGATAAATACAATTAAAATAATTAGCTGACCAAAAAAGGCTGCATTCATCATTTTGCTAGATGATTGGTAAGAGATATCATCTAAATCTGTTTGAGATAATTTGCCGTTAACACTATCTCTAACCCGTTGGGTGGTGTAAAAAACGACACTCTCCACAATAATTACCGCACCATCTACAATAATTCCAAAATCAATAGCACCTAAACTCATTAAATTACTCCAAACACCAAAAATGTTCATCATAATATAAGCGAACAATAAGGATAATGGAATAGTGGAAGCAACGATTAATCCACCTCTAAAATTTCCTAAAAAGAGAACCAACACAAAAATTACGATTAAACCACCCTCTAATAAATTATTGGTAACCGTACTCGTTGTTCTGCCAATTAGCTCCGATCTATCCATAAAACTCACAATACGAATGCCTTCAGGTAACGATTTTTCAATTTCTATAATTCGTTCTTTTACATCTTTAATTACCTTTTTAGAATTTTCGCCTTTAAACATCATAATCATACCACCAACAGCCTGTCCTTTACCATTTTTGGTAACCGAACCATAGCGGATAGCATTTCCAAACTGAACGGTAGCCACATCTTTTATCAAAATAGGAATACCATTTTCAGTTTTTACAACTACATTTTCTAAATCATCTAAAGATCTAATTAAACCTTCTCCTCTAATAAAATTAGCTTTATGATCTTTTACAATGTAAGCACCACCAGTATTTTCGTTGTTTTTTTCTAAAGCAGTAAAAATTTCGGTAATGGTAATTCCCATGCTTTTTAAGCGGTTGGGAGTAACAGCAACCTCATATTGTTTAACATTTCCTCCAAAACTATTTACCTCAATAACACCAGGTAGCATTGCCATTTGTCGCTTTACTATCCAATCTTGATAGGTGCGTAAATCAGTGTTAGAATATTTTCCTGCATGAGCAGAATCTACCTCTAAAGTGTATTGATAAATCTCTCCTAACCCCGTTGATATTGGACCCATAAAAGGAGTTCCAAATTTTTGAGGAATATCATTTTTTACATCCCCTAATTTTTCAGCAACCAGTTGCCGAGGTAAATACGTTCCCATATCATCGTCAAAAACGATGGTAACCACCGATAATCCAAAACGAGAAATAGAACGAATTTCTATAACCCCAGGCAAGTTTGCCATTGCCAATTCAACGGGGTAGGTAACAAACTGTTCAATATCTTCGGTTCCTAAATTGGGCGAAGTAGTTATTACTTGCACCTGATTATTGGTAATATCTGGCACCGCATCAATGGGTACTTGGGTCATACTCCATCCTCCAACAATAATTAAGGCAATGGTAAACAAGCCTATAATCAGTTTGTTGTTAATAGAAAACCCTATTATTTTATTAATCATATTTTTAATTGTTTAGTAACTAGTCAATAATGACTAGTTATATTTTTTTGAAATACATTTTTATTTGGGCGTTTTAACGGGCTTTGAGTTTATCCTGAGTGTAGCCGAAGGGCTGTATCTTTTTTCTCATTTAGGAATCCTGTCAGGTTTATAAAGTCAATCAATACAAACCTGACAGGATTAATCTAGAATAAAAAAGGATGTCGCTCTTTAAGACAAAATACCTGATGCCTTTTTAGGCATCCTCCTCTAAATATCATATCCCTAACGCTAAAAAAGTGAATAGTAATTAGGTTTTAGTAATCAGTATTTTAATAACTGAAAACTTAATACTATTTACTTATTACTAAGAAGTAGGAGGTCCTCTAAGAGGAGTGTTTGAAATAGGAGGCGAAGCATAGAAAAGGCTTTCCTCATTAATTAAACTATTATTTATGGTAGCAATAACAGGCTCATTGGTAATCGAAAATAATACAATGGCTGTTGCTAAGTGAGCGGTCTTTTTTAATGAAACGGTGTTGGTGTTTACCGTAAAACAATGCTCTTCAATACATTCATTTTCTTCATCTCCAGCTTCAGTTGCTAGGCACAACACAAAATCGAATACTCCTTCATCTATATGGCTATTGTGTAATACGTGTACGTGGTCTTCATCATGTTCGCCTAAATCATTATGATGTTGATGAGAAGGTGGGTGGCTTTCGTGAGGAGAAAATGTAGAACAGTGAGGCACTAAATTATGAGCAAAACCAATAGAGTAGGTCAGCAATAAAAAAAGTGATATAACTGTTTTTAAAATTTTCATCAAATGTAAAAGTAATGAAATTTGTTTTTATTAATTAGTTTGTGAAATTAGACCTCTTAATGGAGAGGCTTTCATTGCTACATTGTTACTTTTTTAAAAGTATCTTGATTGGCTAAAAACCAATTGTAAGTTTTTTGTATACCATCAACTAGTAGAGTACTTGCTTTCCATCCAGCATTATTCATTTTAGAAACATCCATTAATTTTCTTGGAGTTCCGTCAGGTTTAGTGCTATCCCAAACAATTTCTCCTTGGTGACCAACTGTTTGTTGGATAAGCAGCGCCAATTCTTTTATGGTTAAATCTATTCCTGTGCCTATGTTGTATAAATTATCTGGCAATTGGTTCTCGAAAGCATAAACTACCGCATCAGCCATATCATCAACAAATAAAAATTCTCTCATTGGTGTGCCAGACCCCCAAAGTGTAACAGGAGAGTGGTTATTGTTTTTTGCTTCATGAAACTTACGAATCATTGCAGGCAAAACATGAGATGATGTTAAATCGAAATTGTCGTGAGTACCATATAGGTTCGTTGGCATAAGACTTACAAAATCTTTGTTGTATTGTTTTCGAATGGCTTCACACGCTTTTAACCCCGAAATTTTTGCTATCGCATACCATTCATTCGTAGGTTCTAAAGCAGATGTTAATAAACACTCTTCAGTTAATGGTTGTTGTGCCAATTGTGGATAAATGCAAGAGCTTCCTAAAAAAATAAATTTTTCAACTCCATTTTGGTGTGCACCATCAATCAAATTGTTTTGAATTTGCATATTTTCCATAATGAACTGGTAAGGATATTCGCTATTGGCAAGAATCCCTCCAACACGTGCTGCAGCATCAATTACTACTTCAGGTTGTTCTTTTTGGTAAAAAATATTTACAGCTTGTTGGTTACGTAAATCTAATTCTTTAGATGTTCGCCCTATAATATTAGTATAACCTTTGGCTTCAAGGTTTCTCCAAATGGCAGAACCTACCATACCTCTATGACCAGCAATGTATATTTTTATGTTTTTATCCATTTGGGTTGTGATTAGTTGTTCGTAAAAGTGTTTTATTTAGCTATTCACAATTACTATTCAAAATAATTTAAAGTTTGGTAACCACCTTCTTTTAGGTAATTATCTTTTTGCATTAATTTAACATCACTTTTCATCATGTCTTTTACCAAATCAACTAAATCATATTGGCATTCCCAACCTAATTTTTCTTTAGCTTTTGTTGGATCCCCAATTAATAACTCCACTTCAGTTGGTCTAAAATATTTAGGATCTACGGCTAAAACTTCTTTTCCTATTTCAATTTGAAATTTTGGATCGTTACATTTTGCAATAGTAGCAATCTCGTTTATTCCTTCACCTTTAAATTCTAATTCGATACCTACTTCGCTAAAAGCCATACGTACAAAATCTCTAACAGGTGTAGTTTTCCCTGTTGCTATTACCCAGTCTTCAGCTTCGTCAGCTTGTAATATCATCCACATCATGCGTACATAATCTTTGGCATGACCCCAATCTCGTTGAGCATCTAAATTACCTAAGTAAAATTTATCTTGTAAGCCTAAAGCGATACGAGATGCTGCTCTTGTAATTTTTCTGGTAACAAAAGTTTCTCCCCTTAAAGGAGATTCGTGGTTGAATAAAATACCGTTACAAGCATACATTCCGTAAGCCTCTCTGTAGTTTACTGTAATCCAATAAGCATACATTTTTGCTACTGCATAAGGGCTTCTTGGGTAAAACGGTGTAGTTTCAGATTGTGGCACTTCTTGTACTTTACCATATAACTCTGATGTTGAAGCTTGGTATATTCTTGTTTTCTTTTCTAACCCTAATAAACGTACCGCATCTAAAATACGAAGAGTACCTAAACCATCAGCATTACCAGTATATTCTGGAACTTCAAATGAAACATGTACATGACTCATTGCTGCTAAATTGTAAATTTCATCAGGCTGTACTTCCTTAATTAATCTAATTAAGTTGGTACTATCCGTCATATCACCATAATGCAGAATAAAGTTTCTGTTTTCGATATGAGGGTCTTGATAAAGGTGATCAATTCTATCTGTATTAAATAGAGATGAACGCCTTTTTAATCCATGAACGATGTATCCTTTTTTTAATAAAAACTCACTTAAATAAGCTCCATCTTGACCTGTTACTCCTGTTATAAATGCAATTTTCTGAGTCATTGTATTGTATCTTTACGTTTGTTGTTTAATTCATTTATGGTTCTTTTCTTCTTAACCATAAATGCTATTCTGAAGGGTATAAAAAACTTCAAAATATTGGACTTCAAAATAAGACAATAATTTTACATTTATAGCATGTAGGGAGTTACTTTTATCAACAAAAAACAAGACTATATTTATATTAAATTTTGATTGTAAAAAGAATTGATAAGCTACTTTTTTACATTTATATTTGGAAGCCAATAACTGAATAAAAGCAGCTTAAATTACTCCGTTATTTTTTGCTAAATAACTGTTATAGATAGTTTTATTGAGTGATTAATTCCAATTGAGAATTGTTTTCTTCTTTCTAGAACCTCATAAATACATACTTGATGATAGGTCTATATTTTTAGAAGGATGATTTTTTAAATTGTTGATTTATTGTTATTTAACAATAACAACTTCCTTTGTCTCCACAATCTTCGGCATCTTGTACTGGTGGACATGGAACTGTTCCGTAAGAACAAAACACGCAACAATCGTTGTTAATGGGTTTAATTATTTTTTTACAGTTTTTGCATTCGTAAAAATACTGACAAGTATCAATAGGCATTGTTTCTTCTTTTTTATGCCCACATGCGGGACAAGTAATGATTGATTGTAATTTTAGATTCATTTCCTAATAGGTTAAAAAATAAAGCACTTGAAGAAATTTCTGTAGAGCTATTTTTAATGCTGGCAATACCATTGTTTATCATATCAACATTGCAACAAACTTTAATATAAGTTCTTTCAGTTTTTTCCAAGCTCCAATTATTTAAGTAATTGCTTAAATACAAACTTAACAAAATATTATTGGTAGAACTCTATCTAAAATAGGGGTATAAAAATTGTTGTTATATCTATCGGATTACTTTATTGCATTTAACTTTAATCCCAATAATAAAGAAAAGAAATCTTTTAGATTAAGTATTTTCGAAGAATGAAAAACTTCCTCATTATATCATTATTGCTTGTTTTTGCTGCTGGGTGTTCAATTAAAAGTGAACCAAAAACTATCGCAATTCAAACGTTAAGTGGATTTCCAAGTGATATAAGAGATACGGTTAAGCAATCGATAGTAGATTATTATCATTTTAATGTTGTTGTTTATAAAGATATTTCGATACCTAAACAATTTTATACCGATATTAAGTCTCCCCGGTATAGAGCAGACTCAATTATTCGATTTTTAAAAGTGAATAAAGCAGATTCTATAGACCACATTATCGGGCTAACCACTAAAGATATTTGTATTACCAAATATGGCGATGATGGAAAAATTAAATCTCCTGCATCAAAATATACTGATTGGGGAATTTTTGGTTTAGGATACCGACCAGGGGCAAGTTGTGTGGTATCTATTAAAGGACTTAAACATGTTAGTAGAAAAAAATACATTGATAGAATTAAAAAAGTAACACTGCATGAGTTAGGGCATAATTTAGGTTTACCCCATTGTGATAATCAACATTGTTTTATGCGAGATGCTGCAGAAACGATTAAAACGATTGATCAAGTAGAGCTGAACCTTTGTGATAACTGTTTTTCTGAAATTTAAGGGCTATGGATATTTATTGCATAAGTGGTTTAGGAGCAGATAGGCGTGCTTTTCAGTTTTTAGAAATTAACAATAAGCTTATTCATATTGAATGGCTTACGCCTATCAAAAATGAATCGCTTTCTGATTATAGCAGAAGGCTATCTCAGCAAATTAATACCAAAGAACCATTTGTTTTACTCGGCTTATCATTTGGAGGAATTGTAGCTTGTAAAATTGCTACATTTTTAAAGACAGAGAAAGTAATTTTACTTTCTTCGATAACAGATAAAAAACATCTTCCACTAGTATTAAGGTTAATTGGTAAAACAGGTATTCATAAAATAGTACCAGCAGCTTGGCTTAACCCACCTATGAATATAGCTTATTGGTTTTTTGGTGTGAAAAAGGAAAAAAGTAAACAATTGCTAAAAGAGATATTTAAAGCTACTGACCAACAATTTTTAAAATGGGCTATTGGAATACTGCTAAGCAATGAAGAAATTATTGCTCCAGAAAATGTAATTAGAATACATGGAACCAACGATAGGTTATTACCATTGGTGAATAGGGCTGGAGTACATAAAATTGAAGGAGGAGGTCACTTTATGGTAATTGAGCAAGCTGCTGAAGTTAGCGAAAAAATAAATCGACTTTTTTTAATATGAGGAGAGGTGATTTATCGTTACTTTAGAAACCATATAACTAAAAAAATATGTTTGGAATGTCATTGTTAATTGGAGTAGCTGCAATTTTAACACCATTAGTGTTTCAATCGCTTATACTCTATTTTTTTATTTTTGCTAAATTATCGGAATCAATTAAAGAGCATTGGGTTAATATTGTATTATTTTCTGTACTCAATGTTATATCACTTATCCTTCTTGTTCAATTTATGTTTATCAATGGGATGAGTGTAACTTCGGAGTATCTATCTTTAGGTACTACTGTAATAAAAGTTTTAACCATAATTTTTGCAATCTGGTTAACGGGATTTTTAACTAAAATGGTTGAAGAGAATAGTATTAATCTTACCAATCAAATTTTTAGATACTTAGGTGTTTTTCTACTAAGTATTAAGTTAGCATTTGTTTCGATTTCATGTGCGGGTCCAATGATTGGGACTATGTTTGTTTCTGGAAATAATCCGAATATGGCAATGAGTCTTTTAGGATTCTCTTTTGGTGTAGTAATTCCATTTATTTTGATTATTGGCCTTTTAGGAAGTTTTACATATAATAAAATTCGAAACAAAAAATGGATAAAGATTACTCAACCAATTATTGGAATATTTTTAATTATTTCAGCAGTATATAGTCTAAGTATAATATGAAAAACCTACTAACATATCTAATCCTTTTAATCGTTGCTGCTGGGTGTGGAAGTGAGACTGATGATGTTTTAGTAGAGGAAGATGTTCAAATAGAATCTAAATATTGTAAAAATCAACTAGAACTTATTTCAGCAGGAGATGGTTTCTTTTCTCTCGAAAAGGAATTATTATTAGAACAAAATTTCATGCAGGTACTGGATTCTATAATTGGAGAAGAATATTGTGAATTAACGGTTGATATGGGAATTAAGTATGATTTGGAATCTAAGAAATTTAATTCTGGACCATCAACTATTCCAATTAAAGTGAAATTTGATAAGACTTGTTCCGATATCGTTAGAGGTTGTGGATATTATAATTATATGGAAGTTCTTTATAATTCAAATTATCAGATTTTATTTGAAGGAGAATATACCCAAATGGAAGAATTGAAAAAGAGAATCCCTCAATTTTTTGCAGATATTGATTCGAATTATCATGAAGAACCAAGAAAAATATTTATGACTATACATTGGGATAGTGGGGTAGAGTTAGATAGTTTATCAAACCTATTTGGGAATGTAATAGATGGATATTTTGAAACAGTTTCCCAATATTCGTTGAGACGATTTGATAACTCAATTTGTAATTTATCCAAAACTCAATTTGATACATTAAAATTAGAATTTCCTTTCAATTTAAAAATACCATCATATGAATTAGTCTCTCCGCCTGTTCCTCTACCACCATTGCCATCCAGAACAAATGGAAATGACATTTTAAAATGAAAAACATCCTTATCATATCAATATTTCTTTTTGTTGGACTCAATGGGTCTGGGCAGAATAAAGAATTAAAGGACACTTCTCAATTATTTTTTAGATTAAAGATAGAACCAGTTAAAGATATAGAAACAGATGAAATTCTGACAGATGTAATTGTAAGAATAGTTGGGTCTGATAATTCAGATACAAAATACATTTCGGATAGTGTTGGAGTAATTCCAATAATAGAGTTAAAGGAAAATACAACCTATTCAGTATTTGTTGAGTCTAAAGGACACTTAACTGCAAAAGGTAAAGAAATAACAGTTGGTAAATCCGAGAGTTTGCTGTTTGTTCATGCGTATAAGCTAAAACCATTTACTATACCATACTGTCCAGTACTGCCAGAAATATACTATAAAAAGAATAGCGTAGAGCCAATAAAAATTGAATATCTTTATTCGTCTCTGTATGATGTAATGATTGAAAACCCAAATATTATCGTTCAAATTATTGGCTACAGAAATAAGTCAGAGAAGAATAATTTATCTAAAAAAAGAGCCATCTATTATACTGAGAAACTTATTAAACTGGGAATAGCTAAACAGAGGTTGAAAATTTATGATGGTGGATTGTTTGAAGATTCCAAAAGAAAAGATACTTATTTAACTTTTAGGGTTATTAGTTCTGATTACGATCTAAAATGAAAAGATTACTTACATATTAAATTACTGATTTCTTCTCGTTGCTTATTACAGCTATAAAATCAATTGATATGCTGTATATTTTATTTGTGGAGGGATGGGATACTAATTTATTGATAATAAGATTGCAAAGATTTAAGTAACTAAACGGGAATTAGTAGATTTGATGTATGCTGACAAATTTAATATGGACGAATTGATATGAAAGTTTTACTGAGTTCAAAAATTCGAATTGGCTATATCGCTCAACGTATTATCTTGTTGTTGGTGATGTTTTCACTTATTGGTGGAATCGTTAACCACTGTTACAAAAACAACATTGATTATAGTTATTATATTTTTTGGGTTTCTCTATTTTTCATTGCTTTATTTTTTTTACCAATAATCGATTTTTTTAGGAATGTAATTAAATCATTGGTTTTTACTGAGAGCGAAATAATAGAGACTAAGCTTTTTGGTGCAATCGTGAAGCGAATAAAATATAGTGACATAATTAGGCAACAAAGGCAAAAAGAATACTCCAGTTCTGGAAGAGTTAGAATTTCGGATGGATACTATAAAACTGTTTTTTTTCTTAAAAATAACGAAAGGTTAATCGTTAGTCAGAATCAATATGTGAACTACACAGAGATTAAAAATTTCATCCAAAATAAATTAAAGGAGTGATGAGAAAAGGAATAATCAAAATAATATTAATTTACTCATTAGTAATGTCTTTCGCGTTGATTATTTCATCAATAATTGAGGAAATTCTTTTTGATTATGATTCCTCTATGCAGTTTAGATTTTTGATAGCGTTTTTTGTCCCTACATTATTGGGGTTTATATTGTTAGGCGTTGGAGTGAATAAAAAGTATGAAAGCGGAATTAATTACTGGAAATTTGTAATTATAGGTAGCGTTATTTCTATTGTATCATCCTTTTTTTATACATTCTACTTATTGTTTTTTGGTGTTTATCTAATTTTATCAAACGAAGAACCATGGGAGCTTTGGCTTAATTATTACTTAGAAATTTGTTATAAAGTTTTTCCTCCTATTATGGGTGTTATGATTTTTCAGAGTGTAATTGTTGGCTTATTTTATAGGAAATTAAAAAAACAACAATTTAGTTTTTCAGATTCTTTAGATTCAGATATTCTAAATGATTAGAAAATCTTATGAGTATTCTAATTTCTTATCCATTAAAACAAACATTAAAGAATCTACTTGTCCAATGATTGTTTTTACTTCTTGAATGCTATCATCTTCTTTTTTATAACCTCTGATTGCAAAATACAAAGCAGTAGGAGGAAATATGTAGTATAAAGCAATAAATCCCAAAGCTTTAATCCAGCCTTTATCTACCTCAAAATTAGAACTTTCAATTTCTTTTATTCTATCTCTAATTTCATTTCCTTTGATAAAATACCCTAGAAGATGATTGGTTGTTGTTTCTTTAACTGATAGGAATTCTGAGTAGTCAGCACTATGAGAATTGGATGTAATTCTTAAACCAACATCTTTAAGTGTCTTTAATTGACGAATACAGAGATTAAAATTATTTTCATTATGCTCCAGTTTTTGCATTGTTCAAAACTACGACATTCAATCATTTCTAATTGTGTTATAGAATAGGTATCTTCGAAGGATAAAATCAAACAATATATTATGAGAAATATTATTACAATTCTTTTGATGACTATCAGTCTAAGTGCAATTTGCCAGATAGGGAATAAACAACAAGGTGGAGAGTCACTTTCTATATACTTTCCAGAAGAAGAAAATTGGAAAATAGCGAGTAATCAAGAAAACGAACAAATGACCTTAATTGAAATGCTAAGAGATGGTGAAACGTTTGAAAATTGGACAGAATTAGTAAACATGCAAGCAATTAAAGGTGTTGTTGGAATTTCTATGGATAAAGCAATGAATATGATGTTTGAACAAACAAAACAAGGGTGTCAGAAAGCGAAGCTAACATTTATTGAGAAAGATGAGAAAGCTGAACATCCTTGGATAATTTTTACGATAGAGTGCCCTTCATATGAATCTGATAACACCGCAGAATCACAACTTTGGTATGTTATTCAAGGGGAGACATCGTTATACACTAACTTTATGGCAATTAAAAAGAAATCTATCCCTAAAAAAACTAAAGAAAAATGGACTACATTGTTTAAAACTGGAAAGATTATTTATCAAAACTAAAATGAAAAACCTTCTCATCATGTCATTATTGCTTTTTGTTGGACTCAATGGATTTGGGTAACAGCAATATAAAGAGATTGGTTTTTAGCTCCAACAGATATTAAATTAGATACTTCTATTTATATTGATTTTACTTCTGAAATAGCTACAGATTCTAATTTAAATAACCCTTTAATATCTCTTTCAAAAGCTTTATGTCTGCCTCTTTATTGCGGATTAATTTATTTGCTTCGTCACACTCAAATTCATCATATCCTATTTCCATTAAATGAATTTTCTTTTCCTCTAATACTTTTATTTTCCGTTGGGCATATCTTTTTCGTTGTTCGCTTCTTTTCATTCCACTTATAGTGTTCCTTTCTTCTTCAAGTGATGTAGCATCTTCTTTTTCATAAAACTCAATTACCATACTTAAATTCTCATAAAAAGCATCTACAGGCAAAGGCGTTTTTGTTACTCCATCCCTATAGAAATCTCCCAATAGGAATCTAAAGGTATGTTGATGTTGGGCTTTTTCATTTAACAACTCATTGCAGATTCCTATGAGGTAATATTCATCACTATTCGCTCTTTTTATTCTTGCTTTCTCCTTGTGAGAATCGGGCAGAGCAACATCTTTTGAAACATATTGAGCTCCTTCTTTTACAAAATACCAATAGGTATCTATTCCTCTTCTTTCTGCATAAAGTAAAGGTATTTTATCTAAGGCATTATCTTTATCTAATGTTCTTAGCACTAAACGAAGTGGTAATCCTCTTTTTTCGTCTTTGTAAAAAACACCCGCAGCAATTAATTCGGGCATCAGTTTTTTTATAGGTATCCATTCTACTGATGGATTATTCTTAAAATAATCAGCTATTACTTCATTTATGCTTGCTATTTTATCTATACTCATACTTTTTGTTTTAACTTTTAAAGTAATCTTCCCCACTCCGATGCTCCACTCCATGGCATAAAAAAAGCAGTTACTTTACGTAACTGCCTCATTATTAAGTAGCGAGAAAGAGATTTGAACTCTTGACCTCTGGGTTATGAATCCTACGGATTACAACCTATAATAACTTTAAAAAAACTCAAATAACTAATTGTTAGTTGTTTACGGTTTTTCCTTTTCCAGTTGGAACCATAATAATACACATTAATATCCGTTTTGTTTTAGCTATGTTTTAACAAATTTAATTTAGATGGCACAAATAAAAGTAATACTATACACGTATAGGAAGAAAAAAGATGGAACTTCTTCTTTGGCTTTGAGAATTATCAAGGACAGAAAAACTAAATATATTTTTCTGAAAAAATATATCAAAAAAGCTGATTGGAATGAGGTAAATTGTAGAGTATATAAAACTCATCCAAATCATAAAAGATTGAACAATTTTATTCTTAAAAAACTTTCGGAAGCTGATGATTTATTATTAGAACTTGAATCAAAAGAAAAAGTGTTTTCGTCAGGTAATATTAAGAAGCAATTAAAAAAAGATAAAAAAGGAAATTCCTTTTTTAAATATGCAGGTATTCATATTAAAGACTTAGAAGCACAAGGTAAATACAATCAATCTATTCCTGAAAATAGTAGAATAGAACATTTTAAAGAGTTTTTAGATAAAAAAGATATTTGTTTTGAAGAAATTACAATATCAATGCTTAAAAAGTTTAAGGTTTATTTAAAAGCTAATCATAATCATAGTGATAGAACAATAATGAATCATTTGGCTACGATTAGAACAATATATAATAATGCGATTAAAGACAGTATTACTGATTTAAAAGATTATCCTTTTGGAGGGGATAAAATAAAAATCAAAATGCCTTCAAGTTTAAAGATGGGGTTAGAGAAATCGGAATTAGAGGCTATTGAAAAATTGGAGTTAGAACCTTATACACCAATTTGGCACACTAGAAATGTGTTTTTATTCTCTTTTTATTTTGCGGGGATGCGTATTTCTGATGTATTGAAAGTAAAGTGGTCTGATTTACAAAACAACCGCTTAAATTATACGATGGGAAAGAATAGTAAAGCAGGTTCGGTAAAAATAACAGATAAGGTACAAGAGATTTTAGAGTTTTATAAAAAAGATAAAAGGTCTATTAATGATTTTGTGTTTCCCGAAATGAAAAAAGCAGATTTGAAATCTAAAAAAGATGTGTACACTAAAATTAAAACCGCCTCACGTAAATTTAATAGATACCTTAAAAAGATAGCTACAAAAGCAAAAATTGATAAGAATTTATCTAATCACATTGCTAGGCATACATTCGGAAATATAGCAGGAGAAAAAATACCAGTTCAAATGTTACAAAAATTGTATAGACATTCGGATATACAAACTACCATAATGTACCAATCTAACTTTATGTTTAAAGATACGGATGATGCGTTGGATGCTGTTGTTGGCTGAAAGCAGAGTGCTTGTTTTTTATAATTGAAATATCCTGAATTACTACTAATGACAGTATACTGTATGTAATTACTAATATAATAACTTAACCTAAGTTGTTTTTTTCTTTATCTTTCAATGAAAAATGCTATCACTATAAATAAACCCAGTTATTGCTAAAATTAAATTAATCCAATTCCTGTCTTTTTTTCTGAGTTAATAGGTCTTAGTTCTCTATTCGTATTGCCTTTTGTAATTTTCCATCAGAGTAATATTTCTCCTCAATTAAAACTCCATTTTGATATTTTCTATGGATTCCTTTCTCTAGGGTTCTTTCATTAAAACGATCTCTATAAGCTCCATTATATGAATTATTATATTTTTTTAGAGGATAAAACTCCCCTTCAAACTCTCCTTCAATATATCCGCTTGATGAATATATTTGATATTTATTAATATTTCCGTTACTAAAAAAAACTTTTTCTCTGATGCCTCCAATTGAATCATATAGAGTTAATATTTCTTTTTTATTATCTATTGATAAATGAGATTGTATCGTGTTTGTGTTGTAAGAATGATAGATGGACTGTTCTTTGAGAGTGTCATTTTTATATAAAGAAATGGACTCAACTTTTCCTTGAACATAATCAACAAAGAATCCATTTTTCTTTCCCTTACTGAATGTTCCTTCTTGGATTTTAAAATCAACAGCTCCATAAATGCAAAAATAACCGTCTAATAAGCCGTTAATGTAATTCATTTGTTTGTACACGCCCCTTTTTATATTTTTATTCTTCTTGGTGTAAGGGTATGAGTAATAGACAAACTTCCCGTGTTTTAATGAATCTTTATAATTTCCTTCCATTTGTAGATAGTAATTATTATAGTCACCAAGCTTACTATTCCTTTTTGAAAAATATTGCCAATGTCCATCAGCGAGTTTTAGCTTAAAGTCAATTCCATAAGATCCATTTACCCTAGAATAAGTACTCTTGTATTCTTCTATGAATTCTATTAATGTAGAATCAGATTCATATATTTTATATGTTTGTGCATTTAAGTCCCAAATAAGAAGGAGCAGTAACGTTATTAAAGCAAATTTAGAGAAGATCTTCATTGATTAGGGATTTTTTCAGTAACAACATTCAATATTTCCACAGTTTCTTTTGGTGTCTTTCCTGTAGCATCAATAACAATAGTTCCAAGAGTTCCTTCATTTTTTCCAGTAGTTTCTGTTGTTTGAATTTCTATAACTCCATAACCTTTACCTTCTGTTACTTTATCTAAAACCTTAGGGTTAGTTTCAAAAATTCTTGCAAAACTTGCATATAGCCGATTTTTTGAAGTATTTACGCCTTCGACAGTTTCTGTTCCAAAATCACCTTCATCTGTTGTACTACCAGGTGTTGGTTTTATAAAAACAGCTATTTCGTAAACATCCTTAGCTTTAATTGCATTATATAAATTATAAGCATCATTCAATTGTGTTTTACTAAGTGTAATTCCTTCATTTTTCAGGTGTTTTTTAAATCCTTTAATTCCCAAAGACATTAATGAACCTGGTATTGTTAAATTAGATCTAATAATACCACTAGCTGATGGTTTTTGTATCTGTAGTGCATTTTTGAATTTTTCTTCACTAACACCAAAACTACTATAAGCAGCACTTAACAAAAGATTAGCATCAGCATTAACGGGTCTTACAGCCTGTCCATCTGGGTCAGTATAAAAAATAGGATTATTAGCAGCATAGTTATAAGGAGACCAACTTGGAAATTCTGCACTTAAAGGATCAGGAGAAAGCCAACGGCTTATCACTTCTGGTTCTAAAGTAGCTTCGGAATAAGTAGTATCTTCTTTCACAAAACCTACCAATTTCATTGTATTGACATTAAAAAGAGCATGACTAATTTGTACAATACTATCTTGATCGTGAAACTCAACGTATTTACCTTTACTTAGTGTTGCTATTTTAGGTGTATAGCCAAATTTCTCAAAAGGGTTTATAGGTTTATTTTGTGCTTGAATTATTGTGAAAGTCAAGCATACAATTAAAAGTGATAAATATGTCTTTTTCATAATTATTGAGTATTAGGAGTAAAATTAATTATTTTTTTGTTTTGATATTTCTCTTTATTTTTTTCTAATGAAGTCAACCAATCTAAATACATTTGTTCAGGCATTTTACGGTAACCTAATTGATGAATTTTAATATAACTCTGTTCCATATCGCTAACCATTTTTTCAGCATCAGAGAAAGAAACAAATAATTCTGTTATACTCTCAACCTTTGCAGCTTCCATTTGTGCAAACAACATTTTTTCTTGTGTTCTTACTTTTATTAATAAAGCATTAATAAAGTTTGGATAATATGTTAACGCTGTTTCACAAGCTTTTAATATAAATTCCCCATTTCCAACCTCATTTTTTCTTTCATAACCTTGAGCTAAGTCCATTAAACATAAGGCAATAGATTGTTTTTGTCCGAGTGTATCCATAAAAATACCGTTACGAATAGCATTCATGTGAATAAATCCCGAAGACTTAATCCACGCATCTATTGGGAAAATACCACTTGTCAGTTCTGTATTGTACCACCCATTTTTTTTGTTCCTTAATTTAATGTAAATGTGATTAGGTGCTAAAGACAAATAGGCTTGTTCTCCCATTTCTTCGGCAAGTATTTTGTACAAATAAGGTAAAGAATGGCAATTACCCTTTTTGGTGTTCATCAATTTTATTACAAACATCTTGCTCCAGTCTTTATACCCGAAAAAATCTTCAAAATCATAAGTAAAAGGTGAATGGTTTATAATCACACGATTATAGTTGATTGGTAGCGTGTCGGTTATAACCGAAAATATGGCTGCGTGTTTAGTTACTTTTTCTTTGTCTGTTTCATCATATAATAACCGTCTTGACTTAGCAACAGCTTTACATAGTCTAGTCAATTCAAAAATCTGGTTATTAAATAACTCATAATTTAATTCATTGTCCCAATAAGTGTTTTCGACAATAAAAACAGCCTTTTTAAAATTCAATGGAGTAGAACCTCTCAACATAGAGTTTAGTTCATTAAAAGCTACTTCATAATGTTTAATAGTTTCTTGTCTATTTACTTGTTCCTGACTATATGAAGATAGAGAGGTTAGGAAAATAGCAATATATACTGTAGAATGTTTCATTAGTCTTTTCTCAGAGGTATAATGTTTATCAACTGTTTTT
>Ga0256845_1000436_pt1 | contig 39587 bp, 42 predicted proteins | sample RiftiametaG_FD_189101 | JGI IMG/M metagenome (GOLD analysis project Ga0256845, IMG submission 189101) | Tube worm associated microbial communities from hydrothermal vent at the East Pacific Rise, Pacific Ocean - Riftia | ecosystem: Host-associated > Annelida > Integument > Unclassified ...
TTCACTATCAAGCTTAGCTATCCCTTTAATTGCTCTTTTAGCCATTGGAATACTCCCCATAGATATGGACTTACCTAAATCTAAAGCATGCTTCCTATAAGCTGGAGAGAATATAAAGGCGTCTGCTTGCCTAGATATTGGCCCTAATGCTTTATAAGCAGCTACTGCATTATTGCCTCCTAATCCAAAAGTAGCTAAACTTGCTATTAATTTGCTAGTAGTAGGATTATTAGCTCCAGAAATATTCTTAGATGCCCTTTCTATAAAATCTACGCCTTTATTTATCGAAAAAAGAGTCTCAGCATTTTTAAATGCATGTCCAAATTCAGGATATCTCTCACCATACCTACCCAGGGCATCTGTTAGTACCTTTCTAACGGGCAACGCCTTAGACAGAAATGTATCACCGCCTTTAAATTCTCTAATAGCTTCATCTAAATCTTTTTTTCCACCCCATACATCTTTTACCGGAAAATATCCTTTAGGCGTCTTCTTTTCAAACTTATCAGCTATCTCCAAAAGCTTTTTTTTTGTGGGAGATAAATCATCAAAGCCTCCTTCGGCATACTTTCGCAATTCTTTCATTACTGCAGGCTTACCAGTCATACGCAACTTATTAGGATGGGATTTAACAATCTTATCAGCTATTTCATAATTATCTTTAGAAAGTTTAGATATAGTACCTTTACCGAATAACTCTTTAACAGTTCCTACTGCTGGTCCCATCAACATAGTTCCCATTTTAAGATAATTAGCTGAATCTTCCGGAACTCCTAATGCCATAGCTCCATGCTTAACTGTATTAGCTGCTGTAAATAGCTTAATTGCATTTTTTGCTGCCTCTAAACCACCCTCAACTACAGCAGGAACACCTTTAGCTATTTTACTAGCACCACCAAATCCAAACATACCACCAAGATCAGAGGCTGTTTCTTGTATTGCAGAAGCAACTTGACCCTTAGGCTTAGTATAATCACCAGTATAATGATCTAAATAACTCTTAAGATGTGAAGAATCAAATTTATCTAAATTATCAGCCGCCGTATCAGTTACTGAATAAACAGCATCTGATATTTTATTCGCTATATGATTAGGACTTTCAATGTCTAAAAAATCTACTGCTTTGCGAAATATAGATCTATTATCTGGTTCAGGTTCCGTAACAGGTTCGTTATCAACATTATAATCTTGCATTGGTTGTTCTACTTGCGATGAATTAATAAGACTGTTTAATCCTTTTGCTGCAAGTCCCGTACCTCTTAAAGCTAGTGAGCCTAAAGATGCTGGACTACCCAATACCCCAGACAAACCTGCACCTGCTACACCTGCTGTATTTCTAAGCAACGATGACAACATCCCTTCATTTGAAACCGTAGGATCAAAATCTTCTTCCATTATTTCACCCTACCTTTCCCAATATATTTATAATCAATTCTTCCATTCTTCTTACCAAGCTTAAAGGTCTTATCAATGTTTGGAAAATAAATATTACTACCAAGTTTATTTTTAGATAAATACTTATTTGCCTCTTCCTTACTCCAATTAGATGCCCTAGAATTAAGCACTATTTCATTACCTAAATTCTGAAATTTCTTAAGACTTGGCTTCATCCTCTTATTTACTTCTTGCTCTATCAAGTAATCAGGCTCCTTGCCATCTCTCTTATATCTTTGAGCAATCTCTGATTTAATTTTAGAATATTCATTTTGAAGTTTTAATGTTGCTTTATTTATTTTAAGAATATCTCTTAATCCTTCTACAGTATTAGTCGTTTTTCCAGTAGCCTTTTGTACTTGCTCAAAAACAGCCTTAGATCTTGCCGCCGTTGCTCCGCCTTCTTTAGCTAAAGTAACAAGAAACTCTAATGGCTCTCTTGCTAAAACTTTTCTTAATGCTTGTGTAATTGAATTATCAGTAATATTTTCAACACCTAAATACTCTTTTGCCCATGCCTCGAATCCAACTCCAGCTTTACCAGTCTCTAAAAAGGATAAAGCATTCTTATAACCGGCCATCCTCTCTTCATTCTTTCTAGCAATCATGGCCTCATTATTTAAATCTTTTTCAAAATTGTCCCATTTATTATCATATCTTTTTTGTTGATATGTCATATTCTTTGCAGCCTGTTGCTGCATAAATTTCCTATCAGAAAGATATGCTTTTCTAGCATCCCTAGTAGCATCCCTAGCATCTTCCTCATTCCTGTATAACCTCAAATTTCTTGCGTATTCTTTATTATAATCAAAGTCTCCATTAACTATTCCTGGGAGTGGAATAGTTTCTTTATTGATATTAACACCTTGAGATGATTGATTTAAATTCTGTTGCTCTGGAATATTAGGCTGCAATGCCATCTGTTGCTCATAAATAGATGATTGAGGTTGAATTAAAGCATTTAATGGTTGTTGCAAATTTAACGCCTGCTTCACAATCTCAGCATTAGTTTGTGGCCCATTTGCACCTTGACCATACATAGGCTGAACCATAGATGAGGGATCAATAAATTGCTTCAAACCTGAATTATTAGCATTATCATTAACACTAGTTTTATTATCAGTACTAATTTTATTATTCTCATCTTCTTGCGACAATCTGTCTGCCTTTTTATCTATTACATTCTCTTTAATAAGTTGAGGAACTATTAATCCATATAGATTATCTGGAAGCATACTTAACATCTTAGCTTGCTGTGGAGACATACTGTTCATCAATCCAGCTTGCTTATGCAACTGTCCCAATTTAGCATCCACAAGAGACTGTAATCCTGACGCTACACCCTGTCCTAAACGCTCACCTAATTCAGCGCCTGGGGTTAATTTATCTAAAATAGTTGCCATTATCTACCTCCCTTCGAAGCAAGGTAATTATTTATCACATCCTGAAGTCCTTGAGATTGATAGGAGCTTCCAAATAATTTCGGAGTTTGGCCTAATAAGCTAGCTCCAAATCTCTGCAATCCACCCATCTGTTCAGGTTGATATATATTCTCAAACGATGGCTGCATACTCATACCTAAAAGTTGTTGAAGCATTCCCCTATTCTGAAGTCCATACTGGGCCCTTTGTGCTGCTAAACCTTCTTCTAGATCAGCTCCTGCACCTGCCATGGCACCCATAAAATCACTTGATCTTTGTCCCCCTTGCCCAAAAGATGTAAACCTTTCAGCTAAAGTAGGAAGCGTCTGAGTTTGAAATTGTGATCTTGCTTGCTGTGCTATAGGATCAAAGCCCGCAGCAGGATCTTGAAGCCCTTGCATAGCCTGATTACCTGCCTGTAGTTGCCATTGCTGTTGCTCTGGTGTCAACTGAGGTAATTGGGTTGTTTTAGCACGAGTTTTTTTACCAAATAACGATGCCAAAGCTCCTATACCAGCCGTTGCGGCAGGAATCGCATATGGAGCTGCAGCTGCTAAAAATGGAAGCATGTTTTCCCTTTCTATTCTACATATTCTATAAAAATTGAAGTATCAGTAAAAGCAGTCATGTCTTTACCCGTAGTTATATAAACATAAGTATTATCTAATTTAACCTCTATTATATCTGCTGCTGTTGCACTAGCATAAGGAAGTGGTAGATATTTTTTGTTAACTGGATCACTAGTAGCACCATAAATAACCTTAAAGCTGTAACCCCATGACGAATCTAGATTATGAGCTACCTGCTTTGTTGCTGTATTTGGCAATGCACCAAATTCTATTAGCTTAGTAAATCCAGAAACTGGGCGCTGTTCATCTCCTGTTGTATAACTCTTACCAGACAAAGTTTCATTAGTGTCATAAGTACCTATAGATTTATTATTAATCGAAAGAAGTAACTTGTTTACTATTTCAGCAAGAGAAGTAATAAATACCTTAAACTCGCCAGATTTAACATCTAAGCCTTCTAGCCTAGAAATATCTATTATATTACTTATTGGTAAAAGAGTTTCGCTATCAATAGTCATTATCTAGCCTCCTTCATTGTATAAAGTATCATGCCCTGAAGTTCAAATTTAGAGAATGCAGACTCTTCATCTATCATCTGTTCATCTGTAAGCGTTATATTAATATTCACATAATCACCAAGTGCCTGAAAATAAATTGTCTTCCAAAGTAATTTTTTATACACGTCTAAAGGATTTAAAACATTATTACCATAAAGTTCTATTATATTTGTTCCTAATGAAGCTCCTGTAATATTTCCAGAATTAATAAAATCTATTCCGTCTATAGAATCTATATTATAATTAACTGTTAATTCACCTTTACCTGTATTAACAACGCAAAAATCCATCTTTGCTAAATATATTTTATCACCAGTTTTTATGTACGGATTCCAATCTTTAGACTGAAAATCTATCTTACTAACCCTAATTAACTGTCCATTACCTTTATAAGTACCAGTAAATATAGGGTCAATTAATTTAATAGTATCGCTACTAGATCTTATTATCTTAAAGATTGCTTCTTCACCACTCACATTATCATCTACAAGCTTAACGAATTCATTATTAGCTAAATTATGATCCGGAATAGTAAGTGTAGCTTCACCATACGATGTAGTAAGATTAGCTATTGGCAATACAGCAGCATTCTTAGGTAGATCATTATTAACTAAAAACAAATAACCTTTATGATTACCAGCCAATATTCTTCTAGATTGTGATTGTTTATAAAACCCTCCCCATGTTCCTCCAGTAGACCAAGAACCAGGATTAGACCAAGTCTTATCAGAAGACTGCTCAAAATACCCAAAAGTAGTTATGGTGTCATCATAAATAGACCATGATTGATTATAAAAGTTATAAACTAATATCTTGTCAGGATATTCATGAGTATCTTTTGAGGCGTTATCTAAAAAAGTCCAATAGATGTAATTATTAAAAAAATCTTTTATCCCGTGTACCCGCTTAGTACCATCACTAGATTTAAGAAATGAAAATACCTCTTCTGGTATCTTATTATCTATTCTACCTATACTAGCTCCATTGCATGCATAAACACCAGTTGTATCAACTGTAACTATCTCATTCTCAAGATTTACAGTTGAAAACGTAGATTCACATCCTATATCCGTAGAAATAGATTTCCATATAAATGGAAGCGCTGTATTACCAGTATAAGCAAGTTCCCATGTGCTACGCTCTAAATATACTACCAATCTATCGTTTATTATTTTTGCAGACATAATCTGCTCTTCTACTGGAGCATCTGTATATCCACCACCATCAGCCTTATCTGTACCAATTGCCTGTCTGCGTTGAAGCCAAGCATTAGCAGAAAAAGGATTACCATTATGAGAATATCTAATCCTATTTGGATGAGCAGCATTACTAGGAGCTGGAAGTAAGGTCTTCTCTACTGTATTCAATAATAACAGTCTATTTTTCCATGCTATTATAATTTTAGCGCTTGCTACTATATCAGAAGCAGAATTATATTTAGTCTTAGCAGAAAAATCACCCCAAGAAGAACCGTCATAATAATACATTGGATCATCCGTAGCTCCTGGAGAACCTACAGTAGCGTTAAAATTACTAACAAATAATGCAATTCCATCTGATGTTGAGCCAAGATAGTTAGTAGACCAAAAAAATTGTTTATTGCTACCATGAAAAGTACCCGTAAATAATGAATCATTATTAAAAGAATTTCCATTATATTTGTATATAAACTGAGTATCAAAAACATAAGTAATATGTTCATTGATAGGTCCTTTTTCATAATGAGTTATTCCCATTATAGATTCAGAAGGATAAAAATATATCTGAGTTAAAGGAGATGCCCCAACAAAATCATATTCTCCGTTAGTTGTATTAAATGTATGAGTAGTTGATGATCCAGTTGTAAGCATAGTCCCAGGAGTACCAGTTTCCTTAACCGTAAAAACTTCATCTCCTATGGAAAAATTTTGCCCAACCTTAAAAATATTACCCGGAGCTGTACCTGAAGCTGAACCTAATGGAGACGTTTCTCCGTTATCTACTGGATAAAATGTTGCTTCAGTATTAGCTGCTGCTCCGTTTATTACATAAGCCCCAGTAGACGTATTAAAAGTATGAACCGTAGATGCACCAGTAGTAGTCATTACTCCAGGTGTGCCCAATACTACAACTTCAAATATTTCTGTACCAATAAGAAATGTTTGTCCTATTTCATAAACGCCACCTGCTACATTTCCTGTAATATTACCAGAAGCGTCTGTTAATCCTAAAGTTTGAGTAGTAATTGGAATGCTATACCTTACTCTAGAATTTAGATCAGAACCTACAAGCTCCGAGCCAAATCTCTTTACTATTCTACCTTTAAATATGCTGGCATTTTTTAACTTCTGAAACGAATCTTCAGGAGTAAGCCATGAAGTCAGTGACTTATCTAATCCAGAGTTATATGGAGCTATTAAAAAACGATCATAAGCCATATCAGTGTCCTATAGCTAGATATTCCATTACTGCTAATGTTCCAATATAATGCGAGTCTACCCTGCTAAATGTAGCATTAGCTTTGCTTTTACTGCTTACTACCACAATACTATCAGCGGAAGCTCCACCAGAATTTTGTTTCGTTATCAATAAAGCAAATGGAACTTCTTTAAAACCACCATTAGCAAAAGTCACAGTTACCGACAGCTTGTCTTTATCGATTGTAACCGTTCCCCATATCATCTTAAGGCCACACGGTAACCAGCAATATCCACTAGATTCTATTTTGGCAGTAGTAAAATCTATTCCTGGAGCGGATGCCGCAACACCGCTTTTCTGAAACCATAATGCAGGATTTCCAGCAGCATTATTCTTAGAATATAATTTAACTTCTGTTGCTGCTGTCGTTGGATGAGATGATTGAACATTAAATGTTACTTGTTTATGTTTTCCTTCAACGCCCCCTGCTGAATCAAAAGTTTCATGATCAACAGAAACTACTGTATTTATAGCTGCAAAATTAGCTGTTATTTTTGGCTGAGAAACAGAGAACGTTTCATTAATATCTACCGGAACTATTGTATATGCCATACTTATTCTCCTCCTGAAAATATAGTAGGCGTTCTTTGACCTGCTAACTGTATAATTTTACGCCTACCAATTAATATTTCCTGTTCTTTAAACATTGGTAACAATAAGCTTACACCTTCGATATCTAACCTGTCTCTAAGAATTTTCATAGCAGCTCCAATAGATATATATTCCCACCACTCAGATAAATCCGGCATATCACTAGAACTTAATAGTTCAGATGGTCTTTTATAGGCATCAATCTCTACTTTATATGTTTTGTCTGGAATTGGCCTTACTGTAATATTATCTTCATAAAATAATATGGATACAGGTTTACTAGATTCAAATGTTTCTACCGAAAGCCATATATTTTCACCAGAAGCAGGAGGAACTAAAAAAGAAATATAAATTTGACCAGTAGAATAAGAAAAAGTGCTTAATGGATCAACATCTCCAATCAACTCACCTTCTCCGTTATCGGTCACAACAATAGTCTCATTAGTAGCTGAACTTATAGTTGATACAACAACAGATTCTCTAACTACAGGATGTGGACCCGTATATGTGAAGTTAGTAGTCAATCCATCCCCAACTGCCATTATAACTTTATCAACACTATTCGGATAAATATTATAGAACTCCTCTCTAGACCTATAAATATGAGATAACGTTCCATCTATATAAACAGGAGACATTATATTTGTGTACTTATTCTTAAAGTTATAAAAAGGATCACTAGTATCAACAGTTTCAGTTCTATATGTATCAATTCCAGGATGAGTAAAAAACGTAAATACACCCTTTAAGGAATCCAATTTAATATAAGCTGGCATGCTATATAATATAAAATTATTTATATAATCATCTATCTCATCTGTAGTTATTTGAGCTTCAGAAGGATTGCGTGTTATCCTTCTAACTTTAATCCTTATCTTATCTAATGTTGATAGATTTGAGTCTGGAGTTGCCATAACACTTATCCTCAATAATTATTTGATATTTAAATTCTTTCTACTGTATACAAGTCTGATTTTAAATCGCTCTCATCAAAAAATTCTAGACTTTCGAAATTATATCTTTGTTTTTCACTTGAAACTCTATATATAGATTTTCCAATTTCATTAGTAGCGTGCTCGTGTACTTTATATTTACCGGTTTTAACTAAATGGCTAGCTACTCCTCTTGGTATTTTATAAATTTCACCATCCTTTAAAGAATAACTAGACAGCTTATCGCCTTTATACTTTCTATAAGAAAAATTTAATATTCCACCAGGACATTCATTAAATGTAAATCTACCGGTTACAAGCTCTGCATCACGCTCTCTTTGCTGGCTTACAGTAAGTTTATTTATTATTTTTACTTTTTTATTTTCTACCACTTTTATTCCTATCCATTAATACTTTAAATATATGGGCCCTAATGGGCCCATATTCTAACGTTAACAATCAAAATCTAAGCGTTATCTACAACCTCAGATTTACCGGCTCTCCATGAGATAACATCTCCTGCGTTACCTCCAGGACCAGTTGTTCCAGCTGTTAAAATTACGCCAGAAAATCCTTGATTCTTAAATGCACCTGGTGCTGTCATATATCCAGAATATGCAGGATTATCGCCAACAGGAACAACACTTGCCAAAACAAATGGAGATAATGTATAAGAAGGAAATTTAAATGCCGTAAATGAAGATGTATCAATATCAACTGTAAATGTGCTATCAGTTACCGCAGTAATATTTCCAGACAAACCATCAAGCTGAGTCATTCCAAATTCTTCAGGAACCTTAAAGCTTACTTGCTGACCAATTGCATATCCGTGATCTACTAAAGTAGTTACTACAGCGCTAGAAGCTGATGTGATATTAGAAATGTTTCTATTACTTGGTGTAAACATCCTATATATTTCAATATTAGGAGCAATTAATTTGTAATAACCTGCGGCTCCAGCTGCTATACCAGGCGCAGTTGCCAGCGCATTAGCAAGCCTAAAATCAGTATTTGCATTAATAGTGTCAATAGAAAAATCTAAACCATTAAGGTTTGTTTGAGCACTACTATCAATTCTTACAATACTTCCAACTGTAAGACCTGAAGTATCACCAGTAGAATAAACAGGTTGTACGGCATTAGTACCAGCTGTAACAGATATTCTACTGCCAGTAGCAAAATCAGATGAATCAACAACTGTAATTGCCGATGTAACTATATTTGTTCCTACGGTGTGGTCAGCTGCTGGCCTATAAGCCATAGTCATCTTTGTACCTTGGCCTAAACGCCAATAATACTCTACGCCATATCCATTATTAGTAGCAGCATGCTGAGTTTCGTTTACAATTCTAATCCAGTCAAAACCAGAACGAATCTTTAGGGTTTTATTTTTACCATCAGAGGTAAAACTTCCTTGCTGAGAACCTTCGTACATAATAATACCTCCTAATTAAATGGTTGATTTAAGATTTGCTACCCATGCATCATTTGTAATTGCTTGCGCATAAGACATCTTCCAACCACCTGTAGAATTCTGTTCAAGTGGTCCACCTGCAATTCTATAATCATGGTAGATAAATTTCGCATTATCTTTTTCAAGACCAATTGTTGAATATGCTTCCATACCAGTAATAATAGTATTATAAACAGTCTTATTTAAACCAGATGAAGCAGTATTCTTAGAGCCACGAGGAGAAAGCAAGAATCTTACCTTACCAACTGTTCCCCATTCTGATGGAGCTAATAAGTTTTGTGATGCATATTGTTCTGTAGATTTAAATCCATTTATACCCTCTAATGTTGAAGATAAATCTGTATGCCCCATACCTACATATGCATTAGGTAATGGAGCAGTTCCAAATTTAGATGTTGCGGTTATAGAATCAGCAACTGTTCTTGCAGAATGGCTCAATAAACCTCTTACTGTTTCTTGTATATCTGGAAGTGTTAATTCAGTAGGAACATCTCCATTAACACCTCCAACTGCAAATACAGCAAATGCAGTTGTTGCTAATAAATCTCTAATAAGCTCATCTTCTGTCTGACGCATAGAACGTCCCAAAAGCTTTGCTCTTTGATTTAGTACTGGAGATTGAGATGTAAGCTCTACTTGCTCATTTATCTCTACCCATGTCAGTTCTGTTACTTTTTTGACCATATTTCTATGGCGGGCAAACCTCTTCGGATTCGCCTCTCCTGGTTTCCTCAGGAGTTCAGACTTTCGCATCCCCTTCTCACTTCGAGAAGAAGTCTTTTCGTTAAGTCGTTCACGGTGGTTTTTTACATTTTGAGATCCAGATACCTTAATAGTCTTCATAAAAAACCTTCCGCCCTGTCACCGGTTAACTAAATGCCACTACGGTTTCCAAGTCAATCAGAAAAGATTTTACTACGGCACACATTTTACCGTACCATTGAATTTCAGCATCAACGAAAACAGATTGCATAGATTTACTTGGAGGTGTTACGCCTGACGATCCTAAAGGTATTGTAGCAGTACCAATATCTTCATATCTTTCCATACGTATAGTATTACCGCTCCTAGATGCTAAATTTCTTTTTTCAGCAGCATAAGCATGTATTAAAGACGGATCTTCCATTGCAAGAAGAACTCTATCATAATACACCTGCACTGGAGCTGGTAATGTTTGAGTTGTTACTCTAGACATAATTTTTCCTTAAGTAATAAATATATAAGAACTACATGTTTAAACTTAAGTCGGACGAAACTTTGTATCATACATATGATACTACTGTCCTGGATTTACGAGATCCTACGAGATCTATACTCTACGTTAACTATAAATATATATCATGACCTTGATTATTGAGTGACGAACTCATAAGATTTACAAATCTATACAGTCATGGGCTTGCGAAGACCCGTACAGCTCTTAGTCAAGATAAAAACCTATAGCCACATAGAATAGTAACAAGCTGAAAAGTAAAAAACAATATATTACCAGATGCCACAATGCGTATGATCTAAAAATTGGAAAATGCACCAACAACACTAAAGTTATCTAAATGCATTTTCCGCAAATAGTAGGGTAGTAAGAATCAATTCAAATTATCCATTAGCTCTCTCGGTTGCTATTCTTATAATTTCAGCTCTAACAGACTTATCTGTAAGATCTGAATAATCATTAACATTAGATAATGCAGATGTATTTTTAATTGTGGCAGAAGCTTTTGGCTTATTAATATTCTTTTCAACCATGGCTTTCTTTGATTCCTGCTCTTCATTAACATAAAGACCAAATTTCTTAATGATGTTATAAACCGACTTTCCGGTTGAATAGGTATTATTACTATTATTAAGAGTAGCTGCTATCTCTGGAAAACGTTGTTGAAGAATAGCTATACTTTCTTCAGTAACAACTTTATTAAAATCAGGTATTTCGGTATAAAGTCTCATTCTTTCATTCGCCTGAGCCATTTCTGCATATTGTCTCTTAAGGTTTTGAATCTCTTTCTTATGAGGATCATATTCATATTCATCATCATCAACAGCTTCGTCATGTACTTTTTGAGACATTTTCTGGTTGTTTTCTAATTCTTGTAGACGTCTTAAATACTGATCTCTCTCCTCTTTTAGCTGTTTTCTTGACTCCCTAAGAGCCCTTATATTTTCTTCCTTAGAATTAAGATTAATACCATTATCAATATGGTCTATTGTTTCAGGAACTTCAGTTTCATTAGACTCTACTGGCACTTCTTCCACAACATTTTGAGCTTCCTCAGCTTGAGAAGATACCACTTCTTCAGTTAATTCCTCAGCAATAACTTCTTTTTCTTCTATCATTTTTCTTCCTTAAAGTTCATTATTCAACAACATAGCTCGTGTAAGTAGATTCCCCTCCATAAAATCAATAACAAAAGGTAAAAGGGGATCTGATTTAAATTCTAAAAGATACCTTTTCTTATACAGATCTGCACACATATCCTTACTTGGAATAATCCATAAAAAATCTAAGGTTTCATCTTTTGGATCAAATTCATATACCGCTTGTTCATATCCTGGAGTTGGGCATGCCTGAGTAGTAAAAAAGAAATTACGAAGAGTCTTTGCAATCAACCTCTCTCTTTTAGTCAGAACAACAACATAATAATTTCCTTCATACTTACCCTTACCTCTCTTAACTGCTTCTATAAGGTTAGGAAAGTAATCCTTAAGAAGCTCATTGGAAAACTCACGAATTTCAACCTTATCATTATTTGTTTTCAAGGCATTATTATATGCCTGTTTTCCGATGTCGGTATAATTTTCTGGACTCTCTATTTTATTTTTCTTAGTAGACACCATCAATTATTTCCTTCTGTCAGTATCCTTTTCGTTTTTTATTTTTTTTATTAACTTAGCAGTCTTTTTCTTATCAGTGTCATTTTTACCCATAATATTATCAAAAACATCTTTAGCTTTACCCTTTGGTCTTATACTCATTGGACACATATTACTCCTTACTTATTTTCATCGTTAATTCCAGTTTTATCCTTAGTTGCACCAACAACAATTGCCGATCCAAGCTTCTCGGCATTATTATTTCTAGAAGATTGATTTTCGACAACCTTAGACATATTGATTAGCTTTATAAGTTGATTTATATCAACATCATCAATCTCTTGAAGAGTCTTAACAAGATTCAACATAGACTGAGTTTTATCTTTTTCTGCTTCTTGTCTGCGCTCATCCATCAATCCTATATTCGAATATACGCGTGAATCTCTTTCCTTAGCCAATGAAAGATCAGCTTGAGTCTTAGCATCAGCAAGTGCAGTTTCTGACATTACAAGTTGCTGCTGCACTTGCTGAGCCTGTTGTTGTTGTTGTTGCATAGCCTGTTCTTCTTGTTGCATATCATTTATAAGCTGAGTTTTGTTTTGAAGAGTAGCTGCCTCAATTATAGCTTTATTAGGAATAGGTATGCCTAACTCCTTAAGTTTTATTAATTTAGAAAATCCCTGCGCCTTTTGGGTAGTCGTATCGAATCCATCAGCCACTGCTGCATCATATACACCAAATGCTTTATTATAAAATTGTGGCGCAGGCTCTTCTTCAATAATTCTTTTAACCTTACCTGTAGTATAATTTGCCTGTATAGCTTCAAGCATAAGCGATCCAAGAAGCTTCTGAGATGCATCTAATTGTGAAAATAAAGTCTGTAGCGTTGTAAGTCCTGCCCCTTGCCTAAGCATAGATAAAACACCAGCCTTGTCATCATTAGCAGATCCAAGCAATTCTTCATTTACACCAGAAATTTCCTGTATTTCTCTAGCCATTATTTCTGAAAGCTGAAACATAGATGGTGGAATTTGGGGTGGCTGGATCTGCTGAACGTCAGTCATCTGTGCATCATACTTTAAAGCAATACCCTTACCCTGATCCCTAAGATGAATATCATCTGGATTAACCAAAGAATCTTCTTTGTATATAAAACCACTATTTACCTGAGACTCTACTATATCAAATTCTATATTCTTTCTGCGATTATAGAGATATTGAGCATCTCTAAGACCTCTTGTTACAGACTGTAACTTTAATGAATAATTATTAATATTAGGCTCAAAATAACTAAATACAGGAACAAATGGATATCTATCTATACCGAGTGGATTAGGTCCGTCATAAAGAAGTTCACCTTGAACCAATATTGCTAATCTTACAGTAGGAGTAATGTTTTCTGATAATATTACTGTAGGGTTTTCTTTTAAAAAAACTTCTAGCCCAAAATCAGACTTACCGGTCCATTCTGTAGTTTCACCAGACTGTGTATCTATTAATAATTTTTTAGTCCTAGAATCAAGATAATAATATTCGTCATATGCCATTAACCCCTTTTTAGACACTTTGTTATTCTCTGGCATAAACGTGAATAAATTTTCAGTAACGGTTTCTGATAACTCTGAGATAATTTTTTTTTTATCTGAAAGCAATGACATTATCTGTTTTTCTGTTAAAAACGTACGCTTCCATAAGTAATTACAGTCACTTAAATCAGGTTTTCTAAAATATGGATCAATCAAAAATGAATTAAAAGATAATGAATCTACTCTAAGAGATCCAGAAACTGGATCAAGACTATAATCATTCCATAAATATAAAAGGCTTAATCCAGTAATTAAACTTTCCTTAAAAGACCTAGAAACGGTCTCTAATACAAAATCTTTTCTATTTATATGACTTATTATCTTAGTATATTGATCAGCAGTATCTTGATCGCCATTTTCTACTGGCTCAACAATAATACTTCTTCTATTTTGCTGTTGATACCCTGAAATCATTTCAATAATTCGTCTTATTCTATTAAAACTAAATAAATTACGACGATTTACTGGAGCATTAGGATATACCTCAGACCATATACTTTGATCACCAGAATAAAATCTAGAGTCTAACTGAGCTTCGTACCAAAAATCCTGATTCATATCATTATTATTATAGTAACTCTCTGACATCATAGCTTTTATCTCTTCGCCACGCTCAGATTGTATACCCATAATAGATTTAGGAAATAGCTTCATTACAACTCCTATAAAATATAATTAAAATTTCAAGCTAACTAACTTAAGCTAAAGGATTAAATCCATTGCCATTCCTTCCACCAGTACGTCCATACATTACCCTATTATATCTAGCATTAATCTCTTCTGCAGAACTTCCATCAACTAGTGTTTTATATGTTACAGCGAGATACCTAAAAGAATCTACAGCATGACTCTCAGACCCGTGAAACAATTTATTTGTATACATCTGCCTCTTCTCATCCCAAACATAACGGTAAAGATTTAAACTCTTAACTAACGACTTACACTTTATAGCATCTATATAACACTTAGCTAGAGCTACCTTAGCTGCCTCTAAACCGTCAGCAATTGGCAGCTTAGGAGCAATCCTAAACCTTAATCCTAACCTAGCAGCCATCTCTCTTCTAGAAACACCAGTAGAAAACGAATGATTCTCCATGTCATGAGGAGCTATATGCTTACCGTAAGAATATGGCTTAGTATCTAAATACTTTATGTAATGTTCTAATCCCTCTTGGTTATTCTCGTAATAATCTATTATGTGAATCGATTGACCAATTATCTGAAAAAAGGTTATAGCTGTCTTGTCAGCATATCCAATATCCCAGCTCGTATGAACAGGAAATGACCTCTCCCATGGAACATCTGTTATCTGATTATTAAGCGAAATTTCATTCATAACCTTAGCAAACACGCTGCCCTGAACCCCCTGGTCAAACGATACGTAATATTCTTGCATAAACATATCATGAGACATTTCCAGCTTCTCTGAGGCTAATGCATCCTCTGACATATGCCCTGTTTGATCAACAGTCAATCTATAACAAAACCAATCATCAGAGTTAGATGCCAATTGATAAAGATCATAAAAGTGGTTTTTTGAAAATGGGGTATTGTGTGATATAAACCCGTTACTGAAAAATGAATGAGTATCAGGAATAACAAAATCGAATACTTCAGAGCTCGACTCTTCTATTGATACTATATCCGAATAATAAAATTTCTCTTCTGTTAGTGATCTTAGATATGAATCATCATACCTTTCAGCCATTAGCTTTATCATCCTCCTACTCATCCTAGATGGGTTACTTACAATGTTTTTAGGCAGCTTGAATTTATACCCACGCTTAACTAACTTTGAATCATCTACTGGATAGATATTGCCAGAATCATCCTTGTTTATTGATGCAAGATTACAACTATTTCGCTGCTTTCTTGTAAGCCTAAAGCCAATTTGGTCATAAAAAACACGAGCAAAATATCCAGATATTTCTATCTTGTATAACGTTGAACATACCTTCACTAATTTGGATGGTTTTATTACCTCTTTCCTGAGAGTAGAAGCTATTCCAAAGTTTAATAATACTATCTGAAGATCTCTTGCAAATCCTTTACAAGCTGACGCAAGGCTTATCCTACCAGCTGTCCCAGAAGAACAACCATCAGAATCAAAGACTCCTTGTAAAAACCCTATTAACTGTTCGCGAGAGCATTCTAATAACTTTTCAGGAAAAACCTTTTTTCTCGCACCATGCTTAAAGCCAAGATATTCCAAAAAAGCAGAATAATACCTAGAACAATAAGTATAATGTATATCGTCATAACCATACTTCTTAAAACCTAATGATAACAACAAGTCAGCTATAGGCCTATCTCGCTTGTTAGTAACGGTAACTTTATCTTTATCGTAGCTTCCATCGCCATGAATTAATCCTAAAAGATGAAAGAATCTAGGATCTTCGATGGGACATGGAAACCCGTTTGCTAGGCTAGAGCTATACCTAAAATCTGAAACATCCAAACCATTACCGAATACATTTTGTCCGTATTGTACAGGAAGACGATCTCCAATCTTTAAATCAGCAGATTTTACCCACTCGGCTCCATTCCAAAGCTTATGAACCTTGGTACATTCTATTTCATACCCAGACTTAAGCCTTATCTTTAGAGTTTCCTGATTACCTCCGTAATAGAAGTCAGTAGCATTATGAAAGCCATTAAGTCCGTATATATTCTTATTAAGCTCAGTGTACTCTGACCTTGAGCTAGAAATATCACTAATCCTCTTCATACCAGATTCTGTTATTACAAGCGTTTCAGGAGTAACACACGATATAAACATTGCTACTCCATTATTAGCCGCAAGAACTGGTCTTAACGTACTCCATGCCATTGGATTCTGATACGCATATTCTGAAAAAATACAAAGCCTTGGATTAGATCCACGAAGTCTATCGTACTCAGACGAACCAAGAAATTGAATTATACTTCCATTATGAAATGTTACTTTCATTTCAGAAGCATTCTTCTTACATAGCATATCTGGCAAGTAATCAAGTATCTTCTTACCATCATTATCTATTGCATCATAAATAGCTTTTCTGGCATTTGAATATGTTGGGAATATATAAAACACTGTCTGAACTACAGTTAAGCAAGCACGAAGAGCTATCATTAAGCATGTAATATCTTTACCGGCACGTCGAGGGAGAATAATAAGTAATTTTTTATATCCGTCTTTCTCTATAGCATTTACTATTGGCTTTTGGTATTCCCTGAAATTGAATCCCTTAAGCGATATACGTTCTTCTACATTAAGGTTCTTCATTATTCTCAATCTCTTTTTAGACGGGCTTCATAATTTCCTTAATAGCATCAAGCATCATTTCCTTTTCACCATCTTTGGCCTTAGAGGCAATCTTCTGTTTAAGTTCATTAAAATATTCTTCTTGATCTTTCCAATCTTTATCATATCTACCCTGCATATGCCTAAACACACTAACCTCTAATTTTTTTTCTAACGCCATCTCTTCTCTTCGTGCTCCAAGTATAAACAAAGCCTTCTTTTTAGCCTCTTTTAATTTCTCAGAGCGCTTCATAAATCTAGTAAGCGTCCAAGGATTAGTTCCACAAAGAGCTAATACCTTATTAAAGGTCTTTATTTCTTTATTCTCGTTTATTATTCTGAGTATCTTTTCAGCGAGCCTTTCGAGGCAAGGCTCGGGAACAAATTTCTGGCTATAATAGTCTGAATAGTACTTCCAGTCTTTAAGATCACTCTCTGGCTTTAGTTTGGCAGATTTCGCTATGCTATTCTGGGACTTTTTTTTCATTGTTTCTACGGTCATTTCTCTTCCCTTACTATATCTTTAACAGTAAACACGCTTCTAGGACATAAAGAATAAATCTTAGTCGCGTATATTTCAGCTATAACAGAATCATCTATTATTATATTTCCAGATTTTACCATACAATCGCAATAAAACTTCAATAAATTATCTATATCTGGTTTTTTAATATGAGGCGTACCATTAATCATACTCTTCTTTTTTTTAGAAATACTTTTTGGTATTGGCATAAAAAAGACTGCTGATAGCTTAACTGGATAATCGATAGGTTTCTCTATATTCACTTGCAAGCTCATTAAATTTGCGATCTCTATCATAACTTTGGATTGACAATCGTAGACCCCTCCTTTCCTTCTGAATCGAGGTCTGAGTTTGGGTATCGGAACGCCCGATATAATTATATTAATTTCCATTTACTTCCCCTTAAAAACATACTTGACATTATTTGATACGTTGTATACTATATATCATATAAATAATAAAGTACTAAATGTAGTATCAATAACATAAGGGTTTAGGGGCCAATATGATAGAACGAGATAACAAGTGGATAGAAGTAGCTAGTAAACTGAAGACGCTTCAAGACAAGATCAAATTTTTAGATATTGAGAAGAAGAAACTTTCTAAACTATTACAGGAGTTATCTGAATTTAAAGATTCGTGTGGTGGTGGTTTTACCTATAAAGCTATTGAAAGAATTGGTACAATTAATTACAAAGACATACCGGAGCTTAAAGATATTGATTTAAGTCCATATCGCAGCAAGCCTATTAACATATGGAGGCTGAGCGAAATAAAGCAGTTTACTGATATACTCTAAAAAAAGCCTACTCTCTCTAGACCAATAAGTTTTGCATTTAATTATGCTTATCTTGTTGGTCTTTTTATTTTTTATGCTAAATTATGTGCTTAGTTTAAGTAATAAGTTACATTGTGGGTTTTTCAGAAGGGGTAATCATGAAAAGAATCCTTTTCGTATTTATATTTTTATTTTCAACATCATATTCGGGTATTCCAAAGGGAACGCTAATAGCAACAAGGAACTCTCCTACAGGATCTAAGCCGATAGAGAGGTTTACTATATTCGACACAGTAGTTTCGTTTAAGGATGGAGTTTTTAGCAATAATAGAATAACGAGTATGTTAAAGTTCAAGTCACGAAACATAATGGTTATAAAAACCGAATCAGGAATTCTATGTTGTTCTAGAGAGGCGAAGTTATATTCTTTCAATAAGGATAAATTCATAAGGGTGACAGAGTTGGTTGCAGGCGATGTATTACTAGGCAATGACATTAAGCCATACCCCATTGAGAATATAGTAGATTTCCAAACGACAGATAATCCAATTACATTTTTTATTCTAAGTCTTGAAAACAATCATACTTATTTTATTGGAGATTCTAACGGAACAATGTTTTTAGCCCATAATGTAGTTGAAGCTATATTAGAGTTACCAATAATAGTTCCAGAAGTCATAAAGGCTGCTCCTGTGGTTTTGGGCGCAGTAGCTGTAGGTGCTGAGTTTTTATTTGGTAAATTCTCTATATTCACTAGTAAAGGAAGGAAGAAATTTAGAGAGAAACACAACGAGGTAGTACAAGAAGCTTCATCCATAGAGGGTAGGACAGAGGAAGAAATTGCTCAGAACTTTGCATCAGATATAAATAACGGAAGATTTGATATTTGCAAGACAAGCAAGGTGGGAGCAAAGGTTTTTGTTTATAATGCATTAAGTAGGATAGCAAATAAAGAGTTAACCAAGGAGCAGTTATTAGCAGAAATAAGTAACCTTAGCAGGCTGGGAGTAGATTTTGATAAACCACAATTAGAGCAAATGTTATTTTTAGCAGATAAATTTAATGAGAATTGTAAATTATCTAAAACAGAAGACAGAGAAAAGAAGAAAAGAAAAGCAAAGAAAGAAAAAGAGTCTAGAAAAGAGAATAGACCGCTAAAAAAGAGAAAGAAAAAGTCAAAGACAAGCGGAAATTTTAGCGAACCAGTATCAGATTTAAATTCTGGAACACCTACTCCTACGCCATCCGGATCTAATGAGAAACTAAAAGAGCAATTAAAAAAGTTTTTAGAAAAAGAAGGTGTAAAAGATGTTAAAAAAAAGGTTAAAACAGAGCTAAAAGACAGGATAGATGAGCTATTTAAAGAAAAAGACCCAATTGATCTAAGTAAGTGTAGCGCGTCTGAAGAAATTAATGATTTAAAAGACGAGCATCTTCTAGACACAACTTACTCTACACCAGCAGTACGACCAAGTATGAGTGCAGAAGAGTATAAAGCAAGAGAGGCCGAACTAGCAAAGCCAATATTATCAAATGAAACAAAAGATAATATTAAATTCGTAATGAAAGAAGCAGTTGATGCTGGCATAGACGGAGTATTTGATTACGCCAAAGGAAAATTAGGCAATAAAGTTCACGAGCTAAGAGATAATGGTGCATCTAATACGCTAAAAGAAAGTATTAGAGAAAGAGCTAATACAAGAAGCAAGACGATGGAAGCACCAAAGATTATTCATACTCCTAAGCCAGTACATACTCCACAATTAAAAACTAGACATACTGAGCCAAGTTTTAATGAAACGATTTCCACACCAAGTCCTAGTGAGCCAATAAAACCTGAAGAACCAATATTTAAAATGAGCAATGACGCTAATGAAGACGGATTTCTTACTAAAATAGGTAATGGAGTAGGGGTAGCTGCCCTAGTAGCAGGCGGCGCTGCGGTATCAGCAATAGAAATAGCAAGCATGTGCAAGAAGGGCGGCCAAGGAGGAGGAAGCATTTTCTCGTTAATAGCTAGCCTTTTTAAGATTGGATAACTTTTTTTTGATATAAACATTTAAATATATTAATATTTTAAATACTTATTACTGACCATCCCGATAGATATTGTTAATTTCCATTGGGATACTCTGTTAGACCATAAAAAGCAAGTAATATGCGTCCGGAAAGTTTTATACTTTCATTACTTGCCTTTTATGGTCTTTTGATATAGAGTATATATAGTAACATGTTGATATTTATTGTGGGTTTAAAGGGAAGGTCTAAAAATGTCTATATTTACATTACTTTTAATTATATTGGGCATAGGTAATAATTCAGATAATGATTATTACGATGAATAAATCTAATTATATATTTGGGGAACTATCATGGGAAAAAAATATATATTTTTAACTATGTTTATTATGTTACTAAGCTTTAGGTTAGGAATGTCAAAAAATATTGACGTAAAAAGCTTGAGTGATACAGAGAAATGGGATCTACTAGAAAAATTTGACCGAGGGCTTAACAAGTTGTCATCTAAGCTAGATGGAATGCTGAGTAAAAAAGGTGCCTTAAAAACACTAATAGTTACTTTTCCTTTTATTTCATTGTATGCGTATTTATTTCCACCAGAACCAATTATGGATATTCTTGGAAGAATAATTAACCACGGAATAGATTCTGCATCAGAAGCAGGAGCGCATTTAGCTTTAAAAATGTTTAACAATACTGACAATCTAGAAGTATTGGTAACGTCACTAGGAGAGATCGAAGCCAAATACAACTTATCTAAGCAGATTGGAGAGAAAGAAGCCTTTTGGGAAATGCTACTAGAAAAACCACTGGGATCACTTACTCTAATGGCTTCATCTTTGAGCGAAAAGGTATGGAATAACGGCCTACCGTTTCTATCAGTAATAGCGGCTAATAAATTATTTAATGTACAAAGGTAAGGATTCTGAAAATGCAAAATAATGTAAATCTCGTAGTAATTCAGGGCAACTTAACAAAAGATCCTGAATGTAAAGATATCAATGGAACCTTGATGTGTAATTTTACTATAGCCTCTAACAAGGTATACAAAGACATTAAAGATACGTGTTTCATTGATGTTAAGTGCTGGGGAAATAAAAGCAGCGTAGTAGAAAGATTTCTAACTAAAGGATCTCCTGTGCTCATAGAAGGAAGAATACAACAAGAAAAATGGACATCACCAGAAGGAAATGAAAGATCTAAGCACATAATCTTGCTTGAAAACCTAACTATGCTACCATCGCAGAAGAAGAAAACTAAAGATAATGCGATGAGTGATGATAGAGATATTCTATTTTAAGCAAAAAGGATAAATAGGATGGAGCTGAGTAAAGAAGACTTAAAAGCAATAACAGAAAAATTAGACATTATTCTAGATAAGCTGAAGCCAGGTAATGACGAACCGTACCAATCTATTACAACAGAGAACCTAAATAGTGCGGTAGCTAATGCTACATTAGATTTTCCTAAAATCTTAATAAATAGACAAAATCCATACCTGGCTTCAGGCTATGCTGACCTACATGAAATAATGATCAAAATAAGACCGATTCTCGGTAAAAACGGACTACATCTAGCGCAAATTAAAAAGCTGAAAGATGGTGCAACATACTTATCTACAAGATTATGGCACTCATCTGGCGAATGGATAGAATCAAGAGTACTTCTAAATCCAAGCAAAAATTCTATAGAATCTTACGGATCACATTTAAATTCCATGAAACGTTTTGAAGCCATGGACATCTTAAACATAACAGTTCCAGAAGATCCATTTGATGATGACGGTGAAGCTGACATGAAAGATGACAATGAGATCATGGAAGGCGGATCTAAGCTAAAAGCATTATACGACAAGAAAAAAGAATCATTCTCGGTCATTAATGCAGCACAATACAGAGAGCTAATGAAAGAGCTGGATGATGACCAGTTATTAGCAGAAAACATACTAGATAAACTGCACCTAAGATCATTAAGAGATCTTCCAGAGAGCAGATTTCAGCCAACAATAGACAGAATAAGAAGAATCAAGAAAATAAGATTATCAGGAAAAGATGCCTAGATATAATAGCTTGGTCTTTTAGGCCTGTTTCTATATTCTTCTAACTCTTTTTCCATTGAATCATGGCATTCAATCTTTTTATATATTACGATCTCTGTCCTGGGATTAATACTAAAAAACTTCTTGGCAGTTATGGAGCATATAGTTTTCTCATTTCTATAAAGTATTCCCTTAGCAGCATCGGTAATAAACCTTATCAGGCTAGAAAGGTGAGGCAACCTGTCATGCTGACGACCAATTAACTCCTCATGCATCTTATCTCGAGGTGGAGTTACATAAAATTCTAATTCTACGGAGATAGGACCGTCAAATTTAATATCCTCACATTGTCGCTCAAATTCAATTCTCACATAACATTTCTTTTGGCGACAGTTATCCCAGACAGCAGCTCTTTGCTCGCTTACAGTTACTCCTGGCTCTCCAGGTATCACTATTTTAAATTCTTCCATCACTCACTCCCTGAAATTATAAAATTCAGATGACTTCTTACTTTTATAATAATATAATTATCACAAAATATAAAAAACTCTCTTTCGAAAGCGCCGGTCAAGTTTTTTTGAAATATTTTTCTTGATCGGCATTTCTGTTTATAAAAAAATAAGCCGAAGGGGAGTTCCCCCGAAGGCTTCTATTAAATCATTTCAATTCTAAGAAAAGATTTATCCTTTATAGACTAATTACACTACAAACATAATAATAGTTCTGCATTTAAGGAATTTGCATGTATATACGAAGAATAACAACTACTTACTTCCCCTTTTAGGTAGTAATAGAATTTTCCTATAGCTACGTTAGCCATATTGATGTAAACAGCGAACATCTTCTTTACTAAAAAATAAAATTTACAGCCCAGATTTTAATTATTTTTCTTAAAAATAATTATTTATATATAAATAAGATTTAAGTATTTAAAGCTTGGTGTCAACTGGAATGTTGATAACTTGCTAAATATAGAGTAGCAACTCTTTTTCAGAGACTAAGTATTTCATCGATCGAGACAACAATGATTATATAATTTTGCTATATTACGAAGCACAATGATTACAAATTTAAGATAAAACAAAAGATAATTACTAGATAGACTAATTGTACTAGCAATACAAATATCGTTCTTTATATAAAAAATATGATACTAAAATGAGATAATATAAACTAGAAGCATGGCTACTTATTTCACTTTTTAGAAAATAATTATTTTTTCCTCTAGCTACGTTAGCCATATTGATGTAAACAGCGATTTTATTTTTCACTAAAAAAAATAATACACTGCCGATTTTAATTATTTTTCCTAAAAATAATTATCTATATATAAACAAGATTTAAATACTTAAAGCTTGGTGTCAACTGAGTTGTTGATAACTATCAATAAGCTGTATAGGACGTAACTTCATAAATCGTAACCGTAACACGGCGCCCTAAAAAAGCTGGGGAATTATCTATAAAAAAAGCCATAATATTTTCATACTATGGCTATCAAAAAAATAAATATGTTATTTAAATTAATCTAGATTATGGCCTAAGCCTTCTTTGTATTTTTAATTCTAGCGCGTTCTTCATCTTCAATTCTTTTGTAATACTCTTCGAGAGATTCGCATTCGCCTTCTGGGACTTGATAATCTGGATCTGGTTCAGCAAAATACATTCTACCCATTGAACCATCTCCTGATGGATGTGGTGCATCCCAGTCAAAAAATATCCCCCATGAAGCTAATACTTTTATACCCTTAGGATTCTGCTGCTTACGTAATGGACGTGGATCAGCGCGATGCTCTGCAATCTTTTTGTCCCAATACTTTTTAAGCCATCGCTCATCACATTCTTTTTGTCTAGAATATGATATCCCTCTATTTTTAGCTGAATTACTTTCAACTACCAATGGATCATTTTTATTTATCTTATTTAGTTCTAGAAATCCATACATATCTTTATATTTAGGATATAAGCTCATAGACCTAGAAATATCATCACAAGCACTTATAAAATAAACAAAAGCCCTTTTTCCTTTTAGTTCTTTGTGTTGACCAAGCTTTTTTAAAGCTTTTTCCTTAACAACTGGGGCATAACAAATTAATTGTGCCATTCCACGATGCGTTAGCTTAAGCTCTTTAATTAAAGCTTGATCAATATCGCTATTAAAATAACTTATTATGTCCTTTTCCATATTATTCTTTCGTTGTTTGTAATTCACATCTGATATTCTCTAAAAAAGATATCAATTCATCTTTCTTATAAAGCCTAAAACCATTAATTGGGTTTCTATAAGAGACGATTTTTCCCTTCTTTTCCCAACCTTTCAACGTAAAAACATTAGTTCCCAAAAAATCAGCTGCTTCTTTTCTGGATAAATAACCTTCTAATCTCATTTAATCTCCCTTAGTCCACTTTAGTCTAATATAAGCACTATTAAAATCTACGTCAATTTACTTTTCTTATAAGCTTCAAATTTAGATAGCATTTCTTCAATTGATGAAGAAGTTCTTACTATAGTAGCCTTATCTCTCTCTGTAATAAGCTCTTCTAGATTTCTATAATGAAGATCGCTTCCGCGAATATCATCTATATACCTTTTAATATCCATAGCTTTAATTGTAACGCTTAATGGATCAAGTGTTTTTAAATATTCTAATGTTATATTTTCTGGCTCAATTTTATCGTTATTTAAATTAAAATCATAACCATAGTTACTATCTCTAAAAGATGAAGGACTATTGTAATTATAAGTTCTAACAATATTTTTTCGCTTAATTGTAACTTCATTAAGAACTAAAAATGATGACAATCTTACTGCCTGCTTCTTATTACCTACCAATACTCCTAGCCTACGTATACCATACATGCGCATCATAGAGTCCTTAAGAAAGTTGTTTACACCACCATCACGCTCCTCTGCAACCTCCTCACATATATTAACGAAATGAATGAAATAGTCGTCTAATAGCGCAACATCTTCTTCTTGATATCTATCTAAAGCCTCAAGTAATACGTCACTAGAAAATATACACAATTCTATTATGCCATGCTGGGTTAGAGAGAATTCTCCTAGGCACTGCAATAGACCCCTGAAGTGTATCTTCAGTTTATCATCCAATTCGCGCAAGTTTTTTATGGCTTCTAAAAATTCATATGTTTTTTCTGTATCATTCTTCTTCTGCGTAAACATATTTCTGCCTAAAACTTCCTCTAATCTAGAACTCAACTGATGAGCTCGTATATTACTCAAAAACTTGCTACCCGTATTTAGTTTATTTTTCAATAAATTATAAATAGACGGAAATAGCCTAACTAGCCATTTAATGTTTTTAGCTGAAAACAACATCTTAGGTATCGTATAAATACATGTCTTTCTGTGACGATAATGCTTTCTTAGTAACCCCAAAGAAACTAAACCCTTAATCTGCTTATTAGTCCATTGCCTAGTGATGCCAGCATTAGCTCCTATCCGCGCCTGACTTGCAAAAATACCTCTATTAAAGATCGCCATGAAAAAAAAGTAGTCCAGTAACCGTATCTTGCAGGCTGAAAGACTAAAGAGAATATGCTTTAAATTAATACTTGGAATAGAAAATCCTGGCTCACACAGAAAATCATAATTTATCTTATTATTTTTGTCTAGAATGCTTGATTTATAACTAAAAGTAGTATACATTTAAATCCTCAATTTAAGGTACTATAACGAAATGTGGTATCATTTAAGTCCTCAAGTTGTTGATGGCGGCTTGTGTACATTATGCTCCTTTTTTTTGTAATTGAGCATAAATAAAGAAGATCGTAGCGCTAGGCCATGCGATCTTTTTTATTTATATGCTCTTATTTTAATTTCAAATCCAAAACCATATTTTGTTATTTTTTTCAAATTACCAACAAATGTAACTTGTTTTTGTTAATTAATCCAGAAGCTCTTACAATTTTCATAACCTATCTCATAGTACTTTTACGTGCTGTCTTTTTATTTCTTATTATTCTCATATCTTTCAGCTTATCCTTGTTCTTCTCCTTAAAAGCGTCTAAGGACCACTTAAAGTAAAATCTATATCCATCATCAAGCACTAAATCAGGAACTAACTTGCCTAATGCATGCCAACGTATAAGCGATTGCTTGCTAATGCCAAGATATTCGCTAGCAGACTTAACCATCAGTGTATTCTTTCTTAAAAAGTCTTTCTGCTCATCTACTGTCATCACTTTAAGACGTTCCATTATATAATCTGGAATAAACATTATTATCCTTTGTATTTTACTGCTTCTATAGATGTATCAAGCTTTAATTAGTTGATTTTTATGCGCAACCATGGTACTATTTCTATATAAACTATACGATGTATACAGACTATCACAAAAAGCATTAAATACAACAATATTTTATTAATAACTAATCGACAAAAAAGTTATTGAAATCTAAAAGGAAATATATAGAAGAAAGTAAGTAATTTGATAACATTTATACACAATATCATTAAAGTTAATTTAACTCCGTAGGGAAAAATGAAAAATAAAAAGGATTTATCTCCAGAAGCTATAGCAAAGCTTTTAGAATCTGTACCGGCAGAAGACTGTAAGGACTACTTAATTCAGTTACATGATGAATTGGGACTAAAACATAATGACGCCGCTCATGATCTTAGAATAAATAAAAGAATCATAGATAACTATGTCGGAGAATTAGGGGAAATAGATAATTTAACTAAAAGGCAAGAGATAATAATTAAGATCTTTTACTGTAAATATCTAATCGAAGCGCATCTTGGATTGGCCGAGATATCTAAGCTAATCTTAGGTCTCCAACGACTATTAAAGATAGATAAAATGTTTCCAGAAGATTGTAAAACGCTTGAAAAGATTTACTCATCGCGCCAAATAATGATCGAATCTTTTGGGCAAGAACTTATAGAGTTATTAAAAGAAGAAGCTGATGGAAAATAATAATACCGGCGTTAACGCTGCAAAACAAGCTATTACTAGAGACGACATGAAAAAGCTACAGGAGTATTTCCTAAAAAAGATAGAGCTTCTAGAAAATACAATTAAAGATATTGAGTCTGAGAATAAAGCTATAAAAAAAAATACCAATGAAATTACTAATGACGAGATGCATTCTAAAGAAATAGATAAGCTTGCTGAGGCACTTTCTGTAGCACAACAGTCAATGACTATAGCAGCTAAAGACTCTAGGGCTCATAACTCAGTGTATGCACGTTTCCCGGATCTAAAAAGAGCAGCTGATCCAGCATTAAATAAAAATGGACTGTCTGTAACGCAACTATATCATAATGATAAAATAGTAACGCTTCTTATTCATTCGTCTGGGCAATGGATAAAATCTGAAGTTAATGTAAAAGACTATATTAATCCAAACACAAGACTATCAAGACAACAAGAGTTTGGATCAACAAGATCTTATCTAAAAAGATATGCCTACCAGGATATAACAGGCGTAGTTGACGAAAAAGAAGATGACAATAATGGATATAAATAACATGACAAAAAAGGAGAAGCCATGCTCAATTTCAGTTTTATTTCATCTTTAATAACTCTATTTATTATTTTCTTTGCCATGCTAAAAATTAATCATAACTATAGATTAATAGTTAATGATTTAGAGGATGAAATAGAAAAACTAAAAATAAATAATCATTCTGAACTAAAACGCATAGAAGATATTGTTATTCATAACCGACATGCCATTCATAAACTATCTAAACCCAAAAGAAGGGTGTCAGCGACACGAGTGTCAGCGATATCTACTAAGACAAGAGGAGAGAAAAAATGATCGATTTTAGTTGCCTTTTGTTTGTAATACCAGTAATAGTTCTCTTTGCGAATGAAATTAAGAAGCTTAAAGTTAAATTAAACTCTGAAGTACGGCAATTATTGGACGAATTAGAAAACATAAAAAAAAGAAACAATTATAATTTTACTAAACTGGAAAGCCTAACCGAAGACAACTTCCCGAAGCTTAAGAAGAAAATTACATCTCATGCAAAGATAATTAAAAAAATACAGATGAATTTAATTTTTTTAAAGCGGACAGTATCTCCAAAATAATTTGCATAGAAGACATTCTCGAAGATCTAACAGAAAGGGTTGCCAATAAGAATCTATCTAAGAATCTATCACCTGATAAATACTTACCCAAGCAACGAATTAAACCAAAAAAAAAGACACTTGTGTCAAAGATTCTTGAGTCAAAGACTTCTAAAAAAATATAGAACACACATATTTAAGACATACGTCTTTAAAGTCTTTAGGTTAAGTAAATAATTGTTAGGCTAATTAATATGATAGATCGTTATTCACCTCCAACAAGACTAACCAAACTTCCTTATAAGACCATCGTTAGATTTCATGGATCATCCAATATCACATACTGGGTACAAACAAGCAAAGATTCAAATTCTCCAGAATGGAAATCACCTGACAATATACTAGGATCAATTTTTAAAAACTTGCTTTACGAAGAAGATTTCATACATTTATGCTTAGATATCATTGATAATAAAACTGACTACACTATTAGTAACATAAAGGATAAAATATGAAAAAATATAATAAGCCATACGCTATAATAGCATTAGCCATTATAATTTCATTATTTTCTGGAATATCTACTTACTATGCAGTTAAATACTACGTATCTATAAATCCAATAAAAAATGTTCCTAATAAAGAAGTGAATGTATATCTTGTTCTTGATAACCAACACGCTTCTAAAATAATCCAAGACGATATAGTAGACGCAAAACCATTACTCGATAATACTTATACCCCAAGAGAATCAATATAAATAACGAGGGGGCTTATAACGTTATAAGCCCCAAGGTGGGAAAAAAGGAAGGAAAAGCCTACTAAGAAACTATCTTCCAAGTGGTAAATCACTAATACTACTAATCTTATCCGGAAATTTCTTATCCCTACTAGACCTATTCTTGTATTCTTTTTGACTAAACACAAGCTCTGCAAACTTCTCGTCATCTAACGGCATATTTTCTACACCAAAATCCTTAAGCTTAGGCATCCATTCAACTCTGAGATCTTCAACAATATTATCTATATTGTGTTGCAATACCCAGCAAATCAATCTCTCTATTTCAGACTCATATTCTTCTTCAAAAAACTTATGCTTAAGTATTTTACTCATAGTTTTAGTAATCTTAAAAACTATCTTATCATCTATACTTATTTTCATTTTATCTCCTATTAAATTCCAGCTGATACTAAAAAACCACCTATCCAAGTATGAGTAGCACCTATTCCTATAGTCTTTGTAGCTGCATCTGTAACAATTGAACAATTAAATCTAGCTAGATCACCAGATGTCATACGAGCAAAAACTGTATAAAACAATGTTTGCTCTCCTTTATATACCAATGCTGGATTTATTAACTGATATGTTTGACTGCTTGTTACTACGCTTACTGGATCAACATAAATAACCGCTGGAGGATCTGGTGGTGGATTTTCTAAATCAGTCAATAGTATACTTAAAGTAAAGTTATAAAGACCTGATATTGGAGCTGTAAAATAAGCATTAGTACCTGTACCACTACCAGGATAAAAATCACCACCAATATCATACTCTTCTGATAATGCTACATTTGCTCCTAGCCAATACGTTGTACCATCTCCAGTCATATTTGCAATACTAGTATTTTGATATGCTCTAAAAGCACTCAAATTAGCACCCGTATATTCAATATTTATATTACTAATACCTGAACTATCTATATCTATAGTTCCAGAAGATGATGTTAATGTACCAAAACGTGGTACGGCAAAACTACCACCTCCCATCAATATAGTACCTAGGGCTTTTCCATATGATATACCAAGTATATTATCGTTTCCTACTTCCATAATGCGTGGATATGTAGCAGAATTTGGAGCAGTACCGTAAATTCCAGCAACATAACATCTATTAGGAACAGCTGGGTCTCCAGCATCTGTTCCTATATACGTAGTGTTCTTCATACCTGATGTACCAGTATGACCTATACATATGTTACCATATGTTGATGTAGTTAAATTAGCACCTGAATTATAACCAATACCAATATTTTTTTGTCCTTCTGTCATTGACCCAAGAGCATTAGCTCCTATTGCAGTATTATAACCATTTGCAATACCATAACCTGGAATAAATTCTACAAAATTCCTTAATGCATGATGTCCTATTGCAGTATTAGCTTCAGATACTGTAGTAGACATAAGAGTTTCATCTCCTAATGCTACATTATAAGCTCCTGTTGTGATGCTTGATAATGAACTATGTCCTATTCCAGCGCAACTAGAAGATGTCAAAGTCCTATTTCCAGCAGATTCTCCTAGAAAAGTATTATATGTACCATAGTTATGCATAAAATCACTACCACCAAGAGAATACATTCCTTCTGTAGCACCTGCATTAGTAACAGGCTGAGAAATAGACTTATTTAAATTCATTGTACCAACTGGATCTATATTAAGATTATCTCCTGCTAATACACCACCTCCTCCTCCAATTGCCTCAATATTTATCGAATTAGATCCATTAGTAATTGCTATAGTTCCACCAGTAGAGGTTAAGTTAGCCCAAATAGGAGCACCTAAACTTGATCCAATTAAAATCTGACCATCCGTTCCTTCACTAGCACTAAATTGACCAAGAGAACTTATCTGAGCTACACCAGGTCCTATTGCAGGAGTAATTAGATTTCCATTTATAGTAGCATCTGATCCTACTGTAAGATCTGAACCAGCTGTCAATGTAGTTCCTGCTGATAATGATCCAGATACTGAATTTATATCTCCTGTAGCAGATATTGTTGATCCTGCAACAATAGACGTTGTAGCTGTAATAGATGTACCAGCTGTTAATGATCCTACAAGTGAAACATTATCATCCAAATTAACTGTTACTGTAGGTCCCGTAGGATCAACTGTTGTTATATTAGTACCACCATCTACTTGTGTTACACCAGTAGTTCCTCCGATACTTGATATAGTTATCTGACCAGGCGTAGTAGTATCATCAATAGTTACATTAGTTCCTGCATTAAGATTAGCCCATGCCGGTGCTCCTGATCCTGAAGATATTAGTAACTGTCCTACTGTACCAACAGATGAACTAAATACTCCTAATGCTGAGCTTTGTATTACTCCTTCACCTAAACTAGAGACCGTTAATGTAGTGCCAACTGTTGTAGCTCCTGTAGATATTAAATCTGTTCCTGCTGTTACTGTGGTTCCTGCCTGAAGATATCCCGAAACACCTACATCGTTATCTAGATTAATCGAAACTGAACTAACTCCAGAAGCTACAGTATTAAGATTAGTTCCTCCTAATATATCTATAGTACCTAGAGCTGATGCTGTAGCTGTTCCAGAATCAGTAGGTATAGATGTTAAACCAGCTCCTCCTCCTCCAGTAGATCTAAGATCTAAAGTTGCTGCTCCCGCAGTAAAAACTACAGTTCCATCAGATGATGTTAATGTATACCAAGCTGGAGCACCAGATGTATTACCTATCATTACCTGGCCATCTGCTCCACTATTAGCAAAAAGTAACCCCGAAGAATCTGATTGAACTACTCCTTCCGCTAGACTCGCTATAGTTGCGTCTCCAGCCGTTAACGTTAAATCTCCTGCCAATACAATATTATCATCCAAATTAACCGTTACTGTAGGACCTGTTGCATTTACTGTAGTTACATTAGTACCACCATCTACTTGCGTAATGCTTCCAGATCCTCCAGTCAAAAGAGTCCAAGTAGAAACCTTGTTTCTCTTATCAGTAAGCATATAGATATCTTCTGTATACTTAACTAACCATATCTCGCTTATAACAAAACCCGCATAATCATTTGGTGTAGGCGCTCTGTCCTCATAGCGAAAATTAGGCGGAAATGGAGCTGCAACTCCTAGATATGCCAACCCTGACTTCATACTAACTCCAATCAAATTTATTTATCTAAACATCACTCGTTGCAATTTTACCATTAATAGCCGTAGCAACCCACCTTGATGAATTATCATATGCAATACCGTAAATATTAGTTGTTCCAAAACTGCTAGTCTGATGCGTCCATGTAGTACCATCACTACTAGTTGCTAGCTTTCCACCTCCTCCAACTGCTACAAAATATCCATTACCATATGCTACCTTGTAAATAAAGTTACTGCCAAAACCGCTCGTTCTTGATGTCCATGTTCCAGTCGGATCTGTTGCTGTATAAATTAACCCATTTCCAGATGTATCTTTACCTACTGCTACCCATAAAGAATTACCATAGCAAATACCATAAAGCGTTCCTCCTGTAGAACCACCAATAACACGCTTAGTCCATGTGCTAGTTGGATTAGATGCCGTTGATATTACTAGCTCCGAAGAAGATCCATCATGAACGCTTACCCAAATAGAATTACCATAAAAAATATCATACGTAGTTGACACCCCACTAGCCTGAGTCCTGACCGTCCATGTACCCGTTGGATCTGTTGCCGTGGATACCCTTCCTGACTCTCCTCCAATTACCCAGTTAGTACTTCCGTCATAAAAGACGCTATAAATAGGATTAGTCCCAAAACTGCTTGTTCTTGATGTCCATGTGCTCGTAGGATCTGTTGCCGTAAAGAGCTTGCCATCACTACCTACATTTACATATAAGCTATTTCCATAATGGCCACCACGAATAGTACTTGTACCAAACCCAGATGTTCTTGATGTCCACGTTGTACCATCACTACTAGTTGCTAACCCTCCCGAATCAGACAGAGCAACCCATTTCCCATTACCATGATAAACCCTATCAATCCACGCAGAGGAACTAAAAGGATTTGTTCTCTGAGTCCATGTCGTAGGACCCGAATCACGCCTCCTCTTACTAGATAATCCATAAAAATTCATAATAACTCCTAATTATGCCTCGAGGTCGCCCCCGAATTGCCACTCATCCGTAGCAATCTTGATCATAAAACCAGTTGAATAAATCTTGACCGTAGTCAATGCACTATCTGCTGATCTTAATGTAGGAGGAGCTGCCCCGGTAAAAGTTACCTGACCTGCGCCACCCTGGCTAAATCCTATCTGAGTACCAATCGGGAAAGCTACGCTGGAATTCGTTGGCACCGTTACCGTAATGTCAGAAGCATTAGTAAATGTTAAAAACTTTCCAGCATCAGCAAGAACCAAAGTATATGTAGTTCCCGTCTGATTATTTAATGTAGTTCCAGTAGATGCTACCGAAATAGAATTAGAACCATTAGTTACACTTATCCCTGTTCCTGCACTTACAGTAGACCAAGAAGGAGCTCCTGAGCCAGACGATATTAAAACTTGACCGTCACTGCCCTCACTCGAACTAAAAACTCCACTACTAGAACTCTGAACTACACCGCGGCCTAAACTAGAAACTGTTAATCCTGTTGCTGCCGTTACACTTCCCGTAAAAGAAGGTGAAGACAGGTCAAGATCACTATCACACATAGTTATTGTTCTTGTTGTAGCAGTAGCAACCGAAGATACCTGAAAGGCTAAGTTCTTAGAGTCATCCGCATTGTCATAAACCCTGAAGACACTATCATCAAACTCACTTCCAGTTACTGTTCCTGAACCAGCCGAAATAGATGGATATAAACCCCTTAAATCAACCGAATTTACTTCCGTCCAGGTTCCACTACTTAAAGTTGAATGATGCAAATTATACTGAGCTATCAAGAAACCTGTTCCTCTGAACTCTGCCGGTATACTAAAATTAGCATATTTCTTACTGTCTCTTTGAACCCTAGCGGAGGTGGTGTAACTACCAGAAGGTAAATTAACCATTAACTTACAATCAGACCCATCTTCACTAACAACACCCCATATAACTAACGAGAAATATCTTCCAGACATACTGTCACCATCAGAGTCCGTAAGAAGATCATTCAGATCAGTAACTTTATCAAAGGCAGTCGTAGAATCATTAACCACATAATAATCAGGTGTTCCTGTAAATGCCGGAAATGTATGCTTATGCAACTGATAAACAATACCAGCAGTAGACGTAAATATTACATTATCCTTTGCAGAACCATTTGTTGTTATTGTTAATGTAGGCGCTACGTCACTAATCCATGTAGCATTTTGACTCCTTATCCATGAATTCAAATGAGCCACATGACCCTGTTCGTGAGAATCCTTAACATGATCTGTCCAAGCATGCACCTTATAAGGACCATCTGTCTGCAATGATGCCGCACTCTGACAATAAACAGTAGCCAATGGACAATGCTCAGCACTAGGAAAATCACTAGTACTTACCGTTAATGTCTTTGTAGACTGCAAAAAATAAATATAATTTATCTGCGGAACAGTATCCGTACCCGCCGTCAAAGATATTGTATCAGCCGGAGTTGTATCCCAAGAATAAAATCCATCACTAAATACACATGTCAAATCCCCACCACCTGATTTTTCTACTGAAAATGTAATCGTAGTACCATCAGAACTTACACTCACCACAGGACTCTCTATTATAGCTCCATTCCAACCATGAACAGCCGTCGTCACCATATTAGAATCAATATCTATGTTTATAGTACCTGCACCATTAGTGACATCTAAATATGTACTAGTTATATTGCCTAAAACAGGATCTGAACCCACTGACCCAATTGGAATCTGACCATTCGAGGCCACACCTAATGGTGTTATTGCACCAGTTCCAGAACCTAAAAGTAATCCATGATCAGTTAAAGTAGATACTCCAGTTCCACCTTGAGGTACATCTAGAGTAGTAACTGACCCCAACTGCCCATTACTATCAACCAAAGTTACATTTAATGTTCCACTAGGTGTAACTCCATAAATACCAGCTATGTAACACGCATTTTGTTGCGAATCTCCAGAACCAGTTGTCCCAATTCTGATTTTATTCGATTCTCCTGTAACACCCATATTACACAATAAAATATTAGATGACTCTGAGCTAGTATAATTATATCCAGAACCATAAGCAGGATTTCCCATTCCTAGGGCCAGATTGTCTTTTCCAGAAACCAAATTGGCCAGGCATCCATACCCAAATGCAGTATTCTCTTCCCCTGTGGTCAATCTATATAAGGTATTACTACCTACTGCAACATTCAATTTCCCAGATGTACATGTTTTTAACGTATTGGACCCGCAACCGACGTTTTCATAGCCAGTACCAGTAAGTGACTGTAAGGAATTTATACCAATACCGACATTATGATAACTTCCGACAGGATAACCTCCCGTATTTAAGGTAAAGTTTCCAGAATTTTCGCCAAGAAAAGTATTCTTATACGTCGCATGTCCATAAGTATGTAATAACCTAGAACCATTCTGAATAATCTGACCAACTGATGATGTCGTTATTGGTAACTCAATATTTCCGGCCGTTACACTCCCAGTAGTAGTCAATGACGTTAACGTTAAGTCCATTGTAGAACCTAACTGACCGTTATTATCTATTATAGCAGCATTAATAGTTCCAGAAGGAGTTCTACCATAAATACCTGCTACATAGCATTTATTCTGCTGATTATCTCCTGATCCATCACGCCCTATCCTTATTACATGACTCTCTCCAACAACTCCCTCATTATAAATACATACATTATAACTTTCTGAGCCTGTATACGCAGAACCTGCTCCAGTTAAAGCTCCAGAAAGTGTTCCTATTAAACAGTTACCATCTCCAGATACCAAATACTGGCCGCTACCCTTACCAAAAAAAAGATTATAATCACCTGTTGTTAATGCCGCTCCTGCTCCTTGGCCAAAAGCTGAATTCGCTCCAATGTTACCAGTATAATGACCTAATGCAGTAGACCCGACAGCTGTATTAGAATTAGCATGATTACTAAGTGAGCCTAAGGCGTTATAACCTATACCAACGTTATAAGTAACATCTGCAGTTGCAAATGTCGTATTCCCAGATCCCTTACCTAAAAATGTATTATACGATCCATAATCATGAATAAATCTATTTCCACCGAATACTATTGTTCCTTGCGTACCACCCGAATTTGTATTCGGTAACACTATATTACCGCCAGTCGTTGTAATATCTGTTCCCGCTGTCACTGAACCTACTAAATTAATACTATCATCCAGATTTATTGTTACCGTATTACCAGCACTCGTAGTACCTAAATTTACGCCTCCTGCTATCGTTAAAACATTAGCTGCAGGAATTGCTGAATTTCCATCATCCGTTAAATACGACGTAGCTATACCAGAGCCAACACCTATAGTTATAGTATTTGGAGTACCCGTTGTTACTACTAAACCAGAACCCACAATATTTATATTTCCTGCTGCATCTGGTGATACTGCACCACCTACATCACCAGTTATAGATCTAACAAGGTCTATAAACCTATATTGACTTAATTGTGACATTTATCCCCCTATTCTCCGTAAGCTGTACACAAATAAACACTACCATACGATGGTGCAACTAAACCAAGCTGCTTAACATAAAAACTAGTTCCTATGCCTATATACCATCCAGTAGTATTACTAGTATTGTTGCTAACAACATCTATAACCTTATGACCATTTGCTGGTAATGGAAAATGGTCTTCAATACCATCAATAGAAAACTGAAGCGAAATATCAGTAAGATTATGCAATTCATACATCCTTATTGGCTTTGTAAGCGCACTTCCTATACTCATATAACTCGTTCCAATAGACCCAAAAGCTAATGATCGTTGAGGCTCCATTAAAAATCTTATTCCACAAGATAAAGACATAGACTCTCCTAAATCCTAAAAATTCAAATCAATTATTATAATATCCACTTACATACACTAAACCAGTGCCAACAGCTCCCCGGATATATAAAATAGTCCCCTTCCTTAGCTTCCCAAACGAATTAGATACACTCGCACATTTTTGAAAATTAATTTCTATGCTTCCACCAGACTTATAAACAAACTCATGATCATTTATTCCGTCATAAGAAATTATTACATTCGTATCAGAAGCATTTGTTATCCTTAAAAAGGATAACGCCTTTAAAAACGGATTTCCTATTTCTGTGTAACTACCCAATGCAATACCTGCCGTATCAACAGAACGCATCTTCATAGGTAAAATAAAATCATTAGACATTATTATTATCCTTTCAATAAAACAGGGGTCTAATTAATTAGACCCCTGAGCTTTTAGAAGTTATTTGTCCCACCACTGTGCGACAATTATAATCTATGTTTTTAAGTTAATTCTGCCTTAACTTCTTCTGCCTTTTCCTCTTCTTCGGGTCTAGATTCTTTTAATTTTGCCTTAGCGTTATCATGCCATCCACTGATTACCTCCATAGCCTGAAAAGCTGCATCAAAAGATTCTCCAAATGGAGCTCCAGCAGGAATACTAAAAACATATCTCCTATCATTCTTTATAACTTCAATATTAACACTTGAAATTATCTTAAGATCTTTGTCTTCCATATTTTCCTTCCATAAAATGAATAAATTATAATTATTAGTTATACTTCATAAATTCTAAATACTATTGTTAAATCTCCATTCAATGCCTGACTTCCACTGTTGTAAACATCAACCGTAAAATAACCAGCACCAGGTGTAACTCTTAAAATATTCATCAAAGCATCATTCGAACCAAGATTGGAAACTGAAGTTAAAATTAATGACGTAGTACTACACTCATTATTAGTAACCGTAAACTGTTGAGTACCACTACTTGCTGTTGTAAATCCTGTATATATAGCAGCTCCAACTAGCGCATTAACTGTAACTGTATCTGTAGCGCTTGTATCTCTAGTTGCCGTTGCCTCTGGAGCAGCAATTGTTATCGCATTAGAAGCATTTGTTATTGTTATACCAGTTCCTGCTGTCAATGTAGCTGCTGCTGGCGCGACTCCAGTACCCATAATCATAATCTGACCATCAGTTCCTGTAGTTGAAGATATTACTCCAGATGCATCTGATGTTAATACACCAAATCCCATGGCTCCAAACTTAACTACACCAGCAGTAACTTCAAAATTACCAGCTGATACTGTCAAATTACCTGGATTTACTACCACTGCATTAAATGTACCAGTACCACCTCCAACTGATATCCAATTAGATTTACCAGCAACTATGCTACTTAAAATATAAATATTATCACCACCAGACTGGTCTTCTTGACACCAAACAGTACCAATCTCAGCACGATTCTTACTTTTAGGTGCTATTTTAGATATTATTGGATCATTAAAAATTTTTATAAATGGACTTCCTACTCCATACGCTGTCTGAGACTTTCTATTTACACCCATTACAATCTCCTATTTAAAAACAAATTTTATTATATATACAGTAGATACCTTTGATAAAAAAACTTCAACATTTCATAACTTTAATATATAAAATTATATATAAATATAAGGGAATATAATGAAAGATAAGTCAGACCAAAAATCATTAATAGTAAACATACCAATACAAATTCATGCTAAAATAAAATCAATAGCTGCAATTAGAAATATTACATTAAGGAAACTAATTCTAAGATTAATAATTAATGAAATTAATAAGCATGAAAATTATAACTAAAAAAAGGCCCTAATCATAATAACCAGAGCCTTAACAGCGTTAGGAGCAAATTGATAAAATTTATAACCAATATCATACTTAACTCTATAAAACTTTTTATCGAGTTAGTGCTAGTTTCATTTCTTACTATTTTTTATATTCCAACATTGTTTTTCAATTCTCTTTTAGAAATAGCAACAGACTTAGTCGAAATATTAATACATATTATTGATAAGATTAAATTTTTAAAATAAATTAATAAAAAGACCTTATCTTTTATTCAATAATAAGGTCTTCGAAAGTAAGCTAAATTGATAATATTTATAATATTTACAATCGTACTTTATATAATTTATTCAATACTTTTATATGTTTTTTTCCTCGACAGTGAATAACTTATCAAGAAATCCTCTCTTCAGGACCAAGTACAAACCCATCATCTTCACTATCAAGCTTAACTATCCCTTTAATTGCTCTTTTAGCCATTGGAATACTCCCCATAGATATGGACTTACCTAAATCTAAAGCATGCTTCCTATAAGCTGGAGAGAATATAAAGGCGTCTGCTT
>Ga0256845_1000437_pt1 | contig 39579 bp, 35 predicted proteins | sample RiftiametaG_FD_189101 | JGI IMG/M metagenome (GOLD analysis project Ga0256845, IMG submission 189101) | Tube worm associated microbial communities from hydrothermal vent at the East Pacific Rise, Pacific Ocean - Riftia | ecosystem: Host-associated > Annelida > Integument > Unclassified ...
TTATTGCAAGGTTTTCTACACAAAATACACATTACCTTGCAATTCTAAACACATAAAATCGCCATTTTATCAAGTTATCTGTCTGAAAAATAATTAGTTAAATAATTCTTAAGGTTCGACTAATTATATGTAGGATTATGTTAATACGAAAATAAAGTGCGCTGTTTATTGATTAAAACAACCTTTTTTTTTGCTATATAATATAGAAATTACTCTGCGGCATTAAACACCCAATAGTATTTATATTTACTATTGATGTCGTAAACAAATCCTATACCTACTTTTTTAATTGATGGATTGAATAAATTTTTATAATGGGAGGAGCTTTCAATCCAACCTATGTATGTATTGTAAGCTCTCTTTCTTCCCCAGGAAATATTTTCGTTTAATATTCTAGATTGATGGTAAAATTGCCTAATTCTATCAAATGTTCTGTTTGCAAAATATACTTTTCCATCTTTCCCTAAATCATAACCATAATGATCAACATAGTTTTGAGTAGCCATATCATACGCATGATATCTGCAAGCTGCTGATAGAGAACTATCTATTTCAACAGTGGAAAGGCCTAAAATCTCGCGTTCTTTGTTAATTAGAGAAAGCATCTCTAACTCGTTTTTAATAAAAATAGGTTTCACTATTTCATTTCCACTTGGAAGGCCGTAAAATAAACTATCTATTTTTTCATTTTCTGGAAATTCAATATTAAGGTCCTTATCTATCATAAAAGTATGTTTACCATAACTCATAAAAAGATAATACTTTTCTTTTAGTTTTCCTTTGTTAGGATAAGGTGGGCTTTCTTGAAAATAGAAATATGCTGTGAAGTTTAATTTTCCCCTATAAATTAGCCATTCCTCTTTTTTATTAAATTCTTTTTTGTTACCATATTTCTGGGCTAATGTGGCAAATTTAATGGCTTCAGAAATAATTTTGTGTTGTTTTACTTGATCAGTTTCATTGTTGAATTTTGCCAATTGATCTTTAGATAAGAAATAATATATTACAGGGTTATTTTTGTAAAAAATGGAGTAACGATTTGAAACAGGAGCAACTTTTTCTGGGTGGTTTTGTTCTAGTTTTTTAAGCCTTTTATAAAGGTGTTTTTGAGCATTAACGGAAATAGAACTGCTTACTATGAACAATGATAAAATCAGGTTTGAAAAATTTAAACAATGAAATCGCATTATGGGTTTTTATTTTATTATAATACTGTTCTGCATTGGCTAGTGTTTGTAGTGATTTCTTAAAAAAAATTAATCTTCAACGCCAAGAATGTGTATATTCCTCATTATTACTTCATCAAGGTCATATGGAACTTCTTGGTTGTTATTAAACAATTTTTCATCCAAGTATAATTCTTCAGAGGTATGGTATATTTCATATTGGCCTTCACAATTTTCTTTTACCATTTGTTCAATTATAAAAACAATATCATGATAATCATCAAATTGGATAATATCTATTCTATATAGTTTACCTTCATCATTATATTTTTGATTAACAATTACTGGATTTCCTCCATATTTTGATACGGCTAATTTTGCATTCCCAATATTATAACCTGAATAGTTGAAGTGCTCGGAAAGTTTCATATGATCAATTTTAAACTCAACATACGCGTATCCCTTGTCAGTAACATTTGCCATTTTATTTTTATAAAATTCAATTGCACTCTTAACAGTCGCTCTACATTTATCTGTGAATAATGGTCTTTCTTTTTTACTAATTTCAACTCCTTTTTCATATTTAAAAATAGTTATTAGCTTTTCATTTTCGTGATATTCTTCCCATTCACCATCTTTTTTATCATTAAAATATTCTCCTTTATATTTTAATTTACCATTTTTATAAAATGTTTTCCATTCGCCAACTTTTTTATTGTCTTTAAGTAGTCCAGACACTTTTAAATTTCCGTTTTCAAAGTATTCTTTGTGTTCTTGCGCATTCATTTTACTTATTAATAAAATGAATGTTAAAAATAATAGTATGTTTTTCATGTTTCTATTTTGTTTATTTTTTTTAAGCTATATTCAAGGTTATAATAAGAGCAGTAATGATTTTTGTTTTAATATTTGTTGCTATGTAATTTTTCGACTTCTAACCAAAATTTTTTTTCCCAATGTTCACCATTTCTGGAGACTAAAATTTTGTTAATCATTTTATTGTATTTATCAAATTTTTTATTTGAAACACATCCCATGTTTTTCCATTCTACACCATATTTATTTCCAATTTTATTCAGATCTTTATCATGGTATTTTGATAGACCAAAATAATACAATGTAAATATCTGTTTTTGATTGAATAAAGCTATTAAACTGTCTGAGTTTTTTTCTGAAATACAAAGAGTTATATCTTTGTTCTCATAAATATTTGTTTCAAAGTAAGTGCTTGGATAAAAAAAATAATCAGTTTTGATTTGATAAGTTCCTTGTTTTAAATTATTGAATATAAAATCACCACTAAAAGAAGTATAAGCTGTGGATATAATAGTATCGTCTTGAATTAAATGTATAAAGCCTAGTATTAATTTAGAGCTGTCAGAGCAGCTAATTAGTTGTCCTTTTATATTAAACCTCTCTTGGCTAAAAGAGTTTGAGCAAGTAAAAAACAATGTTATTATGATAAATGTTTTCCTCATTTTTGTTTAAAGACTAGTTTCCAAATTAAAATAATTATCAAATATAAAGCTAATTAATTTTAAGATAAATGGTTTTTAAATATGCTCCTTCTTTAAAACTGATGGGATGATCAATGTCGTGTTGCGTGGTTTTTAAAACTTGATAGCTTGTATTTGTTTTTGAAATCGTTTCTTCCATCAATTCAAAAAATACATCAGCAGTAACTCTAGAACTACAAGAAGCCAACACGAGTGTTCCGCCTCTTTTAACCAGTTTTAAACCCAATAAAGCCAATTTGGTATAACTTTTAATTGCCCTGTCAATTTCTGCTGCACTTTTAGCAAAAGAAGGAGGGTCAATTACCACAATATCATATTCAATGTCGTTAAACGCCAATTGATCCATTTCATCAAAAGCATCGCCAACAATAATGTTGTGCTCTCCTTTAAAATTATTTAATTGAGCATTCTGTTTGGCAATTTCTAAAGCCTGTGCACTAATGTCAAGACTAGTAACTTCTCTAGCGCCACCGGATAATGCATGGACAGAAAAACCTCCAGCATAAGAAAATACATCTAAAACCGTTTTGTTGTTGGCCATTTTACCAACCATTTTTCGGTTGTTTCTATGGTCTAAAAAATAACCTGTTTTATGACCTTTAATTACATTGGCAGAAAACAAAACACCATCTTCTTTAAAAACAACAACCTCATTCGCTAATGTGCCATGTAGTACTTGCCCATCAGATAATCCATGTTCGTTTCCTTCTTTCTGAACATTTCTACTTAAACGCAAAATCAATGTTTTAGTATTACTAATTTTTAGCAATTCAGGCAATATTTCATGTAGATAAGGAAACCAAAATTGAGCGTATAATTTTACTACTAACACATCAGCATAAACATCTGCTACAAATGAAGGTAAGTGGTCATTTTCGCCATAAATAAGACGGTAACTGTTGGTGTCAGTTTTTAATAAAGGTTTACGTTTATCGTAAGCAATTTTAATTTTTTCTTTAAACCAATCAGCATTAATATTAGCGGGCTTATTGGCTTGTAATATTTTTATTCTGATAGGAGAGTAAGGGTCATAAAAGCCTACAGCTAAAAATTTATTTTTTCTATTGTCAAAAATGATGGCTAGATCTCCCGATTTTCCATCAACAATATCTTTGGCAATACTTTGATCAAAAACCCAAGGATGTCCTTTTTTTACTAATATTTCTGCTCTAGTAGTCAACTTGGTGGCTACTTTTTTTGTTGTTATTTCGGGTAGATTAATCATTTGTTTATTTCTTCTTGCTGAGATTTTTTAATAATCTCCTTTAAACGTGCTTTATTCGCTTCTTTTTCTAATTGTTTTTTGTTCTTTTTTTGATTGAGCAATTTGGTGTGTTTCGCTTTATTTTTTCCGTTTTTTAATTTTCCTTGTTTAGCCATAAAGCGTTAAAATTGTAATAAAAAGCAAACTTAGTCAATTAGATTAAAAGCAACACAAAATGGGTAATTTTGAATGAAATGAATGATGCTTTTATGGATTTTAAGATTAACAATACATTTTCAGATGAATTACCTGCCGATTTAATAACCGAAAATTCAAGAAGGCAAGTCTCTAAAGCTTGTTTTTCATACGTAAATCCTACAAAAACGATAGCCCCTCAATTACTTCATTATTCGCCAGAAATGGCAAAAGAATTGGGTATTTCAGAAGAAGAAGCTCAATCTGACGAATTTCTAAACATCTTTACAGGAAATGAGTTAATCCCTGATACAAAACCTTATGCCATGTGTTATGGCGGGCATCAGTTTGGCAACTGGGCAGGACAATTAGGCGATGGTAGAGCCATTAATTTAGCAGAAGTTGAACACAATAATAAACGATGGGCAATACAATTAAAAGGGTCGGGAGCAACACCGTATTCTAGAACTGCCGATGGTTTGGCAGTGTTACGCTCTTCAGTTCGAGAGTATTTATGTAGCGAAGCAATGTTTCATTTAGGTGTGCCAACAACAAGAGCATTGTCTTTGTCTGTTACAGGCGAAAAGGTAATGAGAGATATGTTGTATGATGGAAACGCTGCTTACGAAAAAGGAGCTGTTGTTTGTCGTGTTTCACCAAGTTTTCTGAGGTTTGGTAGTTATGAAATATTTTCGGCTCGACAAGACCCTGAGACATTAAAAACCTTAGTTGATTATACCATTAAACACTTTTATCCCAACTTAACCACCAATAAACAAGGCTATATTGATTTTTTTAGAGCGGTAAGCATAAAAACCTTAGATATGGTTATTCATTGGCAGCGTGTTGGTTTTGTGCATGGAGTAATGAACACAGATAACATGTCTGTTTTAGGGTTAACAATAGATTACGGACCTTATGGTTGGTTAGAAGGTTACGATAAACGTTGGACACCAAACACTACCGATGCAGAGCACAAGCGTTATCAGTTTGGTAAACAGTCTAATATCGCTTTGTGGAATTTATTAAAATTAGCGAATGCTTTGTATCCATTAATCGAGGAGGCAGAACCTTTAGAGGAGATTTTAACTGAATACAAAACGCTTTATGCGGGTAAGTATTTAGGTATGATGAAAGCTAAGTTAGGCTTGGAGTTGGAAGATGCTAAAGATTTAAAGCTAATACAGCATTTAGAAGATAATTTACAACGTACAGAAACCGATATGACTATCTTTTTCAGAAATTTAAGTCAACTTAGTAAGCATTTTGTGATGCCAGAAAAAGATGATTTGTCATTTTTAGATATGGTAAAGGATGCATTTTATAAGCCTGAAGAAATTAAAGGAGAGGTATTATTTTTCTGGAAAGATTGGTTTGCGATGTACTTAACAAGATTACAGAAAGAGACCTTAACAGATGCAGAAAGAAAACTAAAAATGGATACTATTAATCCTAAATACGTATTGAGAAACTACATGTCTCAAGTTGCAATTGACGCTTCAGATAAGGGTGATTATTCCGTTGTAAATGAGTTGTTTGAATTGTTAAAAAATCCATATCAAGAACAGAAAGAGAATGAAAAATGGTTTGTAAAACGACCAGAATGGGCAAGAACAAAAGTAGGCTGTTCTATGTTGTCTTGTAGCTCTTAATTGAGTGATAAGCCACAAGTAAAGAGGCATAAGGAGCTAGTGTTTACTTTAATGTTTGTAGTAATAAGATATCAAAAAAAATGAAATTCGATTATCATAAAATAGATTTACCTGTAAAAGATGTAATTCCTCAAATACAAAAGGAATTAGAGAATGCTTCAACACTTATTGTTAAAGCCCCACCAGGAGCGGGTAAAAGCACCTTGTTGCCTTTGGCGTTAATGAACGAAAAGTGGTTGGAGGGCAAAAAGATTTTAATGCTTGAACCAAGGCGTTTGGCTGCTAAAACGATTGCTAACCGTATGGCAGATTTGTTGGGCGAAAAAGTAGGAGAGTCAATAGGTTACCGCATTCGTTTTGAAAGGAGGGTAAGTGCTCAGACAAAAATTGAAGTGCTAACCGAAGGTATTTTAACTCGGATGATACACGATGATAATGCTTTAGAAGATATTGGCTTGGTCATTTTTGATGAGTTTCACGAAAGAAGTATTCATGCAGATGTTGCCATGGCTTTGTGTAGAGAAACACAAGCTGTAATTAGAGAAGATTTACGAATTTTAGTAATGTCGGCAACCATTGATATGCCAGAACTTTCTAAAATGCTAAACGCTCCAATAGTAGAAAGTTTAGGAAGACAGTTTCCTGTAGAAGTAAAATATGCAGGTGATAGTGATATACGTATGTTGCCAGAATTGGCTGCACGAACCATTAAAATGGCAATAGATAAGCACGAAGGAGATGTATTGGTGTTTTTGCCAGGACAAGGAGAAATCAAAAAATGTGAAGAGATATTAAGGCGTTCTTTAAAAGGAATTAACATTCATCCTTTGTATGGACAATTGCCATCCAATCAGCAATTTTCGGCAATTATGCCCAATAAGGAAGGCAAACGAAAAGTAGTATTGGCCACCAATATTGCAGAAACTAGTTTAACCATTGAAGGGGTAAAAGTGGTTATCGATTCAGGATTTGAGCGTACTGCTAAGTTTAATCCAAGCACAGGTTTATCACGATTAGAAACTATACAAATTGCTAAAGATTCGGCAGATCAACGCGCAGGACGTGCAAGAAGGTTAAGTGCAGGTGTTTGCTACAGAATGTGGACCTTGGCTACTCAATCTCGATTAGATGAGCAGAGTAAACCCGAAATAGAACAAGCAGATTTAACTTCCTTGGTATTGGATATGGCACAATGGGGCATTGCCGATGCAGAAGAGTTGTCATGGGTAACACCTCCCCCGAAAGGGAATATTGCCAAAGCAAATAATTTATTACACGAATTAGAGGCGTTAGCAAACGATAAAATAACTGCTCATGGTAAACAGTTGCATCGTCTACCAACGCATCCTAGAATAGCCCATATGCTTATTAAAGCGAAAGAAGTAGGACAGTTGGGATTGGCTACAGACATTGCTCCGTTGTTAGAAGAGCGTGATCCTTTAGGCGCAGAAGTGGGTATAGATATTAATTTACGAATTGAAGCTTTACGCAGATATCGTAGAGATAAGGTAGGCACCAAGCGTTTGGCTCGGATAGAAAAAATTGCCAATCAATACAGACGAATGTTTAAGTTGGAAATAGACAATGCTATTTTTGATGATTATGAAACAGGAATTTTATTGGCTTATGCTTATCCTGAGCGTATCGCTTGCGCTAGACCAGGAAATAATGCACAGTTTCAGATGGCAAACGGACAATTGGCTTCGGCAGGACATCGTGATGATTTGGCGAGTGAGCCTTGGTTGGCAGTTGCGCATGTAAACGATAGGCAAGGAATGGGAAAGATATTTATGGCTTCACCTCTTAATCCGAAAGATTTAATGCCTTTGGTGCAAACCAAAGAGGTAATTACTTGGAACACCAAAAAAGGTGGTTTAATTGCTAGCGAAGATATGCGTATTGGTAACATTGTTTTGATGAGTAAACCTTTGAAAGATGTTGATGAAGTATTGGTTTTGAAAGCCATTACGGATGCCATTAAAAAAGAAGGAAAATCTTTATTAAATTGGGATGATGATGTGGAACAATGGCAAAACCGGGTTTTATCTTTACGGAAATGGTGTCCAGAGGATGGCTTTCCTGATGTGAGCACAGCAGCCTTATTAAAAACAAATGATGTTTGGTTAGCTCCGTATTTAAACAATGTAAATAAGCCTGAAGATTTAAAAAGAATAAACCTTAAAGAGGTGTTACAGTTTAGTTTAGAGAATTCACTTCAACAAAAACTTAAAGAGTTAACTCCTGCAAAAATTGAGGTGCCAAGTGGTTCTATTATTAAATTAAACTACCAAGCCAATGGTACAGACCCTATTTTAGCAGTGCGTTTGCAAGAGTGTTTTGGAATGAAAGAAACTCCGAATGTAAATAACGGTAAAGTTAATGTGTTGATGCATCTGTTATCGCCAGGTTTTAAAATAGTGCAAATAACCTCTGATATTACTAGCTTTTGGGACAATGCTTATTTTGATGTTCGTAAAGATTTACGTAACCAATACAAACGTCATTTTTGGCCCGAAAAACCTTGGGAAGAAGAAGCGATAAAAGGTAGTAGAAAGAGGAGGGAACGGAAGTAGTTGTTTTTTTGCAAACGTTAATAATAGTTTGATAATCTCATTGTAATTTTCTTTTAATGCAGTAAGTTACTCTTTCCCCACGCAGGTGGGGATCCAGTCACAAAAAAGCACAATCACAATTAACACTTTTTATACTATTCTTTCCTGGATCTCGTGCTAAAGTTTTCGTTTTACATGCTGCGCTACTTCCGAGAAGGAGTAGAATACAGTTTTATTGTGGTTTTTGATGTTCGTAAAGATTTACGTAACCAATACAAGCGTCATTTTTGGCCCGAAAAACCTTGAGAAGAAGAAGCGATAAAAGGTAGTAGAAAGAGGCGATAACGGAAGTAGTTACCTTTTTATTAACTCAATTTCTGCTTTGAGAATAGGAATATCTTTTTGGATTATTCCCCAAATAATTTCATCTTCAACAGAATCGTAAGAATGAATAATTAGGTTTCGAAGTCCAATAATGTTTTTGGTGCTTGAGATATTGATATTCGGTTCTAATTGAATTAGCTTATTAATGGCTTCACCTATAATTTCTAGATCTCTTTCACAGGCTCTCTTAATTATAAAATCTTTTTGAAAAAGATTAAAGTTATTATTTACTCTAGATTTGATTAGTTCTAATTCTGAAATAATACTTTCAATGTCAAGTATGTATTTAAGAGCCTTAGGATTCATAAAGAGAAATTTTTGTATTATCAATCTCTTTTATGAGTATAGCGTTTTTTAAAGAGCGTTCAGAAACTAGGTCAATATCTCTTTTTAGCAAGCTTTTAAGTTTTTCTAACAGCGTAAAATAATTATCAGCGTAATTTAGTAATTCTATTGATTTGTTAAACCGAACTAAAAAATCATAATCACTATTTTTATTAAAATGATCGGTTGTTGCAGAGCCAAAAAGGTAAAAAGCATCCACTTGATGCACTTTACAGAGCTCAACAATTTTATGAATGTTATTTTCTATTCCTCTTACCATTATTTCAAAGTTAATGAAAAGTAAAGGATAAAGATTACAATTAAAAAATAAAGTAAATGCTTTAGTTTATTTTTTTTGATGAAAGTCAAACAACACAGCATGTCACTTCGAGTGAAATTCTTTTTCATAGAGCCAGTTTTGCGAAATGAAACAATTTTGTATCGAGAAGTATAAGCTGGTATAATTTTAAGCTGATTAATCAATCCTCCAAGGTTTATGTCGACAATCAATATAAACCTTGGAGGATTTAAAATGTTAACTTGCTAAGAGCACTTAATTCAGGCTATATATATCATCGTATGTTATATAGTCATTACGGCTTATCGTGTAAATTAAATTACCATTACCATCTTTCATAATGCCAACAGACTCGTCATCAGCAATAGGAAAGTTAATTTCATAAACTCTACCATCCTTTAGTTCAATCTTATAGGTTTCTACATTGTTTTTAATGTTGATAGAGTTTTGAGAATAGCTAAAGGAAGTTTTCTCACCTTCTTTTTCTTTTATGGTAATTGTTTTTGGTTCAAAAGTGATATCCAATAATTTGCCCTCAGAATCTGTTGCTTTCCAATTCCCTCTGTACATTTCTGAGCCGCTACAAGCAATTAATGAAAATACAATTGTGATAAGCAGTAAGTAATTAAATTTTCTCATATAGGTTTGTTTTAAATAATTGTTGGTTTATATTGATTGCTTTACTCCTGTAGAGTACTCTTAATATTTTTATAATGGATAGTTTTTTTATTCTATATACCTAAAAGTTTCCCAAACAGTCCCAATCATACCCAATGTTTCAAAGTCCGAAAATGAACTTATTGGAGAATTTTCATTTGCAATAAATGTCACCATTATGGCGTTCATGTCTTTATTCTTTTTTGGCAAAGGCATTAGTCCCATTATTTTATAATTACCGTTGTATCCTTGATCTTGATAAGCAGAAAAATTAACTGTTCCTTGAAATAAATAGACCATTTCTCCTTTGAAGTTCTTTTTTCCAATAAAATTAATTTCCATACTAGGTAATTGCTTTTTAAATTCTTCTGTTAATCCCTCCAAAAGGGATGAAGCAGTAGATTTTGTATTGTAAGTAACTGTGGAGTTTCCGATAGACAACTCTTCAGAAATAAAGTTGTTTCTCCATTTTTTTATATTGATATGGTCTCTTTCATTATTCGGAAAAGATACATCTAAACTGTCTGGGTATTCTATTGCAAACCTTGTAATGGGTATTTTTTTGATGTTACATATTTTTTCATTCGCTACATAAATATTGTTGAATGTTAATTTTTCAACGTTGGGCATTTTGCCTAGTCCAGTTCCTTTTTCCTTTTCAGAGTTTGTATTTATGGAGAAATCACATGCAGTAACTATTAATGTGAATAATAAAATTCCAATTATTTTTTTCATTTTCTAGTAGTATTGTCAACAGTCAGATCTGTTTTATTCGCGAAACATATCTAATTCAAATATAGCTTTATTTAACTAAAATACTGTCGATACAAACGCAATTTTTAATTTGAAAAACCTTGGAAGAAGAGGTGATTAGATGCAAGCATATTTAAGCTATCAATCCTCCAAGGTTTATGTCGATTATCAATATAAACCTTGGAGGATTTAGTTAATTCAATTTTTTGTTTTCGTTAAATTTTAAGCTTTTTTTAGTTATTTCATGGGTTTAGATTTTATTTCCCCATAGCTTTTATTATTCTATCCTCTTTGATTAATACATCCCTCATAAGTAGTTTGTATGGGAACTGTTTATGCTTCTTCGAGCTTTTAAACCCTTCAAGGATTTTAAGTAAAGAAGAAGCTGTAATTAATGATAAATTTAATTCATATTCTAGTTCTGTATCGTTAATGAAGTCATCACTAAAATCAGGTGCAATTAACAAAGACTTGATGATTTTACAATCTTTTGCTTTTGCAAGCCCTGTATATGATTTCATTTGTCTAGAAACAGAGCTAAATTTATTGTAACCACTTTCCTTAATTGTTTTACATTCAATTAAGATTAATTCATTGTTCCCGAGATTTAGTAGAATATCAATTTTGTCTTTTTTAGTATTAAGTTCTTTCTTTAGTTTTTCATCAACATTAAAACCTAACTGAGAGAAAATAGATTTTGTTAAATCTTCAAATTTTATTCCTAGATTGGCTTCCTTAATGATAATTCCATTTTCTTTTAATGTGTTTAGATCTCTAAATCCAATATTTACGTAGTTTTCAAGATAGAGGTTTTCGGAATCTTTGTAAGCATCAAGAATATTTTCAATATCATTTCCTCTTGTTTTTATTTCTCTTACTTTACAGAATTTCTCTAATTCTTTCGATTGAATAATATCTAAAATATCTCTTGGCTTAATGTTGTAATCAAGAAGAAGGTTACTTTTTAATACATTCTCGTCTTGTAGCTCGAATTCAGCTTTTACTTGGGCATTGAGTTTAGGTAATGTTTCGTCAAGTTCCATTAATAACTTTTCGTATCCATCAATTGAGATTCCAACTTTATCATCTTTTTCAATGCTATCAAAATGAGCAATAATATTTTCTAGTTTTTCTTCTAATGTTGTTCCCTTTAAAGCTGGAGATAGATTTAAACTTTTGCTCCAAAAGTCATTTAAAAATTTCTTCTTGTCAGAAACATTTGTTCCGTCTTTATGAATGTCTTTGGTTAAAACACCTGAAAAAGAAATACCTTCATTAATTATTTCTTTTATTTTTTGGTCAGAAGTCAATTTCCTATCAATGTTGTGTTTTCTTGCAATTAAGTTTATCTGAGGTTCTTTAAACAACCTTAAAACTCTTCTAAAGAATTTGTCGGCAATTTCTTTTTCTCGAATTCTTCGGATTACACGAACCATTTCATCTGCAACATAAATTGTACTTGTTTTTTTTGCATAAAAAATTACGCCTAAATTTTTCAACTCAGTTATTACGTGGTCTATTTCTGATTTCTTTGCAGGTAAAATCAAGTAATTGATCAATTTAGTCTCTTCTTGAGAAAGTTCTAGATTGTGAGATAAAGTCAATAAAATTGCTAATTCATCATCTGTGATTTTAGCTTCTCGATTATTCTTAATGTCATTATGAAAAGCTGTATGAACACAAGATTGATATATCTTATAATCTCTTTTTCTGCTTTCTGATAATTCAGATTTTGGGTTTTCAATTTCTGTTTTTAATTCCTTTATCTTTTTTGTTATTGTCTTTAACTCTGTCTCATAAAGACGAGCAAACCAATCTTGTTTTATGATGCAATTCCCATCCCTTGTAATGATATCTGTTAGGATGTCAAGTTGAGAAGAGGTGTTTACAAATTCTGATTTGATTAGCTGTGAAAATTCTACTTCAATCAAACAGAAAATCCTTGAAATAACTACATTGTCAAGACTTTTTAGTCCTGTGTTATCTGTCTCTGCAAGTATTTTTTCAATAGCTTTTGAATTCTTAGGATTATTTGCAATTATGTTGTCAATTATTTTAATAAAAGAATTCTTTTCGAGTGAATTCAATTTGTTTAATATCTTTTCTAATTTCATCTCTTTGATTTTTTAATTCTGCGTTTTCGCAATAAGATAATAATCTGAATAAACTACATAAATACTTTATTCTTATAATGGAATATCAAATATAACTTTATTTAACTAAAAATAACCTGATATTTCTACGGAACTAAAAAAAGACAGCTAACTTTCTTGTTTAAAAATAATAGTTCTTTGCGTATCCCTCTTATAGTTGTCCTTAGTTGTAATCTCTCTTGTCGTGCTTGGGCGATAGCTACTAGTACTGGGGTTTAAAATATATTCAACTTGAGATTCAATCATTTTTTCAAAAGGAATAAGAAAATCCTTCGTATCGCATTGTTCTAAGTTCCCTTCCTTTAATAAATTAATAACGGTATATACTGACTCAATAGTACTCAAACAAAGAGCGTGTGGTTGTTGCTTAATAATAAATTTTGATTTGATTTCATTGTCAAAACTCACTTTTTTTAGTTTTTGCAAGTTTGTACTTAATTTAAGCATTTTACGGGCGCAGGGCCAGGTGCCATCTAAAATAAAGATGTGTGGGTTAACCCCCATAAAGGCATTTATTTCTGAACTTTTGCTTAACGATAAGTTGAAATTATCGTTTCCCGGATACAGTAAAAAAGAAGAACTATTTTCTTTAGATAGTATTTCGTTTACACGCTTATTATTGGTAAAATCGACACCAACTATAATTTCTGAATTTTCAAGCTGAAGCTTAGTCATATGTCCCGTTCCGTTTTTTTCTTTTTTGTACTCCATCGGGTGCATCAAAATAATAAAACGGGTTTTAGTCTGTAAAGGGCTAAGGTGTTCACAAATACAAGTGCATGAAGGTTTCATGCATTTGTAACATTTTATTCTTGGATTTTCTATTTCTACTCGCAAGGTGTATCTCTTTATTTTTCAAATTAGCAACAACAATTGGATAGGTTTTATCAGTAAAACCACACACATTGTATGTCTGTTCAAAATTAGAATTATTTAAAAGGAAAGCAACTGGTTTTTATCAAGGCGTTATAAAAAAATTAAATACCTACACTATATTGTCTATTAGTTGTTGGAGTTATGGCTGCATTTAAGTCATTTACGGCATTCGCTTTATTGTTTAATAAATTTTCAAATAAACGAATCACTTCTAGCTTATCTACTGTTTCAATTTTGGTAAGTGTTTCTATGTCTCTTAAGTCAATAAAGAAACTTGAAAAAGTATCAGGAATATCTGTTAAGATTTCTGTGTTTAAAAAATTTGTGTCTGCATATAAGCCATGATAATTTCCATTTGTTTTTTCAATGTAAAATGAATCTTCATTGTAGTTGGTAATCGAAGATTTTCGTGTACAATGCGAAATACATTTGTTATCAATTTTTGTTTTATGACAACCAGTTACTTGATGAAACAAACATTGCCTTGTAGTCATTAAAATGATAGGATGGTAGAAGCTGTAATACAGATCAAAGTCTTTAGGTTGTTGAATTCGCTTAATTTGCCTTCTGTTCAACTCACTTGATATAAATGCTCCTTTACAATTCAATTCTTCTTTTAAGCAAAGTAAACTGTAAGTATTAGCAGTGTTTAAGAAAGGACCAGCAATCCAGTCAATTCCTAATCGGTTGGCGCTAACGGCAATTCCAGTATTATTACTAACTAGTTTTTTAGGTTTTACTGCTTCTAAAAATTCTATTGCTGCAGTATAATCATCTCCAATGATAACGGGTAAAAACCAAGGAATTAAATGTTCGTTTTCCAAGAATAAATCTACATATTTATTGACTTTCCCTTTAATGGAACTTGGCATTTGAAAGTAAATTTCTGCTTCCTGGTTTTTAAAAAGAGCTGCTTCTTTTTTGTCTGAAATTAAGACAGAAAGCGTTGGTTTAATCGTTTCGTTTAACGCTTCAACTTTTGGAAGTTCGATTGGAGCGAGTAAGTCTTTTGAGTTATTTAATCGGTAAAGAATTTGTTTTTTGATAGCATTCAGCTCTTTGTAGGAGATGTATAAATTAGGATCTAATTGCGTTGTATTAATCGAGTTAATAATGTGTTCGGTATCATTAATTGCTTTTAATTTTTCAAAGATTAGCTCTTCTGTCAAGCTTTCTTTTTTAGTAGGAGCTAGGCTAGTAGCAGAACTGATTTCAAAAGAATCATTGTATGTCTTAACGGTTAGCTTTAGAACTTGATTAGCCGAGCCAGAAACGGATATATCTAGCGGAGTTTGTTCAATACTTAATTGAGCTACTTTCTCTTGTACAGTACCTCTTATGAGATCTTTGTTTTTGTACAGTTTATCTCTTTCGGCTGTCATTTCTGTGTCAGAATCGAAATTAGCATCTGTTGAAACTTTGATAGCAGAGTAATCTCTTGGGCTTTCGGCAAACATGTCGCTTTCAATACTACCTTCTAAAAAGGAGTTAGAGAAATCTCTATTAAACACATGGTATAAAGCACTGTTATCTGTACTAATCTCTTGCTTGTTTTCTATTCGATCAATTTGTTTTTTAAAAGAGTCTACAACGGTGTACACATAATCTTCTTTTTTAATTCTTCCTTCTATTTTAAGAGAGGCAACCCCCATTTCAGCCAAGACTTCTAAATCGAAAAAAGCAGAATTATCTTTGATGTTTAAGGGGTATTCTTTCCCTGTTTCTGTTGGCTTATATTTATCTCTACACGCTTGGCTGCATCTTCCTCTATTACCCGAATTTCCTCCTGTTGCTGAAGTCGCATAGCATAAACCAGAAAAGGAAATACAGTTAGATCCATGCACAAATACTTCGCATAGCATTTGGTTTTGATGACCATGAACAACTAAGGTTTCAATTTCAGCCTTGTTTAATTCTCTAGACAAGTTAACTCTACTTGCTGTCATGGATTTTAAGAAATCCATTTGCCCTGTATTATGAGTTGTTAACTGAGTAGAAGCATGAATATCTAAACTAGGGAAGTGCTTTTTTAATAAATACAATACTCCTAAATCTTGAATGATGATACCATCCAATTTAGTATTCACTAGCTTATTTAAAAGTCGAACTAAATCGGCTATTTCTTCTTCTACGATGATAATATTTACCGTTAGAAATATTTCACAGTTATATTCATGAGCCAATCGGATGATGCTCTGAATGTTCTCAAACGTTATATTCTTTGCTCTATTTCTAGCATTGTATTTTCCAAACCCACAATATATGGCATCTGCACCCGCTGCAATAGCTGCTTTAATAGATTCAACATCTCCACCTGGAGCTAATAATTCAATTTTTTTATTCAAAGTAAATATTGTTTATGATGGATTAGATTTCAAGGAGGCAAAGATACAAAGTAGATTGTCTTTATGTATCATTTAAGTTCGTTATAACAATTGCACTATAAACACTTTTTAACTCTTCTTTCAGCAATTAACATTAATAAAAAGGTTTCTCGTTCAATAGACATACCTTTTTTATCGCTAGTAGCCATGGTGTTTTTATTATGAGCTATGGCTTCGTGTATGTTTACCCATATTGCTTTCATACCATTTTTTATTTCGTGAGCTTCCATCTCGTGCGCACCTAACTCTTGGTTAATATCGCAAGTGTAGCAATAAGAAATCATGTGCTGTATGTCATAATCTGGCTTATACCAAGGTCTGTACTCTTTGTAAATGCCAAAGGGTTGTATATTTCTAATGTTTTGGGCTCCAGTTTCTTCACTGAGCTCTCTTATCATTCCTTCAATTTTATCTTCATTCAAATCTAAACCTCCACCAGGTAAACTATAGTCTTCATACCTTTGGGTGTACAATAATAAAATGTTATTGCCTTGCATTGTTATACATCTAGTGCTTAACCTCGTGAAAATGGTTTTATTTTCTAGTGTTGTTATTTCAGGATGATAGTGAGTTTTTAAAACTTGCATTTAGAAAGACTAAATTTTTTGTTAAAGTATTATTGAGCACCATGTTTTTTGGCGGTTGCTATCCAATGTGCTGCAATTGTTTGTTGGTCAGCACCTAAGCCTCTAGCCAAATGTAAAGCAACTCCCATAATGGTAACAGCAGCTTTATAAAACCCTTGAATGGTGGTTAATCCTCCAAATTGATCTTGAGCCTTTAAAAGTAAAATTTCATTGTGTTGTTGAGCAAAATCAATTGGATTATCACTTTTTATAGCAGGTATCATTAAACAATCTAGCCATTCTTTACCAATTCTTTTAGCTAATAATTCAGGAGATTCTTTACTCATAACGCTCCATGTGGCTAAGGTTTTGGTGTCTCCAGAAGCTGCCAGCCCTGAATCTAATAACAATTCAAAAGCAATGTCAGCAATGTTCTGCATAACCATTAAATATTCATCTTGCGCTTTTTCAAATTGATTGGCTTCTTGCCCTTTTAAGTAATCACCAACACTCATTTTAGGCAGTTCTAACACTTCAGCACAGTCAGTTAAACAAGGAAATTGATCACCTTCGTAAATGTAGTGTGCCTTATCATTTTGTATTTTCCTACCTAATGGATATAAACGACACGCTAATGGTCGTCCTAAATGGACACTACATCCAAAACCATCAACATATTGGCTGCATGCTTGTTGTCCTTTTTTATCTGCTTCTCCATTAAAACGTAATTGGATACCTCCAAAATCACAATACAAATCACGAAATTCTTTTACAGTAATTTTTTTCTCTTTGCTGAAACTAAACAACTCCCAAGGATTTAACTTTACCGTTTTACCAAAACAACAAGTTCCAGAACGAGAGCAGGTAAGTGGCAATATGCTTTCGGGAGTAAGTTTAGTGGTTTGCATTGTTCATTTTTTTTAGAAGTCAAATATAGTCATTTAACTACTAATTGATGGGGGTAAAGCTTGCTGGTTGACAGTTTTTCTGTTTAAAAACAATTCATCGTTTTTTGAGAAAAAAGACTGTAATAGTCTCTGTAAAACTTATTTTATTAACTTCACGAAATGGCATCAAAAACAACTTCAGAAATAGTTATTAAAGGAGCAAGGACAAATAATCTGAAAGATATTTCCTTACGTATTCCTCATAATAAATTGATTGTTGTAACAGGAATCTCGGGTTCGGGAAAATCTAGCCTTGTATTTGATATCATTGCCCAAGAAGGGCAGCGCAGGTATTTTGAAACCTTACCATCTTTTGCTCGGCAGTTTATGGGTAAATTAAATCGACCTAATGTTGATGAAATTGAAGGGCTCTCTCCGGTTATTGCTGTTGGTCAGCGTACTGCAGGAATGCATGCTCGATCTACCGTTGGAACGATGACGGATATTTATGATTTGTTGCGCTTGTTGTATGCCAGAACAGGAACAACAGCTAAAAACATTCCGCTTTCTCGTGCGCTTTTTTCATTTAATTCTGAAGTGGGAAAATGTAAGCATTGCAACGGTATTGGTAAAGAAGAAAAAATAGATTTAGAACGCTTAATTAGCTCTCCAAAAAAAACAATTAGAGAGGGAGCATTAGCACCAACATTACCAAATGGGTATATTATGTATTCTCAGGTAACTATTGATGTATTAAATCAGGTGTGCGAAGCAGAGGGGTTTAGCGTTGATATTCCATGGTATAAATTGACTACCTTACAAAAAGAGGTGATTTTGTATGGAAGCGATAAAATTAAAGTGCCTTTTGGAAAACATAGCTTAGCATCTCGGTTAAAATGGACAGGCATTAAAGCGAAACCTCGTGAAGAAGGTTATTACAAAGGAATGATTCCGATTATGTCGGATATTTTGAAAAGGGATAGGAATGCAAATATTCTTAAATATGTACATGCTGTAACTTGTGGTAAATGTAATGGCACACGCTTAAATGCTGATGCCTTAAGTGTTTCTGTACATGGTAAATCTATTGCAGCAATAGTAAACTTAGAATTAAACGAGCTAAAAATATGGCTTAAAACCAACAGTTGGAAAACTGTAGCCAATGATATTATTAGTAAAATTGAAGCGCAAGTTGATGTGTTGGAAGATTTAGGGTTAGGACATTTAACGTTAGATAGGGCTTCGGCAACGCTGCGAGCTAGCGAAATTCAGCGAATTAGAGTAGCCAATCAAATTTTAGTTCCATTAAGCGATGTGCTTTATGTTTTTGATGAACCCTCTATAGGATTGCACAAGGAAGAGAATGAAAGATTGATATTTCATTTTAAAGAGCTTGTTAAAAAAGGAAATACGGTAATTGTTGTTGAACATGATTTGGATACGATATCCAGTGCTGATCATATTATAGAAATTGGTCCAAAAGCGGGAGTAAATGGAGGTGAACTCATTTTTAATGGAGCATTTTCTGTGTTTTCTCAGCAAGAAAAATTGGCAGCAACTAGTCCCACATACCGTGCAATTAAAAGTGTAAACGAAAAGGTTAGACCTGTTGTAAAAACAGACCACCAATCCATCCATTTACTTGGCTGTAAAGAAAGAAACCTAAAAGCTATTGATGTTGAATTTAAGTTAGGTCAATTAAATGTGGTTAGTGGTAAATCTGGTGTTGGTAAATCAAGCTTGGTAAAAGACACCTTACTTAAAGTGGTGCAACAGCAGTTGGGTGTAGCGTTTGTAGAGGCTGTAAAGTTGACCAATCATAAAAATATTGATGCGATTAACAAATTGATATTTATAGATCATTCACCAATTGGTAAAACCCCGAGGAGCAATCCGGCAACTTATTTAGGCTTATCAGATTATATTAGAGATATCTATGCCAATTTACCCGAATCTAAAGCGCAAGGATTTACCAAGTCTCGTTTTTCATTTAATACTCCCTCAGGTAAAGGAGGGCGATGTGAAACTTGTAAAGGTGCTGGAAAAACGCAAATAGGTATGCACTTTTTGGGTAATATAGACTTAGTTTGTGCTGCTTGTAATGGTAATCGATTTAATAAAGTAACACTTCAAATAAAATACAAAAACCTTTCTATATCAGATGTTTATAAATTATCGATAAATGAAGCAGTTATCTTTTTTAAAGAACATAAAAAGGTATTAACCGGACTTCAACTATTACAAGAAATTGGGTTGGGTTATTTAACACTAGGGCAATCTTCAACAACGCTTTCTGGAGGAGAAGCGCAACGCATTAAAATTGCCAATCAGCTACAGAAAAAAGATACTGGAGATACTTTATACGTAATTATAGAACCGAGTATTGGGTTGCATCACAATGATATTAAATCTTTACTACAATTGTTTGATAGCATTAAGCAGAAGGGAAATACCATTGTTTGTATTGAGCAAAATGAAACCATTATTGCTTGGAGCGACTGGCACATAGCGCTTGGTCCTAAAAGTGGAAAAGCAGGAGGAAAACTCGTTTATCAAGGAATTCCTAAAGCAGCACAACAAAAGGCAAAGAATGAAATCCAAACGAAAGTTGAAAAAACGGTTGATAAAAACACTATTTTATTAAATGGAGTAACAACGCATGGCTTAAAAAACATCAATGTTCGTATTCCTAAAAATCAACTAACAGTAGTAACAGGATTATCTGGTAGTGGTAAATCTTCTTTAGTTTATGATACGTTGTTTGCCGAATCCAATGCTCGTTTTACAGAATCGTTATCAACCTACAACAGAAGTTTTTTACAACAAAATAGTGACGCTCAATTGGTTTCTTTTTCGGGTTTAGGACCAGCAATAGGAATCAATAGAAAAGGAGGAGCACCATCAAAACGTTCAACTGTAGGAACCTTATCTGGAGTTTATGATGCTTTTAGATTGTTATATTCAAGAATTGCCAACCATGAAGGCGAAATTTTTACTGCACAGCATTTCTCTTTCAATCATCATTTGGGTGCTTGTCCAATTTGCGAAGGCTTAGGAATACAGCTTAAATGTGATCCCGATAGTATTATTGTATCGCCACAAAAATCAATTTTGGAAGGAGCTATTTCTAAAAATAAGGCAGTTGCCTATTATGCTGATTTAAATGGTCAGTTTATGGCAACACTAAAGGAAGTGGCAAAGCAGCAGGGTTGGAATCTCAATCAACCTTGGCAAGACTTAAGCGAAGAAGTTAAGGACATTCTTCTTTACGGTACAGGAGATGCACTTTGGGAGGCCACTTGGGAATATACTACCAAATTAAGAAAAGGAACACAAGCACTAACTGCTAAATGGTTGGGGTTTTGTAATTATGTGGATGATGAATATCATCGCAAACTCCACAATAAGAACATTAAAAATATAGAAGAACTATTGCATGGTGTAGTTTGTCCTTCTTGCCAAGGAAGTCGATTACAACCCGAATTATTAAACACACAGTTTCTTGGAAAAAACATTCATGCGCTTTCTCAATTAAGTATTGGTTCTTGTTTGGATTTGATGGAAAATATAGATGCTAAAGTTGATAAAACGGTGTTGGCAATAAGTAAAGTAGTGTTGCCAGCAGTTATAGCATCGTTAAAAACTATTGTTGATTTAGGATTGGGTTATCTAAATTTAGATAGAGCTGTAAGTACGCTTTCTGGTGGTGAACGTCAACGTGTTACATTGGCAGGGCAATTGGCTACGCATTTATTTGGTGTTACTTATGTGTTGGATGAGCCCACTATTGGCTTGGATAAAAAACAAGTTATGGTATTGACTGATGTTTTAAAAAAGATTGTAGCCAATGGAAATACGGTGGTGGTGGTAGAACACGATTTATCTTTTATCCAACATGCTGATTACCTGATTGAAATGGGACCTGCAGCTGGTAAACTAGGTGGTGAAGTTATTTACCAAGGAAAGGTGAAAGATGTTTCCAAAGTAAAACATTCTGTCACCTATCAACTGTTTCAAAATCAGGAAGTAAAACCAATTGTTAAGCACAATAAAAAAGGGGAGCCCTTTGGTTTGAAAGGGGCATTTGCCAATAATTTAAAACAAGTAGCTGTACGTTTTTATGGCGGACAACTAATTGCAATTAAAGGTGTTTCGGGAAGTGGAAAATCCAGTTTAGTAAAGGATGTTTTGTATACTTCTTGGTTAAAAAATAGAGCGGTAAATTGTGCTTCCGTATATGGGTTAGATCAATTTAAAGAGGTGTTATTGATAGATCAGCAAGTGTTGAAGCAAAACAGATTGAGCACTCCAGTAAGCTATACTGGAATTATTGAACAATTAAAAACACTATTCTCAAAAACAACAGCAGCTAAAGAGCTTGGGTTAAAAAAAGCAGATTTCTCTTATCAAAGTAAAAATGGAAAATGCAGCACTTGTGGCGGGCATGGAAAGCTAAAAACAAGTATGGACTTTATGAGTGATATTTGGCTAACGTGCGACTCCTGTAAAGGAAAACGTTACAATGCGTTAGTTTTGGGTTGTAAAGTAAACACCCGTTCAATTGGTGATGTGTTACAAATGACTGTACAAGAAGCAATTGATTTTGTTGCTAATGATTGCGCTCAAAGTGTTGAAACTGTAGTTCTTATAGAGCGTCTTAATGTGTTAAAGCAAGTAGGGGTTGGTCATTTATTGTTAGGTCAAGCGGGTAATACTTTATCTGGTGGTGAGGCGCAACGTTTAAAACTAGCCACATCAATGCTTAGTACTTCGAGTGCACTCAGCACGAGTAAACGAAAAGGAGCTACTTTATATCTTTTTGATGAGCCAAGTACAGGCTTACATTATTTTGATATTCTACAATTAATTACTGTTTTCCAATCGTTAATTGATAATGGAGATACTGTACTTTTTATTGAACATAACGATACTTTTATTCAATCTGCCAATCAAGTAATGACCTTAGGTCCTGGTAGCGGAGATAAAGGAGGGGAAGTGGTGGAGTAAAAAAATATAGTTTCTGTCAGTTCGAGTGTTTCGATTTTTCATCGAAATGTATCGAGAATAAAAAAGCTTGTTCTCGATACATTTTTCGTTCCTCAAAATACTCGAACGGACAGGTTTTTTCTTCTAAATATTTTTTTTAAATTATCGCCACGTTTCAAGTTCAATTTTTCGTCTCATTAAATATGATCTTATTCTAAATTTTGAAGTTACTAATCCAATTATAAAATATAGAAATCCTAATATAAGAGATGTAATTAACCCTAGAATTGTAATTCCAGAGGAAATATTAATCAATAATATTATGAAGAAAAAAACTATAGATTTTACAACGAATCTTTTCATTTCTCCAGTAAAAGTAATAATCCAATAATCATCATCTTCTTCAAACTTTATTTCTCCGTAGTTGTAATTACTAAATTGGTTTTTATATCTATTTACAAAGAAATGAACACTGTCATTCGTGAATATGATAGAATCCTTTTCTACTACTTCTAATTCATTATATGACAATTGTTTGAATTGGCTAAAAAAGAAATCTTTAACTTTTTCTTTCGTCAAATTAAGGTGGTGCTTTTTTCGTATAGAGATATGTACTTTTCTTACAATAGGAAAATCAAAAGGTCTTTTTTCGATCATTTTAATGAATGTTAACAATTATATAAAAAAGAGATTAATCTCATTTAAACTTAAATACTCTTAACAAAATCTAAAAACACTTTTTTATGTAATTCTAAATCCATATTAGGCGAAAGAGCTACACGCGCAATATAATCTTTGTCGCCTTCTTTGGTTGTTCCTTGAGTAGATGTTGCAGGAATTGTCCAATAACATCCTTTCAACTGTCCGTAGCTAACGCAATACTTACTTTCGTTAGGAATATTGGTAATCATTAAATTAATAAGTTGATGATTTAAGTCTCTTTTATAAGCTTCTTTTTCTTCAGCAGTATTTCCTTTTGTAGGAAGATCTAATGAAAATACGGAAGGTGTAAATCCTTGTGCTGCCAATTCTTCTGATACAAAGTTAATTTTTGCTTCAGGTAAAGTCTCATTGATAAAAGTTACAAAATCACGTGTATTTTGGTAAGCATCAGCAATTCGTTGTATCATTGATGGCATTTGTCTCGCTAATATCTCATATTGAAGAGGAGTAGCCTCATTATCACAAAGATTTAAGTGCAATTCAATTTTATCCAACAACGCTTTTGTTTTGGTATTTCCTATACAATAACCGGCAGTACATTGTCCGCCACTAGGAAATTTAGAACCACTAGCAAAAGAAATTGTTCTAACAGCTGATAATATTTCATCATCACCTAAAAAATGTACGTTAGGACAAAAAGTTTGATCTAAAATAAATACCGGATCGATAGCAATACCACCATTGGCAGTTTTACGTTTTTTACTTAATACTTCTTTTAATTGATTAAGATCAGGAACTTCAACTCTTGGGTTGGTTGGTATTTCTGCAATGATATAAGGGATAGCATCTTGATTTGCAATCTCCGCTAAAACGATATCAATACTTTTAACCATATCATTACCACCATCAACAGGTAAATCCATTACTTCAACATTATCGATACAAGCAGCAACACGTCTTGCTTGATCGTTAGTACCACCATAACAATTTGGAGGAACAATAAATTTAATAGCTTTTCCTTTATGATTTTCTAAAGCATCGTGCGTTAAGCCCATTAAAATGGCATATTGGATAGACAATCCGCTAGAAGCAACAAGTGCTTTAGTATTGGCTTCGGTAATGTTCTTAATTGAAGTTAAAACCGATGTTTTATTGCTTTTTACATCGCTTGTTTTAAGTTGGATAGGAGATTGAGCTATTAGAGAATTTAAAGCAGTAAGACAATTGGCAGGAGTCATAGCAATGGTTTCTCTTCTTCGCACATGCTGAATTTCTGAAACATAACTTTCGTTTTGTTCGCCATTTACCAATAATACACTTCCTAAACCTTTGTAAACATTGATGAGGAAATCAACGTTTTTTGAAGCCTCAAAACCGCCAATTGTATCTTGTTGAGCAATAAAAACTGTGCTACCATCAAAATCAGCAACTTCTTCAGCGTTTTTAACTTGGTTGATTTCAAATTGATAACCATAAATATGTTGTAAAACTTCAGCATCAAAAAAGCTAGGAAATTCGCCTGTATAATTAATCTGAGTGTTTTTATTGTCTAATAAGTTTTTTCTTAAAATTGCTAAAACAGGAATTGTTTGAGAGTCAAAACTAATTACATTTTCAGCTTTTACTTGCTGTAAATTAGCCAGTGCCCATTCTAATAAACAAGATAATGGATGACCTAATCTAATGTAATCGTAAGCAGTAGGTAATTCGTTAAGCGCTAAAGGATCAGTATTATTGTTGTTAAATAAGGTTTCAAACTGCTCTAAAAATTGAGTTTTAGCCAAACTTTCATTATAAATATCTAATCGGTGAGTAGTAGTACTTAACCAACCAGCTGGCATATTTTCTAATACAGCTTTAATATAATTTAACATTTTACTTGCTTCCATAATTTCCATATTTATATAGGGCTGCAAGATACATTAAATCCTTTTATTTTACCTTCCACTTGAAAATATTTTGTTGAGTTTTCTTTGGTGTTTTCAGGATAGGTAGGGTAATTTTGTATCTTACTCCTTACCCGAGAAATCGGGTATCCAGATGCAATAAGGTAAGTTTTAAGAGAATTAATTTTTTAGGAATTTTTGCGTGTTGGAACTTCTTTTAGAAAAGGTGTAGGGTTTATACTTCTTCAAGAATTGAATTTCCTTTAGATTTATCTCCAGAAGTCCATTCCCAAGTTTCGTGTAATCGTACTTTTCCATTTTGCATAATTTCTGGTTTCGAAAAACAAATTCCAGTCATTAATTCTCCTTTTGTGTTGATTTGATGGTAGCGCATCTCTATATTTCCTAATTGATCTACCAAACCAATTAAATGCCCTTTTTTAATTTGACCACCACTGTATTCTGAAGTTAAGATTTCACCTTCTTGTTGGTACTTAAAAATAGTTTCAGCAGATGTTTCTCCATTTTCAGAATTTTGAACCGCTTTAAATATTTTGTTGTTATAATTCATAGTTACAAATATAATTGAAACTATTGATTATTGGTGTAATCCTTATTGGATAAAGGAATAGGAGGCAGTTGATTTGAAATTACTTAGTCACATGCATCATATACGTAGAAATAGCATTTAACTCTTCATCCGTAATTTCTTTTAAAAACCCATCAATATTGGCTTGCATAATAGCTACTTGGCTACTATCAGTTTCTACAATTGGTTTTGAATTTCCTTTTAAAAATTCTTCGATACTCGCATTGTTTTCAGTATATATTTTCATAATGCTAACAACAGATGGACCAACTTTTTTCTTGTTAACAGCATGGCAGGTAATACATGTTTTTTCTGAAAACAACCTGTTACCAAAAAATATTTTAGAATCCATACTCAATTCACTACGCTCAGGAGGTCCTTCATTTATTACTTCTTCTACTTTTTTATCGGTACTACAGCTGTTAAGAATTAGAATAGCTGAAAGGAACATAAATAAACGCATAATAAATAGTTTTAGGGGTGTCTTGAAGTTGTTGAGTAAAGGTAATCAATCAAAAAGGAAGTGCTATGATTTTAATCAACCTAAGTTAATTACTTTTTTAATAATTTATCAGCAACTTGTTGAGCGTCTTGGCAATATTTGTCATCACCTTTTAGTTTCCATTCGCCAATTTTATCAATGTAATATTTCACTGTTTTTTCTATAACTGCTGTGTAACCATCATGTTTAGCTAACATACTTTCAACTTCTTTAAGGTAATCTTCTTTACTTAGTTCCTGATGTTTTACCATATCCCACAGCTTATTAATACGTTTAGATTCCTCTTTATATTTAGGGTTTACTGTTTTGTAAGCCATTAAAAATAATGAAAGCGCTTTTGCTTCAGGTGTTGGTTTTTCGATGTTGTTACTCATGGTATTTGTTATTTAATCAAAATAATAGATTGATTCGCTTTATTTACAAGGTAATAGAGCTGAATTTTAAATGGAAAGTTTTATAAAAACTTAGGTAAGCAATGAAAACAGCTATATTTCAGATATGAAATATAGCTGTTTAATCAGTATTAAATCATTTCCATAGAAACAATTTTATCGTTGGCTTCAATTTGATCAATAACATCTAAACCTTCAATTACTTTACCAAAACAAGTATGGTTACCATCTAAATGAGATGTGTTAGTACGGCTATGGCAAATAAAGAATTGAGATCCTCCAGTATTTCTTCCTGCATGCGCCATAGATAAAACACCTTTATCGTGATATTGGTTGTCACCATCTAATTCGCAATCTATAGAATAACCAGGTCCACCAGCACCAGTTCCATCAGGACATCCACCTTGAATTACAAAATCAGGTAAAACTCTGTGAAAAGTTAATCCGTTGTAAAATCCTTTTTCAATTAAAGTAGTAAAGTTTTCTACTGTTTTTGGAGCATCCTTTTCGAATAATTCTGCTGTCATGTCTCCTTTGTCTGTCTTAATAAGTACTTTTTTCATATTGTATAGTTATTTTTATTTTGTCATACCGACCGTAGTGGAGGTATCTTTTAATTTTTCAGATTGCTCATTAAAGATAAAAGATTCCTCTATTACGTTCCTTTGTCACTCCAATCGGAATGACATTTTAATTAGATATTCAATTTTGTCCTGCTAATAAGTAAAGCACCGCCATTCTGATGGCAACACCATTTTCTACTTGCTCTAAAATAATAGCTTGTTTGCTATCGGCAACATCACTAGTAATTTCTACTCCTCTGTTTATTGGTCCTGGGTGCATTACAGTAATTTCTTTATCCAAGGAATCTAACAAGGCTTTATCTAAACCGTAAAGCATCGTATATTCCCTAAGTGATGGGAAAAGTTTTAACTCTTGTCGTTCTAGTTGTATTCTCAACATCATGGCAACATCACACCAATTTAATGCCTCTTTTAAGTTCGTAATTACTTCAACACCTAAAGAGTTGATGTATTTTGGCATTAAGGTTAATGGTCCACATACTTTTACGTTTGCGCCTAATTTTTGTAAGCAAAAGATATTAGATAATGCAACTCTTGAGTGTAATACATCTCCAACAATTATGATGTTTTTACCAGCTACATCGCCATATTTTTCTCTGATAGAAAAAGCATCGAGTAGGGCTTGTGTAGGATGTTCGTGAGCACCATCACCAGCATTTACAATTTTTGCATCCACATGTTTAGATAGAAAGTTTGCAGCTCCAGGGTTAGGATGTCGCATTACCACCATATCTACTTTCATAGATAAAATATTGTTTACCGTATCAATTAATGTTTCTCCTTTTGTTACAGAAGAGTTAGATGATGAAAAGTTGATGATATCTGCTGATAATCTTTTTTCTGCTATCTCAAAAGAAAGTTTTGTTCTTGTAGAGTTTTCAAAAAATAAGTTAGCAATAGTAATGTCTCTTAAAGAGGGTACTTTTTTTATCGGACGATTAATAACTTGCTTAAAATGATCGGCAGTTTGAAAAATTAATTCAATGTCTTCTTTAAGAAGATTTTTAATGCCCAATAAGTGATTAACGCTTAATTTACTCATCTTTAGGTGTATATAAAATTACTTCATCTTTTCCATCTGTTGCTTTCCAGCTTACTTGTACACGCTCTTTATCAATAGAGTGTACATTTTTTCCAATATAATCTGCTTGTATAGGAAGGTGTCTTTTGTATCTGCGGTTAATAAGTGTTAGTAGCGCTACTTTTTTTGGTCTACCAAAAGCGAGTAGGGCATCTAATCCAGAACGTATTGTTCTTCCTGTAAAAAGTACATCATCAACTAAAATCACTTCCTTATCTTCTATCGTAAAGTTAACATCCGTTTCGCTAGGAATTAGAGGGTTATCTTGTCTTCTGTAATCATCTCTATAAAAAGTAACATCTAATGCTCCTGATTCAATTTTAAATGCAGGGTTAATGGATAGTAATTCACTTTTTATCCTTTCGGCTAAAAATGTACCTCTAGGTTGCAAACCTATAATAGTGGTATTAGAAAAATCGTTGTAGTTTTCAATTAGCTGGTGCGCTAATCTCTTAATGGTAAGATCGAATTGTTTTTCGTCTAATATTATTCTGTCATTTTTACCCATCAAAGCACAAAAATACTATAAATAAAGAATGTAGAATTAAGAATTAAGAATTTATTTTTCCTTTTGTTTATCTTTTACGATACACGTAGGCATAAAAAAACTCCTTCAAAATAAATTGAAGGAGTTTTATATGTTTTAGTTTAAAGAGATTATTTCTTTTCTCCTTTTTCTAAACTTGCTTTTAAAGCTGTTAAAGCATCTAAATCACCTAAAGTACTCTTCTCAGAGTTAGCGTTAAGTTTTTTAACTGCACTTGATGCTGATTTAGCACTTGCTTTAGATTTAGTTCTTGCCTCTGCTTCAGTTTCCTTAAACATGTTTGTGTGAGATAAAACTATTTTCTTAGCATTTTTGTTAAATTCAGTTACTTTAAAGTCCAATTTGTCATCCAATTTCAAGAATGTACCATCTTCTTTTTCAGCATTACGTTTAGAAACAATTCCTTCAACACCGTGAGATAAAGTTACGATAGTAAATCCTTTTGGAGTTATTTCTGTAACAGTACCGTTTTGTACCGAACCTTCAGTAAAGATAGTTTCGAATACATCCCAAGGGTTTTCTTCTAATTGTTTGTGACCTAAACTTAATCTTCTGTTTTCTCTATCAATTTCTAAGATAACAACTTCCATATCTTCACCTACTTTAGTGATTTCAGATGGATGGTTGATTTTCTTAGCCCAAGATAAATCAGAAATATGAATTAATCCGTCAACACCAGATTCTAAAGATACAAATACTCCAAAATCAGAGATGTTTGTTACTTTTCCTTTGTGTTTAGAGTCGATAGGATATTTAACATCGATATCTTCCCATGGATCTTGTGTTAATTGTTTAACACCTAAACTCATTTTTCTTTCTTCTCTATCTAGCGTTAATACTTGAGTTTCGATCTCTTCACCAACTTTAAAGAATTCTTGAGCTGGTTTTAAGTGATTACTCCAAGTAATTTCTGATACGTGAACTAATCCTTCAACACCAGGAATAACTTCGATAAATGCACCGTAATCAGCAACAACAACAACTTTACCTTTTACAGTATCGCCAACAGCTAATTTAGTGTCTAATTTATCCCATGGGTGCTCTTGTAATTGTTTAACACCTAATGCGATACGTTTTTTATCATCATCAAAATCAAGAATTACAACATTTAATTTTTGATCTAATTCTAAAATCTCTTCTGGGTGGTTAATTCTACCCCAAGATAAATCAGTAATGTGAATTAATCCATCAACACCACCTAAATCAACAAATACACCGTAAGAAGTAATGTTTTTAACAGTACCTTCTAATACTTGTCCTTTTTCTAATTTAGAAATAATTTGAGCTTTTTGTTGTTCTAATTCAGCTTCAATTAATGCTTTATGAGAAACTACAATGTTTTTAAATTCTTTGTTGATTTTCACAACTTTGAATTCCATTGTTTTATCAACGTATACATCGTAATCTCTAATTGGTTTAACATCAATTTGAGAACCTGGTAAGAATGCTTCAATACCGAATACATCTACAATTAAACCACCTTTAGTTCTACACTTAACGTAACCTTTAATAATTTCTTGAGTAGCCAATACTTCATTTACTTTATCCCAAGCTCTTAAAGCTCTTGCTTTACTGTGAGATAAAATTAATTGACCATTTTTATCTTCTGGAGATACAACAAATACTTCTACAGTATCACCATCTTTTAATTCTGGATTATATCTAAATTCAGAAATTGTAATTACAGCTTCTGATTTGTAACCAATATTAATTACAACATCTCTGTTTGTTTTTTTAACAACGATACCGTCTAATACTTCTTGTGGAGCAATAGATTTTAAAGTAGCGTCATAAACTTTAGCCATTTCTTCTGTTTCTTCAGTAGAATAACCGTCTTCGTATTTTCCGATTTTATCCCAATCGAAATCTGCTAAAGGCTTAATAGGTCCTTTTCTCTTAGGAGCAGCTTTTGCAACTGGAGCTTTTTCTTCAGTAGTTTCAGCTTTAACTTCTGCTTTAGGAGTTGATTTTGTTTCAGCTTTTGGAGCTGCTTTGGCTTTTGCTGGAGCTTTTTTAGCTGCAGCGTCTTCTTTCTTTTCTGCCATTATTTAATTGTTTGTATCTTGTTAAGTTCAGTGATAACAAGAGTTAGTTTAGTTTACCTGCCACTGTAAGCAGTTTCTTAATTTTTTAAGAGCGACAAAAGTAAGATTTTTTAATTGGAAATAGCGATATATCGCAATAAAATCAATAGGAAATTGATTATAAAAACTTAGCAGCTTTCCCTAAATACTTAGAATCAAATTTATATCCAATTTTGAATTGCATATAGTAGTTATTTATTCCAATTCTTGTAGAATTTAAATTCATGTAGTCATTATCATAACTATATGTGAAAGAGGCTATTATATTTCTACTATTATAACCCAAAGAAGCTTTAAGTTCAAAATAAGGGTATAGACTATTGACTGATGTTTGTAATATTTCTTTGGAAATTTTTTTATTTTTTATGCTTGCACCAACATTTGCTAATGCACCTATAAAAAAATTATGACGAACTAAAATTGCACTAGGCCCACCTCCTAATTTGACGGAAACAATTTTAGCTGTTTGTATTTGAGTATCGTAATAAGTAGAATCATTTTTACCTATTTCTGCATTTATTGTATAATGGTTAATGTTGGTAAATAAAAATGGAGATATTGCAGATTTTTTTTGGACATTAAAATTTTTAAAAATAGCATCATAATTAAACTTATTAGCAGTAAAATAATATAAAGCACCTCCAATTTGAGTGTATTCATTATTACGCTTTATAGATGATGAGTCACCTTTATGAGTTGTTATTTCCTCTTGAAATCCTTTGTATTTTCTCATCCTTAATTCTCCATAAAGTTTTTTAAGTGTATAGCCTCCTACAAAACTAAATGAAGAAGTTTTTTCTAAACCATTGATGTTTGAATGGGGGAGTAAAAAACTTAAAGAAAATCCAAAACGATAAAAACTTAATCCAAATCCGAGATATAAATTATTTTGAGTAGAAAACTTTCTTACTTTACTCTTATTAAGAATAGTTTCATTTTCTTCAAAAACTCTAATTGATGTCTTGTAAAATTCAAAAATTGGCGTAAAAACAAATCTATCTTTGGTAAGATGAACATAATTGGTGTCGAATTGCGCAAAAGTTAATTTACTTAACAATACAATACCTATTAATAATATAAGTTTTATGTTTTTCATAGTGAAGCGACAAAAATAACAAGTTTTGTTTATTTCGGTTACATTAATTAATAAATTTGTAAGCTATGAGAAGTTTCGATATCCCAACATATTATAAGAGTTCATTTATATCAACTATTAAGAATTTACGAAAAGATAAAGACCCTCGTAAAAAAGATTTTACACCAACAATGTTAGACTTTGGAGGTGTTCAGTTTCTAATTGCTCGCCATTTTGGATTTTGTTACGGAGTAGAAAATGCCATAGAGATTGCTTATAAAGCGGTAGAAGAAAACCCCAATAAAAATATTTATTTGTTAAGTCAAATGATTCATAACCCTATTGTAAATAAAGATTTACAAGAAAAAGGGATACAATTTATAATGGATACAGCAGGTAACCAAATTATTAAATGGGAAGCTTTAACATCTCAAGATGTGGTGTTAATCCCTGCTTTTGGTACAACGATAGAAATTGAAGATCGCTTAAAAAAAATAGGCGTTAAAATGGAAGGTTACAATACTACGTGTCCTTTTGTAGAAAGAGTTTGGAAACAATCTAAGAAATTAGGAGATAATAATTTCACCAATATTATTCATGGAAAATATAACCATGAAGAAACTCGTGCAACATTTTCTCATAGTGAAAAAAATGCCCCTTCATTAATTATTAAAGACATTAAAGAGGTTAAAATTTTAGCTGAAATAATCGAAGGAACAAGACCTGATGAGGATTTTAGAACAATATTTAAGAATAAATATTCTAAAGATTTTGATATTAAAAAGGATTTGAATAAAATTGGAGTTATTAATCAAACCACTATGTTGGCAACTGAAACACAGGAGATTGCTGATTTTTTAAAAGCTACCATTCTTAAAAAAGAAGGAGAGGAAAAAATAAAAGAACATTTTGCTGATACTAGAGACACCCTTTGTTATGCAACCAATGATAATCAGCAAGCTACGCTTAGTTTGTTGCAAGAAAAGGCTGATATAGCAATTGTTGTTGGTGGTTATAATAGTTCTAATACAACTCATATTGTTGAATTGTTAGAAGAGAAATTACCTACGTTTTTTATTGATTCAGCCAATGAAATTATTGATGAGCAAACGATTCAACATTATAATTTCCATCAAAAAAAGAAGGTAACAACCACTAATTATTTAGCGAATAATAAATCCTTAAAAATTATTTTAACAAGTGGAGCTTCTTGCCCTGATACGATAGTTGATGAAGTGTTAGATAAATTGTTAAGTTATTTTCCTCAAGCAATTAGTAAAAAAAACGTGCTAAAAAATATTGAGTAAAGTAAATCTTCCTTTATTTCCACTCTCCATTAAAAATTAACTCTTCAAAAGGTTTAAACTCTTTAGGGGTGTTTTCTCTTTTTTGTAATTCTTCTGATAAGTCTGTTATTTCGCCTAAATAACCTAGAGCAATTGCCGAAATAGGAGTGTACCCATCAGGAATATTCAATACCTCTTTTGTTTTTTCAGCATAAAACCCACCAATTTGTCTTAAATAGATATCCATACTTTGCGCTTGTACAGATAAATTTCCAATGGCTAATCCCATATCATGCCAAGCATGTGAGTTTGGTTTGTCGTTTAAGCTTAAATTATCTTTTACTACACAAATAATAAATCCGGCAGCATTTTTTGCCCACGGTAAATTAAATTCCATTACACAATCTAATATTTTATTAAATGCAGTATTGTTTGATTTGGCTGCATAAATAAAGCGCCAAGGTTGTTCATTATAAGAAGAAGCAGCCAAAGTAGCTGCTTTCAATAGCGTTTTAATTTGTTCTTCGCTAACTTCTTTATTAGAAAAAGCTCTTGGGCTAAATCTATTTTTTATTAATTCGTTAATGTTCTTTGTCATTTCTATAATGCGTCTAAATAAGCGGTTAAGTTGGGATCTGTTGTTCCTGATAATACAATGTCAATTGTTGCACTAGCAGTTACATTTCTTGTTTCTTGATACGTAAATAGGTTTCCACTAGCATCAATCGCAATCATTACAATTTTAACATCCGATCCGTCAGGTATTAATCCTGTAGTCATATTGTAAGCTTGCATTAAGCCTTTATGAGCAGTGAAATAAACAAATATTCCTACATTTTGTAAATTATCAGTAGTAGAAGTAAAAGTTAATGTGTGTCCTGTTCCATTACCGATAGTGTTATCACAATTTATCCATCCTAAAGTATTCGGAAATGCTTGGTAACCATAAGGTATTGTACCGAAACCAACTTGACTATCAGTCCAATCTACTATAACACCATTATCAACCCCATAAAAGATATTCATATATGTTTCTGGTGCAGCGTTTGGCATTTCTATCATATAAGGACAAGAAGGTTTTAATGTTAATTCTTCCGTTCCTTTAAATGCTCTTAACCTAATTTCTCCATCAGTTTCTAAAATATTACCAGCAGCAACAGTAGGCATTTGGTAGTAAATCATATCTTTTGGTTTATACAATTCTACTAATTTAATAGTATAAGGGTAGTCAATGGTATCTCCAGCACTGTTTTGTAAACAGTTTTTAGCTCCAGCAATACGGGTGCCTTGGTTTCCTTGAATAGTATCATTGCTTTGTCCAGTAATAATAAACTCTTGTTCTTCTTGTTTTTTAGTGTCTAAATAATCGTTTACATCATTGTATTCGTTTAGTTGTTTTTTTTCGATACGATCTTTTTTACATCCGTAAGAAAATAAGGTAGTAATAGCTGTAGCTATTAACAAAAGGTTTAAAGTTCTATTTTTCATATTTGTTTATTTTAAAATCCAGTACAATTAGATGAGTTTCTAACGCTTCGAGCATCACGATATCCGTTTCCACGTCCGCTACAACCAAAGATATACAATAATCCTAACTGTAAGTGTGTTTCTTGAAATTTAACATTATATCTATATTCTAAAAACGGACGTAAACACTTATTGGTTGTAATTCCAATTCCTCCTTCAGCATTCCAATTGGCTGTTTGAGCATTTTCCATAGGAGAAATTTCAGGGTTTAACCAATGGTTATAACCTCCATGGCCTAAAACATAAAAGTTGAAAATCCCCATATAAAATACTTTATATTCAACACTTAATCCTAATGTAAATTCTTCAACTGTTCCTAAAGCTATTTTGTAATAAGAAATTTGAGGAACTATACTTATTCTTTTATTGGGGTAAAAGTTACCTCTAATTCCAGCACCTAAGCCTTCAGATTGAAAATTGTACATGGCCGATACTCCTATACCAAAATTTTGGGCATTGGTTTTTAATGAAAAACTGATTAAAAATGTAAGGAGTATTACTAAACTTGGTTTTGCTAACATAAGTTTCAAAAATAAATAAGGAATAAGAAGAAAGCAACAAAAAAAATAAAGTTTTTAAAATTGTTGTAAACAATTCTTTTGGTGTGCTTTTCTTTTTTAGTTTTATCACTTTATAACGAACAATTACAATGGATATTATTTTATTTTTAGATTATTTTGGTGTTTTTGTATTTGCTATGAGTGGTATTTTAGCAGCATCAGAGAAAAAACTAGATTTATTTGGAGGGATTATTATTGCTTTTGTAACCGCATTAGGAGGTGGTACTTTAAGGGATTTACTGCTTAATGTAGAAATTGGATGGATATCAAATACCTATTATATTTATTTGGTTTTAGGTGGGGCTATTTTTGCATTAACTTTTAAAAAAATTACCAAACATATTCGTAAAACTATTTTTTTGTTTGATAGTATTGGTATTAGTTTGTTTACCATTTTAGGGGTTCAAAAGGCATTAGAGTTGAATACATCTGTAGAAATTGCTGTTATTTTTGGTGTAATGACTGCAACTTTTGGTGGGGTAATTAGAGATACTTTATGTAATGATATTCCGTTAATTTTCAGAAAAGAAGTTTATGCCACAGCTTGTGTAGTTGGGGCTATAAATTATGTGGTATTAGATGCTTATGAAATAAATGAAATTGTTAACATATTGATTTCTGGAGCTCTAATTATCAGTATTAGAACAATATCCATCATAAAAAAATGGAGTTTGCCAATTATTAATGATCGGATTTAAATTAATCAATATTTAATAATGCAAAATCAATAAAAGGAATATTTGATAGTTTTTCATTTGAACATCCTTCATACTGAATCCGACTGTAAATAATAGCATCTTTATCCGTAAGCTTATTGTTCTTGTTTTTAGCTTTAATGATTATAGCTTTTATTTTTTTTCCGTTTAATATAATATCATTTTCGGGAATAAATTCAAACCATTCATTATCTGATTCAATATTTAATCTATTGATAATAATACCATTTAAAGGTAACGTATCATTAAAGGTTCCATAGCTTTTAAATGAACTGATCTTAGCTTTATGATTGAGGATTTTATCAAGATTATAAGCTTTATTTTTAAAGATGAAATCTATTGTGCTAGTTCCTTTTGGAGCGATATCAATTCTACTTAACCTAAAAGAAAGATAGGGGATATAGAAGATAGCTATAAAAATAGAGTTTTTCAAAACAACGTACGAATCAACAGTGCCATGTTTGTAACTAAAAATTAAGAATTCAATACATATAACAGAAGAAAGTAAACTTAGTAGAATGAAATTTAATCTGTCAATTTTTATAGTGTGTTTATTTTCATAAGCATTAGAATTATTTAGGCAGTTATTTAAAATTTTAACCCAAATAAATATTCCTAAAATCATTGTTGGAATTGATAAATAGGCTAAATATTTTACAGACTCACTGATTAACCAAAAATCAAAAAAGCCATGGATAATAGTTGCTAAGAAAAAATAACTTAACCCTCTTAATACTGTCTTATAATTTAATGAATTGAATATTAATACAACTAAACCATAGCTTGCTATTGAGGTACAAGCCATATGCATTACAACACTAACAAAAGCTCTTAAACTAATAATATCCAATCTATTTCCTGTAAAATAAATTAAATTCTCTACAAAAGAAAAGCCAAGGGCAGAAGCACTTCCAACAAGAATGTAATCCATTGGTGATTTAAAATCTTTTCTTTTAAAGAGAATTAAAATTAAAAGTGGGATTAATTTAGCTAACTCTTCAATAAAACCAATACCAAAAATAGTATAGAGTAAATCATTTAATGCATTTCCGTTTATCTTAAAATTAAATGAAATTTTCATAAAATCATATAATAAAAGAGTAGGATATAAGGTAAATATTGATAAAAAGAGACCAATAAAAATTGTTGTCGTTTTTGATTTAGACAAAAGGGATAATTTCAGTAAATAAAATAACCAAATTATCATTATAAAAAATGCAGCCAACAAACCTCCGTTATCTATTTTTCTATATACATGCTGATGTAATATTGAGAAATAGTTAGAAAAATCATATGTTTTAAAATATAGTTCACGCTCTTTTTTTGAAGAAATTCGTTTTCTAACTTCAGGTATTTTTAATACAATTTTAGCATTTTCATATTCTTTCCAATCAACAAAATAGTAGAATAAATTTACATAAGAAAATGTTCTGAACTCTTTAAGTTTAGCCTCTTTAATGAAATTGATATACGCATCTTCGTATTGCTCCCTTTTTTGAGAAATTAATGCTCTTAAATAATAATAACCGGGATAATTATTATTGGTTATAGAGTCTAACTTTCTGGTTGCGCCTAAGTTATCTCCTTTAAAAAAGAATATTACTGCTTTTCCATAATAACCAGTATTTTGAATTTCTGAATTTTTATTTTTTATGTAACGATCAAATGCAAGTATTGGAGAAACTCCCTGCTTCTTTAATGAAAAAAGAAATTGTTTACGCTCCTTATCATCTATTTTATAAAATGATTTTGCGAATAGGTAAATATATTTACTATTAAGAGAATCCTCTTTAAGAATTTTTACATATGTACGGTATGCACCTTTATCACTTTGTTTAAATTCAGCGTAATTTATTAGCTCTCTTTTTGTTTTGAGATTAGGCAGTGGAGTAAATAGTTGTTGAGCTAAAAAAATTACAACACACAATAAAGGGAGTACTATTAGAAAAAAGTATTTAAAATACTTATTCATTAGCTTGGCTTTTTATTTACTAAGCGATGATCTACCTTTACTTTATATCCCAAAAATCCTTCATTAAAATCATACTCCATTATTGTTTTAGTTTTTGATTCATAATAAAACTTGAAAGGAAGAGCTCTTAATTCAACATCCGAAGCAAACACATCCTCTTCTAACAAATAAACTACATTTCCCCATCTATAAATTAGGTAATCAGGATCTGTACCAATAATTGCATAATGCTCTTGAACAATTTTGTTTGACGCAAAAGATTTATTTACAATAAAAAAGACAAACAAACTAATACAACCAATACCAACAATATTATAAGCAATAAAAAAAGGCATTGCTTTTTTCATTGTATCAGCAATTATATTTGTTTTCTTAAAGTATTTGTATTGTAGTACAGCAGAAATAGATGCGACAACTAAAACAATAATAATCATATCTAAAGCAGAAATAACAACCTGTTTTGATAACCATGCTAAACTGATGATGCCTAGAAAAAATCCGATTACAAAAATTGTTAATGACCAATGCCATTTGAAACTCTCTTTCTTTTTTTGTTTTTCTGCTTTTATTTTTTTGATTCTTTCTAAGTCTGCACTAGAAATCTTCCTTCTACCTCTATCTCTGGGATTGCTCATATGTATTTTTTTCGAAAAACAATATTAGATATTATATTATAAAAGAAATGGTTAATTTCCTTAAAAATACAAGCTAATTTTATTTGGCATCGTTATTGAAAAGCATTATCGAAATTATATAAAATATATTATGAAAAAATCAACATACTTATTAATTGTAGGGTTAACTGTATCAAGTTTATCTGTATCAGCGCAAAGCTGGAATAAATTAAAAAAACAAGCAACAGAAGCTACCAAAGAGGTGAAAACTAGTGCTGGTTTGTCGGAAGGTGAAGTTGCTAAAGGATTAAAAGAAGCTTTAAACCAAGGAATTGAAAAGGGTGTAGCACAGTTGAATAAAAAGGATGGCTATTTAAAAGATCCTCAAATAAAAATACCATTACCCGAAGAGGCGAAGATGGTAGATAGAAAAATGAGAAGTATTGGTCAAGATAAATTAGTTGATGATGTTATTGAAAGTATGAATAGAGCTGCTGAAGATGCAGCTTCTGAAGCTAAAGATATATTTGTTGCCGCCATTAAAGGAATGACGTTAACTGATGCCATGTCGATTTTAAAAGGAGAAGATGATGCTGCAACAAAATATTTAAACAAAGCAACTTATGCTGCTTTAACAGATAAATTTCATCCTATAATTAAGGTTTCTTTAGATAAAGTTGGAGCTACACAATACTGGAACACGTTGTTTAGTAATTACAATAAAATTCCTTTTATCACAAAAGTAAATCCTGATTTAGAAAAATATGTTACCGAAAAAGCCTTGAATGGTTTATTTATTCAGGTGGCTAAAGAGGAGCTTCTAATTAGTCGAACCTTAAGAATTATTTAACTAATTATTTTTCAGACAGATAACTTGATAAAATGGCGATTTTATGTGTTTAGAATTGCAAGGTAATGTGTATTTTGTGTAGAAAACCTTGCAATAA
>Ga0256845_1000438_pt1 | contig 39578 bp, 40 predicted proteins | sample RiftiametaG_FD_189101 | JGI IMG/M metagenome (GOLD analysis project Ga0256845, IMG submission 189101) | Tube worm associated microbial communities from hydrothermal vent at the East Pacific Rise, Pacific Ocean - Riftia | ecosystem: Host-associated > Annelida > Integument > Unclassified ...
TAATCTTGTTCTTGTAGCAGTTTAATTTGATCTCGTAGTTTGGCTGCCTCAATAAAGTTCAATTCTTTGGCTGCTTTTTCCATTTCTTTTCTTTTGCCTCGAATCATTTTTTCTCTTTGATCTTTGGTCAAGTAATTCAAATCTGGTTCAGCTGCACGTAATTCTTCTTTTTCGAAATGATAAGCAGAAACAGAATTTTTTGTCAATGCACTGTCCAAACTTTTATTTAACGCTTTAGGGGTAATATTGTGCTCCAAGTTGTACGCTATTTGCTTTTCCCTTCTATAATCAGTTTCATCAATGGTTTTTTGCATGCTATTGGTAATCTTATCCGCATACATAATGGCTTTACCGTTTAGATTCCTTGCTGCCCTCCCAACGGTTTGGGTAAGAGAACGTGCACTTCTTAAGAAACCTTCTTTATCGGCATCTAAAATGGCTACAAGTGACACTTCTGGCAAATCTAGCCCCTCTCTTAACAAGTTTACACCAATCAAGACATCAAAAATTCCTTTTCTTAAATCTTGCATGATTTCAACACGTTCCAAAGTATCCACATCACTATGAATATAACGGCAACGTATACTTATTCTGGTAAGGTATTTTGCCAACTCCTCAGCCATTCTTTTGGTAAGGGTAGTGACCAGGGTACGTTCATCTTTTTCTACCCGTAATTGAATTTCTTCTATTAAATCATCAATTTGGTTTAAGCTAGGTCGTATTTCAATAATAGGATCTAGTAATCCTGTTGGTCTTATTACTTGTTCAACAAAAACACCCTGACTTAATTGCAATTCATAATCGGCTGGTGTGGCACTCACAAAAATCACTTGATTCTGTATAATTTCAAACTCCTCAAATTTTAACGGTCTGTTGTCCATTGCTGCTGGTAATCTAAAACCAAATTCCACTAAATTTTCTTTGCGGGAACGGTCACCACCATACATGGCGTGTACTTGCGGAATGGTAACATGGCTTTCATCAATTATCATTAAATAATCATTGGGAAAATAATCCAAAAGGCAAAAAGGTCTGGTCCCTGCTTCACGGCCATCTAAATATCTAGAGTAATTCTCTATCCCTGAACAGTAGCCTAATTCTCGTATCATTTCTAAATCAAAATTAGTGCGTTCTTCCAGTCGCTTAGCTTCTAAATGTTTTCCAATTTCTTTAAAATAACTCACTTGTTTAACCATGTCCTCTTGAATTTGATGAATGGCATTTTGCAACACATCTGGAGAGGTGACAAACATATTGGCGGGATATATGTTCAGATTTTCATAGATTTCTAAAACCTTATTGTTAAACGGGTCAAAAGCTTCTATTTCTTCAATTTCATCACCAAAGAAATGAATTCTAAAAGCATGGTCTGCATAACTTGGAAAAACATCCACAACATCCCCTTTGACTCTAAAATTACCGTTTCTAAAATCCATAGTGGTTCTGGAATAAAGACTTTGCACTAATTGATGTAAAAATTTGGTGCGCGAGATTACTTGGTCCTTTTGAATAGAGATGACGTTTTTCTTGAATTCCACAGGATTTCCTATCCCGTAAATGCAAGACACTGAGGCAACTACCAAGACGTCCCTTCTGCCAGAGAGTAGGGAAGAGGTGGCACTTAACCGCAATTTTTCTATATCCTCATTAATGGAGAGGTCTTTTTCTATATAAGTGCCAGAAGCAGGAATATAGGCTTCAGGTTGATAATAGTCATAATAAGAAACAAAATATTCTACAGCGTTTTCAGGAAAAAACTGTTTGAATTCCGAATACAATTGGGCTGCCAAAGTTTTGTTATGGGCTAAGACCAAGGTAGGTCTTTGCACAGTTTCTATTACATTGGCCACGGTGAAAGTTTTCCCAGAACCCGTTACACCTAGTAGGGTTTGGTGCTTTTCTGAAGCATCAATACCTTCTACCAATTGACTGATTGCTTGTGGTTGGTCACCAGTGGGCTTAAATTCCGAAACGATCTTAAATTTCATGCCCTAAATTTACAAAAGGCATCGGGTTTGAGTGAAGTCATTGCAAATAAAATTTGGTGGATTATCGCTTTAATGAAAAATGCCCTTTAATTTCTTGGTCATCGTTATTTTTTACTCTAAACCAATAGTCTGATGATGGTAATGGAGTGCTATTAAATGTACCATCCCAACCTTGGGATTTTGGGTCAATTTGGGCTAAAAAATTTCCATATTGGTCAAAAATAAAGATATGACTTAAATTAATTTCGTTGGTCAATGGTGGAGGAATATACTGCCAAAAGTCATTGATGCCATCTCCATTGGGAGTGAAGAACTTAGGGAAACCTTCTAAAGTTAAATTCTGTTCAATGCTTTTTTTAACTATTCCACAACCGTTTTTGTCCCTTACATAGACAGTATAGGAGTCTATAGGTATATTATTAAATGTGTTGCTATCTTGATATAGACCATCTAAACTATTTAACGCATACTCATAACCCCCTGTTCCTGTAGTTTGGATTGTAATAGTTAAATTACTTGAGGGACCAGTAATATTAATGGCAGTAATGGTTGCTATTTCAGAAGAGACTACTGAGAATTCTTTTGAACTTGGGCACTCTATGGTGTTTGTTAACTGAGAAATGTTGTTATATGCTTCATAACGGTACAATCCATTTTCGGTAAGTGATACTTTATTGGTATCAGAGATTAGCTTTTCATTGCCAAAATCAAACACTAAAAGATACTACAAATCCCTTTTCTTTAACAATGCGTACGATGAATAGATAAAAATGGCAGTCCAAGCCAATACAATAAGGATTTCATACCAGTGAACGGCATAATCAAAATTGAAGTCCTCCCCAATTTGATTGGCTACAGATTTCACGGCTCCAAGTCTTGTGAAAGGCTCTTTTAAAAGATTCCACATAGAATTAAGAGGAAAAAACCCCATTATTCTATCGGTAGTTTCACCGTCAAATAATTTCCAACGAATCATACCTCGGACAAAGCCTTCAAAAACTTGCCATAATATTAAAAACCCCAATGCGAAGGCAGAACGTTTAACAAGGATGCCTAGAAATAAACAGAAAGAGAAAAACCCCGTTAATTTGACAAAATAGGCCAATAGGTATTCTAAATCTGAAAATATAATAGAGAACTCATTGTAATCAGAATATATGAGCCCTAGAATCAGGGAAACTACAAACACAAAAATGGTGGAAATGACCGAAAAGGACAGTACCGTTAGAAATTTAGATAAAACAAACTCTTTTTTTGAAAGACCATCTATTAAATTCTGTTTTATAGTCTTGTTGCTATATTCATTGGCCATCATGGACACAATTACTATGGCTAAGAACAGTTTGAAAAATGCAGTAATAAAGGTGTTAAAATGCCAGATATACGGGAAATTAAATATACCCTGTTCTGCCAAGTGAAATTTTACCGGGCCTATATCAAATTTTATGGCTGCTACTAAAGCAATTGATGTTAAGAGAACAAAGTATGAGATGATTAATACTTTACTAGCTCTATTGTTCCACAGCTTTATAAATTCTATTTGTAATAAACGTATCATATGTTTTTAGTTGATGGTTTTCCTAAGTTTAATCAGGATTAATTGCTTTGGTTATTGGTAAGGGCTAAGAATTGTTCTTCCAAACTTTCTTTGCGTTTTACCATATGGGAGAGCACAACCCCTTTTTTGAACAGTTCATGATTGAGGACAGCTGGGTTCATTTCTTCTTTAAGAATGGCAGTTATCATTCCGTTTTCCTTTTTTATTTTTCCAAAGCTTGCGTTTTTTTCCAAATAGGCTTCCAACTCGTCCATGTTTTCTGTTTTTAGCTCAAAAAACCCATGGCTTGCCAACATATCGTCCACTCTGCCAGAGTATAATTTTTCACCTTTTCTAAGAATAATTACATGGCTGCATACTTTTTCTACTTCATCCAATAAATGTGATGCCAATAAAATAGTTGTGCCCTCGCCTGCAATTTTTTTGATAATCTCTCTTATTTGATGTATTCCCTGGGGATCCAAACCATTTGTAGGCTCATCCAAAATTAAAATTTCTGGATCGTTCAATAGGGCAGAGGCTATGGCCAACCGCTGTTTCATTCCTAAAGAGTAGGTTTTGAATTTGCTATTTTTTCGTTCCAACAGTCCAACCAGTTCCAGTTTTTCTTCAATTTTATCCTCATTTACCTCTTTTATTTTACATACCAATTTTAAATTCTGAATAGCTGTCATGTAGGGATAAAAATTAGGTCTCTCTATAATGGCCCCCACCTTTTTAAGTGCATCATGTGTGGTAGAAGTACCATTGAACCAATTAAAATCACCATTGGTTTCATTCACTACATTAAGGACAATTCCAAGAGTAGTGGATTTTCCACTGCCATTGGGACCTAGAATGCCGTACACATTGCCTTTTTCTATAGTAAAAGAAAGGTCTTTTACGGCAGTTAGGTATCCATATTTCTTGGTAAGATTGTTTACTGTGAGTATCGTTTCCAAATCAGGATGGGTTTTTGTGTTGTTTATAGTAACTTGACGAGGAAATCACTATTTTGTTACAAGATAACTTCATTAAAAGTAAATTAAGAATATGTCTGATGAAAAATTGATGTCCAAGAAGAAACCGGCTTATCCCGTAAATAAACGGTTGGATGCCTATTTGGATTATTACAATAGGAAAATTGAAATTCCCATTTTTTATGAGGACCTGTTGCGTTTTTCTGGCTCGGTCACAGTGTACAATGCTGATGATGAGGATACTTTATGGATAAGGGTTTATTATTCTGATTATGAAAGGCAAGAAATTGATTTAAGTCTAAAAAGAGTGTATTCCATTTTACATTCTGATGGTAGTGATAGCATATTACAATATCTAAATGTGGATGCAGTTGACTATTGTACATTTGGGAATTCCAAGCCATTTAGAATTAAAATAAGGAATATTCTCAATGATAACTTTACTTACTTTTATGTAAAAAAAACAGATGCATCCAGAGTTTATGGATTGGAGTTGGAACATATGCTTTCTCCCTATAACCTCAATTTTTTGGTGTATAAGGATACATTGATTGAAGAGCATATAGCTGGTATTCCAGGAGACGAGTTCATCAAAGATATGCTTCCCAATTGTTCAGAACCTGAAAAGGCCCAATTGGCCAAAGAGTTTGTTAAGTTCAATGAACGATGCATGATAAGGTTACTTGGCGATATGCGTTCTTACAACTATGTAATAGTGCCGACTCATGATTTTGACCAAGTAATCTATAAAATACGTGCCATAGATTTTGATCAACAGTGTTTTGAGGGAAAATTAAAAGTATATCGCCCTCAGTTTTTTAAAGAAAATTACCAAATGGTGGAACTGGTAAGAAGTAAATTATTGCATACCTCAGTTGATCAATATAAAATAGAGGAACGTTCCATAGTTGCCAAACGGATTATTAGTTCTGGAAATAGAATCAAGAAATTAATCAGTATTTGTAAAACTGATGATATTTCTTTGGATGAGAATATAAAACAGTTAAGCGGTCTAATTTATGAACTTACATTGGATGTGAATTTTAAAAAATGTACAACCATGGGTCAGGTTTTAGCGCTGGCCTTAGATTTTGTGAAAAGAAATTATGAAGATGTGAGTATGAAACAGATTATTGAGAACCGATTTTAGAAATCAGAGGGTAGCTGTTTTACAATTTTGACAAGTTGAATTTTAACCGACATTTAAATAATTGGCTTCTGTTAATTAAAAATCTAACTCTTAAGTTCCTTGTTAAAGTACACTAGGTAGTAATACATCTGTTTCTCTTCATCCCAACCTTTTTCTACAAATTTATCGGCTGAATCTGGGTTTATAAAGTCAAGCTTAATCTGTATGTTGGTGTCCAGATTTATGACATTTTTAATTTTTCTACGGGCATCAGAAACCGCTTTGTTGGCAATATCAAAATTAGAAACATCTTCAATACTGTATTTGGGACCTTTTTCAACTTTGTAATGTTTAAACTCAGGAATCAATTCTGGGTTTTCCATCACTTCATTTAAAAAAGTACTTTCCTCAAAGGCATCATTTTTCGCAAAATGGTTCACTGCACGGTTCATGAACAACACTTCTTGTTGTTTATCCTCAGCAGGCAAAACCACATCTTTGGCAAAGTTTTGACAAAATTTTAAATAGTTCTTAGTCTTAAAATTATCATCTGATAATGCTTCTACATCCAAAAAGTTCTCTAGCCAGTATTTGGCATCGTAACGGTTACTGTCCACTGAAAGTACTTTGTAGCCCTCTTCTTTGTTGGTATTGAATATGATACAACCTTTGTCCAGTTTGTTGATGTTTATGCCTTGTTGTATAAGAATATCTAGGTTGCCCCCTTTTTCTTCAAACTGAAGAAAATCATGCTTTAACTCACTTTTAAAAATACCAATGGCATCTACTTTTTCATTATCCAACAACAAACCTGATAAATATGTCACATATACTTCTCCACTTTTAATATGTGGATGATTGGATTGTTCAAATAAATGAGTGGCTATTTTTTTTGAATTGGTATGAACAGAAGAAGGTTCTGTAAAAATTTCTGATGCTATTTTGTACAGTACATTGAACTCAACATCAACTTCATTGGAAAAATAAAAATAGTTCTCTTCTTTTTCTCTAAAGGGTCTAAAGAAATATTCTTTTAACAACCCAGATATTTCATCATTTAAAGGAAAAGGTTCTGTTGATAAAAAAATATTTTCATTTTTGTTTTTGTTTCCAACACGGTGAAGAGAAACACTTTCAATTTGGGTAGAATATAAGTTTATCATTCGGAGAAATAATAGTTAAGTAGTTAGTGTAATGTATTGATAAACAATAAATTAGTTAATTCCAGTTTTCATCAAAATCCAAGTCGTCATAGCTTTCCAAGCCATTATCATCAAAATCTATACTTGGTTCAGCTTCAAATTTTTTCTCTGGTGGTGAATCTGGAAGTTCTCCAAAACTGAACAGTGTATTTGGGTATGCCCTTCCGTCTTCCTTTTCTACAATATCGGCCAACTCCACAAAGAAGGTCCACATGCTTAGAAAATCGTACACATAGATTAATTTTGGCGTACGTTCATTAAGAATATTTTCTATAAAAGTTTTACTCATGAGTCGAATATCAGAATCGTTTTCGCTCATATCAAAAAGTGCAATTTCCTCATCTTGGTTCCATTCAATATCACAAGTGTAAAAAGAGGCCATTTCATCTCCCATAAAGCCAAAAGATTGGGTTATGGCATTGTGAAAATCTTCTAAACTGTTATCTCCCTGTATTTCTATATCCCTAAAAATATCATCTTTGGTGTCTAGAATTACTCTTATTTTATAAATCATACCCTTAATTTTAGAGTGGGAACAAAGTTACGATTATGTATTGAATTTACAACGGGATAAAAAAGTGTATTCAAAATATTTGCATGTGTATTAACCTATTTGGAAAACCTATGTAGTACAAAGGTCATAGTGCCCAAAAGGAAAAAAGCAAAAATTTGATGGGCAACACCCAACCATACTGGTACAGCATAAATTAGGGTGAGAACTCCCAAAATAAACTGCACTACAATTATGGACAACAATAAGTTGATACCTTTTTTTTGAAGAGAAGTCTGGGAGAATTTTTTTGCTTTGTAACCAATAAATAAAATTAACCCAACTACAATATACGCTAAGTAACGATGTATAAACTGTACTCCACTTTTTCCTTCAACAAAATTTTTCCAGATAGGACTATGTTCTATTAGAACTGTCTTATGAATCAATTTTCCGTCACTCATAAATGGCCAGTGATTATGAATAAAACCAGCATCTAACCCTGCAACCAGTCCACCCCAAAAAATCTGTAGTACCAATAAAACCATTCCAACTCTGATGAGATTTCTGAAATGGATATTTATTTCTTTCTTTTTTGGAAAGATTAAATCTAAGACTACCCATAATGTATAGGCGAAAGTAATGAATGCTGTAATTAAGTGGGCAGCCAGCCTATAGTGACTTACATCTGGTCTGTTGACCAAACCGCTTTTAACCATATACCAACCTAAAAACCCTTGGAACCCTCCAAGAAATAGAAGAATAATAGCTTTTTTTATTGTTGGTCTAGAAAGCTGTTTTCTTATAAGAAAGTATAAAAAAGGGACAAGGAACACTATCCCAATAAACCTACCGATAAATCTATGTAGCCATTCCCAAAAGTAAATGTCCTTGAAATCTTCTAATGTAAAATGCGAATTTATTTTTTGATATTCTGGGTACTGCTTATATAGATCAAAGGCTTCTTTCCATTCAACATCATTACTAGGAGGTATTGTTCCGCTTATCAATTTATAATTGGATATGGAAAGACCAGAATGGGTCAATCTAGTTACACCACCAACAACTACCATAATAAAGATTAAAAGGCTTCCGGTCAAAAGCCAATATATAACTGCTCTGTTATCTTTTTTCATTTAGCTCTGTATTTGATGTATTTAACCCCATTTCTTTTCCTTTTCTCATCATAAAAGTATGGGCTGCATCATATTCATTGAGGATTTCTCCTTCTAATATAGCTTCTTTGATTGCGTCTTTTAATAAACCAATTTCTTTGGAAGGCTTTAGATTGAATGTTTTCATGATTTCTTTCCCACTTATTGGAGGTTGAAAATTTCTAATATGATCACGTTCTTCTACTTCTACAATTTTTTGACGGACAACTTTAAAATTATTTTTATATTTTTTCTGCTTTTTAGGGTTTTTGGTGGTGATATCCGCTTCACACAAGGTCATTAAATCATCTACATAATCACCTGCATCAAAAACAAGTCTACGGACTGCAGAATCCGTTACATTGTTCTGTGAAAGCACTACTGGTCTAGAGCTCATTAAAACCAATTTTTGAACAAATTTCATGTGCTCGTTCAATGGCATTCGTAACCTTTTAAACAGCTTGTAGACCATTTTGGAGCCTACAAATTCATGAGCATGGAATGTCCATCCTATTTTTTTGTCAAATCGTTTGGTGGTCGCTTTGCCAATGTCATGTAATAAAGCCGCCCAACGCAACCAAATATCATCTGTATGTTCAGAAATATTGTCCACTACTTCTAAAGTATGCCAAAAGTTGTCCTTATGTTTTTGCCCTTCAACTTCCTCAATGCCTTCCAATGCTGTGAGTTCTGGTAGAATAAAGTCCAGTAATCCAGTTTGATGCAATAATTTAAAACCAGTTGATGGTTTTTTGCTGCCAATAATTTTATGGAGCTCATCAATGATCCGTTCCTTAGAGATTATTTTTATTCGCTCCTTATTATCAGTGATTGCTTGTAAGGAATCTATGTGGATTTCAAAATCCAATTGTGTTGCAAAACGGATGGCGCGCATCATTCTTAAGGGATCATCAGAATAAGTGATTCCAGGTTCTAATGGTGTTTGGATTAATTTTTTGTCCAAATCTTTAACGCCTTCAAAAGGATCTAAAAGCTTTCCGAAATCAGTTTCATTTAAAGAAAGTGCCAATGCATTTATGGTAAAATCTCTCCTTTTCTGATCATCTTCCAATGAGCCATTTTCTACATTTGGTTTTCTGCTGTCTCTACTATAACTTTCTTTTCTGGCCCCAACAAATTCCAGTTCTATACCGTTGTGTTTTAACATGGCAGTACCAAAATTTTTAAAAACGGAAACCTTTGGATTTTCCGGTAATTTTTCAGCTACTTTTTTGGCCAGTGCTATGCCACTGCCAATGGCAACTATATCAATATCTTTTGGCGTTCCTCTTTTAAGGAGTAGGTCACGTACAAAGCCACCAATAACATAACAGTCCAAAGACAATTCTTTGGCAGCTTTTCCTATGATTTTAAAAATAGGGTCTTGTAGATTTCCTGTGTAATATTCTTGCATTTTTTTATTCACGTATCACCTTGACCAAACCGCCATTACCAATCTTGATAATTGATGAAGGATTTGTCATTGCCTTTTCTTGATGCAAATTTACTATATAGTCTACACCTTTTAAAATGGCAGGGTCTATTTCTTTAAAGCTTTTTGGAGCAGGTTTACCACTAATATTTGCAGAAGTTGAAACTATTGGTTTTTTGAAATTGGTGATCAAATATTTGCAAAATTTGTCTGTAGCCACTCTAATAGCAAGGGAATTGTCATCTGCGACTAAATTTATGGCAATTCCTTTGGGATTGTCATAAACAATGGTGGTTGGTTTTTCAGCCAGATCTATAATGTCATAAGCAACTTCTGGAACTTCAGAGATATATTTTTCTAGCATAAAATCATTTGCGACCAAGCATATCATAGTTTTGGTGTCTATTCTTTTTTTTAAGGCATAGATTTTTTTTACTGCTTCTTCGTTTGTGGCATCACAACCTATGCCCCAAACCGTATCCGTAGGGTAAAGAATCAGGCCACCATTTTTAAGAACCTCAATTGCATTGTGAATTTCTTTTGTCATTATTCGCCTAATTATTGAGATTTAGTTTAAAGTGATTTGTTACTGCTAACCATTGAGAACGATTTTTGTCACCATCCACATTGTTTTTTTTAAGAGATTCAATTTGGGAACCCATTATAGGAATTGGTTTCCCATGTGTTTTATCAGATGTTCTGCAAGAAGTTTCCTTTAAAAGGGACATAGCTTTGAACCATAAATCGTCTGCTTTAGGAGTTAATTTTAAGAATAAGCTTCTATTGATTGTTTTTTCTGAAAGAACACCTGATGGGTATAATACACCACCAGCACCTATGGGCAATACTGCTTTTTGATTAAATGTTGTGTTCTTTGTTTGGCTCCATTCTTTATATGGTAATAAATCCCCTGTTTTACTATAATTAATATATCTAGTTTGATTTGCAATAACATCCTTAGGGTATTTCTTGTGTTCCAAGTATAATAATTTTAGCCAATTAGAATCATAAATCATGTCATCATCACAGGTGATAATGGTTTTAGATGGAAAAAATTCTATTGCATGTACTAATTTCCTATGGGAACAAGTAAGTTCTGAAAACCGAATTTCAAAAATATCTCCCTCTAATTTTGATAGTTTTTTAGGAAGAGTTTGCTTTAAATCATGATGTAGCCATAGCACAATTTTTTCAGGAGTTACAGATTGATTTAATAAACTCCTTATTGTAATATGTACAATCGCCATTCTAGATGGGATGGAAGTCAGCGATACTATAGTAGACACCTCTTCACCTTTTCTTGCCTTAAGTCTTTGTGTAGATGCTGTTAATAGTTTTAATGTGTAAAAAAGAGAAATGGGTATTTCTTTTACCTTCATTTATTTTTTTCTTAAAATTTAAAAATAAGAGAATATTCATAAAAAGAACAAAAATAGAGATATACAACTATACTTTTATATTTTTGCCCAACATTTAAAAATATGTCCGAAACTCCTAAAATATCAGTAATAGTTAGTACTTATAATTCTGAAGAATGGTTACAGAAGGTTCTATGGGGGTTTGATTGCCAAACTTTTAAGAATTTTGAAGTAGTTGTTGCTGATGATGGTTCTGGTCTCAAAACAAAAGAGCTTCTTGATAAGATACAGAATGAGGTACAATACAACATTGTTCATATTTGGCAAGAAGATGAAGGGTTTCAAAAGTCTAGAATATTAAACAAGGCAGTGACAGCTTGTAATGCCGATTATATTATTATGACTGATGGGGATTGTATCCCACGTGAAGATTTTGTTCAGGTGCATTATATCAATAAAGAAAAAGGATATTTTATTTCTGGAGGATATTATATGTTGCCCATGAACATATCAAAAATGATTAGCAAAGAAGATATTGAGAAGCAGAATTGTTTTAATATTCATTGGCTTACAGATAAAGGTATTCCAAAAACATTTAAAAATAATAAACTTACCTCTAAAGGATTTATTTCTAAATTTTTTAATGCGGTTACCCCAACAAATGCAAGTTGGAACGGACATAACTCTTCTGGTTGGAAAAAAGATATTCTAAATGTAAATGGTTTTGATGAACGTATGCAATATGGTGGACAGGATCGTGAGCTTGGAGAAAGACTATTTAATTTTGGAATTAAATCCAAACAATTAAGATATAGCGCTGTATGTATTCACTTGAATCATAAAAGAGGGTATAAAACACCAGAATCCATTGCTAAAAATATGTCAATACGTAAAAAAACGAAAAACGAAAAAAGTGTTTGGGCACACTATGGCATTACCAAATAATAGGCTAGCTCATTTTTCTTTTCCAAACGTTTTAATTCTCTATATCTTTCTAAAACGCCTAGTGCATTTAAGTAGCATATGGTAATCCCCTTTTTGCCATCAAGAATTCCTAAACGAAGGATATAGTGATTAAAAAATTTCCAAGTAGGCTTTACAGTAAGATATAAATAATTAAAATAATTTTCTTTGTAAAAATCCTCTTTAGCCTTTAATCTACCATATTTAAGCATTTTCACCTTATAATCTTCATGATTTTTGTAGCAATAGTGAACAAGTTTTTCATTCAGAATACCAGATTTCCCATCAACTATTAAAGTTTCATGCACAATTTTTTTGTCAGAAAATTTCACTTTACTCTTTCTGAACAAACGGTAGTTTTTATCTGTTTGCCATCCACTATAATGTAATGGTTTGTTTTGGAACATGAATTTTCTATAAAACCAATAAGCTACACAATCTGTGTTGTTACTTACAGTTCTAGATATTTCATGCTTCAATTTTTCAGGAACCACTTCATCTGCATCCAAAAATAACACCCAATCATTGGAAGCTTGTTTTAAAGCAAATGATTTTTGAGCTGTGAAATTTTCAAAAGGGTTTTGAATAACCTTTACTTTTGGATGGTTTTGCAAGTATTCATAAGTACCATCAGTGCTGTAAGAGTCCACTACAATAATTTCATCAACAAAATCAATAGAATCAATACATTTTTGTATGTAACCCATTTCATTGTAGGTTATAACGAGGACAGATATTTTTTGGTTTGGCATAGTATGAAATGTTATCTACATTATATTAGAGATGAAGCGATTTTAAAAAGGTTGCGCTTTTCTCTCTTCATTATGAATTATAACAAATAAATAAATAAAAAATTGCATATAGAGGTAAAATTCCTACATTTTATACAGCTACATCATATTCCCTTAGAGCATCGTTCAGTGATGTTTTCTTATTTGTACTCTCTTTTCGTTGCCCAATAATCAATGCGCATGGCACTTGGAATTTACCAGCAGGGAATTCTTTGGTATAGCTACCAGGAATAACAACAGAACGAGAAGGAACCAATCCTTTTCTTTCAATAGGAGCATCTCCAGTAACATCAATAATTTTTGTAGATGCTGTTAAAACTACATTTGCACCTAAAACGGCTTCTTTTTCTACACGTACACCTTCAACAACAATACTTCTAGAGCCAATAAAGGCATTGTCTTCAATGATTACAGGAGCCGCTTGTAAAGGCTCTAGAACACCACCAATACCTACGCCACCACTTAGATGCACATTCTTGCCTATTTGTGCGCAACTACCTACGGTTGCCCATGTGTCTACCATACTGCCCTCATCTACATAGGCACCAATATTCACATAACTGGGCATTAATATAGTGCCTGGAGAAATGTAAGCACCATGACGCGCAACGGCATTGGGAACCACACGAATGCCTTTTTCTTTATACCCTCTTTTAAGTGGGATCTTATCATGGTATTCAAAAATACCAGCCTCTAAGGTTTCCATTTTTTGAATAGGAAAGTACAATACCACTCCTTTTTTTACCCATTCGTTTATTTGCCAACCGTCAGATGTAGGCTCTGCACAACGAAGTTTTCCACTGTCCAATAAGTCAATTACTTCTCTTATGGCATCTTGGGTGTTATTTTCCTTTAAAAGCTCGCGGTTGTCCCAAGCATTTTCTATAAGTTGTCGTAGTTCGGTCATTTTTATCAAAAAATTTTAACAAAGATAAGCGGTAGAGGGTAATTAACCTTTCAATTTTATACTTATAACATAATATGCTTTATTTTTGCAAAAAAAAGTTAAAATTGAGTAGAATAGTTGCTTTAGATTATGGGAAAGTACGTACTGGTATAGCCATTACAGATGAAATGCAGATTATAGCTTCTGGATTAACAACAATAGCTACCAAAGAACTTTTACTTTTTTTAAAAAAATATGTAGAAGAGGAATCTGTTGAAAGATTTGTGGTAGGGGAACCAAAGCAAATGAACAATACCCCATCAGAATCTGAAATATTAATATTACCTTTTCTGGATAAATTAAAGCAAGCTTTTCCAGAAATTCCAATTGAGCGGCAAGATGAGCGTTTTACTTCAAAAATGGCATTCCAAACCATGTTGGATAGCGGTCTTAAAAAAAAGCAAAGAAGAAACAAGGCACTGGTTGATGAAATTAGTGCGACGATAATATTACAAGCATATTTAACTAGAAAGCAATAAAATGATATTACCCATTATAGCCTACGGTGATACTGTCCTACGAAAAGTGGGCAAGGATATAGACAAAGAGTATCCTAAGTTAACAGAGTTGATTGCAAATATGTGGGAAACCATGTATAAGGCATCTGGTGTTGGTTTGGCGGCGCCTCAAGTAGGTAGGCCTATTCGCATTTTTTTAGTGGATACAAGCCCTTTTGCAAATGATGAGGATTTGTCTGATGAAGAACAGAAATCACTTTCTGGTTTTAAAAAGGTATTTATTAATGCCCGTATGGTTGAGGAAACTGGAAAAGAGTGGAATTTTAACGAGGGCTGTTTAAGTATTCCGGACATAAGAGAAGATATCTCTAGACAGGATACCATTACCATTTCTTATATGGATGAAGATTTTAAGGAGTATACAGAAACCTATGATGGTTTGCGGGCTAGGGTAATACAGCATGAGTACGATCATATTGAGGGCATATTGTTTACAGATAAACTATCTTCTTTAAAAAAGCGATTGCTAAAAGGCCGACTTGTCAATATTTCCAAAGGGAAAATAAAAGTAGATTATAGAATGCGTTTCCCAGATGCAAAAAAAGGAAGATAAAACCTTATATATATTGATGTAAAAGTGGCATATTTGCCAAATATCTATTAAAAGAAATGAGCTTAGACAAAATCTTATCTATTGGTGGCAGACCAGGACTCTTTAAATTAGTGACACAGACACGAAGTGGTTTTGTGGCCGAATCATTATTAGATGGCAAAAGAATTACTGCAAGTCTAAGGAACAATGTTAGTGTACTTTCTGAGATTGCCATTTATACCTTGGATGAAGAACTGCCCCTAAGAGCCGTTTTTCAAAAGATAAAGGATAAAGAAAATGGAGGCAAAACTTCTGTAGGGCATAAAGAGGAAAAAATAAAACTGGAAGAATACTTTTTTGAGGTATTGCCAGATTATGATGAGGATAGGGTCTATGCCAGTGATATCAAGAAAATAATACAGTGGTACAATCTTTTGACCGAAAAAGAATTAAACGATTTTTCTGAAGTTGAAGAGAAGGTCGATTCTTCTGAGGAGGAGTAAACGTTTGGTATAGGTTAAGGGTTTTCTTTTTTTTTACGAAGTTGCAAACTTCGCATAACTGGTATTGTTGTAAAACGTTTTTATTCTGTTATTTCTTCATCAACCCGTTTTACCTCTACCGTAGTTTGATTGAAATTATAGATAGCGAGTCCTGTCAAAAATATTATCACGTTCAAAATTAACTTTCCGATTCCATCAGAAATATCATCTCCAATCAATAATTTCAAAGTCTTGTATCTAAATGGTCCTCCGCTACCGCCAGTTTGCAACTGGTGGAAGAGCTACACCACTAGACACAGTCTAGCGGTAGCGCTCACTCTATATCCCATCGGGGGCCATACCACCAGTTGCAAACTGGCGGGAACGGGGAAATTCAGACGTAACAAACAAGCAACGACCTTTGATTAAGCACTAAATCGCTATTACTTATATACAGCTTGTAAAACGTTTTTATTTCGTACTGCCAAATTCAGCGAAGAATTTTTTTCGCCCGTTGTCATTATAAACATATGGATTTGAGAATTTTTTGTCCCAATCCGAAATTATTGTTTTAAAGTCCGAACCTATAAATTTTTCCAATTTGGTTTTTTCAACGTCAATAGAATAAATTTTTCTTTTGTAAGGAATTGTTATTTGTACTTCATTCAAATAGTCAAGTTTTTTCATCAATTTGACCGAACCATCAACAATTGCTTTTTGAACTCCGTCTGAAGTTTCCCAATAAGTTTCCCAACTCGATTTGGTCAATCCAGATTGTGGATTTAGTTCTTTATATTCCTTATAATCTTTTACATATTCAATAGTCGCTTTTCCGTTGTCCAATTCAACCATTTTTATTGAGCCACCTGCTCTTAAACGAGAAGCCTCACGTTCAAGATTTATAAGATTTTCATTTTTTGGTTCAGATTCAGTTTGAACTTCTTCGGTTTTAGTTTCGTTTTCCTTTTTAAAATTTCCACATCCGAAAATCATAAATGAGCCAATAATTACTAATGTTAATGTTCTAATTTTAATCATAAATGTGGTTTTTCTTAAATGTTTTACAACATACGAATATAGCTACTAGTAACTATATTTCTATTTTATCAATCCTTCAATATCTCTGTATAGGTATCCTTGTTTTTTTTCCAATCAATTAATTTTGATAGATAAAATTTAACGTTCATACGCTCTAAATATGGAACTTGGTTTGCCAAACGTACTCTGTAATTGCCCCAATCTCGGTTTTCTTCAATCGTCCAGCTAAGTTCTGCATAACCAATAGCTCTTGGGAAGGCCAAATATTCCAACTCTTCAATATTGCTAATAGTTTCAGACCAAAGAGGAGCTTCAATTCCTAAAATATTTTCCATTGGAATTCCTTTGGATAATCTTTCAGGTGTCCATATATAAGCAGTATCCACAGGAATATAGGATGCCCAATGCAATCCATGTTTGGATTGTATATCATATTGCATATCCAGATAGGCTTTGTTTGCCGGGGAAAGAATTATTTTCATTCCCTTTTTAACGGATGCGACAGCATTTTCTTCATCTGCCCAGAATTGGGAAATGGAAGTTGAATCTACATCGGCAGTAGCTATTTCATCCCAACCTACCATAATCTTGCCATGCTTTTGTACAATTTTTTCTACCTTGTTTATAAAATAGATATAATCATTTTTTTTGGTTACATGGCTTTCATCTCCTCCAACATGAAAATAGGGTCCAGGTGTCATAGCAGAAATTTCACGGACCACATCATCTATAAATGCATATACCGTATCTTTTCTAGTATCAAACGTACTATGACCAACGGCTGTGCCTGTGTATAACTTAGGTTTTATCCCATTACCATTAAGAATAGGGTAGGATACAGATGCCGCATTGGTATGCCCTGGCATATCTATTTCTGGTACAATGGTAATATACTGTTCCGCAGCATAGGCTACAATGTCTTTATACTCTTCTTGGGTGTAAAAACCACCAGATTCGCCACCAACTTCTGTACTGCCACCAATTTCTGTTAGTTTTGGCCAAGACTTGATCTCTATCCGCCATCCTTGGTCATCAGATAAATGCAGGTGCAGCACATTGTATTTGTAGTATGCCAGTACATCTATATATTTTTTTACATCTTCTACACTAAAAAAGTGTCGTGCAACGTCCAACATGGAACCCCTGTATTCAAAATTAGGGTTGTCCATTATTTTCCCTGTAGGGATCAGCCACATAGGATGTTCCACCAAAGTGTCATTACTGGTTTCAGGTATAATTTGTCTTATGGTCTGTATGCCCCTAAATGCACCTTCAGCAGTCTTTGCATTAAGAATGAGCGAATCCTTTGTAATATAGATTTGATAAGCTTCATCGCTAGCCAAGTTGGTGCTATCCGATTGGTTGATGTAGATAATTCGATCTACTTGTGCATCACCTGCATCATTGACGGGGATTCTCAATTGGGTCTTGTCCTTTATTTTATCAGATAAAAACTGCCCAACCTCTGCAAAGCCCTGTGCGGTCTGTGTGGTATATATAACAGTATTTTGGTCCAGTCCAAAGGCGGAATTTGTAGGGATAACTTTTAAGGGTTTTGGAATCATATTTTCCAAAGCTAGATCGGTTGTTGGAAAATTGATGGGTTTTCTTTTTTCCTGACAAGCTATAAATGCGGTCAATCCCAGTAAAACTAGTGCTGTTCTTAATAAAATAGAGTTTCTCATTGATTTAGTTGAATTAATTCATGTAATTTTTTATAACGGCATACCAAAGTTCATATCCTTTGGCGTTCATATGCAATCCATCTTGGATGAAAAGATCCTTTTTTAATTTTCTCTTGGTCAGCATGGTGTTCCAAACATTGCTGTATTCAATGTCAGCACCCTTTTTTGCCAATTTGGACATCTTTCGGTTAAACCGCTTATATTTTCCCTTTAGGTTCCATCTTGCAATACTGGGTTTGGCAGAAATCAGTACAATCTGTGCGTTTGGAAGCTTATTTTTTATTTTATTGATGATTTCTCTTGTTGTGGCTATAATATCTTTGGCTTTTTTCTTGGCATAGATATCATTGTCCCCTTCATAGATGAACACCTTTTTGGGATTGTATTTTAAGACAAGGGCATCCAAATGAAATAACAGATCTGATGCATGGGAGCCCCCAAAGCCAGTATTTATAATTTGATGTTCTGGAAATATCTCTTGAAGGTTTTTCCATATTCTAATACTGGAACTTCCTGTAAAGACAACAGTTTCTTTTGATGCGTCCCAAACGGAATTGTATTTTTCTTGAATTTGCACCAACTCTTCCTTAAAACGATCAGGGTCTTGTGCTTGAGTTTCAGAAAAGAGAATTAAAAAGAGTATAAAAAATGAATATTTCATCGTATCAATAATTGGGGTTTAAAGGTACTTCTATTTTAATGCTGATGAAAGGTATCAGAAACAAAAGACAGTACAACTGGGAGTGCCTCTCTCCAATAGGTCCAATTATGGGCTCCGTTTCTTACACGGTATTCATGTGGAATTTCTTTTTTCCGCATGGCAATATGTGCCAAGCTGTTGCCTTCATAAAGAAAGTCATTGTCACCACAATCTATATACCAGTTTATAGATTTTACATCATCTACGGACACACTTTCTAAAAGAGAAAGCGCATTATGACGGTCAAAATATGATTGTAGATCTGCTTCCTTGTATGTTTCTTCACGGCTGTCCAATCTACCTTTTAATTGTTCAACTGTTAAAGGGCCTACATAGGCACTTAATGGGCAAGCCGACGAAAATAGTTCTGGATGGTGCAGTGCATACATAAAAGTACCACCACCTCCCATGGAAAGACCAGCCACCGCACGGAAATGTTTTTCATTTTTTGTACGGAATTTCTGTTCTATATGGGGCATTAGTTCTTCAAAGAAAAAATCTTCATAACGCCATTTTCCGCTAATGTCATTGTAATATCCTCTTTTACCGGTATCGGCATCTGGCATTACAATGATCATAGGTGTCGCTTTTCCTTTTTTTATGGCTTTATCTGTAATGTTCAAGACCTCTCCAAATTGTACCCAACCTGTTTGGTCATCACCGGAACCATGTAATAAATAAAGCACGGGATAGCTTCTTTCTGAGGCCTCGTAATCTGGTGGTAGGTAAATGGCATATTTTCGTTCTCCCTTAAGGATTTTACTGGTCATGGTAAGATTGTCATACACTTTACCGGTTTGCCCAAAGGCAAATGAAGCTGTAAGCGTGCATACGGCTAGAAATAATAAAGATTTTTTCATTAGGTTGATTTTTAATTTTATATGAATTCTTTTAATAGTGTTTTACCTTTTTAGGCTAAAATGTCCATTTCTAGCATGCCTGTTACCCGTTTGGTCTGTTAGTTGCAATTTAAACCAATAATCTGTAGATGGTAAGGTCTTATTATTGATAAATCCGTCCCAACCTTCTCCCAATGGGTTTATTTGGGCAATTAACTGTCCATAACGATTATAAATATACAACTCAGATTTTGGATAATACTCTTCTGTAATTCCAAGTACCTGCCATTTATCATTATTGCCATCATTATTTGGAGTAAAAAATCTTGGATAACCAATGATGCCAACTTCTATTTGGGCAGTGCCACAGCCATTTTTATCATGAACATATAAGATGTGCAGTCCAGGTTCTACCATTTCAAATAGAGGCTCATCTTGGTATGTGTCAAAAGGATTGTTCAGGGAAAATTCATAATCCCCCAATCCTAAGTTGTTATTTTGATTATTGATGGCGATTGTGTTGTTTGTGGAGTTGTCACTCACTGTAATATCATCCAAAATTATAGCTGCAACATTGGATTCATTTACGACGACCGTTTTTGGTAATGATTCACAATCTTGGTCAGAGGTAGCTGTGACTGAATATGTTCCTCCAGTGAAAACCTCCGCTGTTGGGCTGTTGCTTATAATAGTGCCGTTTTCATCTGTCCATTGGTAGGTGTAATCTCCTTGGGCGTTAATGGCTGCTATAATCACAGTTGAATTTGTGCAAATAAAAGTTTCTTCTGATACTTCAAAAACAGGTAAAGGGTAAACACTAAGTGTTAGATGGGGGCCAATACCATAGCACGCCCCATTATCATCACTTTCCACTCTAACATATAGAATTTGCCCAAATGGGGTTTCTGTGGTATAGTTTAGATTGGTTATTTCATTTTTTTCCAGAGTGGCATCAACCAAATTCCGGTAGTAGTGAACACTTAAATTTTGATTGGTAGGGAATTGGGCCAATATTTCTGTCGTGGCCAATGAAATGTCCAAAGTATGTAGTCCATCTTGGGCAACATCAATATCACATACATCTAGATATGTCATATATCCTGTGGGAAACGATGTTGTTGAAACCTGTAAATTCACTGTTGAGACCAAATGACAACCCTGTATGTTCTCTACTCTTGCATATACCGTATTGGCAGTGCTGTTATTAAAAGGGGATGCAACCAACGGGTTTGCACCGGTATTTGCATCAGAAAGTAAAAGATGATAAGTGATTTTTAGGCTGTTATTTCCATTGGCGATTATTTCATTAGCTTCGGCTAAATTAAAATCAGTAAATCCGTCTGTAATACCATCTTCATCACAATTTTTAAAATCAATGGTAGGTGTAATTACGGGAAGTGGATTTACAGTTGCCACAACAGCTATTCTTCCTCCTGTTGAACATCCACCATTAGAAGCATATGTATAATAGGTGGTGGTGGTTGTTAAAGTTGGTGTTGTAAATATGTTTCCAGTAAATAAAAGAGTCCCATTTTCTGGGGCATTGTACCATTGGACAGTACCAGTAGAGGATAATGCAGATAGTGCAAGTATTCCTGTTCCACATCTTTCAGCTTCAGTTACGCTGTCAATAGAGGTAATAGTGATTTTTGTGCTAGCAGAGATGTTTTGCACGATGGGGTCTCCAGGCGTTCCCCCATATTCCACAATATATCCTTTTGGTTGGTATGGGCCACTTTCTGCTCCTGCATTGCTTAAATCGTTCCAAGCACCTCTATTTCCAATGCTTGGGTCGGTAAGGTGTGCATAATCTTCATCACCAGCTTGGTTAGGCTCATTGGAGTTCCAATTGGCATAGTTTGGAGAGCTTCCATTAACATCGCCATTCCAAAATACCGTACCTGTTTCAGGGCCAGTTACCCAACGCCAAATTCCTTCGCTTCCAGCATCGCTGCCACCAATCCATCCTGCTCCAGAGATTTGTTCTCCTGTTAATTGAGCTTCTGCTACTGAGGTGATTGTGGCCAAATATCCTTGTAAACCAAAATAAGTTCTAGCTTCGGCGGCTGTTCTTGCACTGGTCCAAGTAATACCGAAACTTTGAACATACTCATAATAATGGTCAGTTGAGGGTAAATAATTGGCATCTCCAATGGTTATGGAAAAGTATTTTTCGCCTGAAGGAGTAGGGGAACTGCTTTCAAAAACAACATTTTTAACGGCAGCAATTAAATCTACGTAGTTGGCAGGGGCAGAACCAATTCCTTTTAATGTTAGCTTTCCTTCACTTACATTCCATGTGGTAGTAATATTGGGATGTGAACCATTCAATGATAAAACATCTTTCCCTTGTACATATCCCGTAGAAATTTGAATATAAAGTGCCTCAATCTCTGTATCATCTGGATCCACAATATTCATGTCCGTGACTATATTTATCTGACTTAATGGACAATAGATTTGGTCACCAGTTGCAGTTACAGTAGGGGGAATGTTTTGCGACCATCCAAACTGGATTAGGCACAAAAGTAAAAAACATAAATGGTGTGATTTACGCATTAATCAATATGTTGGTGTATATATTTAATTCCGAACTTGTAATCTAAGGAATATTTGCCAGCTCCAGTAAAAAGAAGCATCAAATACCCAAATCCATAGGCAAACACCATTTCGCCTGCATTACTCCCTGTAAATCTCATATCATGCCATAAAAAGAAGGCGACAAACATGGTAAAACCCAAGCCAAGTGCATGTATGTGGGTCAGTAATCCCAATGCGATTAATATGGCACCAAAATTTTCTAACTAGGCAACAAGAGTATAGCTTGCCTCACTACTAATGCCAATTAAATCTGGAAAAGTGTGCAATTGTTTTGAAGCTGTCATTAATTTTTACCAGCCATGAAATACAATCATTAAACTGGCAAGGCAAATTCTAAGTAGCAGCAATCCTAAATCTGGATTAAAGGGAATAAATGGAAATCCTAACTTTTTTTTCATGTTTGGTCGGTTTTTATATAAGAAACCTTGCTGATGAATCACCGGCAAGGTTTATATTTTAAGTGATCAGAGGTAGTGTTTACTCATTATCGGCGTAAAAACGTCCAAGATGTTCTACAATGGCCAATTTAAGTGCCGGAGGGTCAAAAGTACCTTCAACCTTATATAAAACTTCCCCTTCAGAAGTTACCAATGCGGTATAGGGCAAAGAACCTTGCCACTTGGGGTCTACCACTTCAATAAGTTCATATATATCATCTCCGTTATAAATGTAATTGGTGTTAGATGCTTCTTTTTTAGTCAAAATTTCCAAAGCTTTCTCTTTCCTTCCTTTTTTATCTGTCGATAGCAAGATAAGCTCAAAGTCACGATTACGGTACATTCTGTCAATAGTCACTAATTCTGGCATTTCCATGACACATGGTCCACACCATGTAGCCCAAAGATTTATTAATCTAAGCTTACCAGTGCCATTTTTAAATAGCACATCAACCTCTTCTAGATTAATTTCATTTATTGCTACAGAATCTTTGGCCCATTCTTTAAGTTGAGCTTGGGCAAATTCTCCTTTCCAAGACCATTTAACGGAACAACCAAATGTTTTTGTTTTAGCAGTTATAATTTCTTTTCCGCTTACAATGGCATCCAAAGTATTAATTAAATCGGTTGTTTTAGGTTCTATATATGGGTTTTCATTATCATCGATCCTTCCACTGTATATCAGTGTTCTGCTTTTGTCAAAAACAAAAACATGGGGAGTTGCCAAAGGGCCATAGGCTAAAGATGCTTCTTGGGTTTCACCATCGTATAAGTATGGGAAATTGTATTTTTTTATTTTGGCACGTAGTTTCATTTCTTCCAAACTATCGCTCATATCAGAATACCCTAATTCTGATAAGCTAATGGCGCTGTTTGAATTTGGGGAAATAGCTACAAAGCCAATTCCTTTATCTTTATATGTATCCACTATTTTAATGAACTTGTCCTCATATGCCTGCGCAGTTGGGCAATGGTTGCAAGAAAACAAGATGACAAGTGTTTCATTGTCCTCAAAATCTTTTAAAGAATAATTTTTGCCATCAACCCCTGGAAGGTTAAAATCCGGTGCCTTTGTTCCGGGCTCTATGGGTGTAGGGGTTTCATGTGCAACCGCTTCGGCTACTTCCGCTGTAGCTTCTTCTGTTTTTATATCTTCAGAATCTTTTTTCTTTTGATTGCAGCTTAAAAAAGATACAATGAAAAGCAGCGTAAATAATTTTTTGATGTGGAATTTCATTTTTTCTATGGGTTGGCTAATAAAAATGCAACTGCTAAAGCTAATAAAAAAAGTTCAGTAAAAAAGTTGAACAAAAGTTAGGAAAGTTAAGTGCGATTCATTTTTTGTTTAATGTCTGGTCCAAACGAGGAAGCTTGTCATTCAGTACATAGTGAGTCACATGGGGGAACAGCGTGTAATATTATTTCAGTTTCTGATGAAGAGTTTGGGGATTATTTGGGCAAGGGTAAAAGTATAAATAAAACTATTGTTTCATTTATAAAGACAATACTTACATTGTTTCGTTAAGCTTTCAAATAATTTTATCAAAAAATTAAACCTATTATTATGAAAGCAAACCAATACCTTTTATGTATAGCCTTTATGACCAATGTGTCAGTAGGCTTTTCACAAAACCCTGATAAGATTGATTTAGAAAGCCGAAAAGTTTTAATCTTAAACGAATCTATTAATACAGAACATTTTGACGGTTTTTCAAGGGAGTAAGGTGTGTACAAACAAAGGAAAAATAAAAAGACCTGATACTTACATTATTTAGTATCAGGTCTTTAATAACTTATAAAGTCAGTTTTTACAACTTATCCATATAAGCAAGGTTGTGAATCATACTATCTAGTGGTGTTCCAGCATATTCTTCTTGTTCTATAAAAATATGTTTTAAGCCAGATAATTTCTGATTTTCAAGTATTTTAGGAATATCAAGTCCCCCTTTTCCAAATTCAGTACTCTCTTTTTCGGTCATGTTCATATCCTTTAAGTGCCATAAAGGAAAACGTCCTTCATATTTCTTGAAATAATCAATAGGGTCTTTTCCTGCTACAATAACCCATCCTAAATCTAGTTCCATATGCACTAAATCTGGTTGTGTATTGTCCATTAATACATCATATAATACTTGTCCATAATCAGACTCATATTCATAAGCATGATTATGGTACCCAAAATGAATGCCCATTTTTTCACATTTTTCACCAGCTTTATTAAAAACTTCCGCAACACTTTTATAATTATCTACAGTTTGTCCTCTTGTTGGAATGGTAGAACAGATTAAATATTTCTGTCCAGATGCTACTGCTTCTTCCATGGTTTGCTCAAAATTTTCATCCAAGTGTATATGCCCACTAACAAGACTCATCCCCAAGTCATCACAAATATTTTTCATCTCTTTTGGGGATAGGCCATAATAATGTCCTTTTCCACTTCTTGCAGTTTCAATTTTTTTAATACCAATGCCAGCAATCTTTTTTAAAGTGCCAATAGCATCTTTAGCCATTTCATCTCTAAAGGTGTATAGTTGAACGCCTAAGTCTTTTTGTACACTTCCCCCTATAAGGGAACAAGAGGGTAATAAAATTGCGCCTGCACTGAACATGGCGGATTTAATCATAAAGTCTCTTCTGGTCGTCATAGTAATTTTGGTTTGTAATTAGTTATTTGTTGTTATTCCTTCAGCTAGAGCCCATTCATGAAAACGTTCTATCCAATAATCATGCAACATGGTAATCCAGATTAAAGAAAAAGTAGGGATTATCTGTATCTGCCTACTTGGAAACCTACTCTGTGTTAACCCAATTGCCAAGCGGGAATCAGCAATAGAAGCAATGGCATTTTTAAACATGGTATTGCCTCCAGTTACATATGAGGAAACCAAGTATTCTAGTGTCCCCAACATATTGTAACTGTTCATAATAAGGGCAATCAAAAAAAGTTTCTCCTGTGCATAGGCGTTGTGTACGCCATCCTGTTTCCCAAATATCATCTAAAACGGAATAATTACTGGCAAAAGTGGCTTTTTCCTCAAAAGGATATCCAGTAAATTTACTGTTGAAATTGAAAATGGCCAATGGTTCATCCTTTGTTTCAATTTCTAATTCCACATAACGGAAGGTTCGCCACCAAAGCGTGGTATATGTTCTATTGTCACCCCCGTCCGAAATAACCACGTTCTGATTCCCGTATATTTCTTTATTGTCAATCTCATTACGGTTGTTTTTTTCATTTTTAGCATTAAAAAGGCTTTCCGCATAAGTGAATTGTATTTTACTGTCCTTTCCTTTTGAGTAGTTAAAAATAGGATAGGCATTGGTCAACGTCCCCTGGTCCAATAATATTTTTATGTTGGAATGGGCTGGGATTTGGAGTGCTTCCCCTTTTTTAATAAATCCATCATGAATACTAGTTAAATTTGAGCGACGTACACTTGCAAATTGCTGCGTTTTTTCTTCCATAAGAGGAATTTTACGAGGTTGCAGTATATATCTGGGGACATCACCATAGTATTTGGTACTCTTTAACGGTCTGCCTTTTTCCATTTCCTTGGCGTTTTTCCAGCCAGTGGCATCAAAATCCAGTTGTTCCCATCCCCAAGGGTGGTTTTTACTGTTGAATTCTTCTCCAGGGCCTACCACATAATAATTATTTGTTACAAAAGGTATAGGGGCGTAGGCATCATCTTTTTTTACTTTCCAACCAGTTGCGCTGTTGACAATATTTTCGTTTGCACCATTTCCCAGGATTATAAAACCAGTACTGTGAGAGGAATTAGCTAGAGGACGGTGTTCTGCAAAATTCCATACCACGGCAGAAATCACATTTTTTCCTTTGTTTAAATACGAGGCAATGTCCAAGCTTTCAAAATTCCAGTGCATTAAGTCCCCAACTGCCGGACCATTATTTATATAAGTACCATTTACATAAAGTTTGTATCTGTTGTCTGCCGAAACATGCACTATAAATTCTTTGGAAACCGCATCTAGATTAAACGATTTTCTAAAAAGATAAACACCGTATTCCTTGCCCAAAATATCTGGGTGGGTAATCCACTTTGCTTGCCATGGATTTTGTAATAGATCGGGATTTATTTTATCTGTGAGTTGCGCCTCATTTCTTTGATTGAATAAAATAGAAAGACAAAGGAAAACCAGTAAAGAATAAAAATGTTTCATATCGGTTGGTCTGAAATTACTTCTCTAAAATACCTAAAAAATGCTCCTTTACAAAATGCCTTAGTCGTACATTTACAAAAATTATTTTCTTAATGAATTCTAGACAGAATAAACTACAGGCTTTTGATCGTTTACTTACCATAATGGATGAGTTACGGGCACAATGCCCGTGGGATAAAAAGCAGACCATGGAAAGCTTACGTCATTTAACAATAGAGGAAACTTATGAGTTAGGTGATGCTATTCTGGACAATGATTTAGAGGAAGTAAAAAAGGAATTGGGCGATGTATTGTTGCACATTATTTTTTATGCTAAAATAGGATCAGAAACCAATGATTTTGATATTGCAGATGTTGCTAACAGTATTTGTGACAAGTTGATAAACAGACACCCACATATTTACGGAGATGTAAAAGTGGAGAATGAAGAGGATGTTAAACGAAATTGGGAAAACATTAAACTTAAAGAAGGTAAGAAAAGTGTATTGGAAGGTGTGCCCAATAGTTTACCTGCATTGGTGAAGGCTAACCGAGTTCAGGAAAAAGTAGCAGGAGTTGGTTTTGATTGGGAAAAACCAGAACAGGTTTGGGAAAAGGTAGAAGAAGAGCTTGCCGAGTTTAAAGAGGAAGTTAAACAAGGGAATACAGATAAAATGGAAGCAGAATTTGGTGATGTACTCTTTTCTATGGTCAACTATGCCAGATTTCTGAATATTAGCCCAGAAAATGCATTGGAACGGACCAATAAAAAATTTATAAAACGTTTTCAATATTTAGAGGTAAAAGCAAAAGAAATGGGAAAGACCTTAAAAGAAATGACCTTGGAAGAAATGGATGTTTTTTGGGAAGAGGCGAAGAGGTTGTAAGTTTTTAAAAGCCAGTAATCAGATAATAGAAATCAGTACTTTTGATTTGCTTAAATCCAATAACCTAAGTGTTCCAACAATACACCAAAGAGTTTAAATATAATCTCCAGCTTTCTTTCCCAGTAATACTGGGAATGTTAGGACATACATTTGTGGCCTTTGCAGATAATATCATGGTAGGTCAGTTGGGGACAGCAGAGCTTGCAGCTGTGTCTTTGGGCAATAGCTTTGTATTTATTGCTATGTCGCTCGGAATAGGCTTTTCAATTGCAATTACGCCTTTGGTTGCAGAAGCAGATTCTGCGGGTAAAAAAGCAGACGCTAAAAGTGCTTTAAAGCACGGCTTGATACTGTGTACGGTTTTAGGTTTTTCTCTTTTTGGTATTATTTTATTATCTAAGCCATTAATGCATTTAATGAAACAGCCTGCAGAGGTGGTAGCGCTTGCAATGCCATATTTGGATTTGGTAGCTTTTTCTTTAGTGCCATTAATAATGTTTCAGGCATTTAAGCAATTTTCGGACGGCCTTTCACAGACCAAATATCCCATGTATGCTACTATTCTCGCCAATGTGGTGAATATTGTTTTAAACTATTTATTGATTTTTGGTTCCTTTGGTTTTCCAAAATTGGGAATAGTGGGAGCGGCAATAGGTACATTGATCTCTCGTATTATCATGGTGGTTTTTATTTGGTTCTTGCTTAAAAAGAAGCAAAAGTTCCATGATTATGTTACAGGTTTCAATTTTAGAAAGATTGAGAAAAAGGTAATGAAGAAAATTATAGACCTTGGTTTTCCATCAGCTTTACAAATGTTTTTTGAAGTAGCTATTTTTACGGGAGCCATATGGTTGAGTGGCGTTTTGGGAAAAAATGCACAAGCGGCCAATCAAATAGCACTGAACCTTAGTAGTATGACATTCATGGTGGGCATGGGTCTTGGAGTGGCTGCTATAATAAGGGTTGGTAATCAAAAGGGACTAAAAAACTTTAGTGAATTAAGACGAATTGCCCAATCCCTCTTTTTTCTAACATTTTTATTGGAAATAATTTTTGCCGTTCTGTTTTTAATTGGAAGACATTGGTTGCCCACTATTTATTTAGACGTGGATGATGTAGCTAATAAAATCGATAATACAGAGGTGATTTTCTTAGCTGCAAAACTGTTGTTGGTAGCTGCATTTTTTCAAATATCAGACGGAATACAAGTAGTGGTTCTGGGTGCGCTCAGAGGCTTGCAAGATGTAAGAATCCCAACTCTGATTACTTTTATAGCCTATTGGTTGATTGGATTTCCAATAAGTTTTTATCTTGGATTGTATACTTCTTTTGAAAGTACAGGTATATGGATAGGACTTTTAGTAGGTCTATCTGCATCAGCCATTATGTTGTATATTCGATTTAATTATTTGACAAAAAAACTAATTAATAAATAAAAAAATAAAAGTCAACATGGAACTTCCAAAGTTTATTTTAGGTGACAATACAGATTTTCCAACGGCGATATTCATTGTTCATACAGAATATCCAAGGTTTATTATTAATCTTGAAGATGATGAAGTGGAATGGTTTGAAGAGTTTTCAAGAGAAGATGAAGAAGATTTGAAGGAGGAAGTAGAAGGCTTAATTGAAGCTGCCACTGCTTTTTATGATAGAGAAGTGGTTAGGTACAAAGACTAGTTGTATGTTGGGAGAATTAGTACAATATGATAAAGAACTGTTCTTGTGGCTCAATAATATGGGCAGCACAACTTGGGACAGTTTTTGGATGTTTGTGACCAATAAATTAAGTTCTACACCTATATATCTGGGGTTGCTTATTTTATCATATAAAAAACTAGGGTTTAAGAAAACTATTCTACTATTGATGACAATTGCTCTTCTCATAACGGTCACAGACCAATTGTCCAATTTTTTTAAATATGGGGTACAACGTCTTAGACCTTGTTATGATCCTGATGTAAATAGCTTAATGAGGTTGGTGAAAAATTCATGCGGAGGAAAATTTGGGTATTTTTCTGCCCATGCTGCCAATGCTTCTGCAGTGGCGTTTTTCTTTGTTTTTCTATTTAGAAAACAAGTGAAATATTTAGGAATAGCCCTGATAATTTGGGCACTTGTAGTTGCGTATAGTAGAGTGTACATAGGTGTTCATTTCCCATTGGATGTTATAACAGGTTTGTTAATAGGTTTGCTAATGAGCTGGTTATTTACAAAGTTGTATATATTTGCAACCCATAAATTTCATTTATGATATCTAATACCAGATATTGGTTTTTATTGGTTCTTATTGCACTGGTGTATATAGCAGGAATGTTTGTAACACTTTTTGAGAATGATTCTGCTCAGTTTGCTACTATGGCCATGCGGATGTACCAAGAAAATGACTTCTTCAATTTATTTAAAGGTCCAGAAGAGTATTTGGATAAACCACATTTGCATTACTGGTTGGCTGCTCTATCCTTTAAAGTATTTGGATTACATGATTGGGCATATCGAATTCCTGGAATTTTAGCTTCTTTCTTAGGAGCATACAGCTGTTATGGATTGGGTAAATTATTGTACAATAAAAATGTTGGTAAATTGGCAGCTCTGGTCTTTCTTACTGCCCAAACTATTGTATTATCCAATATAGATGTAAGAACAGACGCAGTACTTACAGGTTTTACCATTTTTACCATTTGGCAATTAACAGCATATATTGAGAAAAATTCATTATCACATATTATTTTAGGTGCTTTTGGTTGTGGAATGGCATTTTCCACAAAGGGTCAAATAGCTCTTTTGGTCATAGGTTTGCCTTTACTATGTCATTTAGCATATACACGTAAATGGAAAGCGTTCTTAAGTTGGAAGGTTTTAGTTGCTCTTTTGGTTTTTGCCATAAGTATAGCCCCCATGTTATATGCTTATTATCTTCAATTTGATTTGCATCCAGAAAAGATTATCCGCGGGAAAAGCAACCGAAGCGGTGTCTTCTTTATTTTTTGGGAACAAAGTTTTGAACGTTTAAGTGGTCAGGGAATGGGAAAGAACAGCAGTGATTATTTCTTCTTCTTCCATACCTTTCTTTGGGTTTTTCTTCCATGGACAGTAATAGCACTGGTTGCTTATTGGTGTAGAATTAAAACGTTTTTAAAGCTGAAATTTAAATATAATCCCAAGTATGAGTTTTTGACCCTTGGAGGAATAGCTCTCATTTTTATAATTATAAGTTTTGCACAGTTTAAGCTACCACACTACTTAAATATAATGATTCCGCTGTTTTCTATTTTAACGGCTTCATTCTTATATAGTTTATATCAATATAGTAAAGAAATAGCCACCAAGAGATTGTTAGTGATACAGTATTTTATTCTCTGTTTGGTTTTCATTGTCTCAGTATTGATTTGCTTTTATGTCTTTAAGTTGCATAGCCCTATTATTTATGGGATGTTGTTTATGTTCTTTTGTGTAGTGGTCTATTATAGTCTTAAACATGAAGAATATTATTTAAGAATTATCACCTTGTCCGTTGCCAGTTCTGTACTGTTGAACTTGGTGCTTAACCTTCATTTTTATCCTTCATTGCTTCAATATCAAGGAGGGTCTTCTATGGCGAAAATTATATCCGAACAGAATATCCCTGTTGATGCTATTTATAAAACTACAAATAGGTATACATGGGCTTTGGATTTTTATAACCAAAAGCCAGTGATGATTGTTTCGTTATCAGATTTAAAAAATAAAAAAGATGTGTGGGTGTATGCAGATGATACTGAGTTGGGAAATTTGCAAAACAGTGGTTTTGAGTGGGATAAACAACTTGTGGTGGACCAATTTAGGATTACCCGTTTGCAAGGGAAATTTCTAGACCCAACAAAAAGAAAAGGTGTACTGAACAAAATGTATTTGGTTCATCTTTATTGATGACCAGCTTCAGTAATCAATTCTGGTTTTTTAAAGTGATAAAATATTCCACATAAGGATACTATGGCTGTTATTATGAAAAATAACATGCTTATGCTTATAGAAGTGCTTTTGTCCAACCCAAGCCACAAGGCACCATATAGAAAAGTGATTTCCCTGCTCCCAATGCCTCCTATTGTCAATGGTAGGACAGATACAATAGATGAAATAAGGAAAATGAACAGATAAGCAATCGTATTTTCTTCAATATTCAATGCTTTTAAAATAAAGAATACACTGATAAGTTGTGCCAATTGTACCAAAGCGGAATACCCAAAAGATTTCCAAAAGATGGGTAATGTATTTTTGAAAAACTTCTTGTTTAAAAACCAGAAAACAAGGATGCTTAAAAAAAGTACTGCCAGTATTAGAAATTTAAATTTTATAAAAATTTCATGCTCAATTTTAAAAGTCAATAGGCAAGCAAAAATAAATAATAACAGCAGTCCACTTAACCTATCCAATACTAAAACGGAAACTACTTTTTTTGTTCCTACTTTATATTTTTTTTGAATGACATATCCTTTATAAGCATCACCACCAATACCTCCAGGGAGGAATAAATTGTAAAACATGCCCAATAAATACAGCTGTAAGTTGCTTTTATGGGATAGCAATACATTTAGTTGGTGAAAGTAAAGATTAAGCCTAAATACCGCAATTACCTTTGAAATAACAAAGAAAAAAAGAGCAATAAAAAAGAATAAGAGATTGGTCTTTTTTATAGTGCTAAAGACATCTTCCAGATTTATTTTGGTGAAAATAAAATAGATGAGTAATGCACTTACTACAATTTTAAGTGCGGTTAATAGCTTTTTACGCTTTTTTGCCACCTATAGAAATATTTTTAATTCGGTATGGTCTTTTGTTTTGGGACTCGTAATATGTTCTTATCAATAATTCCATAACAATACCAATGGTGAATAATTGAACTCCGGCAAGAATAAACATGACCCCAAACATTAATAATGGGCGCGTTCCAATATCTTCTCCAAAACCAAATTTCACTATTAATAAATACACATTGATAAGGACGCCCAATAGAATAAGAAGAACCCCTAAAATTCCAAAAAGGTGAATGGGTCTTTGGAAATATTTACGGATGAAAAGCAGAAGCATCATATCTGCTACCACTTTAAAAATACGTTCTAATCCGTATTTGGAAACCCCTGCATGTCTTGCATGGTGTTTTACGGGAACTTGCTTTATTTTAGCGCCTTCAAAATGCGCCAATAAAGTTATAAAACGGTGCATTTCACCATATAGTTTCAATTCTTTGGCAATGTCTTTGGTAAACACTTTTAAAGCACATCCATTGTCTTGAATATCTAGATTGGAAACTCTCCTGACTAAAAAATTGGCAATTTTAGAAGGTATTTTTTTTGCCAAAGAATCCTTTCTTTTTTGCCTGATACCTGTAATGACATCATATTCTCCAGTAATGGCATATTCCAACATTTGTGGAATGTCACTTGGGTCATTTTGTAAATCCCCATCCATGGTAATAATATACTCTCCTTCTGCATGGTCTATTCCTGCTGCAAGTGCCATACTTTGGCCATAGTTCTTCTTTAATTCAATAAGGAGCACCTTGTCATCTTCCATTTTTTTGACAACGTTTCTTGTACTGTCAGTAGAAAAATCATCGATATAAATTATCTGATAGGTATACCCAACAAGGTTTTCATGAATTTTTTGGGTAAGAAGAACAACATTGTCTTCTTCGTTATAAAGAGGAATAACAATGGAAAGAAGGGAATTGGTTACAGGATTCATTTAAAGAGTTTATTATGTCGCAAATTTAGCCTTTTTATTTAAGTTCATTTTTTGAAAGTGACAAAAGCTTTTCTGCTGCACTAAAAGGAGAAATTTTGTTTTCATGTACTTCTTGTAACATTTCCACCATCATTTTTTTGACGGATTTATTCTGATAGAACTCCTGCTTCAATTGGTCATCAATGGTCTGTGCAAACCAATATTCATTTTGCTTTTTTCTGTTCTCTAAAAAGTAACCATTTTGTTTACACAGGATTATGTATTGCCCTATCATTTTCCATACATCATCAATTCCTTCTTTGTTTAAGGCTGATGCCAATAATACTTTGGGGGTCCAGCCATTTTTTTTTGGAGGATATAAATGCAAAGCACTTTCAAATTCAATTTGAGCCAATTTGGATTGTTTTATGTTATCATTATCAGCTTTGTTGATGACTATGGCATCGGCCATTTCTATAATACCTCTTTTTATTCCTTGTAGTTCATCACCGGCACCGGCCAATTTTAATAGCAAGAAGAAATCTACCATGCTATGGACCACGGTTTCACTTTGTCCCACACCAACAGTTTCAATCAGAATAATATCATAGCCGGCTGCTTCACAAAGAATAATGGTTTCTCTTGTCTTACGACCTACGCCACCCAATGATTCCCCAGAAGGGGAAGGGCGTATAAATGCATTGGGGTCTTTGGCCAGTTCTTGCATTCTGGTTTTGTCCCCCAGAATACTGCCCTTGCTTAAAGAGCTTGTAGGGTCAACAGCCAATACTGCCACTTTTTTTCCTGAAGAGGTCAACCTTTTCCCTAAAGCATCAATAAAGGTGCTTTTGCCAACTCCTGGTACTCCCGTAATGCCAATACGTATGCTATTGTTCTTTTTAGAAAGACATTTCTCTATAATAATTTTGGCTTTCTCTATATGTTCTGCATTGGAACTTTCAATCAAAGTAATGGCTTTTCCAAGAGTAGTTTTGTCATTTTTTAAAATTCCGTTTATATAAGAATCTGTAGAAACTGTTTTTTTTCTAAATGACCGTACCTTGGAAATACTGGCTTTACTGGTATTTTTTTTATCTATCAAGATTAGTTGTTAATGGGAATGCTCACTTTGGTCTTATCCCATGAAAGGGTAAGGTACAATTGGTCATGTTCATCAAAACGGATAGTGAACTGCTCAACAGTCTGTTGCAAAGTTTCAACGGGTACTTCTATTTGTATCACATCAGTTTCTGGATTTCTAGTGGTTTTTTTACCGCCACTCAAAATGGTAACTCCCCATTCTGGTACTTCTGAGTTTAATATAATATCCCAGCTTTCTTTTTTTGGCACTGTCCATAAAGAGTAAGTGCCAGCTGGTAAATTTTTGTCGATGATTTTTATGTCTGTTGTTGTGGTAAAGGTTGTGGGCTCATTGGCACCAGTTCTCCAAACTATATCATATGGAACCAACTCTCCAAAAATCACACGGTCTTTTTTAGACGGACTAGAATATGATACGGCCAGATCCATTCCATTTTTGTCATATTCAACTGTAGTCTCTGGACTATGTTTTTTTGTTTGTTCCTGCATATAGGGCATGCCTATAAAGCGGACCAATAATACTATAATTACCATAATGCCAGCAATTATAAGCAACCTTTTTTTTGATTTCATGAGTGTTTCTTTTTATAATTTTTTCTCACTTCTAAATTACAAAACCTATTTTTAATAGCGGATTTATTTTATCAGGTTTCTTGATTTTGACATTAGATGTAATTTTTTGAAACATTGATTTTTTTTACTCGTCTTTAAAGAGGCTAACAATTATAACCAAAGACAGAAACTGTTACATGTTTCAAATTGAATTAGTAGAGCAATGTAAAGCGAACGACCGTAAAGCCCAATTAAAGCTTTATAGGCAGTACTGTGATGGCATGTATTGTGTTGCCATGCGTTTTTTAAAGAATACTGATGATGCGGAAGATGTGTTGCAAGAATCCTTTATAAAGGCATTTCAAAAAATACATCAATTTAAAGGAGATGTGACATTTGGGGCTTGGTTAAAAAAAATTGTAATCAATAAGAGTTTAGATTTTTTAAAATCCAAGAAAGAAAGAATGATAGAATTGGATGAAACCTATACGCAAATAGCAGAGGATGAAGATTGGACAGTAGATGATGGGATTACGGTAGATGAGGTGAAGTTAGAAATGGAAAATTTACCTAAGAAGTATAGGTATGTGGTAGAATTGTTTTTGGTAGAAGGGTATGATCATAGTGAAATATCCCAAATTTTGAATATTCCAGAAAATACATGTCGCACACAATTATTAAGAGGAAAAGGACTTTTGAAAGAAGCTTTAAAGAAAAAGAATTATGGCACAGGATCTTAGAGAAATATTCAAGAAAAATAAAAAAGAAGAGTTTCGTTTAAAAAATGGGCATGAAGCACGCTTTATGGAACTTTTGGACAAGAAGTTACCACAAACCAAAAGATCATCTTTCTTTTGGTTAAAAATAGCTGCTTCAGTATTGGTAGTAGTGAGTATAGGTGCTTTCTTGTTGAATATGAACAGTGATGATTCTATTGAAACTATTATTGTGGATAAAGGAAGTGTGGAAGAAAATGAAATTTCCTTAGGCGATTTATCCCCAGATTTAAAAAAGGTGGAAAATTATTACGTGGCCAATATCAATATTGAACTTTCTCAATTAGAAGTGTCTGTAGAGAATAAAGCTATGGTAGATAGTTTTATGGATTCTTTAGCAGAACTTAATGAAGAATATAAAAAATTGAATACAGAGTTGAATGAAATTGGTCCCAATGACCAAACCATATCAGCACTGATTAAAAATTTACAGCTGAGATTACAATTACTGCAGAAATTAAAGAGTGAATTAAATGAATTAAAATCATCTAAAAATGAACAGATTACGACAAATACTATTTAAATCGATACTCATTTCGTTATGTTTTATTGCTATAGGGGCATATGGACAAAAACAGAGTAAAACATTCAAAGAAACTTTTCATGTTGATGCGGATGCAGTTATTGAAATTAATACTAGCCATGCAGATATTGAGTTTGAAACCTGGGACAGGAACGAGGTTGTGGTAGAAGCAACCATAGAGTTGGATGGTGCTACAGCTGAAGAGGCCACGGAGTATTTTAAAAGTAGCGCTATGAAAATTATGGGCAACAGCAAGAATATTGAAATAAGCACTAAAAATGGAAATTCAATATTCTTTACAAGTAATTATAATGGAATGGGAGATATTGATATTGATATTCCCAATATTGAACATATTTTATTGAACATTCCAGAATTGCCTGAAATACCTGAGTTGTTAGAATTAACTGAAATTGCTGAGTTGGCCCCAATGCCCCCAATGCCCCCAATGGAGTTTGCTGCTTTTGATTATAAAGCATTCAAAAAGGATGGGGATAAATATTTAAAGAAGTGGAAGAAAGAGTTTGATGAAAATTTTGACAAAGATTATCAAGAAAAGATGGAAGAATGGAGTGAGAAAATGGATACCAAGAGAGAGATAATGGAAGAGCGTAGAGAGGAAATGGGAGTCGTACGGGAGAAAGCTAGGAAAGTCAGAAGAGAAGAAATGGAATCTCGTAGGGAAGAAATGCGAGAACGCCGTGAAGAAATGCAAGTGCAACGTAATGAAATGCAAACACTAAGAGCGGAGCAACGAGAGACAATGAGAGAGGTAAGGAGATTATATTTGTCATCTGGAGATGATGAGTCCAGTATATTTTATTTTTCTTCGGATGGGGAAAAGAAGAACTTTAAGATAAAGAAAACAATTAAAATAAAAATGCCAAAGTCTGTTAAGCTAAAAATGAATGTGAGACATGGTGAAGTAAAATTAGCAGAGAACACTAGAAACATCAATGCAACCTTGTCTTATTCAAGGTTGTTTGGTGCTACGGTAGATGGGGACAATACTATTATTAAGGCATCATACTCCCCTGTGAGCATTCAAAAATGGAACCGTGGGCAATTAAAAGCTAACTATTCGGACAATGTCAGTTTAAAGGAGGTTAAAGAGCTTAAAATGAATTCGATATCTTCTAATGTTACCATTGGTCAATTACTGTATACTGCTCAGATTAAAAACAATATGGGTTCTTTAATAATAAATAATGTCTCAAATAACTTTAAGAGCATCAATATTTCTGTTGAGCATGGAGAGTTAGAGTGTGCTTTGCCATCAACACCATATGTTATAATGGTTAAAGAATCTGGGTCAAAGGTTACCGCTCCATCAATTTTAACATTGGATAAAACAAAAAGCTATAATGGTACCGTGCACAAAGGATATTATATCAATAGAAACAGTGATAAAACAATCGTTATCAATTCCAAGTACAGCAAGGTGGTGTTGAAAAAGTAATATTTAATCCAAAAGCTTCAAACTATTCTATTTTTCTCCAAGTACCTACAATTTTGGTTCCCAGCCTTTTTCATATTCTCTTTTCCAACTGGCCATTGCTTTGGCATTGTTTGTCACTTTCCCCGTGGCAGTATCAACTTTAATGGTTTCTCCTGCATCTTGAGCCATATTTCCTAAATGACATAGCATTGTGGAAATACTACCGTCAGAAATAGGCGCATGTAGGGTAGTATCTGTTCTAATGGAATCAAAGAAATTGGCAACATGGTATACATCCAACATACCTTCACCTCTTGATCCAGTTGTTTCGCTTGCCCCTTTTTCAAACTCAAATTTTACGGGCTTGCCATCCAATCCATAAAGCTTGTAGAAATTACGATCCAATTCAATGGTTCCTTTACTTCCATAAATAATGGTTGCACGCCCAGGTCTAGCAGGCTTTATGATACCTCTACTGTGACCAGTCCATGTAATAAATTTATTTCCTGAAAATTTATAGGTTACTTGCTGGTTGTCTGGATATTGCCAATCATCGTCATAGGTATATTTTCCGCCAAAAGAAGTTACGCTTTCTGGTAAGTCCACGCCCAATGCCCAACGACAAATATCAATTTCATGAGTGCCGTTGTTGTGCACTTCTCCTGTTCCCCAATCTCTTATCCAATGCCAGTTATAAGGGTGAACATTGTCTCTGTAGCTTTGTCTTGGTGCTGTTCCTTGCCAAAGATCCCAATCCAATGTTTTTGGCACATCAATTACTTTGCCTTTTCCCATGGAGCCTCTATTATTGGAATAATGGGCTTCTCCTTTGTATACTTCACCAATAACACCATTTCTAATATCTTTTATGGCCATTATGGAAGTAGGTGCAGAACGTTGCTGATTTCCCATTTGCACTTTGTGTCCGTATTTTTTTTGAGTTGCTACCAACAATTCATTTTCATGGGGGTTGTGGCTACATGGTTTTTCTACATAAACATGTTTGCCAGCCTGTAGTGCCCAAATGGCTATAGGAGCGTGTAAATGATCTGGCGTGGCAATAAATACAGCATCCACATCTTTGTCTTCCAATACTTTTCTAAAATCTTTTTCTACTTTGGGAACATATCCAATATTCTTTTCACACCAAGCATTATGTTCATCTAAAATAGTGTCATCCACATCACAACTGTAAATTATTTTTGCATTGGGATACGCATTAATGGCAGAGCAGTGTGCTTTTCCTCTACTTCTTACACCAATAACAGCAACATTTATTTGCTCATTGGATCCTAGGATGTTAGTATATGCTGCTGCTGTTTCTGGAAAAATTAATCCGCTTAGACTTACTGCTGCTGTTCCTATAGTAGCTTTTTTGATAAAACTTCTTCTTGTGGTCATTGGTTTTATATTAGATTCACTAAATATATAGATTTATAAAGAGATCGGCTAAAATACCAATATAAAAAAAGCGACTTATTATAAAGTCGCTTTTTGCCTAATTGATTAAAACTAAAAATCAATGAGCTTCCTTTTTCAATAGCATAGGAAATTTTTTCTGAAACCGTTCTAGTCTAGGAATAGATACATTTCTAATGTATGGATTGTTAGGATGTCTTTTTTCGTAATCTTGAT
>Ga0256845_1000439_pt1 | contig 39574 bp, 35 predicted proteins | sample RiftiametaG_FD_189101 | JGI IMG/M metagenome (GOLD analysis project Ga0256845, IMG submission 189101) | Tube worm associated microbial communities from hydrothermal vent at the East Pacific Rise, Pacific Ocean - Riftia | ecosystem: Host-associated > Annelida > Integument > Unclassified ...
CAACAACTGTTTCTGCTGTTTCTCACTTGTTTCTATATTGAGTTCGCACAAACCATTTTTTAACTGTTTAGCCAAAACACCATCCGCCGAATAATCCTCAATCATCATTTAGCCATTACCATTTAACAGATACCATTTAACGAGTACCACTGACTAACGGTTTGAGTGGACTATCAGTATTTTTAGGATAATTCTTTTTCTTTAAAGTAATCAGCAGCATCGAAATAGCCGCAGGCGTTATCCCAGAAATCCGGCTTGCCTGCCCTATTGTTTCTGGTTTTACCGCATTAAGTTTCTGTACAATTTCAGCAGATAATCCGCCAATTTTAGAAAAATCCAAATCACTTGGGATCACTTGGCTTTGTTGGTTTTTATTACGCTCAATTTCAAGTTTTTGACGCTCAATATAACCTGAATACTTAGCTTGGATCTCAACTTGCTCTTGGACTTCTTTAGCTAATACTTTTTTAGATGAAGCTTTTTCCGGTATTTCTTCCGATGAATCTGCTAAATCATTTTGTATGCTTGTCATTAGTTTTTCGTAGTTTAATTCAGGACGTTTAAGTAGATCCATTAAGCTATATTCTCTAGCTAACGGCTTACTTAATAAATTGTTTATTTTCTCTGCTTCAGCCGATTTTGGTTGGATCCAAGTTTGTTTAAAACGTGTTAATTCTTTTTCCACAGCTTCTTTTTTATCACAAAAGTGTTGCCACCTTTGCTCAGTAACCATACCTAACTCATAGCCTTTAGGTGTTAAGCGTGAATCTGCGTTATCTTCTCTTAACAATAATCGATATTCGGCGCGCGAGGTAAACATTCGATACGGCTCTTGCGTACCACGGGTAATTAAATCGTCTATCATCACACCGATGTAAGACTCTTCTCGTGTTGGCGACCAAGGTTCTTTTTCTTGTGAATTGAGGGATGCATTCAGCCCGGCAATCAAACCTTGAGCGCCTGCTTCTTCATATCCTGTAGTGCCATTGATTTGACCAGCAAAATATAGATTTTTGATGTATTTCGATTCTAAACTTGTTTTTAAACCTCTAGGATCGAAAAAATCATACTCAATCGCATAGCCCGATCTAGTAATATGAGCATTTTCAAAACCTTTAATAGAGCGAACAAAATTAAGCTGTACATCAAAAGGCAAACTGGTTGAGATCCCGTTAGGATAAACTTCAAAGGTATTTAGACCCTCTGGTTCAATAAAGATCTGGTGTGAATTTCTTTCAGCAAAACGCACCACTTTATCTTCAATCGAAGGACAATAACGTGGACCAACCCCTTCAATCTCACCAGTAAATAATGGTGACCGATCCATACCTGCAGTTATAAAGTCATGGGTTTGCTGGTTAGTATGAGTTATAAAACAGGGTATCTGCTCTGGATGTTGGTTTCTATTTCCTAAAAAAGAAAACACAGGTGTTGGAGTATCACCATGTTGAGATTCCAAACCACTAAAATCAATACTTCGACTATCAATCCTCGGTGGAGTACCTGTTTTTAGCCGCTGAATATTAAAGGGTAAATCTCTTAGTCGCTTGGCTAACCCAATAGATGAAGGATCGCCAGCTCGGCCTCCGCTATAGTTACTCTGACCTATATGAATTTTTCCAGATAAAAATGTTCCTGCAGTAATAACGATATTATTAGCAAAGAAACGTAAACCCATTTGTGTAATTACGCCCTCAACTTGATCACCTGCTAGAATGAGGTCATCAACGGATTGTTGAAATATCTTTAAATTCTTTTGGCTTTCTAAAACTTCACGAATAAAATTTCTATATAAAGTTCGATCTGCTTGAGCACGCGTCGCCCTAACCGCAGGCCCTTTACTGGCATTTAATTTCTTAAAATGAATGCCAGCATGGTCAATAGCTATCGCCATAACACCGCCAAGCGCATCAATTTCTTTTACTAAATGACCTTTACCAATCCCGCCAATAGCAGGATTACAACTCATTTGACCAAGGGTATCAATATTATGGGTGATCAGTAACGTATTCGCTCCGCTTCGAGCAGACGCAAGGCAAGCTTCTGTACCAGCATGACCGCCACCGATAACGATTACATCAAATTTTTCGTCATAAATCATTAGCGTAAACATAAACGAAATTAAAAAGGGCATGGATCTTACCTAAAGATGGCTAAAATTTGAACAATTAGTTTGGATTATAGAAAAATAGTTTATGAGAACTCACTCTTATATTTATGCAATAAAAGGTCTTTCAAGGCAATAATTTTGATATTCTCTTTAAATAGAGATGAAATTAACTGGTTTTTAATCTATGATTTCAACCTAACCGACTGAAAAAGAAAGAAAATGAAGAAAAATTTTGTTCGAAATTTAATTGTAAAAATACTAGCCTATAGCTTCATCATTACAGCATTACCTTATAGCTACTTTTTATGGCATGCAAAACAAGGAGTTGATGCCTATTTGGTTACTCGTGATTTTGATGTAAAACTCGACTATTCATGGATGTGGATCAATCAGGAAGGTGAAATTTTCCTAGAAGATGTTCGTGTTTTTAAAACACGAACAAGTCCTATTATTAAAGCACCTCGTCTTAAAATATCGTTACCTAGTATTTTTGATCTGCTAAATTCCCGAGACCAAGTTGTTTATAAAACTTACCCTAATCAAATTCGGCTATCAGTGGTTGGTGCGTATACCAAACAACCTGAAACGGCATTAAATTTATTCGGCATTAAATATAAGAAGCAATATACAAATTTATTTTTCCCTCAAGAGTGTACAACCAATGGTGGTGTGGATCTTCCAGATTTAGTTTTTGATCTTTCTAGCACATTCATAATAGAACAAACAGCCGATATTGCGCTCGTTGACTTTAAATTTGAAGATGCCCAGCTTGCTACTGTAAAAGGTAGTTTTAATATCAATCGATTACTTGAAACCGGCGTAAACACGTCTTATTTAAGTGACTTAGTCATAAATATGGAAGGCTTAACTTGGCTCGAACAAAATGCTCAAGCTTGTTTAGACAAATTAGGTCTCAGCAGAAATAAGCTAACTATTTTTTACCGTGATTTTTTAGGTCAAAAAGCATCGAATGAAAATTTAATTCTCAATAAAATTGCCACTCAGGAAATTTCAGATTTTTTTTACAAACCAAAAAATATTGATATTCAATTTGATATAGAAGAGGGCACAACCTATAGTCAAACTAATTTTTCCCCTGTTTATAACTTCCAAAAAAGAGTCGGGCTATCAATTGATTTAAACAAGCGAAATGTTGGAATGATCTTTAACAACCAGATAACAACAAATACCGAGGAGGAAAAAACAAATGAAAATGGTAATACGGGTATAACTCCAGCCCACAGCTTGGCTCCACAAAGTAAAAAAGTTTTTATTTCTAAGAGCAGACAATTGCTCACAAAGTACCTTGGCTCTAAAATAAAATTAAACCTTTATAGTGGTCGACCACACATAGGTTATTTGGAATCTATTAGCCGTAATCAACTAATCATCAAAAAGTTAGAATATAAAGGTAAAAGTACTTTACCTTTTGAATACTCACAAATTAAATCTATTCAACTTTTAGTGGTTGAAAATTAAAGTTTGGATTAAGGGAGTACTGCAATGACTATTATTGACAAAGTTGATTACGGCCCTTTAGCCCAACTATTGGGTAAGTGGATAGGAAATAAAGGTTTAGATAATGCGCCAGATGTCAATGCAGAACCTGATAAAACAGCTTACACCGATGAATTAACATTCACTATTGCAGGATCGGCAGAAAATGGAGAGGAACAAAATTTAGTTGCCGTAAAATATCATCATTTAGTGCGTAAAAATGAAAATGGAAAGATATTCCACGATCAAATTGGCCACTGGATTTATGAGCCTAGCACCGGATTAATAATGCACTCTTTAACAATTCCTAGAGGCGTTTGCGTGCTAGCTGGAGGTACCGTTATTCAATCAGATGACGAATTTATTTTCAAAGTGTCTGCAAAAAGTGATTCAGATACTTTTGGTATAATCCAGTCACCTTTTATGAAAGAAAAGGCAAAAACTAAGGTCTTTGAGATGACATTAATTGTTAATGGTAATGAGTTAAGTTATCAAGAAACAATGTCACTCTTTATTTACGGAAAAGATTTTGAACATACCGATCGTAGTATTTTAAATCGTATTATTTATGATTGATTTTAGAATCTTATTTTGAAGAAGCCGATTTTGTATATTTGATTATGGTGGTAAGCACAGTTCAAAAACCACTTGTTGTTAATTTTTTACAACTCAAGATTGCGTGTTAAAACATTTGCTGATGTAATAATGCGTGTCGTACGATAAAGCTCCGGATGTTTCTGACTATCTGTGTAACGCATTGGTTCTCCGGATGTAGGACTAACAAACCAAGAAATTTCTGGACGCGGCTCACCTAATTGTTTTTTTAAAGCTTGTGGTGTAATACCTAACGCTTTAGATGCAGCATTAAATGTGCAGCGTGTTTTTACTTGATTTATGTAATCAACTACTACACTAATTTTTTCCTGCATTACAAAATGCTCCTTATAAAATGAACCGTTATTTAAATTCAGTAAATGGGATATGAGATCACGTATATTGTACCATAAATAATTATATTTCTATCCCATTCACCAATTTACACTAGCGATTTTCAACCTTTTTATGTTTAACCTCTACATTCACTCCACCTCAAGACCCATGTTTCAATGTTAAACTTGTGTGTGGTATCAAGAATTAGACTTAATAGCTTAAAAGTATAGTCAATGTTGAGATCCATCTCCAGCTCATCTATATAATCTACTTTATAAATACGACAACTATCATACATAGGGACAAAAATGCATTTAGAATCTCTCGCACTTCACCATGGTTATACTTCAGAACAAACCACTAAATCTGCAGCGGTACCAATCTATCAAACAACCTCATTTACCTTTGATGACACCCAGCATGGCGCTGATTTGTTTAATCTTGCGGTACCGGGAAATATTTACACTCGAATAATGAATCCAACCACCGATGTTTTAGAACAGAGGCTAGCAGCAATGGAAGGTGGCATTGCAAGTCTTGCGGTGGCATCCGGTATGGCAGCTATTACTTATGCTATTCAATGCCTTTGTGAGGTAGGAGATAATATTGTCAGTTCTAGCCAACTATATGGTGGAACTTATAATTTATTTGCTCACACTCTTCCTAAGCAGGGAATTGAAGCAAAACTGATTTCTCATAGCGATTATGAAGCAATTGAGAAAGCGATTGACGAAAAGACTAAAGCTATTTTTTGTGAGTCCATTGGTAATCCCGCAGGGAATATTGTTGATATCAAAAAACTGGCAGAAATTGCTAATCAACACGGTGTACCTCTTATCGTTGATAATACCGTTGCTACACCTTATATTTGCAAACCGATTGAACTAGGTGCACACATTGTTGTGCATTCGCTAACTAAATATATTGGTGGTCACGGCACCAGTATTGGAGGCATCATTGTTGACTCAGGGAAATTTGATTGGGTTGCTAATAAAAAGCGTTTTCCAGTGCTAAATGAGCCAGACCCGTCTTATCATGGTGTTGTTTATACCGAAGCTTTAGGTGATGCCGCATTTATTGGTCGCTGTCGTGTTGTTCCATTAAGAAGTACCGGAGCTACTATTTCACCAATGAACTCATTTCAAATCATGCAAGGGTTAGAAACTTTGGGTTTAAGAATGGAAAGACATTGTGAAAATGCAGAAGCCTTAGCAAAATATCTGCAAAAACATGAAAAAACTGCATGGGTTAATTATGCCGCTTTACCTGACAACCAATATTTTGAAACCTGTAAGAAAGTTTGTGGCGGTAGAGCATCCGGTGTTTTAAGTTTTGGAATTAAAGGTGGAGCCGAATCTGGTGGAAAGTTTATTGATGCTCTAAAAATGATCCTTCGTTTGGTTAATATTGGAGATGCTAAATCACTCGCATGTCATCCAGCATCCACTACTCACCGTCAACTCAACAGCCAAGAGCTCGAAAAAGCTGGCGTCAGCGAAGATTTAGTTCGGATTTCAGTAGGGATCGAAAATATTGATGATATTATTGCAGATGTTTCACAAGCCCTTGATGCTGTATAAATAATTTGGGGATTACAGAATAAGGTGCAAAGTCATTAGTTTGTGAATGATGACAAGCGCGAGCCAACTATTTCACATCCATTTAAACGATTTGTGCGATATGAGTCACACAGTTTTATGACTAAGCACCTTATTTAACTCTCGAGAATCAATTAAACCACCTTCATCGATCTCTAAAAAATATGGCAAATGCTGGCGTTAAAAACCTTAAGCTTTTAGATAATCCTGCATAGTATACAAACCATTTTTTTGATGGGTTAACCATTTAGCCGCTTTCAAGGCACCAGCAGCAAAACATTCTCGACTTAAGGCTTCGTGCTCGATAGTTATATTTTCATTATCTAAAGCAAATAAAATTTGATGCTTTCCTACGATGTCACCCGCTCTCACCACAGAGACGCCTATTTCATCTTGAGCTCTAACATGTTTGTTTTCCCTACGATCATAAACACTTCGATCTTCTAAGTTACTATTGCTTGCTTCACAAATAATATTGCCTAACTTAATTGCAGTACCTGATGGCGCGTCAATTTTATTTTTATGGTGGTATTCTATAATTTCTATGTGTGCATCTTGTCCAATTGATTTTGCAGCAACAGACAATAACTTCATCATCATATTAGCACCAATGCTTGTATTAGACTCCAACATAATGGGTATTTTTTGAGAGGCTTTTTCAATGGTTTCTTTTTCTTTCTGGTTGAATCCTGTAGTGCCAATCAGAAGGGCTGTATTACTCTTTACAACAACGTCTAACAAAGATAAAGAAACGGAGGGTAGACTAAAATCTATAACAACTTGACTAGAAGAAACTCCAAACTGGATCTCGTTGGTATATTTAATATCATTTTCTGAACCGGTACCGCGAACAGTTTTTCCAAAAAAAGGATGCCCGGATCGGCAAAAGGCAGCGACTAACTCTACGCTACTAGAGCTTGTTGCTTGATTGATAATTTGCTGTCCCATTCTACCCGTTGCAGCATTGACAGCAATATTAATTTTCATTTTGACTCATTTCTAACACTAAATTTTAGACGGTTGAATCTACTATTAAACTATCTAAGGGACTCATTAATTGCTTCAAGTATTTCGCTACCTGGGCATAAATCATCTTTAGTCATACTATTTAATGGCTTATCTGATGTATTAATAATTTCATGGGTATTTTGTTGTTCTGTATTTAAATAAAGTAACCCAGTTAAAACCTGCTCTTTTTGTTTTGCATCTTCTAAAGATTTAAGCACCGACTCGCGACTTTGAATATCTAAAGAGTTTGGTTGACGGCGTAGATGTAAAACACTGCCATCATGTAACTCAATAGTTTCTAAAATTTGGTTGGGTTCACGAACAATAATCTCTTGCTCTTTGGGTACTAGATCCACGGTTCCTGTTGCTTCTTTGTGATCTCTAACCCACTCATAACCTTTTGTAGACGCTGAAGTATTATTAAAAGTCACACAAGGAGAAACTACATCAATAAATGCAAAACCATTATGCTTAATAGCTCCCTTGATCAAAGGAACCAATTGATCTTTGTCTCCAGAAAAGCTGCGGGCAACATATCCTGAACCTAACGAAATTGCAAGTTCACACAAATCCATTGGTTTATACATATTTGGCAAACCTTTTTTACTAGCACTACCAATATCTGCTGTTGCCGAATCCTGCCCTTTAGTTAATCCATAAACACCATTGTTCATACAAATATAAACCATATTTAAATTACGTCTAACTAAATGCATAAACTGACCCATACCAATAGATGCGGTATCACCATCTCCTGATACCGCAATATAGGTTAAGTCTCGATTGGCTAAATTAGCCCCCGTTGTAACAGAAGGCATTCTGCCATGAACGGTATTAAAACCATGCGATCCTTTCAGAAAATAAGCTGGCGTTTTTGATGAACACCCAATGCCTGACATTTTTGCAATTCGGTGAGGCTCTAAAGATAATTCAAAACAAGCGTTGATGATTGAGTTGCTAACGGAGTCATGCCCACAACCAGCACAAAGTGTTGATAATGCACCTTCATAAACAGCTTCGGTATAACCTAAATCATTTTTGGGAGATTCTGGGTGACGGAAGGTCGACTTTAAATAACTCATACTTCAACTCCTTCAGCACTACTATTGGCGGTTGTAAACGGACTAACACTTTCTCCGCTCATTATTCTTTCAATTTTTCGTTTGATTCGTCTTGCCCTCATCGGCATTCCATCGATATTTAAAATTGATTTTAATCGCTTTGTTCCAACATTAAATTCATTGATTAATAAAGTACGCATTTGTGCGTCTCGGTTTTGCTCAATCACATAAACCGTTTCGTGCTCTTCAATAAATTGACCTATATCTGGGTGAAATGGGAAAGATTTAATTCGACAAGTATTAATTTTTACACCGTCACCAGCCAAACCATCAAGTGCTTCATAACTCGCTTGAGCGCTCGTTCCATAAAATATAGCGGCTATTTTAGATTTTTTATCTCGATATTTTATTTGTGGGTGTGGAGCAATCTCTTTTGCTGTTTCCCACTTTAAGACTAATCGCTCCATACAAGATTCATAAATTTCACTATCTTCCGTATAAGCAGCATAGTCATCATGCGAAGAACCACGTGTAAAATATGCACCTTTAGTTGGATGTGTTCCCGGATAAGTTCTGTAACCTATACCGTCACCATCAACATCTTTATATCGCCCCCAACGCTCACTTAAACTATCAAGATCATCGGCATTTAATACCTTACCACGATCATAATCAACACTATCATCCCAAACAAAAGGGCGACTCATACCATCATTCATACCTAAATCTAAATCAGACATAATAATAACAGGGGTTTGTAATCTTTCTGCAATATCAAATGCTTTTGCCGTCATTTCAAAACAATCTGCCGGATCACACGGATAAAAACAAACCTGCTTAGTGTCACCGTGAGAAGCATAAGCTGCAGAAATAACATCAGATTGTTGGGTTCGTGTTGGCATACCAGTACTTGGACCACTTCTTTGGACGTCAACTAAAACAACTGGAATTTCTGCAAAATATGCCAAACCTAAAAACTCACTCATTAAAGAAAGACCTGGACCTGATGTAGCTGTAAACGCTCTCGCCCCCATCCAGTTGGCACCAATCGTCATTCCGATTGCTGATAGCTCATCTTCTGATTGTAATAAAGCAAATTTATTTTTACCTGTATCTTTTTCAATTCTATATTTTTTAGCGTATTTCTCAAAAGCTTCGACGACAGACGTTGATGGTGTAATCGGATACCACCCACAAACAGTTGCGCCGCCATAAACAGCGCCCAAACCAGTAGCCGCATTTCCATCAATCATAATAGAATCACCAACATTATCTCTGCGAGTAACAGACAAGCCACAAACGTCTTCAAAATGCTCTTTAGCATAATTATAACCAAGCTCTAATGCTTTGATATTTGGCTGGATCAGTTTTTCTTTTTTCGCAAATTGATCTTTTACCATATTGGTTAGAACGTCAAACTCCATACTTAATAAATAAGCTAAAGACCCAACATAGATAATGTTTTTAAATAACTGACGCTGACGAGGATTTGAATAATTATCGATACACATTTGTGTTAAAGGTATACCAATTTCAATCACGTCATCTCGATCGAGGTTTCTTGGAAGTGATTTGGTGGAGTCATAAAGGAAGTACCCTCCAGGTACCAAAGTATCATAATCTTTTTTAAGCGTTTGTCCGTTGATGGCTACAACAAAATCAACATCGCCCCGACTCCCTAAATAACCTCTTTCGGTTACCCTAACTTCAAACCATGTTGGTAACCCTTGAATATTTGACGGGAATATATTTTTTGGGCTAACAGGTACACCCATACGAAAAACAGCTTTCGAAAACATGTTGTTTGCGCTAGCCGATCCGGTTCCATTGACGTTCGCAAATCGAATCACGAATTCATTATTAGATTCAAGACGCATTTTTTAACCTGCCTTAGTAGTTGAATAACTAAATTTTTGCATATCCCAAGCAGCTGTTGGGCACCGTTCTGCGCATAAACCACAGTGCAAACAAACATTTTCATCTTTAACCATCACGCGTGTTGTTGGTAAGTTGCCAGAAATGTACAAATCTTGTTCTTTGTTGTTAGATGGCGACACTAACCTTGTTCTAAGTTCATCTTCTTCACCATTATCGATAAAGTTAATACACTTAGTTGGGCAAACATCGGTACAAGCATCACACTCAATACATAAGTTATCAGTAAAAACAGTCTGAACATCACAATTTAAACAACGCATTGCTTCTTCAAACCCAAGTTCTTGATCAAACCCTTTTTCAACTTCTAGTTTTAAGTTCTTAATCGCTGTTTCTTTATCAACATGAGGCACTAAATGTCTAACATCGTGATCAATATGATTGTCATAAGTCCACTCATGAAAACCCATTTTTTGGCTTAACAAGTTAACGTTTGGCGCTGGACGTGCTTTTACATCCTCACCCTGACAAAATTTGTGAATTGATACTGCTGCTTTATGACCATGAGCAACTGCCGTAATAATATTAGAGGGTCCAAAGGCAGCATCACCACCAAAGAAAACCTTTTCATTAGTTGATTGGAATGTTGCCTCATCCACGACAGGCATATCCCACTTACCAAAATCTAATCCTATATCTCTTTCTATCCATGGATAAGCGTTATCTTGACCAATGGCAATCAGCACTTGATCAGCCTCCATAAATACAGGGTCTTCTCCAGTTGAAATTAGACTACGTTTTCCACTTTCATTATATTCAGCCCGAACTTTATCAAACTTCATGCCTATTAACTTGCCATTTTCTACTACAAACTCTAAAGGAGTATGATTTTCATAAATTGGAATATCTTCCCCAACCGCATCATCAATTTCCCAAGGAGATGCTTTCATATCAGCTTTAGGACTTCTAACAACCACCTTCACATTAACACCTCCCAAACGACGAGATGTCCTGCAACAGTCCATTGCTGTATTTCCGCCACCTAACACAATCACATTTTTACCAATGGACTTTGTATGGTCAAAAGCAACGCTTTCTAACCAATTAATACCTATATGAATATCATCACTGTTATCTTTTCGGCCAGGTAGTTTAAGATCACGACCATTCGGTGCACCTGATCCAACAAAAATTGCATCATAATCCTTAGCTAACAACTCTTTTAAGCTTTCGACATAATGCTTGAAATGAGTTGTAATCCCCATATCCAAAATATAATTAACCTCTTCACTCAATACAGATTCTGGTAATCGAAATGAGGGGATCTGGCTCCGCATAAAACCACCACCCACCTCTTGCTCATCAAAGAGATCTATTTCATACCCTAAGGGAGCCAACCCTCTTGCAACAGTTAAGGATGCTGGTCCTGCTCCAATCATGGCAATTTTTTTACCATTTTTAGGATTAATCTTGGGTAATCTATCCCTAATATCTGATTTATTATCTGCTGCTACCCGTTTTAAACGACAAATCGCGACCGGTTCTTCTTCCACCCGCCCTCTTCGACAAGCGGGCTCGCAAGGTCTATCACAAACACGACCAAGAACCCCAGGAAAAACATTTGACTCCCAGTTAATCATATAAGCATCATCATAACGACCAGCGGCAATCAACCGGATATATTCTGGTACTGGAGTATGCGCTGGACATGCATACTGGCAGTCAACGACTTTATGAAACACTTCAGGATCTTTAATATTGGTTGGCTTCACACCTAGCTCCCTTGATTTGTTTTAATTTGTATTTATTAACCAACAAAACTAATTCAATAATAATCAACCATTTACATGCTCTTTACGTTGATTTTATTTGGTTAATATCAATAATAGGCTATTTTTAGAGGTATAGTGCTAATTATACTTTTTTTTGAGTTTTTGTACTGTTTTTTTGTATGAAATAAATGTTTTTTATAAGCTTTTGTTTTGAAAAAGCTTAGATCATCGTTCCAAAGCTAGCCCTTTTTAAGTTTAATCCATTCTAGCAACAAAATGAAAAAACCCAACCTGAAGTAGGCTGGGTTTTATTAACCTCTGTAACTAAAACTAAAACATAAGAAAAATCGTTTTACTGACTGTTGGCAACCATGTACTTAACTGTTTCTGCAATTTCATCATTTGTGCAATCTGCACAAGTCCCTTTGGGAGGCATTGCATTAATGCCGTTAATAGCATTATTAAGCAAAGACTCTTCTCCTGCAACTATTCTAGAAGCCCAACTCGCCACATCACCTAACTTTGGAGCACCAGCAACACCGGTTCCATGACAAGCGACACACTTACTATTATAAACATCTTCTCCACTTCTTGGTCCAGAAGTTTCAACTACTGAAGCAATAGCAACAGGCACATCATCACCATTTTTGTATATACTACCCGTTGGTGCAATGCGCTTTTCTACACTATGACCGCTCAAGTGATCCGCAGAAACACCACAAGAAAACACAAAGACTGCAGAAATTAATGAAATTTTTAATTTATTTGAAGCGAACACAAAAACTCTCCTAGAAATATCACAGGTTGTTATTATCTAACTAGTGTCTACTAGTTGACGACAAGGTTTAAAACACATTAAGTTTGGACGTAAAAATTAGCAAACTTAATAGAATCGTTATAAAATCGAATTATAGTGCAGATATCAATAATGATCATCTTTTCTGTACCTCTCACTGTTGATATAATTCAAATATACTTATATCTAGCAAGTCTAATAAAAACTTTGATAAGAAAAATCTGGCGCTTAACCCAGAGTTCTTAAATATGAGTTAATCTGGAGCTTAAAGTTTGTCTTCTAAAGCAACCTCTACTTTTCAAGGTTTAATCCTTGAATTACAAAATTTCTGGTCCGAGCAAGGTTGTGCATTAATACAACCTTTAGATTTAGAGGTGGGAGCCGGAACATTTCATCCGGCCACATTTTTAAGGTCAATTGGCCCGGAACCTTGGAATGCCGCCTATGTGCAACCCTGCAGAAGACCAACGGACGGACGCTATGGTGAAAACCCTAACCGTTTACAACATTACTACCAATATCAGGTAATTTTAAAACCCTCACCTAAAAACATTCAGGAACTTTATCTCGAATCTTTAAAAAAACTAGGGATAGACACACTTGAACACGATGTTCGTTTTGTGGAAGATAATTGGGAATCACCCACTTTAGGCGCATGGGGATTGGGTTGGGAAGTGTGGCTAAATGGGATGGAAATTACTCAATTTACCTACTTTCAACAAGTCGGCGGGCTAGAGTGTAAACCCGTTATGGGAGAAATTACCTACGGACTCGAAAGACTTGCAATGTATTTACAAGGTGTCGATAGCATTTATGATTTAGTTTGGACTAAAGGGCCACAAGGGACAGTTTCCTATCGTGATGTATTTCATCAAAACGAGGTTGAACAATCAACTTACAACTTTGAATTAGCGGACGTTGATTACCTCTTTAATTATTTTGATCAATGTGAATCTCAAAGTAAAGCCTTGATAGAAAAAAACCTACCGCTACCTGCGTACGAAATGGTTCTAAAGGCATCTCATGCGTTTAATCTTCTGGATGCAAGACACGCGATTTCTGTAACCGAAAGACAGCGGTTTATATTGCGAATCCGCTCTTTGTCGCGTGCGGTAGCAAAGTCTTATTATGATTCACGTGAAGCACTTGGCTTTCCGATTGGAAAAACATTGATCAATAGCCAGGGAGAGAAATGATGTCTAATTCATCAGTCAAAAAAAGTGACTTTTTGTTTGAGCTGGGTTGTGAAGAGCTCCCTCCAAAAATATTGCCCAAACTTGCTCGTTCACTACATGATTTTATGTTTAAATTTTTCCAGTCTGCAGATTTAAAGTTTGAAGAAAGTGAGTGGTTCGCTACACCGAGAAGATTGGCTATACGTTTTATACAGCTTGATTCTGAGCAAGCGACTAAACAAGTAGAAAAATTAGGCCCCACCGTTGCCGCAGCTTTCGATGAAAATGGAAATGCAAAACCTGCCGCTATTGGTTTTGCTAAATCGAACGGTATTGATGTTTCTAAGCTTAGTCGTAAAGAAACTAGTAAAGGTGAACGACTAGCTTTTATTGCGGAAGTTAAGGGCGCCCAAACTTCTGCACTATTAAAAGAACAACTTCCTAAAGCTGTTGCACAACTACCAGCTCCCAAAGTCATGCGTTGGGGGAATAACTCCTACCTATTTAGTCGACCGATTCATTGGGTGCTTGCAATTTTGGATGAAAAAGTTGTCGAATTAGAAATAATGGGTGAAAAATCGAATAATATTAGCTATGGGCATCGGTTTCATTCTCCAAAAGCCTTTACTCTCAATTCACCTACCGAATATGAAGTTATACTTGCTGAAAAAAAGGTAGTCGCATGTTTTGAAGAGCGTAAAGCAAAAATCCGAATTCAAATTGAAAATATCGCTAGTAGGATAAAGGCTCACGCCGTTGTGTCTGAAAATTTATTAGAAGAAGTTACTGCTCTAGTGGAGTGGCCTGTTTCTCTTTTAGGAAATTTTGATAAAGAGTTTTTGCAAGTTCCTGCAGAGGCATTAATTTCCTCTATGGCCGAACACCAAAAATATTTTCATTTGGTTTCTGATCAATCTGAAACTGCATCCTTGTTACCTCACTTTATAACCGTAGCAAATATAGAAAGCAAAAAACCTAATACTGTGATTTTTGGCAATGAGAAAGTAATTCGTCCCCGACTAGCCGATGCAAAATTCTTTTATGATCAAGATTGTCAAAACAGTCTTGAATCTTTCAGGGAAAAACTTAAAAAAATAGTGTTTCAACATAAATTAGGAAGCCTTTTTGAAAAAACACAGCGAGTAAAGTCACTTGCTAAATCAATCGCTTTAACCCTTTCTGTAGAACCCTCTAGTGTTGAGCGTGCGGCTGATCTTTGTAAGTGCGATTTAATGACTAACATGGTTGGAGAGTTTTCTGACTTGCAAGGAATAATGGGGCGTTATTACGCCACTAAAGATGGTGAAACAACGGAAATAGCAAATGCTATGGATGAAGTTTATATGCCACGATTTGCTGGTGATAAACTTCCGCAAACAGAAACGGGTTTAATTTTAGCGCTGGCTGAAAGAGTTGATACTTTAGTAGGAATTTTTGGAATTGGACAAGTTCCAACAGGTGCTAAAGATCCCTTTGCTCTACGAAGAGCGTCTTTAGGTGTGCTTCGTTTGATTACAGAAAAAAATCTCAACCTTAACCTCGCACTCTTAATTGATGAATCTTTGAAAAGCTTTTCCAAAATAGAAATTGCCCCAAATACAAAACAAGAGTTATTGAAATATTTTTCTGCTCGAAGTCAGGCCATGTATCAGGAGTTAGGCTTTTCTTCCAGAGTTATTAATTCTGTTAGTATTTTAAATATAACATCTCCATCCGATTTTTACTTACGTATTAAGGCGGTAAAAGCATTTGATGAAATTGATGAAAGTTCAGATTTAGCAGAAGCAAATAAACGAGTTAAAAACATATTAGCTAAATCAGACTTTAATGTGGAGCAAACTCAGATAGATCAAAGTTTGTTTGAAGAAAGTGAGGTTAAGCTTTTTCAAACAATTAATAATGCTAAAATATTTGTCGAACAACAATTAAGTCAATCAAACTACCAGTCCGCATTAGAAAAACTTGCGGAACTAAAAAAACCTGTTAATCAGTTTTTTGATAGTGTTATGGTAAACACTGAAGATGAAAAAATAAGAAACAATCGTTTTGCTTTAATCAATGAATTACGAAATTTATTTATTGGTATCGCTGATATTTCTTTGTTACAAAAATAAGAATAAGAATTTTAGAAAAATAAAATGCCTGTAAATAGATTAATTATTTTGGATAGAGATGGTGTCATTAACCAGGACTCCGATAGTTACATTAAATCACCAGAGGAGTGGATCCCAATAGAATCCAGTTTACGGGCTATTGCTAAACTAAACCAAGCGGGTTATAAAGTTGCCATCGCAACCAATCAGTCTGGTATTGGTCGCAGAATGTTCGATCATATTACGCTAGCAATGATAAATAAAAAAATGGAAATGGCGTTAGCCAAAGTGGGTGCTCACATTGATGCTTTAGAGTATTGCCCAGATCATCCAGATGATGCTGGACCCGATCGAAAACCAAACACAGGTATGGTCAACCGACTTATAAAACAGTTTAATGTCGAACCCTCTAAAACATTTTTTATTGGCGATTCTATTTCAGATATTGAATGTGCAAAGAATGCTGGATGTAAGCCTATTTTGGTTTTAACTGGGAAAGGAAAAAACACTGCAAGTAAAATAGTAAAAACGAACATACCTGTTTTTGCAAACCTTTCTCTTGCTATAGATAGCTTAATATAGTCTATAAATTAAACAAGTACATTAGGAAAAAAATAAACTGTTATTGTAATCACTAAGGCGGTCACCACAAACCATCGAGCCATAATACACTTTTTACAAACTTTTCTATTGCTCATTATTTTGAATCATTTTTACTACAGATGAAGTTAAAGCGTTAGGTATTGGCAACGTAAGGTGATATTGAGCAATTTTCCATCCATTAGATGTTTTAATCAACACACCTGTTCCCCTGGTTTCACCATACTTTTTATTGTCTAACATTTCATCAAACCATACCGTTTGTTTTGATTCAGAAATATAAATATGACGATCTCTAGGGTGATAAGTCCAACCAATTCCTTTATTAAAATAAGGCTCAGCAAAAGCTTTAAATTCTTTTATTGTCCAAGTTTCTTTCGGATCAGTTCCAATAAAAATAGCGCTTGTTGTAAATAGAGAAAAGTAGTTTTTTAAGTTGGCATCACTAGCCGCCTGATGGAGTTGGCTTAAAGTTTGACTGATTGCCCATGTACAATCTAAACAACCCTTATTTTTACTATAAGCAACACTAGAGAATATAAAAAACACGAGAAAAACTAAAGAAATAATATTGTTTATTTTATACATTTGTTATTCCTTCAGCTTTTATTAGTCGTCCAAAACTTATTTTAAACTCTCATAGTAAGCAGCAAGGTTTTCAATATCTGCATCCGTTAGCGTAGCAACCATTCCAGCCATCACAGGATCATTTCGTGTTTTATTTTTAAATGCTTTAAGTTGTTTAGCGGTATAAGTAGATTTTTGTCCAGCAAGGTTAGGGTACATTGGGATCATGCTGATTCCATTGGCTCCATGACAGGTGGCACAAATTCCAGACTTTGCTTTACCTGCAGCCACATCACCGGCAGCAGAAATCAATGTTGAAAAAGAAAGTGCAATTAAAGCCATCGTTGTTAATAATTCTTTCATTTATATCCCTCCAAGGATAAATATTGTAATTAATTCGTTTCGCTTATTTTATATTAGCACACACTAATATAAAAACAATTTATTATTATAAGTCTTTTATACATCAAGGTTGGCTACAGCTAATGCATTTTCTTCAATAAACGCTCTTCTTGGCTCTACATCATCACCCATTAATGTAGAAAAGAGCTGATCAGCCACAACAGCATCTTCAATGGTTACTTGAAGCATACGACGAGCGCTGGGATCCATCGTAGTTTCCCAAAGTTGATCTGGATTCATTTCACCCAAACCTTTATAACGTTGAATAGCAATACCACGTTTAGACTGATGCATTAACCAATCAAGCGCCTCTTTAAAGTTTTTTACTTCCCGAGTTCTTGCTCCGCGCTGTATGTAAGCACCAACTTCCATTAAGTCATTAGTCTTTTCGCCAAGCGCAATCATTTTATTGTATTCACCTGATGCAAAAAATGATTTATTTAAAATATATTTACTTTCTGATCCATGATAAACAACATTAACATTTGGATAATAACGACTTCGTTCTTCATCCTTAGTAACAGATACTTCAAACTTAGTCGCCCCAGTTTTATCATCAACCGATAAAATGTTTGCTAACTCATTTGTCCAAGCAGTTACTAAGTCCTCACTACCCAAACTTTCAACATCTAATCTATTTAATTCTATTACGCCGTTTAATATCCTGGAATCAAACAGTTGTGATAACCGACTAATATCATCTTGAACTTCTCGGTAATCAACAACTAATTTTTCTAAGGCCTCTCCTGATAATGCTGGTGCATCTGCGTTAACATGCAACGATGCTTCATCAAGAGCCATACTAGTCAGGTATTCTTCTAGGCTTGAGTCATCTTTAACGTAGGTTTCTTGCTTACCCTTTTTTACTTTGTATAAGGGTGGTTGAGCTATATATATATATCCTTTTTCTACCAACTCTAACATTTGGCGGTAGAAGAAGGTCAACAGTAATGTTCTGATATGAGCACCATCAACATCCGCATCAGTCATAATAATAATACGATGATAACGCGTTTTTTCAACATTAAATTCATCACGACCTATTCCACAGCCTAACGCGGTAATTAAAGTACCAACTTCTTGAGAGGACAGCATTTTATCAAACCGTGCTTTTTCTACATTTAGTATTTTACCTTTTAAAGGTAATATCGCTTGGTTTTTTCTATTACGTCCCTGCTTAGCAGAACCACCAGCAGAGTCCCCTTCCACAATATACAGCTCAGATTGAGCAGGATCTTTTTCTTGGCAATCGGCTAACTTACCTGGAAGGCCCGCAATATCTAATGCGCCTTTACGCCTAGTCATATCTCTTGCCTTTCTTGCAGCTTCTCTAGCTCTTGCTGCATCTAGCATTTTTCCGACAATAATTTTTGCTTCCTGAGGATTTTCTAGTAAATAATCCGTCAACTGTGCGCCCATAGCTTGCTCGACTGCACTTTTAACTTCAGACGATACTAGTTTATCTTTGGTTTGAGAAGAAAACTTAGGATCTGGTACTTTAACTGAAATGACTGCTGTTAACCCTTCTCTCGCATCATCACCTGTTGTTTGGGTTTTCCCTTTAGACTTACCTGCCTCCTTCTCCATATAATTGTTAAGCGTGCGAGTTAAGCCACCTCTAAAACCGGCTAAATGAGTACCACCATCTCTTTGAGGTATATTATTAGTAAAGCAAAAAATATTTTCTTGAAATGAATCATTCCATTGCATTGCTACTTCAACAACAATCCCATCATTACCTTCAACACTAAAATGAAACATCTTTTGGTTTATGGGAGTTTTTGCTCTATTAAGATAATCAACGAAAGCTTCAATCCCTCCTTTATATTGGAAGTGATCTTCTTTACCTGATCGCTCATCTTTAAGTTTAATGCTTACTCCAGAATTTAAGAATGAAAGCTCTCTTAAACGCTTAGCTAAAATATCGTAATGGAAATCAATATTCGTGAAAATTGTAGGGCTTGGGTGAAAACGTAATTCAGTCCCAGTTTTTTGAGTATCACCGATTTCAGCTAATGCTGCTTGAGGTTCACCAAGTTTGTAATTCTGTTCATAAACATGCCCTTCTCGTCGAATAGTTATTGTTAAATCATCAGACAGAGCGTTAACAACCGAAATACCTACACCATGTAAACCACCGGAGACTTTATAGGAGTTATCATCAAATTTTCCACCCGCATGTAAAACAGTCATAATTACTTCAGCTGCTGATATTCCTTCTTCTTCATGAATACCAACAGGTATACCTCGACCATCATCAGTTACAGAAACAGAGTTATCGGTATGAATTATCACATTTATATCTTTACAATGACCCGCAAGAGCTTCATCTATGGAGTTATCAACCACTTCAAAGACCATGTGATGTAAACCTGTTCCATCATCAGTATCGCCTATATACATCCCGGGTCTTTTTCGAACGGCATCGAGACCTTTCAAAACCTTTATGCTTGAAGAATCATATTTATTTGAAACTTCTGTTTTTTGTTCATTGTTTTCAGACATCGATTTATATATTCCTTTTTAAAAACCAAACATTATATTAGTTTGGAAGGGTTACTTCACTTATTACACCATGTTCCACGTGAAACATATTAACGTTATTATACTCTTTTATTAGCGGTTTGAGCACTACAGAATCTAGGCAAGATATTAAAACTTGAACATTTTCTTGATCTTTCAAAGCAAGAACTAGTTGTAATTGATTAGATCTATCTAACTCAGATGAAAAATCATCAATAATAAATAAACTATCTTTACTTGAAAGCTCTTTTAGAAGATTAGTTTGAGATAAATAAAGAGCATTAATCAGCATTTTTTTTTGCCCACGCGACAATACATCGCCTACATTTCTACCTCCTAATAGAATTCGTAAGTCAGCTTTGTGTGGACCATAAGTCGTAGTACCACGAGCAACATCCTGACGAATTGACTCTAACAACCTCTCTTGTAAGTTTAAATGACCACAACCAGAACGATAATCTAGTGTTAGTTTTTGTTTTAAGCAAAATTGAATAACTTCCAATACTTTATAAAGATCTGGTAAAATCATATTGGTTAAATTTAATCGCTTATGATTAATAATAGTGGCTGCATCAACAAACTTAGTGTTCCATACATTTATCTGGGCAGGATCTAATTTTGAAATATCTCCCTTTAAAGACCTTAAATAAGAGTTTCGTTGTTTTAATACTTTATTAAAATTTTGCCAATCCGACTTATAACTATGTTCCACGTGAAACAATAACCAATCAAGATATTTTCTTCTCTGACTAGGACCTGCATCTATTAAATGATAAGACTCAGGGCTTAATATCTGTACTGGAAAAAGTGACGCCACAACTGAAAGTACTTTTACATTTTTACCATTTAAACGAATTTTACGAGAGTCTTTTTTGTGTCCATAGGAAAAACCTAATTTTGTAGAATCATCAAACTCTCCAAAAAGAGCGAGTGTTTTTGCGTTATGTGAAATGAGTTGTGTATTATTTGATGCTCGAAAAGACCGCCCAGAAACCAATAAACTAACACCTTCTAGCAAACTACTTTTTCCAGCTGCATTTATACCCTCTACAATATTTAACTGTGAAGAAAGATTAATTGTTGTATCAGCTAAATTCCTAAGCCCTGATGCAACAAATTTTAATAAATACATTTTTTAAGTTTTTATAGGTTAATTTAAAGTCTCATAGGCATAACAACATATGAACTATCAGCACTCTCAGATGCTTGAATTAGTACACTACTATTAGAATCACCTAAACAAAACTTGACTGAATCGCTACGAATCGCATTAACAGCATCTAATAAATAACTAACATTGAACCCAATTTCCATTTCTTTATCATTATATTCAACATCCAACTCAATTTCAGCTTCTTCCTGCTCAGGGTTGTTAGCATTTATCTTTAATTTATTTTCCGATAAGGTCAACCTAACCCCACGAAATTTTTCATTACACAGTATTGCTGCTCTTGAAAATGCTTCTTTTATCGTTTCTTTATCGCACAATAAAATACGTTCAGCATCTTTAGGTAAAACTTTACCATAATCTGGAAAACGCCCATCTACAAGTTTTGATGTAAAAACAAATAAACCTAATGTAATTCTAATATGATTACTATTTAAAGAAATAGTTGCATCTTCATCAATGCTAGACAACAGTTTTCCGGCTTCTAAAACGCCTTTACGGGGAATGATTACCTGGACCAAATCTTCACATACATTTGAGCTTAAAGTTAATCGTGAAAGAGCCAAACGATGACCATCTGTAGCGACAGTTAATAGTTTATCTTGATCAATTTCAATCAACATACCATTCAAATAATATCGAACATCTTGTTGAGCCATTGCAAACTGAGTCTTATCGATAGTGTTTTTGAGTTCACTACTAGAAATAACAAATTCTGTTGAAAAAAGAGAATCTTCGATATTGGGAAACTCTTGAGCAGCAATAGTTGAAAGAGTGAATCGACTTCGACCACTTTTAATAACTAATTTAGTTTCTATTAATTCTATATTTATATCGCTATCAACTGGTAAACTTCTACAAATATCAACAAATTTTCTAGCTGGTACTGTAATATCACCATCCTCAGACTCATTATCTAAATTAATATTGACAGACATCTCGATCTCTAAATCCGTTGCAGTAATACTTAACAAACCTTTCTCAACTTTAATTAACAAGTTTGCTAAAACAGGTAATGTTTGTCTTTTCTCAACAGCTCCTGAAATCAATTGTAAAGGGCTAACCAGTTTAGACTGTATAATGGAAAATTTCATATTAGTTCTACCTTCGTATAAGTTACTTTAACTTGATAAAATTCTTAATAAATTAGTGTAATCTTCCTTTATATCTGGAAGCGTTTCTTTTAGTTCTTTAATTTTTCTACAAGCATGTAATACTGTTGTGTGATCTTTGCCCCCGAAAGACTCCCCAATCTCGGGTAAGCTTCTGTTAGTTAACTCCTTTGCTAGACTCATAGCTATCTGCCTAGGTCTAGCTATTGAACGGGTTCGTCTTTTAGACAATAAATCAGAGACTTTAATTTTAAAGTATTCCGAAACTGTTTTTTGAATATTTTCTATACGAACCTGTTTATCCTGTGCGGCTAATAAATCTTTCAAGGCTTCTTTTACAAACTCAATGGTAATTTCTTTTCCCGTAAATTGAGCTGTGGCCATGACTCTTTTTAGAGCGCCTTCTAACTCTCGAACATTTGAACGTATTTTCTTAGCTATAAAAAATGCGACTTCATTATGTAGTTTAATATTAGATTTTGTAGCTTTAGATTTTAAAATAGCGACCCTTGTTTCTAATTCTGGAGGTTCAATAAAAACAGTTAAACCATGAGACATTCTAGATTTTAACCGTTCTTCTACTCCGTCAATTTCTTTTGGGTAACGATCACAAGTTAATATAACTTGTTGATTTCCTTCAAGTAATGCATTAAATGTATGGAAAAATTCTTCTTGAGATCGTTCCTTATTAGCAAAAAATTGAATATCATCAATTAATAACGCATCAACTGAACGATAGAATTTTTTAAATTTATCTATTGTATTGGTTTGTAATGCTTTAACCATATCAGCTACAAAACGTTCAGAATGAAGGTAGATAACCTTACCATTTTTCTTTTCACTAATAATCTGATTACCAATAGCTTGCATGAGATGGGTTTTACCTAATCCAACACCACCGTAAATAAAAAGTGGATTATATGCTGTACCTGGATTAATTGAAACTTGTTGTGCGGCGGCCATAGCAAGCTGATTACTTTTTCCTTGAACAAATGTTTCAAAATTAAAGTTAGAATTCAAATTACTTTTTCCAGATTTATTTTGAGTATCAATACTCCTTTTTACGGGATTTTTAAATTTTGTAAAGTGGTTATTGTTTAAAATTTGAGAAGAATCTAAATGAATACTCTTCCGCTCTTTAACATCTAAAGAAATATTGATACTTTTATCAAAATTATTACGTAATACTACTTGAATTTTATCTAAATATTTTTCTTTTACCCAATCCAAAACAAAACGATTAGGTGCAATTATATGTAAACCTTTATCATCGTTAGAGGCTTTCAGAGGTCTAATCCACGTACTGAATTCAGTTGGTGGTAATTCGTCCTGTAAGTATTTTTGACATAGATCCCACATATTAAAGTTATTAACTATCCAACTGTTTATTGTTATTGTAACTGTGTAAAGATTTACAAGTTTATAGTGAAATTGATTATTGATCCACAGGTTAATATAAATTTAACCAATATAATTTATATTATCAATATAATTTTGTTTTGTTAAATTTATATTTAAAGGTAATTATTTGCTATTTATAGAGAAAGATATGTGTATTAAATAGTTAATAAATAATGAAAACTGAAAATAACCGTATTTATACATACTTACTATAGAGATAAACAGTCGTGATTCAATGTTTAATAAGAAGTATATAAACAGGATAACTAACTGTTTTTAAAAGATAAATTATACTTATACACTAAAAATAGTGAGTACTAATAATAATAACTATAAGATCTTTTTTAATTATAATTATATTAAACATGTGTATACTTTATTTGAATTTTTTAAAAGTTTAATATAATTATATAATGTATTTTTACAGATAATACAAAAATAACTAGAAACACTTAAAAAAAAGAGTATTTCAAAAATAATAGTTATCCACAGAAAGCGATATAAATTTATAATTATTAGCATATATAGGTATTAATTATAAAATGATAACTAGATATAGTTAATAATTATAAAAAGTTGTTTTTTATACAATAGAAGCAACTTTTTTAATCAAAAAAATAAGCTTGAAAGACATTGACAGTATATTATCTATACAATAGAATTTGCGCCCCTTGAGTCATTGCTTGAATTTGTGTTTGTTTTCATTGTAAATTTACATCACAAAAATAGCAAAAAATTGTTAAACTAACGGAAAGTCTGATGAAACGTACATTTCAACCTAGCACAATCAAACGTAAGCGCCGTCATGGTTTTAGAGCACGTATGGCAACTAAAAGTGGTCGAATAATTATTAACCGACGTCGAGCAAAAGGTCGCGTTAAGTTAAGTGCATAATTTTTGACCTTTTGGTTTTTTTAATAAAAAGAACTATAAAGTAAAGTCAAAAAAGGATTATCTCGTTGAGTTCAGAAAAGCAAAAACTGGACAGGAAGAAAGGCACCGAAAAATTTCCACGAAATAATCGTCTTTTAAACGCAAAACAATTCAGTCGCGTTTTTGATAAAGCAAACAAAATCCACAATAAAGCATTTACCCTTTTGGTAAGAAAAAACGACCTAGGTTACGCTAGACTAGGTTTAGTTATAGCTAAAAAAAATGTCAAACAAGCTCATCGCCGTAATTATATCAAAAGACAGCTTAGAGAATATTTTAGGCAACGTGTCATAATTTTTGGTGATCACGATCTTGTTCTATTAACGAGAAGAGATATTGCTAGTCTAACTAAAACAGATATAATCGCTTACCGAAATAAATTATTTCAACGTTTTGAACGGCAGATCAGCTAACTAGAAGGTGGGTTTTCTAAGTTGAATATAATATTAATTGGAATAATAAAAATCTATCAAAAAACTTTAAGTTTATTGATAGGAAATAGTTGCCGCTTTTATCCAACCTGTTCAAATTACTCGATTGAGGCAATTGAAACGCACGGTTGTGTGAAAGGTGTTGCTTTAACGTTTAGTCGTATTAGTCGATGCCACCCTTTAAATGAAGGCGGCTTTGACCCAGTACCTAAAAAAGATGAAAAAAAGTCTCTGACTAAATTTAACTAAAAATTACTAAGAAAAAAACTTGTACTGAGAAAAACACCATGGAATCAATCAGAACCTTTTTATTTATACTTTTTGCTTTTTTAACATTTCTTTTATACCAAGAGTGGGAAGCGGATCATAAACCAGCTAAAGTTAACAAAGCTCCAATTAGCGAATCTGTTTTAGATTATCAAGATTTGTTTGTGAATGCTGATTTAGAGTCAACCGACCAAATTTCAAAAAACAGCACACCAATAAATGAGCAATCAAAAAACTCTAGTGATCAATTCGGAGGTCAAAATAATAAAGATAGCCAAAATAACTCAGACCTATCTTCTGAACTACCCACCTCTGAAACATTAGTAGCTACGCCATCAAAAAGTATTCCAAACCAATCAGCAATAATTGTAACCACTGATAGGCTGAGAGTTTTAATTACACCTACAGCGGGCAATATAGTTTCTGCTGAACTACTTAATTATAGAGAAACATTAGATAAAAAATCTCAACCAATTAATATTTTAGAGAATAGAAATGGTCGCGTCTTTTTAGCTCTTTCCGGTTTATACGGTAAAGGCGCTCCTGACTTTAAAAAGAATAAACCCATCTATCATTCTTCCGAAAAAGAATATGAATTAAAAACTGATGAAGAGGAGTTAATTGTTGATTTAGATTGGATCAATGAAAACGGTGTTAAATATACAAAACGCTTTACTTTTTATTCTGGACAACACCAGATCAAGGTTGAATATATTGTAAATAATTTTAGTAACGAAAAAATTGCTAACAGAATGTTTACGGCATTAAAAAGAGATTTACTACCAGCTGATGGGCAAGAAGAATCTGGCTTGGGTATGCGTTCATACTTAGGTCCTGCAATATCTACATCAGAAGACAAATATGCAAAACAAGACTTTGAAGACATTGAAGAAGTTCCACTTAATGTAAAAACTCAAGGGGGATGGATAGCTATACTACAACATTATTTTGTTACTGCTTGGATACCTGAGTCTGAAGATTTACACACGATTGATTCAAGTACCAAAAACTTAGGTAAGGCAGGTTTAGCACAGGTTCGAATCACACAAGACTGGAAGTGGATTGAACCGGGAATGAGCCATACTTTTGTAGCAAAGCTTTATGTTGGACCAAAAATACAATCAGACTTAGAAAATATTGCTGATGGTCTAGAGCTTACCGTTGATTACGGTTTTTTATGGTGGATTGGCCGACCAATTTTTTTCTTATTAATATTTTTTCAATCGTTTGTAGTGAATTGGGGTGCGGCTATAATTTTGGTAACTATCGCAATTAAAACATTGCTTTACCCATTAGCTAGAGCACAGTATCGATCGTTTGCAAAAATGAGACTGCTACAGCCTAAGATGGCAAGCATGAAAGAAAAATATGGTGACGACAAAAAGCAAATGTCTATGAAGATGATGGAGCTTTATAAGAAAGAAAAAGTTAATCCTCTTGGTGGTTGTTTTCCTTTATTGATTCAAATGCCTGTTTTTATTTCACTTTATTGGGTTTTGATGGAAAGTGTTGAGTTACGTCATGCGCCTTTTATACTTTGGATTACTGATTTATCGGTAATGGATCCTTATTATGTAATGCCTCTTTTAATGGGAGCTAGTATGTTCCTTATGCAAAAAATGCAACCAATGTCACCAACTATGGATCCAATGCAGCAAAAAATGATGCAATTGATGCCTGTTTTTATGACGGTGTTTTTCGTCTTTTTTCCTGCAGGATTAGTTTTGTACTGGTTAATGAATAACTTAATCTCTATTTCCCAACAACTTTATATAACTAATCAATTTAATAAAGAGCAAGAAGTTAAAAAGAAATAGTTTAAAAAATATAGAAAAAGTGACAAGCTTAAATATGACATCAATTGCCGCTTTAGCGACACCTCCAGGAAAAGGAGGTGTATCGATTATCCGAATATCTGGCGATCTTTGTGAAAACATATCAAAAAAAATTTTAAAAAGAACCCTTTCCCCACGTAAAGCCACCTATCTGCCTTTCTATAATTCCGATAAACAAATTATTGATAATGGCATCGCCATTTTTTTTAAAGCACCAAACTCTTTTACCGGAGAAGATGTATTAGAGCTTCAAGGTCATGGAGGCTCTATCATTATGGATCTTCTTTTAGAGTCTGTAATTCAATGTGGCGCCGAACTAGCAAAACCTGGCGAGTTTTCTGAAAGAGCTTTTCACAACAATAAGTTAGATTTAGCTCAAGCAGAAGCGATAGCCGATCTAATTGAAAGTGGAACTAAAGAAGCCGCATTAAGCGCGGTTAGGTCACTTAATGGTGAGTTTTCCAAATTGGTTTATGCACTGGTTGAGCAGGTTACTTTTTTAAGGATCTACGTTGAGGCGGCGATTGATTTTCCTGAAGAAGAAATTGATTTTTTAAAAGATGAAAAAATTAAAGAAATGTCTATAAATTTAACATTATCAATGACGAATCTTTTAGAAAAAGCAAAACAAGGGAGCTTACTAAGAGAAGGTATTAAAGTGGTCGTTGCTGGTAAACCAAACGCTGGAAAATCTAGTTTACTCAATGTTCTAGCGGGTAAAGATGCTGCCATTGTCACTGATATTGAAGGAACCACGAGAGATGTTTTATCGGAGCAAATTAACTTAGATGGTCTTCCCCTATATATTATTGATACTGCGGGTTTAAGAAAAGCGAAAGATAAAGTCGAACAAATAGGTATTGAAAAAGCGATCGATCAAATAGAGCAAGCAAACCTAGTTTTATGGGTAACAGATTGTCGGGATGAAGAAATTGATCCGAAAAACATCAAAATTGAAGATTTGTTTAAAGAGTTTACAGAGGAAAAAATAAACCTTCCACCTCTTATAAAATTAAGAAATAAAATCGATCTAATTGACTCAGTAAATAAACCAAACGAAAACACTTTAAATATTTCTACTAAAGAAAACCTTGGTATCGATGAACTAAAGAATCAATTAAAAAAGCTAGTTGGTTATAAAACTTCTGAATCTGGAGTGTTTATGGCAAGACGCAGACACTTAACAGCGTTAATTAAAGCAGAAGAGCATATCGGTGTTGGTTTATATCAACTGAAAGAGTTTGCTGCTGGTGAGTTATTAGCTGAAGAATTAAAGCTTGCTCAGGAAGCTTTAAATGAAATTACTGGAGAGTTTACCCCCGATGATTTATTAGGAAGAATTTTTACTAGTTTTTGTATTGGTAAATAATTAAAAACTACTTAGAACTAAAATGTTTGTTTAAGAAGTAATCGACGCTTACAAAACGACCGCCACCTACAAAGAGCAAACTTACTAATAATAACAAATAAGTGAAGGCAAACTCAACGCCATTTTGTAAAATTACAAATGCCCCTTTTTCTGTTAACCACTCATAGTTTTCATGTTCTTCAAGAAGAGATCTAGCCGCATTAATCCGAGAGGCAATCTCACCATCGACGCTAGAAGCAACCGCAGACCAGCCATTATCAATATGAACAGAAAAAATAGCAACAATCATTGTTGCTATTAGAGGAATGCTAATCCAACGAGTAGCTAAACCCAATAACAATAAAATAGCGCCAAAGTACTCTGTTGCCCAAGCTAAAGAACCAAGTAATTCTGGAAATGGAAGCCCTAACCCCCAATCAGAATTACCAAACCAGTCAATGGTTGGTTGAAGAGAGCTTTCAGAATTAAAAGGGTTCCACTTATTATTAGCCGCCATCCAGAAAATATTAGCTAAATAGATCCTAAAAGTTAAAGATGGTAATCCATCAAGTAGGATTATTTTATCTAGTGTTGACGATTGTAGTTGGTAATACTTTTCTACGAGATCCATGTAGTTCTCCTTGGTGGTTTGGGTTAATGACTAGCACCCACAAAATATGTTTCATATTTATCACAAATTAATCATTACTTCTTTTTGGATACCACTTTTGTAAAGCATATTGATCTAAATAGGATAACTCAGTTTGAGCTGGGATCGACTTAAACCTCCCTTTTGTATCAGTAAAAACAATAGCATAATTCATAATTGAAATTTCATCATAAGCCGTAGAGTGAACAGATGACTCTTTAAGTTTTGAGCTTATTTCACTGCATTTAGATATAGCTTTTTTATCGCTATACCCCAAAAACTTCATTTTGGGGGCGCATTTTTTAATAATTTTTGCATTTGCTGCTTGGTTATATGGCCAGTAAGGACTTCTAAACTCATGCTCTAGCCCTAGCGCATGCCCAAACTCATGTAAAATTAAACGTTGAGCACCTGAGTCACTAATTTTTGAAGATGTTAAATCAAATAAATTTAAAGTGGCTTCTTTTGAAAGTAGATCTTTTTGGTTACCTAACTTAGAGCCTGTATGGCTTTTAAAACTTACTCGAATATGAGTTTTATTTGGCGCTGTATTTAGAGATAAATAGAATTTAAACGAAAGGTTTGTTTTTTTTAGCCATTGTTGTGATATATTTTTAACTTTATCAATTAAAACCGGATCGCCATCAAGAAAGACAACAACAAGTTCTGTGTTACTTGACCACATCTTATCAATAACGATTACTGCGGCATTTAAGTTAAGAGAGTTGGAAAAGAAAAGGATCCAAAAAACTAAATTAGTTAACCAAACATTCACAAAACTACTATTTTTTGAAGTTCTAATATAATATAGAATACCTGAGTTGTATCTATAAACCTAGGGCTTGGTGCTCTTGTTAAGTGTGAGATTAGGTGAGTTTGAAAAAAAATAAAATTTTAATGATCGACAACTTCGACTCTTTCACTTTTAACCTAGTTCATTATTTGGAAAAGTTAGGTGCCAATGTTGATGTAAAAAGAAATAATGAGATTAGTATCAATGAAATTAATCAATTAAAGCTAAGCCATATTATTTTATCTCCGGGACCTGGTACGCCAAGCGATTCAGGTATTTGTATAGAACTAGTTAAACAGTTGAAAGGTGTTATCCCTATTTTAGGTGTTTGTTTAGGACATCAAGTGATTGGTCAAGTTTTTGGAGCACAAGTTTGTCGAGCTCCAAAAGTTATGCATGGAAAAGTATCTAATATTAGTCATAACGCTATAGGGATCTTTAAAAATGTACCTCAAGCCTTTAATGCCACTCGTTATCATTCTTTAACTTTAGACCCAGAATCTCTACCAACAGAAATTACTAAAACAGCCTGGGCTTTTGACAATGATAAAGAAATCTTGATGGGGATTGAAATAGAAGGGTTAAATCTATATGGCGTGCAGTTTCACCCAGAGTCTGTTGCATCTGAATATGGGGAAGTTTTGCTTAAAGAATTCTTGAAAAGCAAGGTTTAAAGTGGAACCTAATTAAAGAGTATATTAAATACAAATTGATAAATTACCGTTTTTTTATTTTACGCATAACACCCTCTTGTGCAGTACTTGCTACTAACCTACCCTTACGATCAAAAAATTTACCTAAAACAAACCCTCGTTCATTAGTTGCTGAGGGACTTTCAATTTGGTAAAGCAACCAATCATCAAACCTAAAATCACGATGAAACCACATACTGTGGTCGATGGTTGCCATTTGATAATTTTTTGTAAAAAAGGAAATACCGTGCGGTTGACCTGAAACCGGTAAAAAAGCCATATCAGAGGCATAAGCCAACATGTATTTGTGAACCCTAGAATCGCTTGGTAACTTCCCCCGTGTTTTCATCCAAACATGACGCTTTGGACTACTCGCTTCCGCTTTTAATGGACTAAATGTTTCCACGGGTCTAATTTCAATTGGGCTCTGTTGTTCAAATCTTTCCGGGATTGGCATGCTAGCCTCTAGTGCTAGTTTTTTTATTCTATCTCTAGTAGAAAGTAAGCCTTCAGGATCCACAACGTCCGGCATTTCTGCTTGGTGTTCTAACCCTTCCGCGTGGACGTGAAAGGATGCCGTCATAAAAAATATTGGTTTGCCTTTTTGGATTGCCTTAATTCGTCTTGTTGAAATACTCCTCCCATCCCTCAAGCTTTCTACATCATAGATGATTGGTTTTGATGCGTCTCCAGGGCGTAAAAAATAGGAGTGAAAAGAATGAACTGGTCTTGGATCGGACAAGGTAAATTTTGTTGCTGAAAGAGCTTGCCCAATAACTTGTCCTCCAAAAACTTGTGGTAGACCTAAGTTTTGGCTGTTACCACGATAAAGCCCGATTTCTATTTCTTCTAGACTTAGAAGGTTTAATAAGTTATCTAGTAGTTGTTGACTCATGTTTTTTTACCTTTTGATCGCTTTATGGATTAAAAAATTATTTTTTTAATTTCAAAAAATCACTAAACACCCATGGCTTAATTGCCCCTACAAAACCGCAACCCACCCGATCATCAAATGGAAGGTTAGCATCTTGTTTAGCTAGATCGTTAAACTCGTTCACCAGTTTCTCTATCTTTTTATGAAATAGTAAAATACTTGAACGAGAAAGCATGGCTCCAGAAAACATCATTAATTCATCTGGTTTTACAAAGTTTGATTGAAAAAACTCTTTTCTAATTTGTTGGTTAAATAGTTTGTTTATAGCACCATTCTTTCGCCACCTAAAGTTTCTAGACGTTAATAGTTTAACTCGATTGCCTGACAGTAAATTGATAAACCTTACTCTATCTAAATGAGCAAGCAACTGAACACCTTCCAACTCTTCTATTTTATAATAGTAAGTGATTGTATCGAAATCAAAATCATTTAATAACATATATGCCATAAAGAGTAATTTGGGTTGTTTGATAAACTCGATTTCTTGCTCTTCAGTCAGTTCATTAATCTCTTCTTTAGAGTGTTCTGCTCTTTTTGTGAGATCACAGATATCCATATTGAGTAATTTACAAATTTCGTCTAAACGTTGCAAGGAAAGGTTCTCTTCGGAAAATATTCGTTTGATACTGGCCTCACTTAAAGATAGAGACTCGGCCACATTAGCATATGTAACGGCTTGTTCTTTTAAGCAGTTTTTTAAGGTTTGTATAATGAGTGAGGTCTGTGCCATAGTAGGTTTCTCAATTCTGCATCAATAGAATTAGTAATGATTATTTTTTAAAATGATTGGGTGCTAGAATAACAAATAATTACAAATCGAGCGATTAAACCATACATTAGAAAAACTCAATATATCTACTTCCACCTTATTTGTTTATAGTTAAGCCGATTTAATTACTATTTTCAATATTAAGTTTTTACACAACTGAGAGGCGAAAAAATGCAAAAAGAACAGCAAATAGGCATTGTAAAAGAAACTTTAGATAATGAGTCGAGGGTTGCCGCCTCTCCATCTAGTGTTGCGCAGTTATTAAAGCTTGGGTTTAGCGTTGTTATAGAGGAAGGTGTTGGTGTGGGTGCTAGCTTTTCTGATGCGATGTATCAAGAGTCGGGTGCTACAGTTAAATCATCTACTGACGTTTGGCAATCAGATATCTTATTTAGGGTGAACCCACCATCCACAGAAGAGGTCGCCAAGATAAAAAATGGTGCAACCATTATTGGTTTCTTTTGGCCAGCTCAAAATGAAGACTTAATGAAGGCTTTAACAGATAAACAAGTTAATGTTTTAGCAATGGATTCTGTGCCTCGTATATCAAGAGCACAATCAATGGACGCTTTAAGCTCAATGGCTAATATTGCTGGTTATCGAGCGGTGGTTGAGGCATCTCATAAGTTTGGTAGTTTTTTCACTGGTCAAATTACTGCCGCCGGAAAAGTACCTCCAGCAAAAATCATGATTATTGGTGCTGGTGTTGCCGGTCTTGCGGCATTAGGAACAGCTGGTAGTTTGGGTGCAATCGTTAGGGCTTTTGATACACGCCCAGAAGTTAAAGAACAAATTGAGAGTATGGGAGCTGAATTCTTAGAGCTAGACTTTGAGGAAGAAGCTGGCAGTGGCGATGGTTATGCCAAAGTGATGAGCAAAGAATTTATTGCTGCTGAGATGGCGCTTTTTGCGGATCAGGCAAAAGAAGTCGATATTATTATTACCACAGCAATGATTCCTGGAAAACCAGCACCAAAATTAATTACTAAAGAGATGGTTGATTCAATGAAACGCGGAAGTGTTGTAGTCGATTTGGCTGCTCTTGGTGGTGGAAACTGTGAGTATACTGAACCGGGTAAAGCAGTTGATATCAATGGGGTAACGATTATTGGTTATACCGATATGCCTTCTCGCTTACCGACTCAATCAAGTAATTTGTACTCAAATAATATTTTAAATTTAGTTAAATTGTTATGCCCTGAAAAAGATGGCGATATTGTTTTGGATTTTGAAGATGAAATCATTCGAAACGTGACAGTCACTAAGGAAGGTAAGGTCACCTGGCCTCCTCCTCCGGTTAAAGTTAGCGCTGTACCGCAAGTTAAAGTGGTTACGCCTGTTGTAATGGAAAAGAAAGAGGAAAAGACCTCAGGTGGCATGGGTAAACACTTGATGTTACTCGGTGGTGGTTTATTGTACGGTTGGCTATCAATGGTTGCTCCAGGTGATTTTATTCAACACCTCACAGTTTTCATTCTTTCCTGTTTTATTGGTTATTACGTTGTATGGAATGTAACGCATGCTTTACATACACCACTTATGAGTGTAACCAATGCGATCAGTGGAATTATTGTTGTTGGAGCGCTACTTCAAATTTCTAGCGATAATGAAATGGTGATGTGGATTTCTGCATTTGCCGTGTTAATTGCTTTTATTAATGTGGTTGGCGGCTTTGTAGTGACCAAACGTATGTTAAAGATGTTTAGGAAGGAGGGTTAAGCCATGAATGATTTATTAAATAATATAGCTATCAATGAATCCTTAATAAATGGCGCTTACTTTTTCGCGGCGATTCTATTTATTTTTAGTTTAATTGGCTTAAGTAAACAAGAATCAGCAGAAGATGGTGTGCTTTACGGTATTGTGGGAATGGTTATTGCCTTAACTGCCACCATTCTCAATCCAAATGTTGATAACCTTCAATATATTTTGATTGCCATGCTTGTGGGAGGTGTGATTGGCACTCGCTTGGCTCTTAAAGTAGAAATGACACAAATGCCAGAACTGGTTGCGATGTTGCATAGTTTTGTAGGTCTTGCCGCAGTTGCTGTTGGATTTAATAGTTACCTTGAACATGAAGTGATGCAAGGAATGATGCTTAATATTCATCTTGTAGAGGTGAGCCTAGGGATCTTTATTGGGGCAGTTACATTTACTGGATCAATTGTCGCATTTGGTAAGTTACGTGGTATTTTTAGTAGTAAATCGTTAATGTTGCCACATCGACATAAGTTAAATTTAATAGCGGGCTTGGTTAGTATTGGTTTAATGGTTTATTTTGTTCAACAAGAAGGCCATATGAATGCATTGTTGGTGATGACGGCGATTGCTTTAGTGTTTGGTTGGCATTTAGTTGCATCTATTGGTGGCGCTGATATGCCGGTCGTAGTATCAATGTTGAATTCTTACTCTGGTTGGGCAGCTGCAGCTGCAGGATTTATGTTAGGTAATGATTTGTTAATCGTGACTGGCGCGTTGGTTGGTTCATCGGGTGCGATTTTGAGTTACATTATGTGTAAAGCAATGAATCGGTCATTTATTAGCGTTATTGCTGGTGGTTTTGGAACAAACGTTGTGGTCAATACCGATCAAGACTACGGTGAATATACTGAAACTAATGCAGAAGATGTTGCTGAATTACTTAAAAATGCAAAGACGGTCATGATTACTCCGGGTTATGGAATGGCCGTAGCGCAAGCACAATACCCCGTTTATGAAATGACAAAACGATTAATTGATAGAGGCATTGAAGTACGTTTTGGAATTCATCCTGTGGCGGGTAGATTGCCGGGACATATGAATGTTTTATTAGCAGAAGCCAAAGTCCCTTACGATATTGTGATGGAAATGGACGAAGTCAATGATGATTTCCCAGAAACGGATGTAGTTTTAGTGATTGGCGCTAATGACACCGTTAACCCTTCTGCATTAGACGATCCTAACAGCCCGATTGCTGGTATGCCGGTTCTTGAAGTTTGGAACGCTAAGCATGTGATAGGTTTTAAGCGCTCAATGAATCCTGGATATGCAGGTGTTCAAAATCCACTATTCTTTAAAGAGAATACCAGCATGTTATTTGGTGATGCGAAAGCCAGTGTGGATAATATTGTAAAAGCTTTAGGCTAAACTTATTATTCACCATTAACTTTAAAAATAAAAATAACAATCACTTAGAGTATCGCTCTAAGTGATTGTTAATATTTTCTCAGCTTCACTCTTGTCTAAACTGGTTATTTCATATAAGTTTACGTCTTTAAAGGATTTTATAGTTGTTTTAAAAGGGTTTCGTCTTGCATCAATATAACCTTCCATTTATTTCTGATAAAGATCTGTATTTACATGTCAAAGAAACTGTTGAAAAATATCGATTCTCTATTAATCTTAAAGAGTTCAATAAAAATTTAGTTGATCCAATAAAGCTAACTTTTGACTCAAAGGTTTATGGAAAAACGGTTGAAGAGATGATTGAAAATGAGTCTATTCGACAAATTGATAAGTCTAACACCAACCATATTGGCTACTTTCATCAAAATATATTTAACTATATTGGTGGTGGTTGGGATGTCCCTAAACAGGGATATGATATTGTTAATATTGATAAAAATATTTTTATTGAAATGAAAAATAAACATAATACGATGAACTCCTCCTCTTCTCAAAAAACCTATATGAGAATGCAAAGTGAAATATTAACGAATGATCAAGCTGTTTGTTATTTGGTTGAAGTGATTGCTGTTAAGAGTCAAAATATTCCTTGGACTATAAGTTTAAATGGGAATCAATTAGCGCATAAAAATATTCGTCGAATTTCGGTTGATCGTTTTTATGAAATGGTTACGGGTATCTCAACGGCATTTAAAGACCTATGTTCTATATTGCCCGTTGTTATTTCAGATGTTCTAGAAGATAAAAAATCGACCATTCTTAATAATAGCGTTTTTTCAGAGTTGAAAGAGTTGTCACCTGATCTACTTAATAGTATCTATCTATTGTCTTTTGAAAAATATGAAGGTTTTGCGGAGTTTAAACTGAAATGAATCAGTATCTTACGCTAACCGAAGTTTCAAATTGCCTTGGTGTGTCTAAGGCTATAATTAGTGGTTGGGAAAATAAAGGAAAGTTAATTCCAGAAATTAAAGATGATGTTAAGGTCTACAAAAAAAAGCAGTTGTTGGAGTTTGATATTTTTCATCAAATGGAGAATAGTCAATGGAAAAAAGAGCAACAAACAAAGGCAACTAGAGCGTATCGTTCAATTGAGCTTTTTGCTGGTGCTGGTGGCTTAGCATTAGGGTTGGAAAAAGTGGGGTTTGAGGTGGCGCTTTTAAATGAGGTTGATAAGCAAGCGGGAGAAACACTACAAAAAAACCGCCCGAACTGGAATGTGGCAATTGGCGATATCGTCAATTTAAATTTTTCTCATTTCAGAGACAATATTGATTTTTTGTCTGGTGGATTTCCTTGCCAAGCGTTTTCATACGCTGGAAATAAACAAGGCTTTGGTGATACTCGTGGTACTTTATTTTTTGAATTTGCGAGAGCTATTGAGGAAGTTCAGCCTAGAGTTTTTTTAGGTGAAAATGTAAGAGGTCTTTTAAACCACGATAAAGGTAGAACGTTAGAAACAATAAAGAAAAGAATAAAAGATATAGGCTATACCTTGGTTGATCCAAAAGTGCTAAAAGCAATTTACTATAAAGTACCTCAAAAAAGAGAGCGATTATTTTTAGTGGGTATTAGGAATGATGTTTTTAAACAGTTAAATAAAACCACTTCAGATTTGTTTCAATGGCCATCTCCCTACAAGCGAGTTTTAACCGTAATAGACGCACTAAAAGCAGGAGTGTTGTATAAAACGGATGTGCCAGAATCCAAAGGTCAAACCTACCCAAAAAGAAAAAAACAGATATTAAAAAAAGTCCCACAAGGTGGTTATTGGAGAGATTTGTCAGATAATCTACAAAGGGAGTACATGCAAAAAAGTTATTTTTTAGGAGGTGGAAAAACCGGAATGGCGCGGCGGCTTTCTTGGCTAGAGCCTTCCCTTACGTTAACTTGTGCACCAGCTCAAAAACAAACAGAGCGTTGTCATCCAGAAGATACGAGACCACTAACGATTAGAGAATATGCTCGTATTCAAACTTTTCCTGATGATTGGGTTTTTTCTGGCTCAATAAGTTCTCAGTATAAGCAAATAGGTAACGCTGTACCGGTAAATTTGGCTAGCGCAATTGGTGTTAGTTTAATCAATTTATTAAATGATATAGAGGCAGTTCTACCTCGAAACAACGTATACGAGTTGCCTCAATGGAGTAAAAAACCAGAACAAATGGATTTTTTGTGGGAGAGACCCGCTATATATGGCCTCTGATTAACGAAAGCTCTTTTCGCGGACAGGATTACATTTTTGACTCTTAAGTTCGTATAATACTTGCGAAACATATTTTCTTACACTCTCTCACCTGTTTTTCACCCTTTCGACCAAACTTTCTTATAGGATGGTTCGACATTAACAATAGATAATCTGAATTTTACCTATGAAAAAATTCTTAATATGAGAAACCTGTTGGAGGGAATTATGAAATCATTAAATTTAACGGCTTTATTAGTCGCGTCTACTATCAGTGGAAGCGTATTGGTTTCGGGAGAAGTCTTGGCAGATAGCTCCCAATCATTTTCTAATGAACAGTGTAGTTATTCAGTTGACTATGACGTCAAAATAGATGATCAAACAATTAAATTAACTCATCCCAAAAAGAAGAACATAACCTTTATAAAAGGAGGCTTGTTGATTGATGGGAACTCTGTTGAATTAACTTCTGATCAGGAAGTTGCAAGCAACAACCTTCAGGCTAGAACGCGAGCATTAGTTCCTAAAGTAGCCGATATAGCAATAGAAGGCGCTGACTTAGGAATAAAAGCGGCCACGATGGTAATTACCGCACTGGGTGGTGCAACTTCAGCAGAACAAAAAGACATGCTTGAGCCTCTTAATAAAATCAGCCAAAAAATAAGAGATAATGTTAATCATAAAACATTTAATAATAAAACACTTTCAGACTCTTTTGATAAAGAAATAGAAGAAGAAATAGAAAGGTTTGTAGCAAAAGCTATCAGAAAATTTTCTGGACGAATGATTGGTGAGCTTATGGGTGCTATATTTTCTGGAGATAAAGAGTCTGAAGAAATGAAAGACTTTGAATTTCGAATGGAAAATCTAGAACATGATATTGAAACCTATGTTGAGAACAATGCAAAGGCGTTGGAAATAAAGGCTGAAGCACTGTGTGGCGATTTAAAACAAATGGCAGAAATTGATTTGGTTTTAGAATCTGTGGATGGATATCCTAAAAACGGAATTATCCATGAAGGCAAAGGCCATAACCTTCATATTAATAGATTTAGTTTGTCTGAGTAGGTTTATTGTTAGTTAATTACAAGCAGAAAATTGCCTGTTGAAAGAAGAGCGCTAGCATTGTACTGTTAGCGTTCTTTTTGTATTTAGAAACCATTAAAGTGAAAAAACCAGTCATTCTTTCGCTAGCTTTTTGTGCTGGTTTTTCGATTATGTGTTTTGAACTTCTTGGTGGACGGTTATTAGCTCCTTATTTTGGTAGTAGCGTTTATGTTTGGGGAAGTATCATCACGGTTTTTATGTTGGCGTTATCGATTGGATATTTAAGTGGTGGCCGCTATTCAATGCTCAAGCCTAACCTCTTTAAATATGGCGGTATATTCATTCTATCGGCGTTGAGTTTAATGCCGACAATTTTCTTCTCAGAATCTATTATGGGGTGGGTGTTTGATAGGATCGAAGATCCACGATATGGTTCATTAACGGCGTCTTTATTTTTGTTTCTGTTACCAACAGCGATTATGGGAATGATTGCGCCTTACTCCGTTAGACTTTTAACTCAATCAAAAGACTCTGCAGGGCAAACTGCTGGATACCTTTATTTCATTTCCACGCTTGGTAGTGCAATTGGTACGATTGTCACGTCTTTTTATCTTGTGTTATGGCTAGAAATCAACCAAATATTTTGGTTGATTTTTATGATTATGTTTGCTACTGGCGTGCTTGCAAACATTGTTGCACTGAGGAATAAAAATGAGTGTGCCAAGCAAAGCTAAGGCAATCAAGCTGGACAATCCAGCACAGGAAAAGTCTAACCAACAGCCTGTAACCGAACTACACATGTTAGGCGGTAACAAATAGCATGAAGCTGTAGCAAGGG
>Ga0256845_1000440_pt1 | contig 39517 bp, 35 predicted proteins | sample RiftiametaG_FD_189101 | JGI IMG/M metagenome (GOLD analysis project Ga0256845, IMG submission 189101) | Tube worm associated microbial communities from hydrothermal vent at the East Pacific Rise, Pacific Ocean - Riftia | ecosystem: Host-associated > Annelida > Integument > Unclassified ...
AATAGTACCGGTTTTTGTAGCAAGGTCAAGGACCGTTTGATTTTTACCAATTATTTCAACGCTATCTCCTTCTTGCGCACTAATTCCACTGACATCCACCATAATCATGTCCATGCAAATAGTTCCTACCAAAGGGCAAAATGTGTTTTGAATGTAAACGCCAAAATTGTTCTCCGATAATTGGCGGCTTAATCCATCAGCGTATCCAACAGGGATTATAGCAATGTCCATTTCGTTTGTAGCCACAAAAGACCGACCGTATCCAACCGTTTCACCTTTGGAAATTGTTTTGATCTGAGAAATTGAACTGAACCAAGAAATTGCCTGTCTGAGTTCTTTTTCTCCATTCACACCATACATGCCAATACCCAATCTCACCATTTCCATTTGAGCAGATGTATAGTTTTTTATGCCTTCCGAATTTAAAATATGTCGTAGGGTAGGATAGGGTAAATCACGGCTTATTTCTTCAGAAATTCGTTCTAACTTCTGGATTTGATTATATGTGAATTCGGAATCCACCACATCACTTTCTGCTAAGTGTGAATAAATACTTTTTACAAGAATTTCTGGTTGAGCATGAATAAAAGCAATCAATTCTTGGATGTCTTTTTCGATGAATCCTAAACGATTCATTCCTGTTTCAATTTTTAAATGAATTGGATAGTTAAATTTTGAATGAATAATCAGTGTTTTAACAAAAGAATCCAACTGTTGAATTGAAAAAATTGCCGGTTCTAAATCGTAATGGATGCAATCGTTGAAGGATTGTTCTTCACAATTCATCACTAGAATCGGTGTTTTTATTCCTTTTTGGCGTAATTCAATGCCTTCGTTGGGATATGCGACTCCTAAATAGTCAACTCCAATAGATTCAAGAAAAACACCAATGTTTTTGGCGTCCGAACCATAAGAAGATGCTTTAACCATGCAGAGTAACTTTGTGTCAGGTTTAAGTTTAGACTTAAAATATTGTATGTTATGACGGATCGATTTTAGGTTGAACTCTAGGAAAGTTTGATGATTCAATTGCTTCATTTTTTGAGCAAGGAGGTCCATTCTTTTTCCTCTAGAGCCCGTTATGAGAATGTTTGAATTTGTAAATGAAGTTGTGAATTCTTCAGGTGCATTGATGTAATGTACATCCAAAGGCTGAAATTTACTGAGAATTGAATTGAATTTCTCTTTCTCGTTTGTTCCTAATAATACAATTCGGGGTTTATTCCCGGCATTGGATAGTTGGTAAGAAAGCGAATATTCGAGAGAATCGATGTCTAAATTATACGTGTCATTTATAATTGTATTCCCCTCTTTTCCATCAAAAATTTCCATTCTTTGTGCTAATGGAGAAAGGAGTTTTATACGTTCTTTGACTACTGTGTCACTGATTCCCAGTAATTGCGCCATTCGTATGGTCAAAGATAAATTTTGAGTACTTATTGCATCATTCTTTAATTCAAAATTTGAAATAAAAGAAGTCAGAATTGGGACTTGCTCTCCGTGTTCATGTTTTAACTTTTCAAAGGATAACTTCTCAGGGAAAAGAAAAGAAGGAAGATTTTCGAACAATGTAATTTTTTCAATAAAATGTTCTTCAATCGTAGCAAATAATTCTCTATGCGCATTTCCAAAAGAGGTTAATATACCATGAGTTGGTTGGATAATATCTCGTTTATCTTGAAGCGTTCCTTTCTCGCCAATTCCAACTTCGATTAATGCGATATCAGTTTGGTTATTTATTTCCAACAAAGAAAGTGCTACGCCAAGTCGAGAGTTGTAACTTTTTGGACTTCGGGCAACAGTATATTCTCCACTCAAAAGCGTTGCTAACCATTCTTTAACCGTTGTTTTTCCATTGGACCCCGTTATTGCAACAACAGGACCGTTGAATAGAGATCGGTGGTGTTTTGCTAATTTTTCAAGTGCGGAGAGAGTGTTTTTAACAACGATTTCTTTCGCGTCTTTTAGATGACTAACACTGCCTTTTTGAGCAACGACAAAATGCCGAACTCCTTTTGAATAAGCATCATCAATGAATGATTTTCCATTTCTAAAAACGCCATTTAAAGTAAAAAAAAGAGTGTGTTCCCCGTTAATTATTCTTCGAGTATCAAAAGAAATAGATTGAATAATTTCCTGCCCACTGATCGATTCTTGAGCAATGATTTGTGCAATTTCTCCAAAAGAATAATTTAGTTTCAATGGGCGATTTTATTGTAACATGATCGACAAAGCGGTTTATATTCTTCAACTGCACCAACCAAAACTTGTTCTTCTTGTTCGACTGTACGGTGAGAGAATTGTGCTAAGTTTCCACAAGATACACAAATTGCATGAACTTTTGTGATGTATTCTGCGATACTCAATAAATCAGGCATTGGTCCAAATGGAACTCCTTTAAAATCCATATCTAAACCTGCAACGATAACACGGACGCCTTTTTTGGATAAGAAGTTACATGTTTCGACAATTCCTTGATCAAAAAATTGTGCTTCATCTATAGCTACAACAGGTTCGTTTTTCCAAATATCGAGAATAGACGCTGCATTTTTTACGGCAATTGCATTGAAAGAAGTGCCTTGGTGACTGACCACATTATTGTCATGGTATCGGTCATCAATAGTAGGTTTGACCAATAGAATTTTTTGGTTTGCAAATTCTGCTCGTTTCAATCGACGAATTAACTCTTCCGTTTTACCAGAAAACATTGAACCGCAAACTATTTCTATCCAACCGTGCTGATTTTTCCCATCTGGGAAGTGCTCTAAAAACATATCTTTTCTCTTTTTGTTTTCAACAAATCACCAAGGATAAAAGAATGGAAAAAGTATTCACTCAAGCTTTATCTTCGGTAACTTTGAACGTCTAAGTTCGTTATTTTGTTGCTTAAAAAATAGACATCGTTAGCAACTTAGTCAAAATGTTGAAAAGTCAATTTATTTATTTCGAAATGGAGAATTTAAAAGCCTATAAAAAACAAATCGAAGAAGTTCAGAATTTGGTGAACCGATTAGATAATGGAAATCTTGCAAAAGAAGATTTAACAAAGCTAGAATCGTTGACGAGAATGATTCATGAACGCAGCATTATCCTAAAGTACTTAGCGTTTGGAAACGTTGAAGTAAAGGATGATTCGAAGAATGTTGATGCGGTTGAGAATGTTTTTCTTCCTGAAGAAACTGAGAATGAAACTTCTATTTCTTTTGATGACTCCATAGAAGATAAACCAGAAATTGACCTTTTTGCCTCTTTTGAAAAGAAAGAAGAAACTGTTGAAGATTCTATCGCTGACGAAGTGGAGACACCGCTTTCTATTTCTGACATCATGGATGATCTTCAAAAAGAAGAACCGAATTTTGTCGACGAAGTGGTGGAGAAAGAAATCACAGAACGAGTGGTGGAAGAGGTGGAGAAGGAAGAGTTAATCGAAGAAGTTGTTGAAGAAATGCAAGAGATGGACTTGATTGAAAAAGTGGTGGAGGAAATGGAAGAAATTGAAATTACAGAAAAAGTTGTAGTTGCAATGGAAAGCATCGACGAACTTCCTGTAGAGAATAAATCTTTTTTAGATCAATTGAATTTGAACGATGACTCTTTGCATTCAATGTTGAGCGTTTCTAAAATTGATACGCTAGTGGGCGCTTTTAGTTTGAATGAGAAATTACGTTTCATGAATGATCTTTTCGATGGTTCAAGCGAAGATTTTAACGAAACAGTTAAAATACTAGATAGTCAAGAAAATAGTGATTCAGCAAATAAAATTATTAATTCAATTGCTTCAAAATTTGAATGGGAAACGGAAGATGAAGCAGTGGTAGAATTCATTTCTTTTATCAATAGACGTTATGCCTAAAATTCTTCTATTTTTTCTCTTTCTTTCTTTTGGAACGTTTTCTCAGTTGGAAGAAGTGAGGCGAATTACCAAAGAATTATGTTCACCTGAGTTCCATGGAAGAGGTTATGTCAATAGAGGTGACTCTATCGCCGCTCACTATGTTGTAAGTGAATTCCAGAAAGTGGGAGCTCAACCATTCTGTGACGATTATTTGCAACATTTTACGATGGATGTGAATACTTTTCCGGGAGAAATGAGTGTCCAGCAAAATGGGAAAGCTTTGATTGCGGGTGTTGATTTTTCCATCAACCCAAGTTCAAAAGGAATCAGTACAACTTTATATCCGATTGAAATTCCAGTAGAAAAAGCATTGGACATTGAATTCTTGAAGAAAACAATTGCCGAAGCAACAGCAAGTTTTAAACAACATGCTTTGGTTTTTTCGTATGCAAACGTTTCTTCGGATACGATGCATAAAATCAAAGGATTGATTTACGAGATTGCGACAATATTACCCGTTATTGAATTGGTAGACACCAAGTTTACATGGTCTGTGGGGCAAGATCAAAGCTTGTTTCCGTACTTGCAGATTCAAGATTCTGTGTATCAAAAAGGGATTCCAATCGATGTTTCCATTGAAGCTCGATTATTAAAAGAGTATGAAACGCAAAATGTAATTGCTTTCATTCCTGCGGAAAAGAAAAAAGCTCCTTTCCTCATTTTTACAGCGCATTATGATCATCTGGGTCAAATGGGTGAGAATACCTATTTCCCTGGGGCAAATGACAATGCTTCCGGTACAGCGATGTTAATCACTATGGCGAAATACTTTAAAGAGAACCCAAGCGATTACAACATTCTTTTCATCGCTTTTGGTGGGGAAGAGGTTGGATTGCTCGGCTCTAAATATTTTGTGGAGCATCCATTGCTGAAACTGAAGAAGATAAAATTCCTTATCAATTTAGACATCATGGGGAGTGGTGAAGAAAGTATTACTGCAGTCAATGCTACTTTATTTCCCAAAGAATTTGAATTGTTGCAGACCATTAACAAAGAGAAAGATTTATTGCCATTGATTAAAAGTCGAGGTCCTGCAGCCAATTCTGACCATTATTGGTTTACAGAAAAGGGAGTGCCTGCATTTTTTATCTATACGACCGGTCCGAACAGGCATTACCACGATGTTTTTGACACCTACGAAGAATTGACTTTTAGTGAGTACGATGATATAACAACGTTGCTGATTGAGTTTGTGAAACGGTTGTAATAATAAATGAGAAATAATAAATAAGAGTTGAAAACTGAAAGATTAGAACTAGGAATTTACTTTAACGTTTAAGATTTTAAACTGTTATTGCCACGAATGTTACTTTACACCAACCCATTTTTTCGTAACAATGCAATTGTTTTTGGCTCTTGTCTTTTAAATGCTTTTTAACTTCTATACATGTACGCCAACTTAATTCAGAATAAATAAGTGTTTTATTCGTGCATTCGTGGCATTTCAAAGTTTTTGCCACAAATTCAGACGAATATTAGATCTTCTAAAACGCTTTCAAAAATTCCTTCACAGCTTTCCAATATTCTGCATGTCCTTTCTTGTCAAACCACAAGGCTTTTGAACCGTGGAATCCGCTTTCTTTGGGTAGAAAACTTGTTTTTTTAGCCGTAATTTGGGCATAGAAATCTTCCCATTGCTTGTGTTCATTCTTTGCTGAAGTAATAAAAACTGGACACTTGATGCGGGGAACAAAAGATACGATTGTTTTTCCATCAATTTCAAAGTATTCTCCTGGAGAAAAAGAAAGAATTCCATCGATCAAATCGGGATGTTGTGCGCCCATGTATAAAACCAAAGCAGCACTGTAAGAACTTCCCCAGATGATAATTTTCTTTGCTTTCAATTCGTCCTTCACATATAAAATAGTGGCTTCTAAGTCGGGAATAGCATCGGGGTATTTTGTTGCTAAACCTTTTTTCTTCGCGCGTTTATGTGTTTCATTTTCAATACCTCGTGCTTTCAAACCGGAACGTTGGTCAATGGCAATACAATTAAAACCGAGTTTGTTCAATTCGGGAGTGGCCGGTATGCACCTCGACTAAACATCGCTTGATGAAAAAGAATGATGTAAGTATCACTGTTCTCGACGTTGTTGTATAAATCCGCTGTAATTTCTAATCCATCGGAGGATGGAAAAGTAATTGTTTCTCCTTGAAAAGAGTCCTTCTGCGAAAAAGAAAGAAAAGGGGAGAGGAGTATGAAAATTAATATGCGCATCTTTATTTGATTACAATTTTTCCTGAATAATTAATTCTATCCCCTTCTATTGTGTAGAACACCATTTGACTTGTACCGCTAAAATTAAATTCTTTTTTAACACTGTTGGTAGAAATGTTTTCTTGATGAATAACCTTGCCATCTACGGTATAAAACGTCATGGTAACATCCTCTTCTAAATCTTTAAATTTAACATTCACTATACCTTCTGTGGGGTTAGGGTAAACAGAAACTGTTGTGTTAACACCTTTTATGCTTTCCGTATTTAAAAAACCGGAAGCATCAATCTCCATAAGCCAAGCATCAGATCCACCATTGGTAGGGACAGTTTTGTTACCAGAAATACCGCTATTTGACCCACATAATAAATAAACTATGCCACTTACAGAATTAGTTATTGGAGCAATAAAATCATCTTGATTACCACCATACGTTTCTTGAGCGATAATATTGCCGAGTGTGTCAACAATTAATAGCCAAGCATCAAACACACCGTATCTGGGAGATGTTTTATTTCCATTCGTACCACTTCCGGGAAGAGATTTTGAGTAACCATTAAGCAATAGTTTATTGTCGCCTAGTTTAATTATACCACTACCATAATCAAAAGATGAACCTCCATACGTTTTATCCCAGATAATATTAAAATTGGTGTCCATTTTAATGAACCAATAATCGCGCAATCCTATTTTGGGTGCTGTTTTATTACCTGATATAGCTGAACTTGAATGACTTATCAGATAATAGAAACCATCAATATAATTTATAGTAGCACTCCCATCAAATTGAATTTCAGGATCTGTACCACCGAAACATTTGTTTTGCAAAACATTTAGATTCATATCAACCTCCACTAACCAAATATCAGAGCTACCAAAACCAGGGTCTGTTTTATCACCACTACTACCTTGGTCTGCCTTTCCTGTAATAATAATGCTATTGTTTGGGCTTAAAAACAACTGTCGAATATTGTCTGCACCTGTGGAACCAATCGTATTTTGATTTACAACAGCACCATCTGTACTAGAAATTTCTACCAACCAAAAATCATCGAAACCAATATTTACTTCTGTTTTATTCCCAGAAATTCCAGACCTAGAGTTGATGCCAATAAGTAGATTGTTGTTAGGTAAAGCAATAATATTTCCAAACGAACCACCATCATCTTCTGTACCACCATACAATTTTTGCCACAATATATTACCTGATAAATCAAGAGCCAAGAACCAAATATCAGTAGTTCCATCTGTATTTAAAGGTGCCAAAGTTTTTTCGCCTGAAATGGGAGAAGAAGTAAATGACACTATAAAAAGAGTATCATTTTTAACAATACTAGAATGATAAATGTCATAACCTGAAGCACCAATAGTTTTGTCCCAAAGAATATTATGATTTTGGTCTAAACGAATAATCCATATATCATTAAATCCTCTTGAGTTTTCTGTTTTATCCCCTGAAATATCTGAGTCAGAATTTCCGATAAGAAAATAGTCTGTACTGTTTTGTATTTCAATGCGGTTTAGCCCATCATCTCCACTACCCCCAATATTTTTTTGCCAAAGAATAGGAGGGTTTTGTGCAAGTGATAGAAAGCTAAATAAACATGTTAGAATTATAAGAATTGTTTTCATGATATTTGGATTTTTTAAGTTATTAATTGATTTTTACCGCCGTTTTCTGAATGATACTACCATCATTAAAAATTAAATTAACTTTTAATTGATTGTAAGGGATGTTAGATGTGTTTATCGTGATATTTAAAGGTCTGTCAATCGTAGATTTTAGATTTACTACTTCAGTATAATGAATAGTACCATCAAGACTTTGCACCTGTACAGTTGCTATTATATTTATTTCAGATGAAATTGATAAATTCAATTGATCATTTTCAATTAAAGTAGGCAAAAGCGTCAATGTTACATAGTCTTTTTCTTGAGGTCGATAATCTGGGTTGATGTGTTCAACGTAGAATGGAAAAGCTTCTCCATTGTATCCGAATACATTTATACGATAAAGACCAGTTGGAAGATTTTGTATACTTGAAAAATCTGCTGTAGTATTTTTAAAATCAAATGGATAACTACTAGGTGAAGGGAGATTAAATTGTTCAATTATTATCCCTTGAATAGGGTTGTCAAAATTGTCAATTACACCCTGTTCACAATCAGCACCAATCGCTGTTAAAAAATCACAAAGTGTAGGCCAACAACAAAATGTGTATGTTGTATCAGAGTTAAGATTGTTATTGTTAAGTAAATCATTTGGAGTTAAAGAACTATCTGGGACTCCACCTGACCCGTTCCCACCTCCGTCACATTCTAGTTGCGTTGGAACTGTATAGGCAAAAGGTTCAACAGAGACTGGTGCTGTAATTTGAGGCATATTATTGTTGTAATAATGCATCCAGCTACCACCTGTAGTCACATTATTGACCAAACACATTGTTTCATCAGGGTTCCCTAATGCGTCATGTCCACTCATGTACTGAAATTGGTTCATTTTCTTTTCTATTAACTTACCAGAAGTAATGAGCGTGTTTGAAGCAGAGTAAAAAGGTCCTGCTATACCAAGTGAGATAGCTTCAGTAATGTCCATTGTTTGATAAATTCCATAAGTTGTATTTATTCCATAATAAGGATGATTTGGAGGTAAAGAATTATAAGTGTCATCGCTCATAGCTTGATAATAATACACCGCCATGTCATTTACCTGATCATAATATTTTAATGCAGAACCAAATGTCATCACTGTGTTACCGTAATTATTTGATTCTCTTATTTTTAGATTCCAAGCATAAGCACTTCCGTTACAATCCCTTTCGCACAGAACATTGGAATACCCTCCATCAATAATATACGTTTGAATATCACTTTCATTCACAACTGAACCATTGCTAGCATCATAAGCTACTATAGAGTAATATAGACCTTCAGTATCAGTATAATTTTCTTTCAGTAATCGGGCGTAATTGTTCGTAGTTGTTTTTTGTCCTACTTGATAATAATTACCAAGTGAATCTTTTTGTAGTAATTTAACTTCATATTTAACGTTTGGAATTGAATTCCAGCAAATATACCCTCTCGAATGAGCAGGTTCTATAACGGAAGTTAAACTACGCCCCCCCCCCATCAGATTGGGCGTTACAGAGACTTCCTGTTGCTAATACAATAGCAAATAAAAGTGATTTTTTCATAAAAAAAGTGTTTTAATTAGTTTCTGAAATTATAAAATAAAATTCATACAAACAAATTTAAGGTTGTTTATTTACCTTGTACTTATTAGCTTCTAATCTAAATATCTAATTCGTCTTAGTCAGCTTGATTCAGAATAAATAAGTGTTGTATTCATGCATTCGTGGCATTCAAGTCATCTGCCACAAATTCACGAATGTTTCGTTTATATCAATCCACTTTTACGCAACAAAGCAGCTGTTTTTGGTTCTTCACCTCTAAACGCTTTATACAATTCCATTGGGTGTTTACTCCCGCCTTTGCTCAATACATTTTCTCGAAATGAAGCGGCAATTTCTTTGTTGAAAATTCCATTCTCTTGGAAATATTCAAACGCATCTGCTTCCAGAACTTCAGCCCATTTGTAGCTGTAGTAACCTGCAGCATATCCCCCAGCAAAGATGTGTGAGAATGCAGAAGAAGTCGATGTTTTATCGTTAAAAGGGAAAAGTGTTGTATTTTTTGTTGCTTCTTTTTCAAAATCAATAACGCTTGTTTCTTTGATTTCCGATTGATTGTGCCATGCCATGTCCAATTGACCTAAACTTGTTTGTCGAACAGTTTGATAGGCACTTAAAAATTGCGCACTGTCTTTTATTTTCTGAACGTATTCCATTGGGATAATTTCGCCTGTTTCGTAGTGTTTTGCAAACAATTGCAAAGCCTCTTTTTCGTAACACCAATTCTCCATCAGTTGAGAAGGCAATTCCACAAAATCCCAAAAAACAGAAGTTCCAGAAAGACTTTGGTAATGTCCATCAGCAAGTATTCCATGTAGCGCATGACCGAATTCGTGGAACAAGGTCGTTACTTCATTGAATGTTAATAAAGAAGGTTTCGTTTCTGTTGGTTTCGTAAAGTTACATACAATAGAAATGAAAGGTCGTTGATTTTTGTTGTCGTATTTATTTTGCGAACGAAAAGAAGTCATCCAAGCACCGCTTCTTTTCCCTTCTCTAGGAAAGAAATCAGCATAAAATAAAGAAAGAAAATCTCCTTTTTCATCTTTTACTTCGTAAGTCATTACATCTTCGTGGTAAGTTGGAATGTCTTCCCGTTGATGGAATGTAATGTTGTATAATTTTTCCGCAACTTGAAATGCACCTTCTAGCACGTTCTCCAATTTGAAATAAGGTTTTAAAATTTCATCGTTGATGGCAAATTTCTCATTTTTCAATTTTTCGCTGTAGAAGGAGAAATCCCACGGTTCAATTTTGAAATCTGCTCCTAAACGGTTGGCGATATCTTGAATTTCAGCTACTTCATTTTTTGATTTAGGCAAAGCGATCTCTAATAAATCCTCCCACAATTGATAAACTTTGTTGGGTTTTTCAGCCATTCTTTCTTCCAAAACAAATTCAGCGTAAGTGTTGTAACCTAGAAGTTTCGCCTTTTCCAAACGCAAAGAAACAATTTCAGCAATTATCTCTTCATTGTTAGAGCTATTTTGATTGAAACCTCTTGCCCCAAAAGCAGCACTTAGTTGTTTTCTCAACGCTCTGTTTTCTGCGTATTGCATGAATGGAATGTAAGAAGGGTAGTCGAGTGTAAATAACCATTTCTTGTCATTTCCTTTTGATTTCGCCAACATGTTAGCAGCTTCACAAACTCCATTTGGAAGTCCATTTAAGTTCGCCTCGTCTTCAATCCACAATTCAAATTCTTGTGAATCTTTCATGACATTTTCAGAAAACGTAAGCGTTAATTTTGCTAATCGCGCGTTGACTTCTTTTAATGCTGTTTTGTCTTTCTCATTTAAATTTGCGCCACTTCTAACGAATCCTTTGTAGGTTTTTTCTAAAAGGTAAATCTGTTCATCGGTAAGTTGATCTCTTTCTCCATTTTCATAAACATTTTTCACAGCTTTAAATAATGCTTCATCCATTGATATTTCATTGGAAAATGCCGATAATTTTGGTGAAATTTCTTGCGCCAAAGCTTGCATTTCATCTGAAGTATTGCAACTGTTAATATTGAAGAAAACAGTTGAAACTTTATCCAAAAGTTCACCACTACGTTCCAAAGGTTCAATGGTGTTTTGAAAGGAAGGTGCTGCTTTTTTTATTTGTTCAATTTCTATTTTCCCTTGATTCATTCCTGCTTCGAATGCAGGGAGATAATGTTCAAGTTTTATTGTATCAAATGGAACAGCTTCAAAAGGTGCTGTGTAGTTTTGTAAGAATGGATTGTTCATTGCTTATGTTGAGTTTATCGAAATGTTGTTGTTTTCTAGAATGTAGAACGTAAAAATAAGGATAAAATTCTTCGTTTTGTCTTTGAGGAAATGAATTAACAAAAATTAGATAAGAAATTGATTTAGCTTTTGATTAAACAAACGGTAGTACAGTTGAGTAATGAAAACTCATCCACTTGTTTAGGAGAATAAAGATTTTAGTTTTCTCCGTGTGTTTTTGTGAAGCCTCTTATTTCTTTGTGTAATAGTACATCCCCAAAGATGATGGGTTTCAATACATAGATTACCTCGAATATTAACTTATGCGGCAAACATTACCTGTCAATTCTAGTCGTTAAATTTATTTTTGAAGAGATCTTTAGAGAATCCAGCGTGCGGATATTTGCACAGAGTTTTCTCGGTAAGTTACGTTAAAAAAGAGTCAGTATTCTTAAAAATCAATCTTCTCCTTCTGTTTTTTCACCATCAAGTTCGTCAATGTCTTCGGCTTCAATTACCTCGACAGTATTGTCTTTTTCAGTTTCTTCTTTTTTATTTCCTTGTAAAAAACTAGGGAGTTCCATACCTGCAGATTTAAATACATCATCAAGTGGAGGGATAGAACCGAGCATTCCTTGGAGGAAATTGGCCGTAGAAGTTTTACCATCACTATTTTGACCAGTTTCCCAAACAGTTACTTTGTCAATTTTAATATTCTTAATTGCTTCTACTTGAGTTTTAACGAGTTCAGGTAATTTATCTGCAATCATCAACATTACGGCATCTTGCGGGTTGTTTCCAGCTGCTTTTACAATGCTACCAAACCCTTCTGCTTGTTTACTTAGAATTTCTAAATTACCTCTTGCTTCGGCGTCCATTTTAGCAAAAATTGCATCTGCTTCACCTTTTGCATGACGACGAATTTTTTCTGCTTCTGCTTCGGCTTCAATTTCTATTTTTTCTTTATCAATTTGGGATGGTACTACAATATCGGCATATTGAGTTGCTTTATCTCTAATGGCTCTTGCGTCTTCGGCTATTTTTTCAGCTGCATAAGCTTCTTCTTTTGATTTTGCCACTTTTACTTTTTCAGCAGCAACGGCTTTTCTCAGTGCTTCCGCTTCTGCTTCACGACGATCAGAATGAGATCTTGCAATTTTTACATTTGCAAGATTCTCTCCTTCTACAGCAATTGCATTTGCTTCAGAAGTTTCTACACGTTCAGATTTACTTGCGTTTGCTTCACCAATTTTGGCATCTGCTACTCTAGACGCAATTTGTATACGTTCCTTTTTATTTGCTTCACTTTCACCAATTTTTGCATTTGCATTTGCTTCTGCAATTTTGATTCGCTCTTTTTGGTTTGCATTTGCTTCACCAACTTTTGCATCAGCATTTGCATCTGAAACCTGAATCCGTTGATCTTTATGAGCATTCGCTTCACCAATTGAACCATCTCTGTCTTTTTCAGCAACACTTTTCTTAGCATCATTAATCGCTTTTGCAGCAGCTTCTTTTCCAAGTGCTTCAATGTATCCTGATTCATCATTAATATCAGTAACGTTAACATTGATAAGTTTTAATCCAATTTTTTTCAATTCTGCTTCCACATTTGAAGAAACAGCACTTAGAAATTTATCTCTGTTGTTGTTTATTTCTTCAATATCCATCGTTGCAACAACTAATCTCAATTGTCCAAAAATGATATCTTTCGCTAAATTATGAATTTCAGTCTGCCCTAAGCCTAAGAGTCTTTCAGCTGCATTATTCATTACGCCTGGTTCAGTTGATATACCAACAGTGAATCGTGAAGGAACATCAACACGAATGTTCTGTCTAGATAATGCGCTCGTTAAATTAACTTCAATAGATATAGGGGTCAATTCGAGAAACTCATACGCTTGAATTATTGGCCAGATAAAAGCGGCACCACCATGTATAGTTTTAGCAGATCTTGCTTCATCGTTAGGTCCTTTCCCTACTTTTCCATACACAACAAGTATTTTATCAGAAGGACATCTCTTGTATCTTCTAAATAATGAAAAAAGCAATGCGAAAATAAATACTACTGCGACGAAGATGATAATTAAAATGTATTGTGCCATGTTTTGATTATTTTTTTGAACTAGGTTTTACGATTAAAATACTATTATTTACAATGTCAATAACTTCAACAATGACTCCTGTTTTTATATCTGAACTCTCGTCACTTAAAGCGTCTAACGTTTGAAAAGAACCTTCAACCTTGAGTTGAACTTTACCATAAGATTCTCTATTTTTGGGAATTGTTAAATATACTTGACCCGTATTTCCAATTGATTTATTAATGTTGATATTTCCATTCTCAACTAATTTACTCATCATATAGAATAAAAAAGCCATCACAACCATCATTGCAAGACCAGCGGTAGTTGAAATTAATAAAACAGTAACAAAACTAAAACCACCTTTAATACAGGCAATACCTGTCCACGAAAATATTGTAAAAAAACCAATTAGGTTTTTAACCGTGAAGAATTGAAAAGGAATTGTATCTCCTCCTTCAGTGTCACTATCAATATCGGTATCACCATCAATGTCACCACCAATAAATGTGAGTACTACAATGATTAAAAAAATAAGAGAAGAAGGAGCCGCAATTACCCAGAAAAAATGTTCCAGTGATGTCATTGAGTCCCACCATTCATTAATTTGCATATTTAATTTGGTTTTGATTCAAGGTAAAAATAATCAATATTTTGAATTAATCTTGATGAATTTATACTAATTATGAAAGAATGTATTGTTATTTTAATAACAATACACCAGCTTATATAACTTCAACTGTTAATCCGTCATCCGTCTTCGTAACTTTCGTCAATCCATGTTTTGTTAAACCTTTGATTCCTTTGTCCCATTTCTTTCCACTCAATCCTACTTGAGATTTAAGTTCATTCAAATCCATTTTCTGTGCTTTGGAAAGAATGTCAAAAATTGTTTTTTCATCCTCTGTTAAATCGGGTCCTTGTTTACCAAATACTTCGGGTTTCATTTGAGGGAAGAATAAAACTTCTTGAATAGAAGGATTATTGGTTAAATACATGATCAATCGATCCATTCCAATTCCCATTCCACTTGTTGGTGGCATACCGTATTCTAAAGAACGTAAGAAGTCTTGATCGATGAATTCACTTGCTTCATCATCTCCTTTCGCAGCCAATTTTATTTGCTCTTCAAAGCGTTCTCGTTGATCGATAGGATCGTTTAATTCCGAATAAGCATTGGCGATTTCTTTACCGCAAACCATTAATTCAAAACGTTCTGTCAATGTTGGATCATCTCTGTGTTCTTTACACAAAGGCGACATTTCTTTCGGGTAATCGGTAATGAAAGTAGGTTGAATGTAGTTTCCTTCGCATTTTTCCCCAAACATTTCATCAATCAATTTCCCAACACCCATTGTTTCGTTGACGTCAATTCCCATTTCTTGACAAGCAGAACGTAATTCCTCTTCTGTTTTGTCTTTGATATCGAAATCCGTAAAGTCAATGATTGCTTGACGCATTGTTACCCTTTTATAAGGAGCTTTGAAATTAATTTTATGTTCACCGAAAGTTGCTTCCGAAGTTCCATTCACAGCAATCGCACAATGTTCTAATAAACGTTCTGCAAAATCCATCATCCAGTTGTAATCTTTGTACGAAACATAGATTTCCATGGCAGTAAATTCTGGATTGTGCGTTCTGTCCATTCCTTCATTTCTGAAGTTCTTGGAGAATTCATATACACCATCAAACCCACCAACAATTAGTCTTTTCAAATACAATTCATTGGCTATTCTCATGTACAATGGAATATCCAATGCATTGTGATGTGTCATAAATGGACGTGCTGCTGCACCACCAGCAATAGATTGTAAAATAGGTGTTTCAACCTCCATGTAACCAGCTTCATTGAAGAAGTTACGCATGGCTGTGAATAATTTTGTTCTTTTTACAAAAATCTCTTTTACTTGTGGGTTAACTACTAAATCAGCGTAGCGTTGTCTATATCTTAATTCTGGATCCGTGAATGCATCGTGTACATTTCCATCTGCATCCGTTTTTGGAAGAGGTAAAGGTTTCAAAGCTTTACTCAACAGTGTTAATTCCTTTACTTTAATGGATGTTTCTCCCACTTTTGTTTTGAAAACAATTCCTTTTACACCGATAAAATCACCTAAATCGAGTAATTTTTTAAAAACTTGATTGTAGTGTGTTTTATCCTCTCCTGGGCAAATTTCATCTCTATTCACATAAATTTGAATTCTACCTTGAGCATCTTGGATTTCCGCAAAAGCAGCTTTACCCATATCACGTTGCGACATCATTCTTCCAGCCAAGCAAACTTCTTTACCGTCTTCGAACTTCTTCTTTATATCTGTAGAATAATCAGTTACCGGATATAAATCCGCTGGATAAGGGTTGATACCCAAATCACGCAATCGATTCAACTTCTCTCTACGTTGAATTTCTTGATCAGAAAGTTCTAATGTGCTCATAATTTTTATTTAAGTCAGCAAAGATAAGTTTCTTTGCTTGGAATAAAATGTTTTGTTAAATAAAAATCCCATTCTAACAATGTTAAAATGGGATAAGTTATATTTGGTTGGAAATTATTTTTCCATGATTTCGTTGATCTCTGTTTTAACTTCCTCTGTTTTTTCTTCGATGATTTCTTTTACTTGTTCGTCCATCTCTGTCATGGCTTCGCCTTGCATTTTATCCAATTGTTCATTGGTCGATTCCTCTAATTCATCAAAAGCAGCATCTGTTGATTCTTTTAATTCATCAAACATTGCATCAATCTCTGCTTCAATTTGTTCATCAGTTTGTTCTTCACTTGAGCTACATGCTGTCATTGATAGTCCTGCAATTAAAGCAATTCCTAAGATAAAATTTCTCTTCATTTGTATTGTTTTATAGGTTTAAGACTATAATAATATAAAAAAAACTTCACATTTCTTCTATATCTCATTTTTTTCTATTTTTGTAGAAACATTCTAAATAAGAAAATTATGTCATTCGAATTACCAAAATTACCTTACGCTTACGATGCGTTAGAACCACATATTGATGTAAGAACAATGGAAATCCATCATTCTAAGCACCACCAAGGTTATACAAACAATTTAAACAATGCAATTGCAGGAACTGATTTCGAAGGAAAAACGATCGAAGAGATTTTAGCTGGTTGTAAAGATTCTCCAGCAGTTAGAAATAACGGTGGTGGATTTTGGAATCATTCTTTATTCTGGACAGTTATGTCACCAAATGGTGGTGGAGAACCAACAGGTGAGATTGCTGATGCAATTAACGCTGCTTTTGGATCTTTTGCTGGATTTAAAGAAGCTTTTTCTAAAGCTGCTGCAACTCGTTTTGGTTCTGGATGGGCTTGGTTGTGTGTTGTTGATGGGGAATTAGAGGTTTGTTCAACTGCAAATCAAGATAATCCATTGATGGATTTGGCTTGTAAAGGTCAACCAATTATGGGATTGGATGTTTGGGAGCATGCTTACTATTTGAACTACCAAAATAGAAGACCAGATTATATCAATGCATTCTTTAATGTCTTGAACTGGGAAGAAGTAGCGAAGAATTTTGCTGCTGCGAAATAAGGTAAGCTTAAAATAATTTTAAATGCGATGAGGTAACTTGTCGCATTTTTTTGTAACCAGATTTCTCTTTTTCGTTGTATTGTAAAATAACCCCTATGAAAAAAATCCTTTCCACATCTATTCAGACTATTTTTCTAGCGACATTTATGTTCTTACTTTTTTCTAATTCTTCAGCGCCAGTTGTTCAAGAGTTTTCAATATTTGAAGCAATGAATAATAAAAGTATCACGGCTACATTTGAATCCATCGGGAAATACAGTGGAAATTCGGTACATTCTAAAATAATCAACAATACCTCTAAAGACATTAAAATTTTGGTACCAGCAGGTACAATTTATATTCCGGAGAATGATGAGGAGCAAACATTAATTCAATTGGAAGATGATTTCATTGTTTTGCATAAAAGAGAAACAATTAATCATCGATTTTCAGGATTTTGTACGGAGTCAAATGACCTTGTACCGAGTAATCAAAACACAATGACGATTGCCCATAATCAAAATCCGAAATTGAAAAAAATGATTCATTACATGAAAGGCAAGAGTATTGATCGTGGTGCGTATCAAGATGCAGTTTGGTCAATCACAGACAACCAAAATGTGTCAAATATCTACGGTGAAAATTCTGAAACAGAAAGTTTTAAAGATTATCTTCTTACTTTGACAGGACAAAAAAAAGAGTGGTACAGTTCTCCACAACATGTTTCTGTATCCGAAGGAAGAATTGTACGAGAAACGACATTGATTACCGGTAAATTGGATTTTGATTGTGCCAAAGGAACCAATGTTTACCAAGATATTCACAAACAAAATGGTGACGATGTACATGTAAGTGATAAATACATGACAGCTAAATATGGAAAAGTTACATATACTTTTACGTTAAAAGTAAGAGGTTGGGAAGAAGGTAAGTATTATATTCGTTTACACGATGGTGCAAATGAAATTACTCGTTATTATTTTGAAGTGTAGTTGGTTTTTTACAGTTTCGAGTTTACATAGTGAGTTATGAGGGTGAAGTATTTGTAACTTTCTGAAAACTCACAACCCTTACTCAATTACATATTTATTGCAACAACTTCTTTTACTTCTGGTGCCATTTTTTTAACCGATTCTTCTAATCCTGCCTTGAGTGTCATCATGGACATAGAACAATCGCTACATGAACCAAGTAAACGAACAACAACCGTTGCATCGTCTTTGATTTCTACCAATTCCATATCGCCATTATCGGCATGAAGAAAAGGACGTAATTGTTCCAGAGCAGCCAGAACTTTAACTTCGATTTCTTTTTTATTTATGGGCATTTGCTTCTTTTTTAGATTTCAATGCTTCCACTTCCTCCACAAAAATTTCTACCAACTCATCAAAAGCTTTTGACGTTAAAGAATTGTCTTGAAAAACTGCTGGTCTTCCAACATCACCTGCTTCACGAACACTTTGTATTAAAGGAATGTGACCTAGGAAAGGTACATCCATTCCTGCTGCTAAGTTTTTAGCACCATCACGACCGAAAATATAATAACGATTGTCCGGTAATTCTGCGGGTGTAAACCAAGCCATATTTTCAATGATCCCAACAACTGGAACTTTCATTCCTTCCATTTGAAACATATTCACCCCTTTTCGAGCATCTGCTAGAGCAACTTCTTGCGGAGTACTAACAATTACAGCACCGTCTAAAGGAACGGTTTGCACCAATGATAAATGAATATCTCCAGTACCAGGAGGAAGGTCGATTAACAAATAATCTAGCTCTCCCCAATGTGAATCGGTAAACATTTGTGTCATTGCTTTTGCTGCCATTGGCCCTCTCCAAACCACTGCATTGTCTTGTTCTGTAAAGAACCCAATCGAAAGTAGTTTTATACCGTAATTCTCTACCGGATTTATTTTCGGTGTACCGTTTACGTCTGTCATAGTTGGTTTTTCACCAACTACGTCAAACATGATTGGAATGGAAGGTCCGTAGATATCTGCGTCAACAATTCCAACTTTAAAACCAGCTTTCGCTAATCCTCCAGCTAAGTTTGCCGTAACGGTAGATTTACCAACCCCACCTTTACCAGATGCGATGGCGATAATATGTTTTACATCGGGTAGAATCTTACGGTGTGCAGCTTTAGCTTCTGCAGGAACACCTTGAATTTCTACTTCAATCTTGAGTTCTTTACCAAAAACTCTTTTTATGTTGAAATCAACAGCTTCTTGCATACGTTTTCGAGCGTGTAATGCAGGATTTATTGTGTAGATTTTTAAGCGAAGTGTGTTTCCTTCAATTTCTATTTTTTCTACAAGGTTAGCGGTAACAATGTCTTTTTTTAGGTCTGGTTCTATAATAGTTCCAAGTGCCTCAATTACTTTTTCTCTCGTAAGTTCCATAGGGATGTGTCGTATGACAGATTACTTTTTTTGATGCGGCTTAAATGACTTGATGGATTTAGCCATTAGTTCAATGATTACTTTTTCATAACCTTCAGGTCTTGAACAAAGTTCATAAGTGATTCCGTTGATTATTTTTTGTCCATAAACATGGAAAGAACGATGTTCAACACCAACAGTTGGTGAAGCATTGTCATCACCTTTTACATCTAATATCCGTTCGTAAAGAATTAAATCGTCTTCGTCGATGATGTAATTTATTTTATAAAAGTCAGCCAGAGATTTTTTTTCAACTTCTATTAAATCAGTTAGATCAGCATAATCTTCAATCAACAGTTGGAAATTTTGACCAACATTGATTTGCCATTTTATGTCATCATTTGAATGAACTATTTCTGGTTTTGTAGATGCACCGATATTTGCAGTTTCATCAGGTAACGATATGACCGCAGGGATTTCAAAATCAGTTAGAATAAAATCTTGAAATTCGTAGTAATCATCATTGACATCTATTTCGTTATCATTCTGAACAGGAGTGTCTTCACAAGAAGTGAATATAAAAAGACTGCCCAAAATAGCCGTAAAAAAGAAGGACTTAAATGATAAATTTCTCATAGTTGAGTAAATAATTAAACCGTCGTTGTTTCAGTTAAATAACAAATATAAGAAAAAGTAGGATTGAAACCATAAGAATTACATAATCATTACACCACGTACACCCAAAATTGGAATCTGTTTCATGTTTTCTTCAGAGATCGATTCTGCGACAAAAATATATTTCTTATCATACATTACACTGTCGTTCCAGAAACTGATCCAATATTCGTTATTTATACCAAAAACCTCTTCAATGATTGGCTCAATTTTAGCAGCTTCATTTGGGAGAAGAACTTCAATTGAATGCCTGAGCATAGCCGTTTTTACTTTTTCTCCAGTTTTAATGTTTTGGCCATATCCTTTCGAGGAAATCATTACTCCTTCAATTATTTTATCACTTAAATTTAAAAGATATACATTGTATATTTTCTCATTTAATTCATTGAGTTGTTGCACAACGGCAACCGCAATTTTTTCAACTTTAGGACCTTTTAATTCTTTACGCATACTCTATTTTTTTCAAATGTACTTATTTCTTCTCCTAGCTCTAGGTATCGAATGAAATCTGGAGATTGTTCTACCTTGAATTTATTTTCTTCGTAGAATGATTTGTTCTTCAATTCTTCTGCTGTAAAAATATAGTTTGGATTTCTTTTTTCTCCCAATCGAACGATGACGAGATTTTCTTTTGGCACAGTGATAATGTATTGACCATTTGCTCCTCTGTAATAATTTACTTGGTGTTTGCCTCCAGAATACAACCATGTCTGAAGTCCATAACAAAAATTTGGAGTGTTTACTTTTGTTTGAATATTTGCTGGTTTGATCATTTCTTTAAAATAATCAATTGGAATAATTTGCTCTCCATTTATTTCCCCCTCATGGAGAAGCAGTTGTCCTAAACGTGCGTAATCTCGTGAGGTTGCATACCAACAACAGAATGATTTTTCATCTCCATTTTCCTTGTCTAAACTCCAATATGCCTCGTGTTCTGTTCCTATTCTTTGCCAAATTCGAGTTTGTGCATATTCAGTCAAGTCTATTCCTGTTGCTTTTTCTACGATAAAGCCTAAAAGTTGAGTGTTTCCGCTTTGGTAATTGAAAGTTTTTCCCGGTTCAGTAATCAGTGTTTGCTGCGTAACCAATTGATGTAAATCTGTTCCGTAGTATGATTCTGCATTGTTTGAAAAAGGGTTTTTGGTACTTTCTGTCCAACTTAAACCAGAGGACATTGTTAATAGATGACGAATCGTTATTTTTTCTTTCCCTTCGCTACAAAATTCGGGGAGATAGGTGCAAATTTTATCGTCGACATTGCTGATGTTTCCGTCCTCGATTGCTATTCCAACAAGTATTGCTACTAATGTTTTTATTGCAGAAAAAGAATTAGAGACTGTTTCTTCGGTATGTCCTTCATAGTATTTTTCAAAAACCAATGAATCATTTTTTAGTACAATAAATGATTTGGTTTTTAATTCTTTGAACCACTCTTTATCCTCAATGTTCAATTGAAAAAAGTTATAATTGGGAGAATGATAGAGTGGAAAAGTTTTTTTAGCTGCTTTTATTGTGCTGAATTCGAATTGGTCTAAATCATAAATGGTTGGACCCGTTTTTCCAATTAAATAAGTGCTGGAAACTCCTTTGTAAATGTAAAATTTTCCTGAAAGTGCAATAAATATATTGGCTGTGATAAAAAGAGCAAGGAAAAGAATTCCAACAACTTTTAAAAATTTCTTAATCAACCTCATACTTTTAAATGTAGGAATATTCGAATAATTCTGCCAATTTGTTTTTCAATACATCAGCGACTTCTTGTAAATCGAGTTTTTTACCCAATTCTTGCTGCATAGATGTTACTGCTTTATCTGTAATTCCACAAGGTACAATGTGAGAAAAATAGGACAAATCTGAATTGATGTTGAAGCCAATTCCGTGCATGGTTACCCAACGAGAACTTTTCACTCCAATGGCACAAATTTTACGTGCTGATGGTAATTCTCCGTCTATCCAAACTCCAGTTAATCCATCTACACGACCAGATTCAATACCGTATTCTTTTAGCGTAAGTATTACTGCTTCTTCTAAAAACCGCAAATATTTATGAATATCTGAAAAGAAATGATCTAAATCAAATATTGGGTATACCACCAATTGACCAGGTCCATGATAGGTAATGTCACCTCCTCGATTAATGGCGTAGAATGAAGCTTCGTTTTTCACAAGTGCTTCATCGTCCAGTAATAAATTATTTTTGTCTCCACTTTTTCCTAATGTGAATACATGAGGATGCTCACAGAAGAGGATGTAATTCTTTGTGGATTCAGAAGTTTCACCGTTTCTAATTTTAATTTTTAGATCAACAGTATTCCGAAAAATTTTTTCTTGGTAATCCCACGCTTCTTTGTAGTCAATCAGACCTAAATTCTCGTATTTGACAGTTGTCATGCTAATTTATTTAAAGTTGGCCAATTCATTCTTTAGGTAATCAATGATTTCTATATCAATAGGATCAACTTCTTTTAGTTCTGACAAATACAAAGATGCCCAATCGACAATGTTGATGAAATAGAGTGTTTGTTCGATAAAAGAATTTCCTTTTGTTGAAACTTCCATCAAGCTAGCTCCTTTTTTAAGGACAACATCTTTACTGATTTCTAAACGTCGTTTGTTTCTGGGATGCATATTTTCCTCTACAAAGAAAATGGTTGCAAAACGGTCATCTCCACCGCCCCAACCGACTAGTTCGTTGTGATTCATTTCCGGAATTGTATGGTGCCAGCACAAAAGTTTCCCATTTTCATTGAATTGTTGTCTTGCTCGAACAAGCATTGGTTCAAAAGAAGTTGTTCCGTATAAGACGCCTACTTTTCCAACTAAAAATTCAGCCATTTGGCGAGCTTTCAATTTAATTTCGGATTCGTTTAGAACAATTAATTCTCTTGCTTTTTCTATTTCGACTAAGCAGTTATGAGAAATTAATCCCATTTGTGAAAGAATGGATAACAATTGTACGATTGAATATGCTAAAGCAGTTCTTGGTGGATTTCCGCCAGGTACAATTACAGAATCAAAACTGTTCTCATCGCATATCTCTGCTAATCGACCACCAGATGTTATTCCAATTATGTTTGCATTTTTTTCAATAGCTTCTGCTACGCAGCTCAATGTTTCTTCAGTGTTTCCAGAATAAGAGGAAGCAATAACCAAAGTGTTTTCATTGACAAAATTTGGCAGAGAATAAGCATGAACGACAGTCATAGGAATTGTTAATTCATTTTCCACCCATTTTTGTACAATCTTTCCACCAATTCCAGATCCACCCATACCACAAACAACAATGTATTTAATTTCATGTTTCGGTTTAGAATAGGTTTTAGCCTTTGCAATTAGAAGTGCTTCTGATAAATTGCCAGTGAAAGCAGCGATTAATTTTTCCATTGTATTCATATCTTATTTCTTTTTAGGAGTTTCAGCCAATTCGTAATTTTTATAACTAGTATTAATTCCAATTGCTTTCAGTACTCGTTTTGTTTTGTCTTTTAGTGAAGGTTTTTTTACCGAAATATCGTGCGAAAATTTCCAGTTTTTTTCTTCAATTCTTTTCCTCATTACACTCGGGTGTTCATCTTTAAAAAGTTCTAGATGAGAGACTGCTGAACTATAATCAAATTCATCCGCTTCAATGACATTATCTTTCACCCATTGATCATCGTGCCATAATTTATTGAAGTTCTCTTGTTTCAATTGCATTGCACGTGGATCTTTGACCCAGCCGTAATGGTATACGTACGCATCAATAGGAACAACTTTTAATTTTTCATTATCGTTTTTTCGAAAACCTTGTGCGTCTTTGTAGGAGTATATTTGTTTATTATTTTTAATAACTCTAATCTCTTCTCCGTACCATTTACTTGAAGCGCCAACATAGTCATATGAACCGTAGAAGTGTTTGTAATTAAACAATAAGCCATCCACTTCATCTACATTTTTGTAGTCATTCATTGCTTTCTTAATGGTAGAAAGGTATTGCTCAGAAATGACTTCATCTCCCTGGATGTAAAATGCCCAATCTGTATCTTTTGAGATTGCATTAAATGCTTTGTTTGTCTCAACAGCTAACACTCGTCCTCCTTCACGTAGAGATTCATCCCATTCGGTTTCAATGATGGTGATTTTTTCAGGGTCAATACTCTTAATTAAAGCCAATGTTTCGTCATCTGATTTCCCAACTGCAACAATGAAATCATCACAAATTGGCAGAATAGATTGGATTGCTTCCACGATTGGATAATCGTAAATCAAAGCATTTTTAACAAAAGAGAATCCAGTAACTTTCATTTTTTGGTACTCAAAAGGGGTTTAAAATAATATTCTTCGAAATTAACATAAAAAAGTTTCAAAAAAGCAAAGGTTTGTCATTGATTGCGTTGAATAATTGTAATTTTGACAAAATTCATTGAAATGAAAGGGAAAACTGCAAAAGAAACCATCGCCATTACTACTAAATTGGTTCTGCCAAACGATACAAATACATTAGGTAATTTATTTGGAGGAGAATTACTGGCATGGATGGATGTCATTTCGAGTATATCAGCGCATCGACATTGTAAAAGAGTTGTTGTTACGGCTGCAGTAAATAATGTTTCCTTTCAACAACCAATTGAACAAGCTTCTATTGTAACTCTTGAGGCTAAAGTAACACGAGCATTTAGTTCTTCCATGGAGATTTTTGTCGATGTTTTTGTCGAAGATAACGTTACAGGTAAGAGGAAAAAATGCAATGAAGCAATTTACACCTTTGTTGCTGTTGACCAAAATGGAGGTCCAATTGCTGTTCCTAAGTTGATTCCCGAAACAGAAGAAGAAATAAAACGCTACGATGGTGCTTTGAGAAGAAAGCAATTGAGTTTGATTTTGGCAGGTAAAATGAAGCCTGAAGATGCAATGGAATTGAAGAAATTGTTTATGGGCGAGTAGGATATCCTACAATCTCCGCCACATTTTGCTTCTTCATACAATTAAAATGTCCTTTTGGACATTCTTGATAACCAATTTTAGAACAAGGTCGGCAACTTAACCCTTTCACCTCGTGTACAGAGAATTTATCGGGTTGATTTGGGTAATAAGGATACATGCCTAAATCTGGGACTGTATTTCCCCAAACCGATGTTATTTGTACGTCAAAGCAACTTGCAATGTGCATCATACCTGTATCATTTGTTATCAATCTTGTACTTTGTTTTACGATACTTGCTGATTGGTTTAGGTTGTAACCTCCACAGGCACTCTTAATTTCTTTATTGGGCAGTTCTTCGATAATTTCCCGTGCGAAATCAGCATCCATTTCTCCACCCAAAAGAACAATAGGATCGTTTATTTTAGTGATGATATTAACCAATAGTTCTTTGGGCATTCGTTTCGTTTTGAATTGTGCACCTATTGCAATGGTTTGAAATTCTTTAAACCTAAATTCTTTCGAAACATCTACCTCGTCTTTCTGTGGGATGAAATAATCACATTGTTTACCGTCGTTTACCACTCCCAAAGAAGCAACTGCGCCGAAATAACGTTCCACAATGTGTATTTTAGGCATGGAATTGATTTTTAATTTCACTAATTTCCATTTCTTCCAATTGAGTTTATCAAAAGAATGCGATGGGCGTTTGAGTTTAATTTTTAATCGCTTCGTGCGAAGATTTTTGTGCAAATCAATGATGAGGTCATAGTTTTCACGCTTCAATTCCTCCATAACTTCATCGATTTCTTTTTCGATTGTTATTATTCGGTCGATGTTAGGATTGTCTTTTAGAATTACTTGAAAAGATTTTTTAGTCAGATAATGTATCTCAACATTGTTCAACTGACTTTTCATTGCACGAACAACAGGAGTTGTTAAAACAATATCACCAATAGAACTAAATCGAACAACTAAAACTTTCATTTTCAAATTTACATTAAAGTTGTTTGTAGTTGGCATAAATTTCGGTCAAGAATGCCTGTCCTTTTTCAATTTCTTCTGCTCTATTCTCTATAGGGAAACTATCGTCGATATAAGTTTTGGAATCCATTTGGTAGGTCATTCCTCCTTTGTCTGTTACCCATCCGTAACCTCTAATGATTGTGTGCAATGCAAATTCGTGTACCTTTGGGTTAAGAAGATCTTTACTCCAAGGATATTGTGAACCATCTCCACCAAATTGTGTCATTAATGTTGCAGCAATATCAGCTTGTGAGCCGACTTTATCAATTCTTACGCCTCTATATTCTTTTTTCAAAGGTTCTCCCCAAATCAATAGTGGAATTCTAAAATGGTTCGTCTTAGAAATGTTATCTGCGGTAGGAGTTAAATGTCCATGATCAGCTATAAAAACGAAAAGCGTGTTTGAAAACCATTTTTCTTTTTTACAATTCTCTAAGAAATCTTGTAAACACCCGTCAGCATATATTATTGAATTCATGAAATCAGGCATTGCACCCTTCCAATTTTGATTTGGAGCTTTTGGATGGTCGTACGGAGAATGTGTACTTCCTGTAAAAGCACAATGCATGAATGGTTCTTGACTTACGTTCATACGTTGAATGAAAATTTTATATAAATCTTCATCAAAATAGTTGAGTTTCCCTCTTTTTAGAGTAGGGAAATCATTCTCATCCATAACGTCTTGAAAACCATGATCTAAGAAGTATCCTCCAATGTTTCCGTATTTTAAATCACCTCCAAACATGTAATTCGAGTTGTATCCCCAATCTTGAAAATCTTGGTTCAAAGATCTTAATTTTCGATGTTTTTCGGGTTGCAATGAAATGGAAATTTCAGGAATTGCAGGATTTCCACTAAAAATACTCGAGTTCCCTATTTCAGAAGTAGATCCTGTAGCATATACGTTTGTAAATAATAATCCTTCTTTCGTGAGAGCATCAAAATTTGGAGTTGCACCCTTTGTTTCAGAAAGACAGCCAATTGCCTCAGCCGACCAACTTTCGAGAATTACAAAAACGATGTTGGGACGTTGGTTTTCTAAAATTCTGACATTGTGTTCTTTCGGAAAGTTGTATAATTCGGTCACCAATTCTTTGGAGCGATTTGGATCAATTTCAGGCATCCAGTCATCTATTTCAGCACGATTGTAGAGCAAGTAACTATTTCCAAAATAATAGGTTGAATTCACCGATAAATCATTGGCTACATGGTTGCTTGAGAAATAAGCAGAATCAATGTTAATTGGTATTTGTTGCCAACCACCTCGCGCAAGAAGAAAGAAAACTATGAAAGATACTGCAAAGAATAACAATCCAGAAGGAATACGAATGATCCACTTTAAAGAATCCCATTGTCGTTCTTTTTTAAAGAAAAGTCGCATCATTTTCCACCCCAAAACGATCTCTAATCCGGTATAAATGATGAACCAAAAAGTCATGGAATAATCGGCTGTTCTAAACACTTCATCTGGGTTCGATAAGTGCATAAAAACACGTGAAGTTAGCTTGTGATTCCATTCTGGATAGACATTTATTTCTCCAGCATGAATGAGTGAAACAAAGATTACTTCTAGAAAAAGAAACGTAAGAAACAGTGTCTTAGTCCATTTAGAATGAAAATAGAAGTGGAGTAAAAGAGCAAGTAATGGTATGATACTGAGGTAAGATGCAATTGATAAATCGAGTCGAATTGAATAGATGAACGTTAAAAACCAATCTGACCAGCTCACTTCTGCGAATTTATCCCAATTGTGAATAGAAAACAAAAGTCGTTGAAAATCAAATAACAAGATCCAAAAGATCAACAATTTTGGTACGTAAAAAAAAATACGTTTTAAGTTTTGCATAGTGCAAAGATACTTTTTATGCATTAAAATGTAGTAATAATGTTGTTCTAATCTGTTTTATGAAGTTTTCATTCGGTTCATTCCAACTATCAATGTTACAGAGGTTACATTTTTATAGATCGATCCTCATTAACTTTGAACTATAAAATTAGGGCTTTATGGGGAAATTTAACGAAATAATCGATTCAGAAACACCAACACTTGTAGATTTTACGGCATCTTGGTGTGGACCATGTAAAGCAATGGTTCCTGTTTTGGATCAAGTAAAGAATAAAATGGGCAAAGAAGTTCGTATTATTAAAATTGATGTGGATAAAAATCCAAAAGTTGCGGATAAATTCAAAATAAGAGGCGTTCCTACGTTTATTTTATTTAAAAAAGGAGAATTAATCTGGCGACAAAGTGGCGGAATGGACATTCAGACCATGATTTCCAAAATAAAGCCATCTGTTTGAACCCTTTTATTTATCGGTTTAGTTGGAAGGTTTCTGTTCTTTCGATACAATATAAGGTATAGATACTGATTATTTATCCAATAAATTTGCTTGATTCCGTTTTAAAATCTATTTTTACGCCTTTAAAATAGATAAATTTATACTATGGAATCAATGATTATTTATATGCCAATTGTAGCAGCCATTATTGGATTGTTGTACATGTTGGTTAAAAAGTCTTGGGTAATGAAACAAGACGCAGGTGATGGAAAAATGAAAGAAATTTCTGACCACATCTATGAAGGAGCTTTGGCTTTCTTAAAAGCAGAATACAGGTTACTTGCAATTTTTGTTGTCGGTGTCAGTGTTGCATTAGCAGTTGTTGCTTATTTTGTTGAAACAACAAGTTATTTAATTGTAGTTGCATTTATTTTTGGTGCTCTTTTCTCTGCTTTTGCAGGAAATATGGGAATGAAAATTGCGACAAAAACAAATGTTAGAACAACACAAGCTGCTCGAACAAGTTTACCAAATGCATTGAAAGTGTCTTTCGGTGGTGGTACTGTGATGGGACTTGGTGTTGCTGGTTTAGCCGTTTTAGGTTTAACCGTATTCTTTATTATATTCTATAACCTTTTCATGGGGTCTGGAGAAGCTTTTTCTACAGACAAGATGACAATTGTTTTGGAAACTTTGGCTGGATTCTCCTTAGGAGCTGAGTCAATTGCATTGTTTGCAAGAGTTGGTGGTGGTATTTATACCAAAGCTGCTGATGTTGGTGCAGATTTAGTTGGTAAAGTCGAAGCTGGAATTCCAGAAGATGATCCAAGAAATCCTGCAACAATTGCAGATAATGTTGGTGATAATGTTGGTGATGTTGCTGGAATGGGGGCTGATTTATTTGGTTCTTATGTTGCGACTGTTTTAGCTGCAATGGTATTAGGGAATTACATTATTAGAGACAATGGTGTAGTAGATTCTTTTGACGGAATGGGTCCAATCTTATTGCCAATGGCAATTGCAGGAGTTGGAATTATCATTTCTTTGATTGGTACAATGTTGGTTAAAATAAAATCCAACGATGCGAAAGAGAAAGAAGTAATGAATGCTTTAAACATTGGAAACTGGTTTTCTATTGCATTAGTTGCGGTTTCTTGTTACGGATTAATTACTTGGATGCTTCCTGAAACAATGATGATGTCTTTCTTCGGAGAAGGTTTAATTGAAATTTCTTCCATAAGAGTATTTGGTGCTGCTATCATTGGGTTAATTGTTGGAGCAAGTATTTCTTCAGTAACAGAATATTATACAGGATTGGGAAAAAAACCAATTTTAAAAATTGTACAACAGTCATCTACTGGTGCAGGAACAAATATTATTGCAGGTTTAGCAACAGGAATGATTTCTACTTTCCCTACCGTTATATTATTTGCAGGAGCAATATGGGGTTCTTATGCATTTGCAGGATTTTATGGAGTTGCTTTAGCTGCTTCAGCGATGATGGCTACAACGGCTATGCAATTAGCGATTGATGCTTTCGGACCAATTGCAGATAATGCAGGTGGTATTGCTGAAATGAGTGAACAAGATCCAATCGTTCGTGAAAGAACAGATATTTTAGATACTGTTGGCAACACAACTGCTGCAACAGGGAAAGGTTTTGCAATCGCTTCTGCTGCTTTAACTTCTTTGGCTTTATTTGCTGCGTATGTTACATTCACAGGAATTGATGGAATTAACATTTTTAAAGCACCTGTATTAGCAATGTTATTTATTGGAGCGATGGTCCCAGTGGTATTCTCTGCGTTAGCAATGAATGCTGTTGGAAAAGCAGCAATGGAGATGGTACAAGAAGTTCGTCGCCAGTTTAGAGAAATTCCTGGAATTATGGAAGGAACTGGTAAACCAGAATACGATAAATGTGTCGCTATTTCTACGGAAGCTTCCCTGAAAGAAATGATCTTACCAGGGGTTTTAACAATTGGTTTTCCTCTTGTTATTGCATTCTTGCCTTTGGCTTTCGGAATGGACAACCTAATGGTTGCGGAAATGCTTGGTGGGTATATGGCAGGTGTAACTGTTTCTGGTGTTCTTTGGGCAATCTTCCAAAATAATGCTGGTGGTGCATGGGATAATGCTAAAAAATCATTCGAAGCTGGTGTTATGGTTGATGGAGAAATGACGTACAAAGGTTCTGAGGCGCATAAAGCTGCAGTTACTGGAGATACAGTTGGAGATCCGTTTAAAGATACTTCAGGACCTTCAATGAATATCTTAATCAAGTTAACTTGTTTAATTGGATTAGTTATCGCACCTATTTTAGGTGATGGACACGGTGGTGATCATTCACAAGCTGGTGTTTGTACTGGTGAAAAAACAGAATGTTCTTCTCATGAATCTTCTTGTGATTCTAAGAAATTGGAAGCTTGTGATTCTGAGAAGAAAGAGGCTTGTAAATCTGAAACACCTTCTTGCGATATGTCTAAATGTTCAGATATGTCAAAAGAAGAATGTGCAGTAATGTGTGATGAAAAAGGTTACTCAGCTGAAGATAAAGAAGCTTGCATGAATATGTACAATGAAGCTGGTGAATTTATCGGTCACGGTGAAGAAAAAGCTTGTTGTTCAGAAGAGAAAGAAGCTAAATGTGAGCACTAGTTCATAATTCAATATTTTTTAAAACGTCTCGATTTATCGGGACGTTTTTTTGTGCCATTTTTTTGATATTACATTCCTTTTATCTCTTCTTACTTTAATGTAAAGTAGATGAAAAAATAGAATGAAAATGATCGGTCACTGAACAATAAAAAAAGATGTTGATTTTTTTATGGCAAAATAAGGTTGAGATATTCGTCTGTGGTTATTTACAGAATCAGGTATTTCTATGGTGTTTGTTTTTTTAAAGTGAACAAGCTATAGTGGTTGATATTCAAAGAAAATCAAAAAAAAGTTGAATAGAAGAGTGGCTTATGATTTGTAGCTCACGTTCAGGTGTATCCAGATAGACCTTCCTAATCGCAGCATTAATGGCCAAGTAATAAGAAAGGAAACCATCATCAAGGCAAAATAAACCCAAGTCATAAAATCATCTGCGAAAAGTGCAGCAAATAAAAATGGAACTTCTATTAAGACAACAATTGGGTAACTGGTCCATAACGCTCCAAGCCAAAACCCATTTTCCAAATCATAATGTAATCCGCAATTTGAACAATTGTCATGCATTTCGAGCATGTCTTTGTAAACAATTATTCCTTTTCGTGTAAAAAGGGGACCTTTTCTACAGCGCGGACATTTGAGTCCAAAAATAGATGTATAAATGGATGGTTTCATTCTTTAGAACATAAAAAAAGGATGTCTTTCAACATCCTTTTTAATTATTTTAGTATTCAAAAGTATCCATGAAACTTGTATTGAAATCACCTTCGCAGAATTTAGGATCTTCCATTAGTTTTTGATGGAATGGAATTGTTGTTTTCACTCCTTCAATTACGTATTCTCCTAATGCTCTTCTCATTTTCAGAATTGCTTCTTCTCTTGTTTGAGCTACTACAATCAACTTAGAGATCATAGAATCGTAATATGGAGAAATTTCATAACCAGCATAAACGTGGGTATCAATTCTAACACCATGTCCACCAGGGGCATGATATGTTAAGATTTTACCTGGAGAAGGTCTGAAATTTGCATCAGGATCTTCAGCGTTAATACGGCATTGTATTGCGTGCATTTGAGGGATTAAATTTCCACCTTTAATTTTTTCTCCAGCGGCTAATTTAATCTGCTCTTTGATTAAGTCATAATTCACTACTTCTTCAGTAATGGTGTGCTCAACTTGGATACGAGTATTCATTTCCATGAAAAAGAATTCTCTGTGTTTATCTACCAAGAACTCAACAGTACCAACACCTTCATAGTCTACAGCTTTGGTTGCTTTAATCGCAGCCGCACCCATTCTTTCTCTTAATTCTGGAGTCATAAATGGAGAAGGAGTTTCTTCTACTAATTTTTGATGACGACGTTGAATAGAGCAATCTCTTTCAGAAAGATGGCAAGCATTACCGAATTGATCTCCTGCAATTTGAATTTCTATATGACGCGGTTCTTCAATGAATTTCTCCATATATAATGCATCATTTCCAAAAGCAGCAGCAGATTCAGCACGAGTTGCATCCCATGCAGCCTCCATGTCTTCATCTTTCCATACGACTCTCATTCCTTTACCACCACCACCGGCAGTTGCTTTAAGAATGATTGGGTATTTAACTTTTTCAGCAGTTTTCAATGCGTCTTTTAAATCTTTTAGAAGACCTTTAGATCCAGGGATACAAGGAACACCCGCTTTTATCATGGTTGCTTTTGCATTCGCTTTATCACCCATTCCAGAAATCTGTTCTGGAGTAGCACCGATAAATTTAATGTCGTGTTCTTGACATACTTTCGAAAATTTCTCATTTTCTGACAAGAATCCATAGCCAGGATGAATTGCATCTGCATTTGTGATTTCTGCAGCAGCAATAATATTTGGTATTGACAAATATGATTTTGCGCTTTCTGCAGGACCAATACAAACAGCTTCATCAGCGAAACGAACAGGTAAACTTTCTTTGTCAGCTGTAGAGTATACAGCAACAGTTTTTATACCCATTTCTTTACAAGTACGAATAATACGCAATGCAATTTCACCTCTATTGGCAATCAATATTTTTTTGAACATGCCTTCAATTATTTTGTGAAGAGGAATTCTTATAATTAAAGAATTACCTATATAAATTTAACTTAAGATGGATCAACCAAGAATAATGGTTGGTCGTATTGTACAGGTGAAGCATCATCTACAAGTACTTTAACAATTCTACCAGACACTTCTGCCTCAATTTCATTGAACAATTTCATTGCTTCAACGATACAGATTGTATCTCCGGGCTTAATAGTATCTCCAACAGCTACGAATGCATCTTTATCAGGACTAGAAGAACGGTAAAAAGTTCCAATCATTGGAGATTTAACTGTAATGTAATTTGAATCTACTTCAGCTGCAGGAGTTTCAGTTACAGGAGCTGCTGCTACAGGAGCTGGTATCGCTGCTGGTATTTGTGCTAGTGGCGCTGCAGCTTGAACTATAATTTGCTCTTGTGTTCTTGCTTTTTTATCTTCAGATTTTATGACAATTTTAAAATCTTTTTGCTCGATTTCAACCTCATTTACACCTGATTTAGCGACAAATTTGATTAAATCTTGAATTTCTTTGATATTCATATTGTTTATTTTAATGTGTTAAAAATACTGTTTTTTATGAATTACATAGAGAAAAATCGAATTTTTTCAATTTGAAATCTTCAATATTCCTTCCGTTTTTTTCTAATTATTTAAACCTAATGGCTTTGTATTATTGTTTTGGGTCGTAAGCCCATTTTAAATAAACAGCTCCCCAAGTGAAACCACCACCAAAAGCAGAAAGAATTAAGTTGTCTCCTTTTTTTAGTTGATTTTCATAATCCCATAAACATAAAGGTAATGTTCCTGCGGTAGTGTTTCCATATTTTTCAATATTGATCATGACTTTATCTTTCGATAATCCCATTCTATTTGCAGTTGCATCTATGATTCTTAAATTTGCTTGATGTGGAACTAACCAATCTACATCGTCAGAAGTAAGGTTGTTTTTTTCCATTATTTCTGCAGATACACCAGCCATGTTTGTTACAGCAAATTTAAACACTTGTTTACCTTCTTGTTTAACGTAATGTTGGCGTTTTTCGACTGTTTCTATTGTTGGTGGGTGTAATGAACCTCCGGCAGGTTGAACTAAAAAGTTAACTCCTGAACCGTCACTGCGAAGAATGAAATCTTGTATACCCATTCCTTCATCGTTTGGTTCAAGCATTACTGCTCCAGCACCATCTCCAAAAATAACACAAGTTGTACGATCTTCATAGTCAATAATAGATGACATCATGTCAACACCTACAACGATTACTTTTTTGTATTTTCCAGTTTCAATGAATTGAGATGCGGTAGATAAAGAATAAATAAACCCAGAGCAAGCTGCGTTCAAATCAAATCCCCATGCATTCTTCATTCCTGTCTTATCACAAAGGATATTTGCAGTACTTGGAAATGGATGATCAGAAGTCACTGTCCCTACAATAACCAAGTCAATATCTTCAGCTTTTGTATTTGTTTTTTCAAGCAATCCTTTTACTGCTTCTGCAGCCATATCAGAGGATGCTCCATTTTTCATGATGCGTCTTTCTTTTACTCCTGTTCTAGAAGTGATCCACTCATCATTTGTATCTACCATTGTGGATAGTTCTTCATTTGTGAGAACATAATCCGGTAAATAACCTTGTACTCCAGTAATTGCTGCTGTTATCTTGCTCATACTAATACATTTTTTTGCTTTATAAAGTTAAAGCTTCTGGTTTAATACTATTCAACGAAAAAAGGCCACGCAAGATTACTCTTGGTCGCCTAAAGACGCTTGCCTTAAATTACTTCAACTCTACCTTCAACAGTTGTTGTAGGTGTATTTATTGGAGTAAAATTTCCGTTAACATTTTTATAAATCTTCATAAAGAAGAGATAAACGTAAGGAATTAAATTGCAACTTCTTTCTCTGCTACTACTTTTCCTTTGTAGTAAAGTTTCCCTTCATGCCAGTGAGCATGGTGGAATAAATGTGGTTGACCAGTTGTTGGGCATGTCGCAATGTTGTTTGCTTCTGCTTTAACATGCGTTCTTCTCTTGTCACGTCTCGTTTTCGAGATCTTTCGTTTAGGATGTGCCATTTTACTTTATTTTAATTTAATCTTTATTTTCTACTTATATTCTTACTTATCCTTCGATAAGTTTTTCAATGCTTTCCATCGAGGATCAATTTCATCCTCTTCTTTATTTTCTTCTCTTGACGATTCATTTTCTTCATAAATCTCATCGTCAGACACTAATAAATACTCATCTAAAATTGAAATCATTCCTTCATTACATTCTCCTTCATCGTGTAAGTTTCTGGAAGGTATCGAAACTGAAATCAATTCTAGTAAATTATCTTTAATGTCAATTTCATATTCCTCAGGATATACAATAATCAATGTTTCATCGTCCGATTCTTTATCGTCAAATTTATAAATCAATTTGTATTCTCCTTCAATTTCTACATCCATTAAGTCATTGCATCGGGCGCATGTAGTTTCAACAACTCCTTGAATTGTGAAATTACCGATCATCATTGTTTCTTTTTTATCAAACAATAGACCAACCTTAACTCTTCCTTTCTGGACAATAGAGTACTCAAAAATATCAAAGAACGAGTCAGTGAGATTAAATTCAAATGTATGCTTCCCAATCTTTAATCCTACAAAAGGGATGATATACGGTTTATTTTCTTTCACTGTCTCAATTTTACCACCATTCTCTCGTTAGGCGGGGCGCAAAGGTAGTAATTAAAATATAAACAATGAGATGTTTATACTATTTTTTTAGCTAAAAAAATAGAGGGGTATAAAAATCTATAATTTATAGAAGATAAATCTTCCCTCGTATCGTTTCATTCTCAGCTTCTATACTGTAAAAGTATATTCCAAAAGGAATTCTTTGCACATTGATAATAGAGGGATGTATTTCTTCTATTACCGTTGCTTCTACGGTAGAATCCAAAGGTACTTTTTGATAGTGACATTACTTAACTCAAGAATATATTTCGTATTCTTAACGAGACTTTCGCTTGAGGTTTTATTGTCCCTGTCTTTTAACGTTCTCTTCTAAGGTCTTTTTTAGGGCTTATGGCTAAAGGATTTGCATTGATTTCCTTTTCTTCAACATGATTTCTAAAAATATCAATAGCAAGGTAAATTGCATTACGCATAGAATCTCCTGATGCTTTGTTTTTTCCAACAATGTCGTAAGCGGTTCCGTGATCAGGTGAAGTTCTCACAATAGGAAGTCCTGCTGTGAAGTTTACACCTTCGTCAAATGAAAGGGCTTTAAAAGCAGATAATCCTTGGTCGTGATACATTGATAGTACACCATCATAACTGCTGCGAGCTGCTGATCCAAAAAAACCATCTGCTGGAAAAGGTCCGTAAGCAAATACTTTTTCATTCTTTGCTTTTTCAATAGCAGGGTGGATACTTTCATTTTCTTCAGAGCCCATTTTTCCATTTTCACCCGCGTGAGGATTGAGTCCTAGCACGGCAATTTTTGGTCGTTTAATTCCGAAATCTTTCTGCAAAGATTGATTAAATGCCATTATTTTTTGGAAAACGGATTCAGTAGATATCGCTTCACTGACTTCTTTGATTGGAATATGGCTCGTAACCAAGCCAACTCGTAGGTCGTCAGCAACCATTAGCATCAATGCTTCATCTTGTCCAGACATGTCTGCTAGGTATTCTGTGTGTCCAGGGAATTTGAATCCAGATTTACCCATAGCTTCCTTGTTTATTGGAGCGGTAACAAGAACATCAATTTTTCCTGAAGCAAGATCTTGGGTTGCTTTTTCTAAAGATTCAAAAGCGTATTGCCCTCCTTCTTTTGTTGCTTTCCCAAGGTCAAACTTCAAATCATTTCCCCAGATATTGACGATGTTCACTTTCTTTGCTTTGACTTCTTCAATGCTTTTACATGATACATAATTGAAGTCGTTGAACTGAAGGTTTTTTTTATGGAAAGAAAATACTTTTGAAGAACCATAAATTATTGGAGTACAATCGAGTAATATTCGACTATCATTCAAAGCTTTCATGATTACTTCAATACTAATTCCGTTGATGTCTCCAATAGAGATTCCAACTTTAACTACATGGCGAGAAATGATTTCATTTTTTAATTCTTTCTCCATTAGTTCAAGTTTTTAAGGAAATGGTACAACATTCTTACTCCAACACCAGATCCACCTCGTGTTCGGTAAGCATTTGTTTTGTCTAACCATGCTGGACCAGCGATATCCATGTGGATATATGGAGATTCAACAAAGTTTTCTAAGAATTTACCTGCGGTAATCATTCCTGCCGAAGGTCCACCAAGATTTTTTAAATCTGCAATTGGTGATTTTAATTCTTCACCATATTCATCCCAAAAAGGAAAAGTCATGGTTCTTTCGTGGCAAGTTTCCCCTGCTTTCTCTAATTGAGTGAAATATTTTTTATCAGCTGTTCCCATGATGCAGGTAGCATGTTCGCCAACAGCACGATGAGCAGCACCGGTTAAGGTTGCGGCGTCAATGACTAACTCAGGATTGTATTTCTTGGAGTAAGTCAAAGCATCAGCTAGAATCATTCTTCCTTCTGCGTCGGTGTTCAAAACTTCAACAGTTAATCCATTCATCATTGTAACAATGTCACCTGGAGCGTAAGCGTTTAAACCTGGACGATTATCTGTTGCAGGTATCAGTGCGATTAAATGCAAAGGCAATTCTTGTTTTGCCGCTAAATAAATTGCACCAACCATTGTTGCTGCACCACCCATGTCACTCTTCATGATATCCATAGAGTTTGGTGTAGGTTTTAAACTTAAACCTCCGGTATCGTAAACCACACCTTTTCCAACTAAAACGATTGGTTTTTTATTGCTTGCATTCTCTGGTTTGTATTCTAGAATTGTAAACGTTGGAGGGTCAATTGAACCTTGGTTTACTGCGAGAAGTCCACCCATTTTAAGGGTTTCAATTTGCGCTTTTTCTAAAACAGTAACATTGATGTTTGCATCTTGTGCTAATGTGAATATTTCATCAGAGAATTGTTCTGCATTTAAAAAAGAAACCGGTTCGTTGACCATATCTCGTGCCCAGAAAACGGCAGTTGTGATGTCAAAAAGCTCTTCGATATTCTCTTCGCCAAAAGATTCTTCCACTAAGATATTTTCCAATTGGTATTCTCTCTTCTCTTCGTCTTTGAAATATTTATTGAATTGATAGCTTGCTAAAAGAAATCCTTCTAACAAATCATACGTAGAATCGTTCTGTCCTAAGAATGCAATTTCTTCGACTGATTTATCCAGTTGTTGTCTGATTTTAGCACCTGCAATTCTATTTTTCTCAGCTTCATCATTTGACTTTACTAAAAAAACGGCTCCATCCAATGACGTAATGGCCGTAAAATCATGTTCTTTCTCTAAGAATTGATTGAAAAGTGTTGCATCATCGCTAGAGATAGATGCTGGAATATTTTCTTTATTACCAACGATAACTCGATAGTTGGCATTGTTGAGTTGTTTACTTTCTTGTAATTTCATTTGAATAAAATTTATCCTTCAAAGATACATTTTAATTAAGAGATTGAAGAGTTTAATGTGAAAATAATAAATGCTGAATTTTAACGATAAAGTGATGTGATACGAAGAGAATTTGTGGAGAGAATTACAAATAGTTGTTTCTTTTTCTGGAGAGAAAGGGCGTTTCACCAAGGGTATCGTATTTCTACCTTAACCTTCTTATGGAAAGAAATCGTTTAGGATAGCCCGAAGAAAAGTAATCTGTGATCACCACTCCAAAGTGTTTTTTTGAACTGGAACAATGAATAAACTTCAACCCATTTTCATTGTTTTCAAGAATAATTCCGACATGACCTGGCGTTTTATCTCCAGGTTTTGTTCCTGCGAAAATGATGCAATCTCCTTTTTGACAATCGTTAAGGGCTACTTCCTCTCCTAAAAGGATATATTCTCGCGAAATTCTTGGGGCATTAATTTTATTCTTCTTGTAAACATAGGAGGTGAATCCGGAACAATCAAAACTTACATTTTCTTGCGATGTAGCCCATTTGTATTTGACGCCGAGTTGACTTTTAGCCGTTTCAACGATAGAATCTTCGAGTGTTTTAAGTGTAGGGATGGTGTCTTGACCAAAGGTAATGCTCGAAAGAGTAATGAGTATAAGAATAGAAACTATTTTAGTGGAAAAACTCATAGTCAAAAGTTTCAACTTGAATAAAAAGCTTATTGTTGGATTTACTTTCGTGAATTAACTCGATAGGCAGTCCGTCTTTAAATACGAAGCTTGAGTTTCTTCGGGTTAAAAATTCATTATTACTGAAAGTTGAATCAATGAATCCAGAGCAGTTTCCTGTTTTATCGTAAATAATTGTTCTCTTGTATTGAAAAGGAAATTTTTCTGATTTTATTTCAATAG